>Ga0102924_1002845_pt1 | contig 18503 bp, 12 predicted proteins | sample PaiPotPPM11metaG_FD_80116 | JGI IMG/M metagenome (GOLD analysis project Ga0102924, IMG submission 80116) | Iron sulfur acid spring bacterial and archeal communities from Banff, Canada, to study Microbial Dark Matter (Phase II) - Paint Pots PPM... ...
AGGGAGCGTCCGGCGGGGGGCTCGCGGTCGCGCTCTCGGGCGCGTCGGGCGACTTCTTGGTGGGCGGCAAAGAGGGCGACTCTTTTACGGTGCTCACGGTGCCGGTGGGCTCCTGGTTGGGTGCTGCTGGCTCATCGGCGCGTTGCGATGGTTCGATCAGGTAGAGGACGAACGCCCCGAGGAAGGACAGGGCGGCACCCCCCCAGAGCACGGCGGTGAGCGTCCCACCGCCCCCGCCGGACATCATCGCGACGAGATTCACGCCCACGAGCCCCAGCGCCACGCCGACGAGGCCCTTGCGGACCGCCCCGAGGGGAGGCGGCGCGACGCTGCGCCGAGGTGCGGCGGCGGCATCGAGGGGGGCTTGGCCGCTGCTTTTGGTGTCGCTCATGGGCCGGGCCGAGGCATTAGCAACTTTGGGCTCCGCGGACTAGGCGCTTGGCTAAGCCGGGCTTTCCGTGGCAGGTCGCGCGGTTGCGGTTCCAACGGAAGATGCTCATCCAGGACGTCGATCGGGGCGACGCCGGCGAACATATCGGCCGGCGGCTCTTCGGTGCCTCAGGGCGCCAAGCTCGGGCGCTCCTGGCTCTTGCCGTTGAAGCGGAAGGCGCGCATCCGGATGGCGGGCGATACGAAGGCGCCCGTGTCGCTCCACCAGGTCGGCACGGCCCGCCGCGTGCGCGTCATCCCATCGCAGCGCGCGAGCCCCTCGAGCAGGCTGTCGGTGAAGCGGAGATTGCCGACGGGGCGCGCGATCTTCCCTCGTTCGACGAGGAAGCATCCGTCGCGGGTCAGGCCCGTCATGACCGCGCGTCGTGGCTCGAGCAGGCCGTTGACGTAATGAAGTCGGCAGATGTAGAGGCCCCGATCGACGTCCGCGAGGAGCTCGTCGACGCTCGACGCCGTACCCGGGCCCAGCGCGACCGATGTGGCGCCGACGCCTCCCGGCGAACCGGGCGCAGGCGCGAGCGCGCTTCCGGACGAGGTCGCGCCGGCGCGCGCCGCATAGGTTCGGTCGTAGAGCACGGCGCGAGCGACGCCGCGCTCGACGAGGGCGACGCGCTGCCGGCGCGTACCCTCGCGATCGAAGGGCGCGCCGAAGCCGAGCTCCGACGGATCGAGCGGGTTCTCCACGAGGTCGATGTTCTCGCCCGTGATGCGCTCGCCCAGCCGGCCGGCGAGCGGGCTCGTTCCCTGCTCGACCTCGGGGGCGGCGAACGCGATCATCGCGAGCCACTCCAGAAGCTCGGTCGCAGCCTCCGGTTCCATGACGACGTCGTACGTCCCGGCGTCGAGCGACGCGGGATCCCGCGACGTTCGGCACACGCGGATGGCGCGCTCGGTCTCGTCGGCGAGGCGCAGCGCGTGGATGTCGCGGTGGAGCTGCCCGCCGTAACCGGCCGCGCCGCCGGCGCCCGCCGTCTCGAGCGCCCACACGCGGAAGGACGCGATCGTCCCGTCGTGCGATCGCGCGCAGCCGCGCGTGGTCGCGACGGCGAGCGCGGCGTGGGAAGTCTCGAGCATCCCCGCGCTGACCATCCCCGCCGCGCGGATGGCCTGGAGCACCGGCGTCAGGCGCTCCACCCGCTCCTCCGGTGTGGCGCGGGCCGTTGCTTCGGCGAAGCGCGGCGCCGCTTCGAGCGGGACGTCGTCCTTCTCCGCGAACCCGGGGAAACCCTCCACCTCGGGGATGTGCTTCGCCGCGCGGGCGGCGTCGCCAATCGTTCGAACGAGCGTCTCGCGATCCAGGCGGCTCGTTGCCGCCTCGGCCACACGCTGCCCGTGGGCGACGCGCACCACGGCGTACGGCTCCGACAGCTGCATGTGCTGCCCGAGCTCGCCCATGGCGAAGCGAGCGCAGCCCCGTTCCGCCATGCGGGCGTAGATCTCCACTTCGGCCTCGCCGGCCGCCCGGAGCGCGTCCTGACAGAGCGTGAGGAGGTCGGCGCCTCGCCAGGTCACGACGTGCTCCCGACCGTGACGTCGCGGAAGCGCGCCGGGGACGCGCCGTGCCCCACGTGCATGACTTGCATCGGGTCCCCCTTCCCGCACGAGGTGATCCCCCAGAGCCGCCACTCGCTTGGTCCACACACGGCGTCGCACGAGTTCCAGAAGCGGGGGGTGATCCCCGTATAGAACGGGTTGCGCACGATCCGCGTGCGCTTGCCGCGCCGGATCTCCCAGGCGATCTCGCACGAGAACTGGAAGTTCAGGCGGATGTCGTCGATGCTCCAGCTCCGGTCGGTCGCCACGAGGATGCCGTCGGCCGTGTCGGCGACCAGGTCTTCGAGCGTGCCGGCCACGCCTGGCTCGAGCGAGACGTTCACCATGCGAATGATGGGTGCCCGATTCCACGCCTCCGCCCGCATCGTCCCGGTCGAGCCGCGCCCCAGCGCCGCGGCCGTCTCGCGGCTCGACAGGTAGTCGACGAAGAGGCCGCCCTCGACCAGCGCGTGCTTGCCCGCGGGCACCCCTTCGTCATCCCAACCGAAGGTGCCGTTGCCCCCGTCGCTGGTGGCGTCCGCGACGAGCGTGACGAGCGGCGATCCGTAGCGCAGCTTTCCGAGGAGGCCCGGCTGCAGGAAGGAGCCGCCCGCCAGAGAGATCTCGCTCCCCATGGCGCGATCGAGCTCCGTGGGATGCCCGCACGACTCGTGGATCTGCAGTCCCACCTGGCTCGATTCGAGCAACAACGTGCGCGTCCCGGCCGGGCAGGCGGGCGCGCGCAGCAGGGCGAGCGCCTCGTCTTTGATGCGGTCGACGTTGCCGTCGAGGTCGAGTGCGCCGACGCGCTCCCAGCCTGCCTGGAAGCCGTCTCCCCCCTGCCAGCACGGATAGCTGCGGCGCTGCGAGACGCCGTCGTCTCCGCGCGCGAAGACGTGCATCCCGCACGAGCCGAAGGTGAACCGCTGCGTGACGTCGGTGCCCTCGGTGGTCAGCAGCCGCTTGGTCTGGCGCGTCCAGTCCATCCAGGCCTCGGCGGAGACGAGGCGCGGATCCCCGGCGCGGAGGGCTCGAACCGGGGAGTCGAGCGCGCCGAGCTTCGTCTCGAGCGCTATGGCGAAGGGGTCGGCGGCGACGCGCGTCTCGTAGGTGCCGCGCGCGGGAGCTTGCTCGGGGAAGAGCACGGGCGCGCGCGCGATCTGCGCCGATGCGCGGGCGATCGACAGCGCTCGGGCCGCCGCCGCGAGCAGCTCTCCCTCGCTCGTGTCCGCGGTGCAGGCGAAGCCCCACGCCTTGGCGCCCAGGACGCGAATGCCGACGCCCCGTGTCGCCTCGGTCGCGACTTGTTCGGGGCGCCCGTCGCGTACGCGAAGGTGCTCGCCCGCTCCCTCGACGAAGCGCACCTCGGCGTAGCGCACATCGCTCTGCTTGCGCAGCCAGCCGAGCGCGGCCTGAAGCGCGGCCTCAGCGGTTGGCCCGGGGTCGGTCATGGCGAAGCGGCGAGCTTACCACGGAGCGGCGCGCTCCTCGGCCGAACGTCACTGAGGGGGCGGCATGAGATTGAGCGTCGTCTCGAAGAGGATGTTCGAGCCGACGACGTGCCGCTCGGCAGAGAAGAAATCGAGCGGGTACGTCTGGCCGACGGTGAGCCCCAGGGTGTCGACCATGACCTGCGCGGTCTCCGGATCGTGAATGCCGCCGAGGTTGATGACGAGCTGCTTGTTGATGAAGACGAACACGTCGTCGTCGCCCCTGAAGCTGAAGTATTCGCCGCCCCTGTACGTGAAGGTCGTGTGGAGCTCGAACGTGAAGGAGTAGTTGTGCAGACGGCCCTGGTTGCCGAACGGGGTCGCGTACGGCGTTCCGTCGTCGATCGGGAAGAAGCCTTTGCCGGCGTCCGCGTTGGTCGGGTCGTAGGGGGCGCCTTGTTGCTCGCTGTCGTAACCGTACGAGCCGTTCGCGTTTTGCACGATGGGTAGCGGATAGTCGACGTGGTAATTGATGCCCATCACGTCGTGGTACCAGTTGTTGAACTCCGTCAGCGCGTCGCCCGTCATGCCGTTGCCGTAGGTCGTCAGTGTTCCGGTCGTGGGGTCGCCGGCGTATGCGGGAGTTCCGTCGCTCGCCATCGACATCGTAATCGCGCGATCGTCCCACCCGTTGCGCGCGTTCCGCGGCGGATTCTCGAAATCCATGTCCGTCATGGGATTGCCCGCTTCGTAAAAACGAAAGTCGCGCACGACTCCCATGAGCATGCTCGGCGGTGCGCCAATCCCGCCGTCGCCGGGGGGGGCGACGATGCCGCTGTCGCCGAAGAGCGACCCGCTGCTGCCGCCGCCCGACGAGCCGCCTCCGGTGGAACTTGCGCCGGAGGTCGACGCGCCCGAGGACCCGCCGCTCGACGAAACCTTTCCCCCGTCGGGCGGAAGGTAGCCGAAGCTCGAGCCCGATGGGGAACCGCACGCGCTCAGCGCGAGCGCACCGGCGCAGGCGGAAGCAGCCAGACAGCACACAATGCCCAAACGCGATGTGCTCATGAAGAGAAGCTTCGTGCGTGCGAGATTGCGAGACAACAAAAGCGCGCACAAAATCCCTCAATGAGACGACTGCGCAGAAAGAGTCCTACGCGTCGACCGATTGGTCCAACGGAATTGCGCGACAACGGTTACCGATGTGTTGCGTAACAACGGTTACGATGTGTTCCGTAACAAAGGTTACGCCCTGGATGGCGGCGCCCGCACCGTATGCGCCCCCATCTTCTTAGTGGAGTGTCGGGGTCGTCGCGTGCACTGTCTTGCATCGCGACGATCTGCGTCAATCGAGTGCACGGCGCGCTCGTTCGAAGAGCTCACTCGAGCACTGGACCGTGAGCGCGACCGCCGCGCCGACGGCCGTCGCGCTGATGCGCGCGAGGGCAACCGTCTCCTCCGGGAGGCCCGTGAGCGTGAGGAGAAAGACGACGTACGCCGTGACCCAGAACGCGAACAGCCCGTAGCCGGCCCGCTGAAACGCGTAGGCCGCGAAGGCGCTGCACGCGAGCAGTCCGACGAGGACCGACCACGGCGGGTGAAGAAGCGCGACGAGCGACGCGATCGCGCAGCCGCTGAGGGTCCCGAGGGTGCGTGCGACGGCGCGCGTCATCGTCTGCGCCTGCGTGGGCCGGAGGACGAGGAGGGTCGTCATCGGCACCCAGTAGCCGTTGCGGAGCGCGAGCAAGCGCTCGACCGCGACCGCCATCGACAGGCCGACGGCCAGGTGGATCGCGTAGCGGAGCTCGAAGGTCTTGGCGGGTGGAGGCAGGGGAGGGCCGTGCTTCACGAAGCGCGCCGCCGCGAGGACGACCGTCTGCGCGAGCCCTCCGGCCAGGACGAACATCGCACGGTCGACGGCGCTCTCGAGGGCTGCCGGGAAGCTCGTCGAAATCATCGCCACGATCCCCAACTGAAACGCCATCCACGCCTGGGCTGCCCCCCGGGACGCCGCAACCCCGCAGAGGACCCCGAAAGCCGCGGCCACGACCACGGCGCCCGCGGTCTGCTCGGCGGCGAGCGATCCGAGAATCGCCGCGCCGGCGATCCCGGCGCTCGTCGCGAGCGACAGAAGCACCTTCGACCCGCGCAGCTCGAGCGATGCGCCGAAGCCCACGATGAGCGCACCCACCGCCGCGAGCACGCCCCTCGTCGTCTGCCCGAGGAGCATCCCGGACGAGATCGCGCCGACGACGGCGATCGTGCGGATCGCGGCGCTCGCGGGCTGGAACGTCCAGTCCGGGCCCGTCAGCCACCGCCTGATGCCGGCCGGGGACATCGATGAGTGGCCCTTGCATAGCCCGCGCGCCTCGAAATGGGCGCCGAAGTTACGCGCTCTTGGGGAGCTCGCGGTGGCCGCCGAACTGGAGGCGCATCGCCGAGAGCAGCTTGTCGGCGAAGGCGGCGCGCCCGCGCGAGTCGAGCCGCTCGAACAGGGCCGCGCTGAGCACCGGGACGGGGATCGACTCGTCGATAGCGGCCTCCAGCGTCCAGCGACCCTCGCCCGAGTCGGATACGCGTCCCTCGAAGCCAGCGAGATCGGGGCTGTCGAGGAGCGACGCCGCGGTGAGGTCGAGCAGCCAGGACGCGACGACGCTCCCGCGTCGCCAGAGCTCGGCGACGTCCGGAAGGTCGAACCGGTACCGATAGAGCTCTGGGTCGCGCAGCGGCGCCGTCTCGGCGCTCGCCTCGCCCTCGCGGAGGCCGATGTCCGCGCCGTGGAGGACGTTGAAGCCCTCGGCGTACGCTTGCATGATGCCGTACTCGATCCCGTTGTGGACCATCTTGACGAAGTGGCCTGCGCCGTTCGGGCCGCAGTGCAGGTAGCCTTCCTCGGCCGTGCCCTGCGTCTTCTCGCGTCCCGGAGTGCGCGGGATCGCCCCGGCGCCCGGAGCGAGCGTCCGGAAGATGGGATCGAGGTGGCGCACGGCCTCGGCCGGGCCTCCGATCATCAGACAGTAGCCGCGCTCGAGACCCCAGACGCCGCCGCTCACGCCCACGTCGACGTAGTGCAGGCCCCTCGTCGAAAGTCTCCGGGCGCGGACGATGTCGTCGCGGAACTGCGAGTTGCCGCCATCGACGACGATGTCGCCTGCCTCGAGCAAGGGCGCGAGCGCGTCGAGGGTCGAATCGACGACGGCCGCGGGAAGCATCAGCCAGGCGACGCGTGGCTTCTCGAGTCTGCGGACCCAGTCTTCGAGGCTGTCCGCCGCGCTCGCGCCCTCGCGCGCGAGCTCCTGCCGCGGCTGCGGCGACCGGTTGTAGACGACGCACTCGTGGCCCCCCTTCATCGCCCGACGCACCATGTTGGCGCCCATCCGACCGAGCCCGAGCAATCCCAGCTGCATGGCAGTCTCCCTCCACGCGGGCGGGGCGGTGCGAACGGCGCGCCGCCGCGATCGGTTCGGGCCATCGCGGCCTTCGGCTCCCGCCCGCGCTTGCTCCCTTGCGCCTGGGCTGGGGCGTGCCCCACGTTCCCCCCGAGCGGATGTCCATCGAACTGACGTGGCAAGCGGCCTTGCTGCGCCTGGCGCTGACGGTAGCGGCCGGCGCGGTCATCGGCGTGAACCGCGGCGAGCGCGGTCATGCCGCCGGGTTGCGCACGACGATCCTCGTCTCTCTCGCCGCGTGCGTCGCCATGCTCCAGGCGAACGCGCTCCTCCCGCTCGGGGGAAAGACCCCGACCTCGTTCGCCGTGATGGACCTGATGCGGCTGCCGCTCGGTATCCTGTCGGGAATGGGGTTCATCGGTGCGGGCGCGATCCTGAGGCGAGGCCGCGCGGTCGTCGGTGTCACGACCGCGGCGACGCTCTGGCTCATGACGGTCATCGGGCTCTGCTTCGGTGGCGGGCAGCTCGCGCTCGGCGCGAGCGCGACGGCGATCGGCGTGGTCGTCCTCGGCGGGATGAAGTGGGTGGACACGAAGCTACCCCGCGATCAACGCGCGACTCTGGTCGTCGTCTCGAGGACGCGCGACAAGCTGGAGGACGCGATTCGGGCCGCCCTAACGCGGGCGCATCTGGCGACGACCTATCAGTCCGGTCGTTACGCCGACGGCAAGGCCGAGGTGCGGTACCTGGTCTGCTGGCGTGGCGCGGCGATGGGCGGGGAGCCATCCGACCTGCTCGCGGAGCTTTGCGGCCATCCTGGCGTCGAGTCGGTCCAGTGGAGCGTCGAAGGCGGCGAGCTCGAAGAACGCGGGTAATGTCCCGAGTCGCGGTCCCGCTGGCCCGATACTCCGGACACCAATCTCCGCCCCGTCACATCCCGTTCACGGACCAGGAGCAGAGGCCGTTGAGCGACGCGACGACGATCCGGTTGTTCGCCGCGATCGGAAAGCTCATGCTCGGGACGTTGTTGCAGGGGGCGCCGGTCGTCGTGAAGATCTTCTTGCCCGTGTCGCCGTCGATCGCCGTGAGCTGCGTGCCGCTCACGACCCACACGATCGCGTTGGCGCTCATCCCATCGGTCGTCGTCGAGATCGGCGGGTAGTTGAGGTGGCCGCCGCCCGAGTTGGTCGCGCACCAGGTCGGCTTCGTGGCCAGAGGTTGCAACACGACCGACACGACCATCTCGTTGCTGTTTGCTGTCCCGGCGGGGCAGTTGGGCGTCGCGCCTCCGCCGACGTTGATGGCGGCGTGGAGGCCGGACGCCGACGTGTAGATCGTCGGGGCCGTGTAGACCGTCTCTCCGCCCGTGCCGCCGACGACGATGTTGGCCAGCGCGCCGCCGGCGTTGGGATAGGTTCCGCCGCTCAGGTTCGCGCCGTTGAGGACGTAGAGGCGTCCCGCCTTCGCGGGGGACACGAGGAGCGAGGGCGGGTTCGATCCTGCGGGCAGGGGAACGAACGCCGGCGTGGACGCCCCGTAGTCGAGGTCTGCCGCCGGGCGGTCCCAACCGGTCCATTCCGTCGGGACGAAGACGCTCGCCGCGTCCCGCGTGAACTGCGCCATGCCGGTGACGCGAACGACCTCTTGCGAATCGCCGCTGTGGGCCATGGGAACGGCATTCGCGTTCCACGATGTGTCGCCGGTCGCGCCGAACACGTACGTTCCGTCGGACGCCAGCCCGCCGGACCCCCAGATCCCCGAACGACTGTTGTTGTTGACGATGTTCGTCCCAGGCGTCGTGGCCCAGCCTGCGACGTTCTTCGGGTTCGTGATGTCGACCGCGACGATCCACCCGTTGTAGTTGCCGCCATCGCCGTACTCGCCGCCGAACGGAATGTAGAGGATGTGGTTTACGAGCAGCGACGCGCCGTGCTGGTTCTGCGAGCTCGAGTTGAACGACTGGCCCATGTACGAGAGCGTCGCGTTCGAGAGCGTGACCGGCCATCCGCCTGTCGTGACCTCGGCCCCGTTGTCGACCGACAGCGCGTGCACGACGTGCGGGCCGTTGCCGGTAACGACGAAGAGCTGCCGCGACGCGGGGTCGATGACGGGCGTGCCGCGAATGCCGTCGCCTCCGCTCTTCACGTTCGCCGTCCAGACAGGGAGCCCCGTCGTTTCGTCGAACGCGATGACGTTGGTCGTCGCGCGGGCGGGGAAACCGAAGAAGAGACCGGCGTTCGCCGCGCGCCCCGTGGCCATGCAGCCGGTCCCTCCGGTGGGGCAGCCCGCCTGCATCGGGCCCGCCTGAAGGTACAGCACGGAGGCCGTCCCCTGGTTCTCGGCCTGCCCGGTCGTCGGCCACATCGCGTTTCCGTTGAACGTCGTGTCCGCGGCCATCGTGACCGCGGCCGACGTCGTCAGCGCCGGTTCCACGAAGTTCGCGCTGCGGTACACGTCGTTGCCGCGCTGGAGCACCGACTGCGAGGAGCCGCCCGAGCTGGAGCCCGAGCTGCTCGTCGAGCTACCGCTAGTCCCGCCCGACGTCGAGCCGCTGCTCGACGCCATACCGCCCGAGGTGGACCCGCCGCTGGTGGACCCGCCGCTCGTCCCACCGCCGGTGGACCCGCTGCTCGTCCCACCGCTGGTGGACCCGCTCGACGCGGACCCGCTGCTGCTCGCTGCGCCGCTCGATCCACCGGACGTGGAGCCGCCGCTCGTTCCTCCCCCCGAAGAGCCGGACGTGCTGCCGCTGGATCCGCCGTCGTTGCCGGCCCCGCTGTTGTCCGATGAACCGCACCGCGTCGAGAGGAGACCCACGAGAGCGAACGACACCACGCGAAGGAGCGACCTAGTCTTCATGCAGCTCGCCTTTCTGGCCGTATTCGTGATCCTACACGGGGTAGCACCGAGCATGCCGCCTTCGTGTCCGTTGCCGGCGCGGGCGCACGCATTCTTAAATCGGACGACGCAGCTCGGAGCGCAGACGAGCCTACAAGAGGATCCTGTCTTTTGAGGTGCGGCTCCTCGGAACGCAAATGCGATCGGATGGACCGCACCCGTTGCCGGGCGGTCTTCAGGGGACCGAGGGCGGACGACCTGCGCGACTTGAAGCGCCTGCGGCGCAGGGCGAGACTCCCCCGTGGGGCGGACCATGGCGAGCGCGAACGAACCCAACGACCGAGCCCAGCGTCAGCTCGCGGCGGTGCAAGAGATCACCCACATTGGCACCTGGGAGTGGGACGTGCGAACCAACGCGGTGACGTGGTCCGACGAGATGTTCCGCATCTACGGCCTCGAGCGCGACAATTGTCGGCTTATCCCTCGAGTTTTTCCTCTCGCGCCTCCATCCGGACGATCGGGAGAGCGGGTACAACGCGAAGTGGCGCGTGCCGTCGAACGGGGCTCCTCGTTCGCCTACCATCTCGAGCCGAGGGCACCGACGCAGGAGGACCGTGCGCTCCTGGCGCGTGCGACGCACCTCGCGGGAATCGCCATCGAGCAGCGGCAGCTCGAGCAGCAGCTGCGGGATCTCTCGGCGCACGTCGAGTCGGTGCGCGAGGACGAGCGCACGGGCATCGCGCGGGAGATTCACGACGAGCTCGGGCAGGCGCTGACGGCGCTGAAAATGGACTTCGCCTGGCTGGCGAGGCGCATCTCCGGCGGGGGGAGCGCGCCCGACGCGAAGCTGATCGATATGATCGCGTCGATGTCGCAGATGATAGGTGAGGTCATCCAGCAAGTCCGCCGCATCTCCTCGGAGCTGCGCCCGAGCGTGCTCGACGACCGTGAAGACGGTGAGCACGCATCGCGCGCGCATCCTGAAGAAGATGAGCATGCGGACGAACGCGGAGCTGACGCACTACGCCCTTCGCAATCGACTCGTCGAGTAGGCGTCGTAGGACGAAATCCCACGCCTGTACCGCGGCTTGCCTCGCCCGTGGAGCCGAGGCCTTGCTCGACAAGGCGACCGAGTTCGAGCGCGTGGCGGCGCTCCTCAGGTCCGACAAGGGGAGGGACACGGTCTGACAGCACGACGCGGCACGTCTTACGCAGAAAAGAGCGCTCGACCGATGGGCAGCGCGTTCACCGAAACATAAGCAATACGCCGTGCAAGAAAACACTCCTTCACTGCTTCATCCCGAGCGACTCGTGCGCATGATCTTCGAGGGCAGCCCGGACCCGACCGTGGCGGTCGACGAGGACGGGCACGTGCTGCTCGCGAACGCCGCGGCGCGCGAGCTCCCCGGTGTCGACGTCGACCTTCTCTTCGCCGGTCGAACGCCCCAGGCAGCCCAGGTCGCAGCCTTCCGCGAGCAGCTTCGCGCGACCGGGTGCGCGACGGCCGAGTTGCCCCTGGCCGGGCCACGCGCAGGCCAGCGGCGAATCGCGCTCGAGGGACGGCAGCAGGGTGCCGGCTTCGTCGTGGTCCTCCGAGACGTGACCGCGCAGCGGCGCGTCGAGGAAGAGCTCCGGCACCTGCGGCGCCTCGAGGACCTCGGGTATCTGACCGCGAGCGTCGTCCACGACTTCAACAATTTGCTGACCGCCATCCTGTGCTCCGCCTCGCTCCTCGAGCGGGAGACCTCCGCGCAGGAGAGCGCGCTTTCCCTGGCGAGCGACATCCGCCTCGCGGCCGAGCGCGCGGCCGGGCTCACGCGGCGTGTGCTGTCTTTTCTGCGGCGGGACGCCGCCAAACCTCAGCGCCTGTATGTGAACGCGGCGCTCGCCGAGATGCGCTCGGTGCTCGAGATGGTGATGGGCCGTGACGTCGAGCTCGTGCTCGAGCTCGATCCGAACCTCGTCGACGTCGTCGTCGACCGCGAGCAGCTCGATCACGTGCTCGTGAAGCTCGCCGTCAGCGCGCGCGACGCCATGCCCGGCGGCGGAACGGTGACCATCTCGACGAGCACGGTGCCCCTCGGCGACGCGCACCCGGGGGAGAGCTCGTCTGCGCCCGCCACGTCGTACGTTGCCCTCAAGGTGCGCGACACGGGCGAGGGCATGCCGCCGGAACTCCGCGAGCGCGCCTTCGAGCGATTCTTGGCGAGCAAGGACGCGCGCAAGGGGTCAGGGCTGGGGCTGGCGACCGCGCATCGGTTCGCGAAGCAGAGCGGAGGATGCATCTCGCTGCATAGCGCGCCCGGGCGCGGAACGACGGTCGTCTTGTACCTGCCCGGCGCCCCCGCGCTCGTGCGTCCTCCCGTCGCGACCCGCGCGCAGGGCGAGGCGGAGGGGCGCGATTCCCGGACGATCGCCGTCATCGAGCCGGACGACCGGGTGCGCGGCGCGCTGCGAGCCATCCTCTGCGAGCGGGGGTACACGGTCATCGACGCCCCGAGCGGTGAGCTCGCGCTGCGCCAGTCCGAGCATGCACGGTCCCCGGTCGCGCTCGTCCTCGCGGAGGTCGGGTCCCCCGGGCTGCACGCCAACACCGTCGTCGAGCGGCTGCGCGCGGCCGGGCACCCCGCCCGCCTGCTGTGGATGTCCGGCGAGACCGACCGCCGCATCGCCGAGCGCGGCCCGCTCAACGCGCCGCTGCTCCGGAAGGCCTTCACGCCGGGCGAGCTGGCCCGGCGCGTCCGCGAGGTGATCGAGGGGGACGAGCAACGTTCGGTCGCACCGTAGCTCTGGGGTGCTGCCGCGGAATCGCGGCGAGCTTCTTGTTAGCGAATCCCCAGCATGAACGCCGAACGCGCCCCGCGCCCCATGAGGGCCGCGCTCGTCTTCGCCCCGTTCCTCCTCATGGCAGCGCTCTTTTCGGGCGCCGACATGGTTGCCGTCCAACGGCTCAGCGGGATCCGAGCCGAGACCGACGCCATTGCGGGCGAAATGCTGACGCGGATCGAGCTCATTAGTCGTATGCGGCGGGATATGGAGCAGATCAGACTTCTCATGGACGAGCACGTGCTCGAGAGCCAACCGGCCGCCGTGGCGGCTCGGGACGCGGAGATCTACGAGGAGATCCACCGCTTCCGCGACGATTTCGTCGCGACGGCGCAACCGTATGAGCCGCTGACGTGGAACACGGGCGAGCAGGAGATATGGGCTCGGGTGAAGGCCCTCGCGATGGATCTCGGGTCGGCCCTCGACCGCGTGCTCGGATTGTCCCGCACGAACCGCGACGCCGAGGCTCGCGAGTTGCTCTTGGGCACGAGCGACAAATTCGACGATGCCCTTCGCGGTCTGCTGTTGCTGGCCGACTCGAGCCGAAACGCAATAAAGGACTCGGCGGCACGCGCCGGCGCGCTTCAGCGTTCGGCCACCGGGCTCTTGCTCGTACTATCGCTCGCGGGAGTGGGGCTGGGTGTCGCTGCGGGTGTGACAACGACCCGCGTCGTTCGTCGACGCCAGCGGCTCCAACTCCGGTACGCGGAGGCGCTGGTGCACATGAACCGTGACCTCGACGCGTTCGCGGGCTCGGTCGCGCACGACCTTCGTGCCCCACTGACGACCGCAACGCTCGCGACCACCCGTCTTGCCCAGCAGGCGCCAGAGCAGTGCAAGACGACCGAGATTCTCTGGCGATCGCTGGTGCGCATGCAGGCGCTCATCGAAGATCTCCTCGAGCTGTCGCGCATGCAGGCCGGCGCTGAGGTCTCCTTCTGCGACCCAAGCGCGATCGCTGCTCAGGTTTGCGAGGAGCTGGCGCCGCACGCGCGGGAAGTTGAGGTCGCGCTGAAGATGGACGTACGTCCGACGACCGTGCGAGGCCGCGAGGAGCTCGTGCGCCAGGTCCTATGGAATCTCGTGGACAACGCGATCAAGTACCGTCGCCACGACGTCCGGCCCTGGGTCGCGATCGAGGGGAAAGTCGTCGGCGCCGCCTACGAGCTGTCCGTTCGCGACAACGGCATGGGAATGTCGGCCGACGACATGAAGCGCGCGTTCGATCCCTTTTACCGCGCGATGCGCAGCAAGAGCGAGCCCGGAACGGGGTTGGGGCTGTCGATCGTCAAGCGCGTGATCGAGGCCGGCGGGGGCTCGCTGTCGGTGACTTCGGAGCTGGGCGTCGGTTCGACGTTCATCGTCCGAATGCCCTTCGACTGAAGTTACAGCTCCTCGGCTACCTTACGAGCGGCGACGAGGCGCTCGCGGGCGTCGACGAGTGCCTGCCGCTGCTGGCGCGACTCCACGACGACCTCCCTTGGCGCCCGGTCGACGAAGCCCGGCGCCGACAGCTTCTTGTCCATCGCGGCGAGCTCTTTGTCGATCTTCTTGAGCTCGCGATCGATGCGCGCGACCTCTTCGTCCTTCGTGACGAGCCCCTTCAGGCCGACGAGCACCTCCACCGAGCCGGCCGCGGCGGGCACGACGCTCAGCGTGGTGCCCCTCTCCCGCGCACCGCTGGACGCCTCGAAGGAGGGCTCGCCCGCGGTCTTCACGAGAAGACGGATCGCCTCGTGATGGCCCCGCAGGAAGGCGACCGTCTCGGGGCTGGAGGAGCGAACGCGCATCGGCACGTCGGCTTTCTTGTCGACGTTGTGCTCGCTGCGGACGGTGCGGGCCGCGGAGATCACCGCCTGGAGCAGCTCCATCTGCGCCTCGACCGACGGATCGTGCGCCGCGGTCTCGCTATCGGGGGTCGGATACGGCCCGAACGCGATGCTCGCCTTGCGCGAGGCGGGCTTCGGGACGCGTTGCCAGAGCTCCTCGGTGAGAAAGGGCATCAGCGGGTGCATCAGCCGAAGGCTCCCCTCGAGCACGTAGGCGAGCGTGTCCTGGGTCTCGGGGACCTGGTCCGGGCGGAAGAACGTGCCGTCGGCTTGCTTGCGGAGGATGGGCTTTACGAGCTCCAGATACCAGTCGCAGAAGTCGTTCCAGAAGAATCGATAGGCAGCCTGCGTCGCCTCGTCGACGCGGAAGGCGTCCATGCCGGCATGCACCGCGGCGCACGTCGCGGCGAAGCGCGACCGGATCCACTGATTGTAGAAGCCCTTGGGGGCGATCGGATCCCTCCACGCGTGCTCGCCGAGGAGGTCGAGCGAGAGGCGCGTTGCGTTCCAGATCTTGTTGAGGAAGTGGCGGTTGCCCTCGATGCGCTTGGGTGCGAGCGCGATGCGCTTGTTGCTCGGCGGGTAGCTCGCGAGCGTGAATCGCACGGCGTCGGCGCCGAACGCCGGGAAGCCGCCGCCCATGGCCGCCGCCGAAGGGTAGGCCTTCTTGAACTTGGCGAGGGCCTCCGCCTCCGGCGCGCCCGGCAGGGTCTTCTTGACGACGTCGACGAAGCTCGCCCCGTGGACGAGGTCGAGCGGGTCGATGACGTTGCCGCGGAGCTTGCCCATCTTCTCGCCCGTCTCGTCGACGATGAGCCCACTCAGGAGGACGCGCCGGAACGGGACCTCGCCCATGAAGTGCAGGCCCATCATCATCATGCGCGCGACCCAGAAGAAGAGGATGTCGTACCCCGTCTCGAGATCGCTCGCGGGATAGAACTTCGCGAGCGCAGGCGTGCGCTCCGGCCAGCCGAGCGTGGAGAACGGCCAGAGCGCGCTCGAGAACCAGGTGTCGAGCACGTCGGGGTCCTGCGTCCACTCCGGCCCGAGGTCTTTCGGGCGCTCGCGCGCGACGACGACCTTGCCGTCGGGGCCGTGCCACGCGGGGATCTGGTGCCCCCACCAGAGCTGGCGCGAGACGCACCAGTCCTGGATCGACTCGAGGAAGTGGTCGTACGTCTTCACCCACTCGGCCGGGATGATCTCGGTCTTTCCCGAGTGTACGGCGTCGAGCGCGCGCTCGGCCATCGAGCCCATCTTGAGGAACCACTGCGTCGAGATCATCGGCTCGACGACGCCGCCCGATCGCTGGCAGCGCGGCAACGTCAGCGTGTGCGGCTTGCTTCCGCGGGCGAGTCCCCGCTCCTCGAGCGCGCGCTTGACGGCGCGGCGGGCCTCTTTCCGGTCCATGCCGGCGAAGCTCCCTGCGTTGGCGTTGAGCGTCCCGTCGAGGTTCAGGATGTTGATCTCTTCGAGGTCGTGGCGCTTGCCCGTGGCGAAGTCGTTGAAGTCGTGCGCCGGCGTCACCTTCACGGCGCCGGTGCCGAACTTGGGGTCGACGAGGACGGCGTCGGTGATGATCGGAAAGCTGCGTTCGACGAACGGGTGTCGGACGCACTTTCCGTGCAGGGCCTTGTAGCGGGGATCGTCGGGATGGACGGCGACGGCGGTGTCGCCGAGCATCGTCTCCGGACGCGTCGTGGCGACGACGATTTCGCGTGGAGCCGACGGCCCGGCGTCGCCTTCCACCTCGTAGGCGAACTCGAAGAGCTCGCCGTTGGCGCCTTCCTCGTTCTCCACTTCGAGGTCACTGAGCGACGTTCTGCACTCGGGGCACCAGTTGATGAGGCGCGTGGCGCGGTACATCAGGCCCTGCTCGTAGAGGCGCACGAACGCCTCGGTGACGGCGCGGCTCAGGTCCGGGTCCATCGTGAACTTCGCGCGCGACCAGTCGGGGCTCGCCCCCAAGATGCGCTGCTGCAAGAGGATGCGATCGCCTGTCTCGCGCCTCCACTGCCAGACCCGCGCGACGAACGCCTCGCGCCCCATGTCGTGCCGGGTCACCCCCTCGCGCGCGAGGAGGCGCTCGACGACCAGCTGCGTCGCGATCCCCGCGTGATCCGTGCCGGGCTGCCAGAGCGCGTTGAAGCCGCGCATCCGGTGCCAGCGAACGAGCGCGTCTTCGAGGGTACAGCGCTGCGCGTGGCCCATGTGCAGGCTGCCGGTCACGTTGGGTGGCGGCATCGGCACGACGTACACGGGGCGGGCGTCGCTCGCGGCGTCCGTCGAGGCGAAGACCCCGTTCTTCTCCCAGAATGCGTACCAGCGCGGCTCTACCTTTGCCGGATCGTACGGCTGATCGAGGGCGGGAGTCGTGTCCGTCATCGGCAGCCGATTAGCACAGTCGATGCGAGAGATCGTCACGAGGCCGGGATGGGAGAGGCCCTATTCCCGGTCCGCGCGATTGCGGCGGAAGATGCGTCGGGCGTTCTCCAGGGAGACCCCGCGGATGAAGTACGCGCGGGCGGCGGAGCCTATGGCCATGGTGCCGGTGAACGCGATGGTCGCGGACACGACGGGGCCGCCGCCCGGCGCGACGATCTTCATCAGAGCGCGGAAGGCTTCGCGGAGCGCGAACGCGGTGCCGACGTTGGCTCCGAGGCCGGCGAAGAACTCGCTCGTGCCGCGGCGGTCGACAGAGCGCCCGCCGATCCAGGCGATGCCGGCGACCAGGCCCGCTTGCAGCGTCGTGAGGGGAACCAGATCCGCGAAGGGGATGGGCGCGGCGGCGATCCCGGCACAGACAGCGGCCGTCGCCTTCGTCAGCGTGGTGGCCAACTCCTCTTGGACGGCGAGCGCTTGCGTGGCGCGCGCGAGCTCGGCCCGCCCCGAATCGGGCAGGTGGCGGAAGAGCGTGACGGCGAGGTCATCGATGCGCCAGCGCTCGTCCGCGCGCAGCGAGCCGTCCGGCCGCCAGGACATGTAGGAAGAGACGCCGAGGGTGGCGACGTGCCGGTCACGCACGCGCGGACGGCTGTCGAGCTTGTTGGCGGCGGCGCGTTCGGCGGCCGCGACGTGGCGCATCTTCTCTTGGGCGTCCTCGTCGGTGAGCGTTGCGGGGGGCGGTGCGCCGGCTCGCCCGCGCGGCAACGGCGTAGCCTTGGGTTCGAGCAGGTCGCAATGCGTGACGACGGCGATGAGCGGAGGCTCGCCGCGGTGCGCCCGCCGAACCTCCTCGTAAACGTGCTCGAGCGCGTCGAGGTCAGCGTCAATGGCGGCGTCCACCTCGCTCGCCTTCACGACGAAGACGACCACGTCCGGCGCCTTTGCCCGCAGCTCGAGCGCGATCGACTCCAGCGCGCTCCGGGCCTCGTCGCTCTCGACCGGTGCGGAGCCCTCCTGCAGCCCGCGCGTGTCGAGGATCGACATCGCGCCGCCCTCCCGCTCGTACTCGTACCAGCGGCCGCGGCCGGTCTGCGCCTTGACGTGTCCGAGCTCCGCCATTTTTGCGCCGAAGAGCGCGTTGACGACCGACGATTTGCCTGCGCCGCGTCGGCCCACGAGAACGAGAGCGGGAGGTCGCTTCTCGAGCAAGACCGTGCGAAGCGTCCCGATGCGTACGCGGAGGTCTTTGGCCACCTCGAGTGGGAGCCTGTCGAGCAGGTCCTCGATTCTCGAGATGGCTCGCGCCAGCGCCTTGAGCGCGTCGTCCGATTCGGGCATACCGCTCCCCGATTCAGCCTACCGACTCCGGCAAGCAACGCACGCTCCCGGCGAAGCCCAGCTTGTGCGGCGGAGCTTTTTGGCTCAGCCTTCTTTGGTCAATCGCGCGATCTCTTCGCGGATCATCGTCTCGGCGAGCTGCGGGACCACCTCCCACACGACGCGCTCGACGAGCTCACGCGACAGCGAGAGCACGGCTTCCGCCTGCGCCGGCGTGAGCCCGAGATCCCCGAGTTTTCCCGCGAGGTGGCCGTTGGCGGCGGTGGCCGCGAGCGACATGACGTCTCCCCCGCGGGGCGGCGCGGCCGTGGGGACGGTGTGCGCGGAGGGGCCTTGCCCGGGCGGCGAAGCGGTCGGCGCGTGCGCGGGAGGGGGCGCTTGCACGACGGGCATGCCGGACGGCGCCGTCCGCGTGATCGGCGGCGGCGCAACGACCGGAGGCGCGGCAGGGACCGGACCGCCGGGGCCGCCCTCGAACGAAAGGG
>Ga0102924_1002847_pt1 | contig 18491 bp, 13 predicted proteins | sample PaiPotPPM11metaG_FD_80116 | JGI IMG/M metagenome (GOLD analysis project Ga0102924, IMG submission 80116) | Iron sulfur acid spring bacterial and archeal communities from Banff, Canada, to study Microbial Dark Matter (Phase II) - Paint Pots PPM... ...
CATCGCCCGCGCCGAAGGGCTTTTCCTCGAGAAGGTCGCGTCGCTGCATCTGCATGCCGACGGCAAGCCGTGTGTGATCGGCAATTGCCAGGCCGGCTGGGCGGTCATGATGCTCGCCGCCATGCGGCCCGAACTGTTCGGCCCGATCATCATCGCCGGCGCGCCGCTGTCCTATTGGCAGGGCGTCCACGGCAAATATCCGATGCGCTATTCCGGCGGCCTGCTCGGCGGCAGCTGGCTCACCGCCTTAACCGGCGATCTCGGCGCCGGCAAATTCGACGGCGCGTGGCTCGTGCAGAATTTCGAAAACCAGAATCCGGCGAACACGCTGTGGAGCAAGCAGTACAATCTCTATTCAAAGATCGACACCGAGGCGCCGCGTTATCTCGGCTTCGAGCGCTGGTGGGGCGGCCACGTCAATCTCAATGCTGAGGAGATTCAATTCATTGTCGACGAGCTGTTCGTCGGCAACCGTCTGACCTCGGGCGACATCAAGACGTCGTCGGGCGACGCCGTCGACCTGCGCAATATCCGCTCGCCGATCGTGGTGTTCTGCTCCAAGGGCGACAATATCACGCCGCCGCAGCAGGCGCTGGGCTGGATCCTCGATCTCTACGACGACGTCGAGGAAATCCGCGCCTATGGCCAGACCATTATCTATACGATTCATGAGACGATCGGCCACCTTGGCATTTTCGTATCCACGAGCGTGGCGCGCAAACAGCACGGCGAGTTTTCCAGCAATATCGATCTCATCGATACGCTGCCGCCCGGCCTCTATGAAGCGGTCTTTGAAAAGAAGGGCGCAGACACCGCCCATGCCGACTTCGTCTCAGGCGACTGGGTGATGCGCTGCGAAGCGAGAACGCTCGACGACATCCGCGCGCTCGGCGGCAACGATATCGCCGACGAGCATGGCTTCGCCGCCGCCGACCGCATATCACAGACCAATCTCGCGCTCTACCGCACCTTCATGCAGCCCTTCGTGCGCGCCTGCGTCACGCCGCAGGCCGCCGATGCGTTCCGGCAACTCCATCCGCTGCGCCTGCAATTCGAGCTGTTCTCCAACGCCAATCCGATGATGGCGCCGCTTGCGGGGCTGGCCGAAACGGTGCGCGAGAACCGCAAGCCCGTGAGCGCGGACAATCCTTTCTTGGCGCTGCAGGAGAACATATCCCGCCAGATCGTCGCCGGCCTCGATGCCTGGCGCGACGCCACCGAGGCCCTGTCCGAGCGCGTGTTCATGAATACCTACGGCTCACCGGTGCTGCAGGCGGCTTTGGGTGTCGATCCCGCTTCTACGCTGCCGCAGCGCAAGGCCGCCAAGAGCCCGCTGCATCGCGAGCTGATGACCAAACGGATCGCGGAGCTGCGGTCGAAGATTACGGCGGGCGGCTTGCGCGAAGCGCTGATCCGCGGGCTGTTGTTCGCCGGCATGGGCCGCGCCGCTGTCGACGAGCGCGGCTTTGAGGCCGTGCGCCGCATTCGTCAGGCGCACAGCGACGTCTCGCTATCGGACTTCAAGGCTATGGTCCGCGAGCAGTTCTACATACTGCTGATCGATACCGACGCTGCGCTGAAAGCTATTCCGGCGATGCTGCCGGACGATGCCGAGGCGCGGCAGAAGGCCTTCGACCTGATCATGCAGGTCCTGAGTGCAACCGGCAATTATTCCGACGGCGACCGCGAACGCATGGCGCGGATCGCCGATCTGTTCGGCGCCGACCCGCAATTGAGCGCCTCGCGCGTCCGCGCGCTCGCCGCGGCCAACGAAAATCCGGCGCCGGCGAAAGCATCCTGATCGCGGACGGATCGGTTTAGCCGGCCGTGTGGCCGGGCAGAAAAAAGAAGGTCAGTGCCAGCACCAGATAAACCGCAAGCAATTGCGTGCCTTTGAGCCAGTCCGATCGTCCGTCGCCGGCGACCTGTCCTGTGACCAGGACAGATAGCAGTACGGTGAGAACGAGACCGGGCTGGAAGGCTAGGTCCATCGGCTTTGGCCCGATAAAGAGACTCGCAAGCACCAGGACCGGCGCGACGAACAGCGCGACCTGGATGCTCGAGCCGATCGCAATGGACAGCGAGAGATCCATGCGGTCCTTCATGGCGGCGGACACCGCCGTCGCATGTTCCGCTGCGTTGCCCAGGATCGCCACCAGGAATACGCCGACGAAGACATTGCTCAGGCCGAGCTGATGCGCGGCCGGCTCGATGGCACCGACTAGGATTTCGCTCATCCAGGCAATGGCCACGGTAGAGCCTGCCAGTATCGCTGCGGCACGGATCGGTGACGCGTTTGTCTTGCTCTCTTCGGCGACGTGAGAACCCGCAAACAGTGCGGGATGTGTAATGAGAGCGAAGCCGAGAAACAGCGCGTAGACGACGAGAAGAACGACGGAAATCGAGACGCTTAGCTGCGTAAGTCCGATCGCCGTGGCGCCGATCGCGACCTGATAGGCTGCAGGAAGGACCAATGCGATGGCGGCGAGCGTGAGCATTGTCGCCTGAGAGCGTGCGCCCGCGGGATTATATCTCTGCTCAGGCCGGCGCAAGCCGCCGGCCAGCATCGCCGCGCCGAGCACCAAAAGAATATTCCCGACGATCGAACCGGCGATCGACGCTTTCACCACATCATGGAGTCCGGCCCGCAACGCAGCCAGCGCGATGATGAGCTCGGCGGCATTGCCGAAGGTGGCGTTGAGAAGCCCGCCGACGCCTTCGCCCAAACGCTCCGCAAGCTGCTCGGTAGCGTGACCCATCCACGTCGCCAGCGGCACGATGGCTAGCGACGACGCGATGAAAATCAGAAGATAGCGATCGGGAGCAAAATGCTCCAATCCGGCCGCCACCGGGACAAAGATAAGAAGCCAGTTGATCATGGTGCGTCCGCCTTGGCCGGCCGCCGATCCTCGGTATCGACCCAATCCACTTCGTGGCTTTCGAGATAGCTTTCGGCGGCGGAGCGGATGGTCGGGAAAAAGAAAGCCTCGCCGATCCGCTCGAACAAGCCAAATCGCTTGAGCTTGTCTTTGACCGGATCTTTCAATTCGGCAAAGCACAGCTCGATTCCATCCTTGTGCAGAGTCTCATCCACCTCAGACAGCATATCGGCGGCAGTGACATCGACGCTCGTCACTGGCTCGGCCGCGACCACGAGCCAGCGCACGGGCGTCGGCGATTTCGTAATCGCATCGAGAAGGCGCTCCTTGAACAATTCGGCATTGGCGAAGAACAGCGGCGCGTCCCAGCGGAACAGGACGAGCCCTGGGATCTGGCGTGCCTGCGGATAACGGGTGATGTCGTGAAAGCCGCGGACGCCCTCGGCGCGGCCAAGGATGGCTGAATGCGGACGCCAGCCGTCCCAGAGGAACTCGATCACCGCGACGAGGATCGAAAGGCCGATGCCCGGAATGGCACCCAGCACGGCGACGCCGACAAAGCAGAAAATCGAAAGCCAGAACTCCCAGCGTTGAATACGGAAGATGCGGACGAGGTCGCCGACTTCGATCAAGCCGATAGCGGAGGCGATGACAACTGCCGCCAATGCAGGGCTCGGCAGATGCTGCAGCAGATTGGGCGCCAGCAGCAGAAGCAACGCCACCGCGATGGCGCCGATGACTCCGGTGAGCTGCGTTTTGGCGCCGGCGGCCTCGGCCACAGGCGTCCGTGACGAACTGCTGCTGATCGGAAAGCCCTGAAAGAAGCCGGCGGCAAGATTGGCCGCGCCGAGCCCCACCATCTCCTGATTGGGATCGACATTGACGCCGGTGCGCGCCGCATAGGTGCGGGACAGAACACTGGTGTCGGCGAACGACACCAGCGCGACGGCGCCGCCGCCGATCAGGACCGGAATGATGTCGTCGTAGCCGATCCAGGGGATCGTAAACGCAGGCAGCCCCTGCGGCAGCGGACCGAGCACTGACACATTCGCCCGCGTTGCCAAATCGAAGACAGCAACAATGATGGTCGCAGCGATCACGGCAATGAGGATGCCGGGAACGCGCTTCCACGGCTTCAGCAGCAGTATCACCGCCAGAGTGCCGGCGCCGATGGCGAGTGCGATCAGATTGGTCTTGCCGTCGGCAATCGCATTGACGATCGCCCACATGCGGCGCAACGGGCCGTCGGCGTCGATGGAGAAGCCGAGGAGTTTCGGCACCTGACTGATCAGGACGGTCAGCGCGATGCCGTTCATGTAGCCGTAACGGATCGGTTTCGACAGCAGTTCGGTGATGAAGCCGAGCTTGGCGACGCCGGCCAGGATGCAGACCAAGCCCGAGACGATTGCCATCGTGCTGGCGAGCACAATGGCGCGCGCGGGATCGCCGGCGGCGAGCGGCAGGACGACGCCGAGGATCACTGCCGCCAGAGACGAATCCGGGCCGAGCACAAGGAGGCGGCTTGGCCCGAACAGCGCATAGGCGATGAGCGGGACGATGGTCGCGTAGAGGCCGCAGATACCCGGCACGCCAGAGGCGACCGCGTAGGCGATGCCGACCGGCACCAGCATCGTCACCAGCACCACGCCGGCGGCAATGTCATGCGGCAGCCACGCCGCTTGATAGTCGCGCAGCGTCACCAGACCGGGAAGCCAGCGGATCCAGCCGCTTTGCCTCGCCGACTTCAACTCGATCGGGCCGCTCATCCTCGCAATCAGTGCACGGTCCGAACCGTCGCCGGAAGCCGCGCCCCGGACCGGAGCCACTGCCGATACGTCTCGAATTTCAGGCCGAGCCTATCGTAGTCGACGCGCAGATAGCCATCACGGCCGGGAAAAACCGCCTGCGGGGCGACCTGCTGCACGTCCTGCGCCATGACGCCGACATAGGCCGTGCTGCCGCCGTTATAGCTGAAGCGATAGAAGCCGAGCCCGTCGTCGAGCGTGCCGAGATAGACAAGGTCATGCTTGAGCCGGATGTCGGAGCGTCGGCCGCCGCCGCGCCCACCGCCGCCGCGGTGGCCACCGCCGCCATGGGCGCGCATGCCGCCGCCACCGCCGTGAGCGCGCAAGCCACCGCCACCACCACCGACATGCGGCCGGCCGCCGCCTCGTCCGCCTAGATTGGCGTGGCCGCCGCGGGGTCTTGCCGCCGCATGAGCGCGTCCGCCGCCGCCGCGCGACGGCCGCTGTGCCGCATGGGCGCGGTTGCCGCCGCGATTGCCGACGTTCGGATGCTGGCCGGGCCGATGCCGTTCGCCGAGATTGGTCCGGTTGCCGCCGCCGATATTGGCGCGATTACCGCCGCCAGGATTGAGAACCCGTTGGCCGCTGCTGCCGCGGAAGTTCAGCCCCTGTTCGCGCCCGCCGCGATTGCCGAGCCGGTGCTCGACATGAGCGCCGCGGTTCCAATTACCGCTTCCGCCGCCCGGCCGATTGATGGCGATGTTGTTGTTGTGCCAATTGACGTTGCCGCGCCAATAACCGCCCGAGGCCCAGCGACCGAGCGCATAGCCGGCGCCGAAAGCGATGCCGGTCGCGATGATGCCGGCCGCGATATAGCCGGGCGCCGGCCAGTAGTAGGGCGGATAGTCCGGATAGGGCCAGTCGCCATAGACGACGCCCGGATCGTAATACGGCACATAGACCGTGTCGGGGTCGGCCGGCGCGATGGCGATGATCTGCCGGCCCTGCTGCTGCGTCACGCTGACGGTCTGCTGCTTGTTCGACTGCAGTTTATTGTTGGCCTGCGCCTTGGCCCGCAGACGCTGGATCGCGTCCATGACGTCCGCCTGCTGACCGATCACGGCTTCGCCAAGTTTCTGCGTCCAGTCGAGCTTTGTGCTCATCATTTCGAGGACCGATGGCGTCGCCACCAGCGACTTGATGCTGTCGTCCCAGTCCTGCTTGTCGACGGCGGCTTTGAGCTGTTCGCCATTGAGGTTCTTGTTCGCGTTCACCCAACGCTCGGCCTCGACGATCTCGAGTGGATAGGTCGACGCCATCAGCACTTCGGAGAGCAGCGGATCCGGATAGAGCGCGATCGGCGCCACAAGCTGATCGATCTGTCCGGAACTCAGCTTCGCCGCAGGTTGCGCACTGGCGTTCTGTTGGTTTGAGCTTTGCGCCACTGCACTGCAGGGCAAGAGAATGAGCGCCGCGATGATGAGGGACCTTATCGCCGTTAAAGTCATTTCCACCTCCCGCGGTTACGAGCACATTGCAAGGATGCGGCTTATCGCAGTTCAATATTAGCAGGATTTAGATATCCGGCCACCGGCCGCGACATTTGATCTTTATCAAGGCATCACAGGCAGCAATGCCTTTTGTTGCGCAGTTCGCGGTACTTGATTTGATATCCGGTCCCGCGATGCAGGCCCGCTCCGTCACAATATCGAACAATTGATTTGATATGCGCTTTTACACTCGACCGATCAGGCGTAGCCTCAAGCGCTCGCAAAAATAACAAAACACGAAGCCGGGCGCGCGAGAATAGAACGATAACATGGATCGGCGAGAAGGTGCCGCTGACGATCGTCAAAGTCGTCGCCGTGCAAATTGTCGGCTTGCTGCAGGGAACCGTGTAGCCTGAACCCAGTGCTTCAATCTTATGGAGCGACCATGTCAAACGAGCATCCCATCGGCGCCAAATACGATCGCCTGATCGCAAGAGCCAAGGAAGTCCCGCCGGCCAAGACGGTTGTCGTGCATCCCTGCGACGAGACCTCGCTGCGCGGCGCCGTCGAGGCCGCCGAGCTCGGCATCATCATTCCAACTCTGGTTGGGCCTCGCGCCAAGATCGAGAGCGTCGCCCGCGAGCATCGCCTCGCCATCGGCAAATACGAACTGGTCGATACGCCGCACAGCCACGCCGCCGCCGCCAAGGGCGTGGAATTGGTGCGCGAGGGCAAGGGCGAAATGCTGATGAAAGGCAGCCTGCACACCGACGAGCTGATGCGCGAGGTCACGTCGTCGAGCACGGGACTGCGGACGGAGCGCCGGATCAGCCACGTCTTCATCATGGACGTGCCGACCTACCCCGAGACGCTCTTCGTCACCGACGCTGCGATCAATATCTTCCCTGACCTCGAGGTCAAACGCGATATCATTCAGAACGCCATCGATCTGTGGGTTCAGGTCGGCCTCGGCCATCCGCGCGTCGCCATTCTCTCCGCGGTCGAAACGGTGACATCAAAGATTCCGTCGACGATCGATGCCGCGGCACTGTGCAAAATGGCCGATCGCAAGCGGATCACCGACGGCATGCTCGAGGGTCCGCTTGCCTTTGATAATGCGATCGACCCGGAGGCCGCTCGGATCAAGGGCATTCAGTCGCCGGTCGCCGGCCGCGCGCAGATCCTGGTCGTGCCGGATCTCGAAGCCGGCAATATGCTGGCCAAGAATCTCATCTTCATGGCCAAAGCCGATTCCGCCGGCCTCGTGCTCGGCGCTCGTGTTCCGATCGTGCTGACGTCGCGCGCGGATTCGGTGCGCAGCCGCATGGCCTCCTGCGCGGCCGCGGTGCTCTACGCCGCGGCGCGGCGCGGCGACGCCAAGAAGGCTGCGGCGGCGTGACCGACCATGGACACGATCCTTGTCGTCAATGCCGGCTCGTCGAGCATCAAGTTCGAAATTTTCGCCATCGCCGGCGGCGGCCTTGAACGGCACATCAAGGGCCAGATGGACGGCATTGGCACGCGGCCGCGGCTGCGCGCGGCTTCGCATGACGGCACGCCGCTGATCGACAAATCCTACGACGCGCAAGTCATCGCCGACGTTCCCGCGGCGATGGCGGCGACGGGCGATTGGCTGCGCGGGACTGCAAATGTTGATCTCGTCGCCGTCGGCCACCGCGTCGTGCACGGCGGGCCGGATTACAGAGCGCCGGTCTTGATCGACGCCGCGGTGCTCAAGCGGCTCGAACAATACAATTCGCTCGCGCCGCTGCATCAGCCGAACAATCTTGCCGCGATCAAGCTGATCATGGCGCGCCGGCCGCAGCTGCCGCAGGTTGCCTGTTTTGACACGGCCTTTCACCGCACTCACAGCGCCGTCGCCGACCACTTCGCCATTCCGGAGGCCTATTATCAGGACGGCGTCCGCCGCTACGGCTTCCACGGCCTGTCTTACGAATATATCGCCGGCCGTCTGCGCGAGGTCGCGCCTGATATCGCGGAAGGTCGCGTGATTGTCGCCCATCTCGGCAGCGGCGCCTCGATGTGCGCGCTCGCCGACGGTAAGAGCGTCGAAAGCACGATGGGCTTCACCGCGCTTGACGGGCTGCCAATGGGGACGCGGCCGGGGCAGATCGATCCGGGCGTGCTGCTCTATCTGCTCAGCGAAAAGCAGATGACGGCCAAAACGCTGGAGCACATGCTCTATCACGACTGCGGCCTCAAGGGCCTATCTGGCATCAGCAACGACATGCGCGAGCTCGAGGCCAGCAGCGCGCCGGCCGCGGCCTTGGCGATCGAGCATTTCGTCTACCGCATCGCACTCAATGCCGGCATGATGGCGGCGGCGCTCGGCGGGGTCGACGCTTTCGCCTTTACCGCTGGGATCGGAGAAAATTCGTCCCGGTTGCGCGAGCGCGTGGCGCAGAAACTTGCCTGGCTCGGAATCGATTTTGACGCCGCCGCCAATGCGGCGGGAAATCTGCTGATATCGCGGCCGGACAGCCGCACGCGGCTCTATGTAGTGCCGACCAACGAAGAACTCATGATCGCGCAGCACACGCTCGCCTTGCTGACGCGAGCGCCCGCCGCCGCCGCGTCATGAGGCGACTGCCTCGGGCGCGCTGATCGTCTCCGCGGCCGGCCGGTGCGCCGGCAGTGTGCGCAGCACGATGATCGCCAGCGCGGCGAGGACCGGCGCGATCGCCAGCACCACGAACAGCTGCACACTGCTCCATCCGGCGCCGGTTACGATGCCGGCAAAGAGCGGCGACAGCACTTGAGCGAAGCGGCCGACACCCATGGCCCAGCCGACGCCGGTTGAGCGGATTGCGGTCGGATAGGTCAGCGCCGCCAGCGCGATGGCGCCGGAGCCGCCCATGCCGATGAAGAGGCCGACCAGGAAGACGCCAAGCGCCATGCCGACCGAGGACGCCGCGGCATAGCCGAGCAGGGCGGTCGTGATGGCGCCAAGCAAAAATGCCGGGACCAAAACGGGGGCCGCGCCGAAACGCTCGATCAATCGTCCGGCGGCGCTCATGCCGATCAGAGCGCCAAGCCCGTTGAAGGCAATGGCGCGCACGGCTTCCGCCAGCGGGATGCCGTTATCGTGCAACAGCGTCGGCGTCCAAAGCACGGCGACAATCAAGACGCCGAAGGCGGCAAAGAACGGCACCCACAATAGCAGCGTCCACAAAGCGCGGCCGTCGCTGAACAGATGCATGAACCGGACCCCGTCCACGCGCTGCTCATTGGAGACGAAATGCGCATTTGCCGGCAGACCGGGCTGCAAGCGCCGGACGATCGCCTCAATCCGTGCGGTTTCACCGCCCTTGGCGATGAGGAATTTCAGCGATTCCGGCAGCCAGACGATGAAAGCCAGCGTGATCAAGATCGGCAGGACGCCGCCGATCAGGAAAATCGCTTGCCAGCCGAACATCTGCAGGACGTAGGCGTTCAGAAATCCGCCGACGAAGCCGCCCAATGGAAATGCCGACCAGATGACGCTCGCCACCATGGCGCGGCGGCGCGCTGGAGCGAATTCGGACGCCAGTGCGATGAAGCAAGGCGTCGCTCCGCCCATGCCGATGCCCGCGAGAAAGCGGATGGCCAGGAGCTGTTGGTAAGTCTGCGCATAGGCGGTTGCGATCGTGAAGATACCAAACAAGAAGACGGCAAGCGCCAGCATGATTTTGCGACCATATTTGTCGCCGAGCGGACCGAAGGTCAGCGCGCCGAGCGTTGCGCCGACAAGCGCCGACGAGAACACTGGGCCGAGCGCAGCGCGCGTCAGAGCCATGTTGGCGGCGATGATCGGGGCGGCACTGCCGATATTCTGCGTGTCGATGCCATCGAGAAATGCGGCCAGCGAGCATAATACGAAGACCGCGATCTGAAAACCACGAATCGGCGAGTCGTCGATGACCCTTGTGACATTGATCGTGTTGCCGTCCTGCATCGTCATGATGCCACCCTCCCAAGCCCTTGGTTATGTCTGTCGTTGATGGCCGCGAGATCTTGCGGCGCCGAGCGGATATGTGCGTTGCCGCTGATAGTCCGGATCAGGTCGGCGGCGTCGGCATCCGCGCCGCGCCAGGCGACGAACTGATCCGGACGGATCAGCGCCAGCGGTGCGGCATAGAGCGCTTCGAGTCCGGTCCCGCGCAGGTCGAGCAGTTGCAGCGGCACGCCGGCATCGGACGCGGCCGTCTCGATCTCTCGCGCCAAAGCCGCGGCGGTGTTGTCGAGAAGCAGCAACGTGAAGCCGAGCCCGAAATGGTCGTAGAGTGACGAGCCGTCGGCGAGCCAAGCATGCGGGGCGAGGCAGCCGGGATGGGCGGAAGGCTCGAAATTCGCATAGTGCTCGGCGGGCGGTGTGCTGCCGTCGTCGACCACGATCGGTGAACCGTCGTAACGCGAGCCGAGCACGACGCCGAGCGTGTCGAATTCGCGCGTCTTGGTGGCGACGATCTCCTTGGCAACGGCGGCGCGGGCGCGTTCGCCGGCGGCATCCTCGGCGTCGAGATCGTCCTTGAGCAATTGATCGCTTAGGGTGCGGTAATTCTCGACCGCCTCGGCGATGGTGCGCAGATGCACGGGGCGCCGCTCGTCTTCATAGGAGGCAAGCAGTTCGTCGCCGCCCCAACCGCGCAGCGCGGCGGCGAGCTTCCAGCCAAGATCGACGCCGTCGGCAATGCCGAGATTCATGCCATAGCCGCCGAACGGCGGATGCAGATGACAGGCATCGCCGGCGAGGAAGATGCGGCGCTCGCGATAACGATCCGCGATCAGGCGATGTGCTGCCCAGTAGTCGCGCGCAACGATCCCGACCCGGAAGGGCCGGCCGATCGCGGCATGGACGCGGCGGACCGCTTCGTCGTCGCTGATGGCGGTGACACCGGGGGCGAGCCGGGTGATGAAGGCCCATTCGCCATTGCAATCGAGCGGGCTGAGCACGCCCGGGCTTTCGCGGTTGATCAGCCAATACATGATGGCGCGCCGCGCGGGCGGAGTGCGATCGAGCTCCGGAATGCGCAAGATCAAATTGTAATTGAGGGCAAAAGCGTGCTCGCCGGTCATCCTGGCCCCGATGACCTCGCGCACCCGGCTCTTGGCGCCATCGGCGCCGACCAGATAATGCGCGCGCACGGTCCGGCGGCGGCCGCTGTCGAGATCGCGCACCGTGGCCATTACGCCTTCGACCGATTGCGAAGCATCTTCGAGCGAGTTGCCGGACATCAGCCGCACCGACGGCAGTGCGCCGATGCGCTCGTGCAGGACTTTCTCGACCGTGTATTGCGGCACCCATTGCGCCGGCTCGGGAAAGCGCGGATCGCGGCATTTCCTGCCGGCGAAGGCGTTCTCGATGACGGCCAAGGTGCGGCCATAGAGCGTGGTCGAGAACACGATGTCGGTCGGATAGTCATAGGGCAGGGGCGCCGCAGCCCGCAGCTTTTCGGCGAGGCCCCAGCGCCGCATGTGCTGCATGGTGCGCACATTGGTGGTCTTGGCGCGCGGCTGCGCGCCGGTACGCGAGCGCAGCTCGACAATCGTCACGTTGATGCCGCGGAGCCCGAGCTCGATGGCGAGCGCCAGCCCGACCGGGCCCGCGCCGACGATTAGCACTTCAGTCTCGTTTGTTTGGATCTCGCCTGCTTCCGCCACCCGCGCGCCCGCTTAATTCTCGGCTTCGTGATTGCGGACGAAATCCGCAGGCACGTTCGGGCCCCAGAGGTAGAAGGAATCCTCGCCGAGATGATCGGCGGCGGGCCAGTCGACGGTCGCGGGGACAAAATCGATGTCGGCGGAATATTCCGACCAGCTGCCCCACGGATCCTGGACATAGTGGAAATAATTCGAGCCGAGCACGTGCCGGCCCAGTCCCCAGCCATGGGTGAAGCCTTTGCCCGCCATCTGCATCGCGCCAAGCCCGATATCCTGCACGCTGCCGACATCCCAGCTGCAATGATGCAGACCCGGTCCCTCGGAGCGGGCAAAGGCGATGAGATGATGATCGCTGCCGTGCACACCATGCAGGAAGGCGATATTGCCTTCCGAGGAATCCGACAGCCGCAGGCCCAAGACCTTGGTGTAGAACTCGATCGCGCGCACCACGTCGGGCGTGAACAGCAGGATATGCGCAAGCCGCCGCGGTTGCGTGATCGGCACCTTACTGCGTTTGACCGCGCCGGCGACGCCCGGCGGAGCCGACACTGCGCCGAAGACCGATTTCGCGTTCGGCGAGGATTTTTCCGCAACCCGGATCTCGATCGGCACGCCGCTGTAATCGCGGAACCACAGCCCGTTGCTTTCAAAGCCGGCCGGCGGATCGAGCCGTTCGATGCCGAGCTTGTGCAGGTGTTCGCGGAAGCGAGGGAGGTCGTCCTCGAAAGCGCCGAACGAAAGATAGTGCAGCTTCTTCTTCGGGCCCTCGCTCAACGTGCCCCAGCGATGCTGATGGCCGTGGGTGTGGAGCGCGATGCCCTTGCCCTCCCTGCGGACATCAAGGCCGAAGGTCTCGTAGAAGGTCTTGGCCTTGTCGAGGTCGGGCACGGTGAGGCTGAAGTGATCGAGCGAATGCACGCCCAAGACATCGGGGCGGCGGGTGGCTTCGATGAAGCCGCGAATCTGGGTCATCGTTACCTCTCATGTTCTCGCGCAGTCTTGCGGGCTGCGTTGGCTAGGGATGTCTAGTCCTGGACGGGGATCGCAAGAAGATGGCATAATCGTCTGAGCGATAACCATTTGATATCGGCCAGTCAACTCGCCGAAAGCCCATGAAACTCAACCAGTTTCGCGATGTCGTGGCGATTGCCGAGCGCGGTAGCCTGCGCGCGGCGGCGCGGCATTTGAAGCTCGCCCAGCCGGCGCTGACCCGCAGCGTGCAGGAGCTCGAGCGCGAGCTCGGCGCGCCTTTGTTCGAGCGCCGCGCCCGCGGCATGATCCTGACCCCGATCGGCCAGGCCTTCGTGCGGCGCGCCAGTGCGGTGCTCACCGAAGTGCGGCGCGCCCGCGACGAGGCCGAGCAACTGCACGGCGGCACGTCGGGCAAGGTGGTCGCTGGTCTTTCGCTCGCGGCGCATATCGCGCTGTTGCCCAAGGCGTTGGCGCCGTTCCGTGCTCGCTATCCGCATGTCGAACTGCATCTGATCGAAGGCTGGTATCCGACGCTCGAAGCAGGACTGAAAGACGGCAGCGTTGATTTCTATGTCGGGCCACGGCCCGATCAGGCGGCGTCGTCGGAACTTGCGCAGGAGGTCTTGTTCGAAAATTTGCGGATCATTCTCGCCCGCAAGAACCATCCGCTCGCCGGCGCTCGCTCGCTGGGCGATCTCGCCGGCGCCGAATGGGCGACCACGTCAGTCACCTTCCGCGCCGAAGAGGAACTCGGTCAGCTATTCGCGCAGCACAAGATGCCGCCGCCGCGGCTGGCGCTGCGCAGCCAGTCGGCGCTGACCTTGATGGTCGCGCTTGCTTGCAGCGATCTGCTCGCCATGGTGCCAATCCAGTGGACTGATTTTTCCGAGACCAGCGATACGCTTACGCCGATCCCGGTGAAGGAGACATTGCCGGCGCCGCCGATCGTGACGGTCCGGCGCGCTGGACTGCCGCTGACGCCGGCGGCGGAGTTTTTGCTCGACCTGCTGCGGCGGCACTTGCCGCAGCCCGCGAGCAAGATAAAGGCGGCCGCGGGCGGCGGCCGCACCGCATCCAACAAATCGGCCGGAAAACAATCTTGATGATCGGAACGGTTGTGCTAAAGGTTCTATGTCGCGATGGTTGTTCGACGCACGCAGATTTTCCAAACAAATTTCTCTGCGGTGATGTGTCGATCAAACAAACCGTGATGTCGTCGTCAGGATTTTCCTGACACGGACTTCGTATTGTTGCGGATGAAATTATCCGGCCGTTAATCCATTCCCGACTATCCTAACGATCGGCGAGCGGCGCGGACGAGTTTGATCGTTCGAGTCGGCTGTGAAATTGCCCATGCCCTTTGTTGGAAGACGGGTTTCTGACCCGGCGCAATCCCTCGAAGCACGAGGGACGATAATTCTGATGCCAGTTCCGGAATCTGTGCCGTGCCGGCGCCAATGCCGCCAGTGTAACGGGTCGAAAGCACATGAGTGATGTCGTTGTATCCGCATCGGCCGATGCTCGGCCGGGCGTGTCCGCAGGCTCCGGCTTCGCGGGCGAGTCAGACGCTCAAACCGTCGCCAACCAGCTCATCAGCTTCGCCATCGGCGACGACCAATACGGCGTCGACATCATGGCGGTCCGCGAGATCAAGGGCTGGACAGCCATCACGCCGCTGCCTGGACAACCCGAATATGTGCGTGGCGTGCTCAACCTGCGCGGCGTGATCATTCCCATCGTGGATCTACGTTGCCGATTCGGCCAGGGTCTGACCGAAGCGACGGCGCTTCATATCGTCATTGTCGTGCAGATCGAAGGCAAGACCGTCGGTCTTCTCGGTGATCGCGTGCTCGACATCGTTTCGCTCGATGCCGCCGAGGTCAAGCCGGTGCCGCGGATCGCGCAATCGCAGAAGCTGCGGTTCCTCTCCGGGCTCGTCACCCACGAGGAAGCGATGATCGCGCTCATCGATCTTCCGAATCTGCTTTCGGAGACCATCAACTAACCGGATGAAATGTGCGGTCGCCATGGGGCGGCGGCCCGAAGCCATTAGACGAGATCACGGAGATCGACATGTTCGGACTAAAGCATTCGGCAGGCAGCAGTGCCCAGCAGGCCAGCGGCATGCTGGAAGCCATCAACAAGGTGCAAGCCGTCATCGAATTCACGGTGGACGGCGTCATCCTCACTGCCAACGAGAACTTCCTCAACGCGCTGGGCTATACGCTCGACGAGATCAAGGGCCAGCATCATTCCATGTTCGTCGAGCCGGCCTACAAGCAAAGCCCGGAATATCGCATGTTCTGGGAGAAGCTCGGCCGCGGTGAATTCGATACCGGCGAATACAAGCGGCTCGGCAAGGGTGGCAAAGAGGTCTGGATTCAGGCGAGCTACAACCCGATCCTCGACGGCAGAGGTAAGCCGGTCAAAGTGGTGAAATTCGCCACCGACGTGACGCAGCAGAAATTGCGCAACGCCGATTACGAGGCCCAGATCGCGGCCATCGGCAAGGCACAGGCCGTCATCGAGTTCGCGATGGACGGCAAAATCATCAACGCCAACGACAATTTCCTCAACGCGCTCGGCTACTCGCTCGACGAGATCAAGGGTCAGCACCATTCCATGTTCGTCGAGCCGGCCTACAAGCAAAGCGCGGAATATCGGATGTTCTGGGAGAAGCTCGGCCGCGGCGAATATGACGCCGGCCAGTACAAGCGCATCGGCAAGGGCGGCAAGGAAATCTGGATTCAGGCGAGCTACAACCCGATCATGGACCTGAACGGCAAGCCGTTCAAAGTCGTGAAATACGCGACCGATGTCACCGCGAGCGTCAAGGCGAGCCAAGCGTTGCAGCAGGCGGTGAGCCAGACCCAGCAAGCGGTCGATGCTGCGAAAGCCAACGATCTCACGCACCGCATTCCGCTCGAAGGCAAAGTCGGGGCAATCCAATCGCTCTGCGCGGGCATCAACGGCCTGCTCGACACGATGGCCACCGTCATGGTCAAGATCAAGAGTTCCGCGCGCGAAGTGTCCAACGCGTCCTCGGAAATCTCGATGAGCACGACCGACCTGTCGCAGCGGACCGAGGAACAGGCGGCGAGTCTCGAAGAGACATCGGCCTCGATGGAGGAGATGTCCGCCACGGTCAAGAAGAATGCCGAGAACGCGCAACAGGCCAATCAATCGGCTGCGGCTACACAAGGCGTTGCCGATCGCGGCGGTCAGGTCGTGGCGCAAGCTGTCGATGCGATGGCGCGGATCGAAGAATCCTCGCGCAAGATTTCCGATATTATCGGCGTGATCGACGAAATCGCACGGCAGACCAATCTGCTGGCGCTCAATGCCGCGGTCGAAGCGGCGCGCGCGGGCGAGGCCGGCCGCGGTTTCGCCGTGGTAGCGTCCGAAGTGCGCAGCTTGGCGCAGCGCTCGTCGCAAGCCGCCAAGGACATCAAGGACCTGATCACCAACAGCAACAGCCAAGTGAAGGACGGCGTCGATCTGGTCAACAAGGCCGGCGCGGCGCTGACTGAGATCGTCGACTCGATCAAGAAAGTGGCCGCCGTGGTCTCCGAAATTGCTTCCGCCAGTGCCGAGCAAGCCGCCGGCATCGAGCAGGTCAACAAGGCGCTCGCACAAATGGACGAGGTGACCCAGCAGAACTCGGCGCTGGTCGAGGAAAACGCCGCGACCGCGAAAACGCTGGAACATCAGTCCAAGGCGATGAATGAGGAAATCAGCGTCTTCCGCGTCGGCGATGCGGATGATCGCGGCGCACATGAGCAGGGCGCCCGTGAGCGGTCGGCGCCTGCGGCCAAGACGCCCGCGGCCAAAGCGTCGCCGGCCAAGACTGCGGTGCCTGCCGCCGAGATCAAGCCGGCGCCGCCCAAGCCTGCCGTGGCGAAGAATGGCGCGGCCGCACCGGCCGCGGGCGGTCCCGCGCGCCGCATGCAGGCGGCGCTTGCGACAGCCGTAGCCGTCAACGAGACGCAGTGGCAGGAGTTCTAGAACTCCGGAGTGGGTTAGCTCGAGCTTGCCGGCCCCGGCGCGAATTTGAGCGCCACGCCGTTCATGCAGTAGCGCAAGCCGGTGGGCTTCGGCCCGTCATTGAAGACATGGCCGAGATGGCCGCCGCAGCGACGGCACGAGACCGCGGTGCGGGTCATGCCGAAGGTGCGGTCTTCGGTCTCGTCGATGGCTTTGTCGAGCGGCGCCCAGAAGCTCGGCCAGCCGGTGCCGCTTTCGAATTTGGTCTTCGAAGAATAGAGCGGCAGGTCGCAGCCGGCGCAGGCGAAGGTGCCATTGCGATGTTCGTCGAGCAGCGGGCTCGTGAACGGCCGCTCGGTGCCCTCGCGCCGCAGCACGTCGAATTGCGCCGGCGTGAGCAGCTTGCGCCACTCGTCGTCGCTATGGGTGACTTCGTAAGTGCGCGCAGGCGTTGCGGCGTGCGGACGGGTGAGGCGGACAAAGGCGAGCGCCAGTCCGGCGCCACCAGCAAGAGCCATATGTCGGCGTGTGAACATCTTGGTCGTCCTCCAGAACCGGATAGGCAATCCTTACGCCTATTCTAGCGCAAATCCTTTCGCAAAGGATGGCGGCGCGCGCTATTTGATTGCGGCACAACGAAAACTCACACAGAGTTGATATGGGGCGGGTTCGCCCGGGAAAAAGCCGATACGGGGAGATCGCGTGGCGCCGCAGGTCGAAATCAAAGTTCTGAGCACGACCGCAATGAAAATGGTGTTCGAGGAGATCGCGCCCGCATTCGAGCGCGCGACCGGCCATCGGCTCGCGGTCGAACTGGGGCCGTCATTGCGGCAGGAAAAGCGGCTCGGCGAGGACGAAGCGGCCGATGTCGCCATCGTCACCCGCGATGGCGCCGAGAGCCTGATCGCAGACGGCAAGATCGCGCCAGACAGCCTCATCGACGTGGCGCGCTCGTCGATCGGCATCTGTGTCGCCAAGGGCGCGCCGCGGCCGGATATTTCCTCAGCCGAGGCGTTCAAGCGCGCGATGCTTGCGGCCAAATCGGTGGCGCTGAGCAAGCCGGTCGGCGGCGGCGCCAGCGGCGTTCACCTGGCCAAGGTGTTCGCGCAACTCGGCATCACGGAGCCGATGGCGGCCAAGTCACATTACGGCGCGGGCGGTGCGGCGGGATTCGCCGGCCTTGTCGTGCTGCGCGGCGAGGCCGAGATCGGCATTCAGCAGATGTCGGAACTGATGGCGGTCTCCGGCATCGACGTCGTCGGCCCGCTGCCCGCGGCATTGCAAAGCGTGACCACGTTCACCGGCGGCATTCCGACAAGCGCCAGCCACGCGGAAGCCAGCCGCGCTCTGTTGCATTTCCTGACGACGCCCGACGTGAAGCGCGTGATCGCGGCCAAGGGCTTGGAGCCGGCGTAGGGTGGGTTAGGGGCGAAGCCCGTAACCCACCGTGGCTCAGACGGTGGGTTACGCCTTCGGCTAACCCACCCTACGATCTACCGGCTGTTCAGCACCTCGGTATTGATCACATTGATCGGGGCGCCGCCGGCATAGGCCGTGATCTGATCGAAAATGTCGGTGAACTGCGTCTCGTATTCTTCGCGCGTCACATAGCCGAGATGCGGCGTGCAGATCACGTTCGGCATTTTCAGCAGCGGATAATCCGGATCGCGCACCGGCTCCTGCTCGTAGACGTCGACGGCGGCGAAGCCGGGCCGGCCTTTGCGTAGCGCTTCGACGAGGGCGCCGGGCGCGATCAATGG
>Ga0102924_1002848_pt1 | contig 18487 bp, 15 predicted proteins | sample PaiPotPPM11metaG_FD_80116 | JGI IMG/M metagenome (GOLD analysis project Ga0102924, IMG submission 80116) | Iron sulfur acid spring bacterial and archeal communities from Banff, Canada, to study Microbial Dark Matter (Phase II) - Paint Pots PPM... ...
ACGCGAGGGCCTCTGGATCGTCGAGAACGTCTTCCAGCCCGGCTTCGAGGTGCCGACCCACCGCCACACGGGCCCGGTCTGGGGCTACACGAAGTCGGGGGCGTGGAAGTACAAGGAGTACGAGTACGTGAACCGGGCTGGCTCCTTCCTCTACGAGCCCGCCGGCTCCGTGCACACGCTGACCTGCATCGAGCCGGACACCCGGGTGTGGTTCCACATGTACGGCTCCAACCTGAACCTCGACGCCGACGGGAACATCGAGAGCGTCACCGACGGCGCGGGAACGCTCGCCGCCTACTACCTGCTCTGTGAGGCCCAGGGCCTGCCCCGGCCCAACGTCCTCACCGACTGACCCCCGCGGACGCTGCGCCGCCGCGCCGCTCGGTCGCCGTCACCCGCCGGCGGCCGGGACCGGCTCGAGCGAGAGCTGCCCCGCCTGGTGGCGAGCGCGCAGCTCCTTCTTGTCGAACTTGCCGACGCTGGTCTTCGGCAGCACGTCGAGGAACACCCACCGCTCCGGGACCCACCACTTCGCGACCCGCGGCTCGAGGAACACCCGCAGTTGATCCGGGCCGACGTCGCTGCCGGGCCGGCGCGCCACCACCGCCAGCGGGCGCTCCTCCCACTTCGGGTCGGGCACGGCCACGACGGCCGCTTCCAGCACGTCGGGGTGGGCCATGATCTCGTTCTCGAGGTCGATCGACGAGATCCACTCGCCGCCCGACTTGATCACGTCCTTCAGCCGGTCGCGGATCTCGAGGTAGCCGTACTCGTCGAGCGTCCCGACATCACCGGTGCGAAGCCAGCCGTCGTCGAACTTCTCCGGCGCCGGGTCCCGGTAATAGGAGCCGGTGATCCACGGCCCGCGGACCTCGATCTCGCCCTGGCTCTCGCCGTCGTTCGGGAGCACCCGGCCGTCGGCGGCCACGATCCGCAGCTCGACGCCCGGCACGACGCGTCCGGCTTTCAGGCGCCAGTCGATGTCGTTCTCGTCGAACGGGCGGGGCGGATGCGACACCGTGCACAGCGGGCTGGTCTCGGTCATGCCCCAGCCCTGGATCATGGGCACGCCGAAGCGCTCCTCGAAGCCCTCCATGAGCGCGCGCGGCGGCGCGGAGCCGCCCGCCGTGACCAGCCGCAGGGTCGACAGGTCGACCTCCGGGTGGGCGCGGCCATAGTTGAGGACGTCGGTCCAGATCGTCGGGACCCCGGACGAGACGGTGGGCCGCTCGGCCTCGATGAGCCGGCAGAGCGGCTCGGCCTGCAGGAACCGCTCCGGCATGATCACGTCGGCGCCGTTCATCCACGCCGAGTATGGGATGCCCCACGCGTTGGCGTGGAACATCGGGACGATCATGAGGACCCGGTCCCGATCCGACGTCGGCAGCCCGGACGGCAGGCTCGACCCGAACGTGTGCAGGAACGTCGAGCGGTGGCTGTACACGACGCCCTTCGGCGCGCCGGTGGTGCCGCTCGTGTAGCACATGGCGGCCGCGGCGCGTTCGTCGATGGTCGGCCAATCGAACCCCGGCTCCTCGGCGGCGAGCAGCTCCTCGTAGCGATCGACCGGCAGCAGCGGGCCGGCGTCGCCGTCGCCGACCACGATGTAGCGCTCGACGGTCTCGAACTGGTCGGCGGCCTTGACGAGCACCGGGATCACGCTCTCGTCGACGACGATGACCTTGTCGCCGGCGTGGTTGACGACCTGCGCCAGCTGCTCCGGGAACAGGCGCAGGTTCAACGTGTGCAGCACCGCGCCCATGCACGGGACCGCCATGTAGGCCTCGAGATGCTCGTGGGTGTTCCAGAGGAACGTCCCGACCCGGTCACCGGGCTCGATGCCGAGCCGCTGCAGCGCGGCCGCGAGTCGCTCCGCCCGTTCCGCGATCTCGCCGAACGACGACCGGCGCAACCCGTCGGGACGGGAGGTGACCACCTGGCTCTGGCCGTGGACCTCACGCCCGTGACGGAGCAGGTGCGTGATCGTCAGCGGAAAGTCCTGCATCGTGCTCAGCACGTTCGTCCCCCCCTCCTCGAACCGCAGCCGGTCCTCGTGGTCGGCCCGCCAGTGTCGCGCCCAGGGTCGGAATCGAACCGACGACCTGCCGCTTAGGAGGCGGCTGCTCTATCCCCTGAGCTACCTGGGCCCGGGCATGTCACGAACGCGGTCACAAACGTGGTCACAAACGGCCGGTGTTCATCCCCGGCTTGAAACGGTAGCCGTACAGCCCTTGTTGCGGAAGACCATGCGGCGCTTTCGGAGGCGAGGAGTGAGTCGTCGCCATCTGCGCTGCTTCGGGACGCGCGGGCCCTCGGCTGAGCTCGGGCCCATCTCCGAGCTCGAACCATGATCTTGACGAGACGGCCTTTCGTCCTTGTTGTCTGGGTCGCGGAAGCCGGCGCTCAGAACTTCGCATTCGGCATGCAACACAAGGACTGGGGAAGCAAGAAAGAACCGAAAGGGTTTGGTGACTTCGACGAAGGCGGCCTCGGTTGTCGTCTGGGTTGTGACATCGGCCGCGGTCATGAGAGGGAGGCCGGCAATGTCCCCGCACCGGTGTTAGGGGACGGCCAGTGAACCCTCTAGCTGCTCGGTCAGCAGCTCGAGCGAGCGGTGCAGCTGTGCGAAGCGCCGCGGCCCGAGGATCTCCGCGATCCCCAGCTGGGCCGCCCCGGCCGCGGCGTAGATGGTCTGCTCGAGCCGCCGTCCCTTGGAAGTGAGCCGGATGACACGAGCCCTTCCGTCGGCCGAATCGGGCATGCGCAACAGGTACCCGTGTGCCTCTAGGTGCCCGAGAAGGTCGTTGACCGACTGTTTCGTGATCCCCACCCTGTCTGCAAGTTGGCTTGGCCGTACTCCCTCGAGGCCCGGATAGCGCCAGAGCCCGACATGCGCCGCGTTCAGATCGGCGAAGCCTGCCTCAACGACGCCCGCGTACAGCTGATCACGGACCCACTGCCACACGACACGGAGCATGGCGCCGACGTATGGGCTTCGCTCCCCGTTGGGGTGGTCGAACGAGTCGCTTGACATCAGTCGTAAGGTTACCATACGATCTTCAATCGTAAGGATACCTGACTATCTGATGGTTCCCACGAGGAGTGGCCGAAGTGAGAACAGCAGTTGTTGACTCCCCCGAGAACGAACAAGCGCAGGCGTGGTGGTTCCTCGACACCTTGGTCATTGAGCACCGCTGCGCACCCGAAATGGACACCGTCGCGCTCGAGATGACCTTGCCAGTCGGCTCCTCGCCTCCGCTGCACGTCCACGACGACCTCGACGACACCTGGTACATCCTCAAGGGCGAGATGGTCGTGCGCTGTGGTGACGATGCGCTGGTCGTCGGAGCGGGGCACTGGGTCTCCATGCCCCGCGGCGTGCCCCACACGTTCCGGGTGGTCGGTGATTGCGAGGCGCGGATTCTCCTCGTGCACGATAACGCCAGCTTCCGAAACCTCATTCGAGACCTCGGCAGTCCGGCCACGGCACGTGTCGTTCCGACCCAGCCGCAGTTCCCACCTATGGAAGAGCTGGCGCGCATCGCCGCCTCACACGACCTCAGGCCGGCTGGGCCCCCGATGAGCGTCGAAGAGAGCGAACGCGTGCGTACCGCCGTCGGCTGAACCGTGGTCGCGCGCCGAAGGAGGTATCACCGTGCAGGCGCAAGCCCTCGGGCATGTCGTCCTCAAGGTCCGAAATCTGCAACGCTCCGAGCGCTTCTACTCGGACATCTTGGGCATGCGGGTCAGATCGCGGCTCTCCGAGCCGCGTATGACGTTCTTCACCCTTGAGGCCACAGGGAACCATCACGACTTCGCCCTGATCGAGGTAGGTCCCGTCGCCCCATCACCAGTGGAGGACGCCACGGGGCTCGCTCACGTGGCCTTCAAGGTCGGCAGCTCAATAGAGGAGTTCGGCCTGGCACGCAGTTTGCTCAAGGCTTCGTTGAGCCCGGTTCTCTACGAGGCGGAGAGGGGTTTCTCCAGGAGCGTGCACGTGCTCGATCCGGATGGGAACGAGATCGAGCTCTACGTCGACATCTCGGACGCCTGACCCATTGGTCCTCCCTTGCGCTTGCGACAGGTGTCGCCCAGCCGGCGATCTGGCCTACTGAGGTTGATGCCCTGTTGTGGTGGGCGTTAGAGGATTTGAACCTCTGACCCCTTCCGCGACAAGGAGGACCGACCCCCTGTTTGCAAAGGAGTCGCCGGCGTTCCGGATTCAGCAATCCGACGTTCGAATGCCTGGCATCCGGCGTTCGAGGCGCAACTCGCATGGGGCGTCCTGTCAGCGGGTTTGGGGTTTGTGACATGCCCCACCAAGGCCGGGGCAGGTGACAAAGCCGGTCACCAACCTGGTGACAAACCTCGTCGGGATGATCCCTTGTTCGTTCAAGGGAGCCCTCACATCCGCCGGCTGGCCCGAGCTGAACGGGGCGACCCGCCTACGACGGCCGAGCGGCGCGTGAGGGCTATGCGGAGCCGGTAATGAGCCCGGTGGCGCGAGGCCGCGGCTCGGCTGGGTCGGCCTTCGCTGGTGTGACTCTGACTCACATGCCGGTGACGACGACTTCTACCCGGTCGGGAGCGAGGATGTGATCGGTCCAACGCAGGTCCCGGCTCGGGTGAAGGAAGGCCACCTGGGTGGCGCGGCGGGCTCCGTAGCGGAGCCGCACCCCCATGGTCTCGGGCGCGTCTTTGCCGGACTTGGGCTGCGTCACGATCAGCCAAATCACTTCGTTGCGGTCGTAGCAGGAGTCCACCGGACTGGAAGGCCTGGTCTTCACGCCGACCGGGAGGGCATCACCGGGAAACACGCGGAAGGGGTTCGGCTGGACCTGGTCGACACAGTTGGAATCGTGGAGGCGACCCTCGAACGACTTCAGGTCTCCTTTGACGACGAAGGTGACCCTCACGAACGACGGAACGTCAGCCGCACGGGCGACCACGGCGCGAGCGGGCCCCATCGTCAAGGCGGCCGCTCCGATGGCGACCAACGCAGCGGTGCCGATGCGTTGCACCCGCGAATTCATGGGCAAGCCTCCTCGCTTCGTGCATCGACGTCGCATGATCAGCGCTTGAGCAGTGCCTCCGCCCTTCTAGCGCGACCCACGCGGCGCGGCGCGGCGAACCGCGGGTCGTAACCTCGAATCCCGGTGCCGGAGGATGACAAGACCCTGGCTCGGCTCGCCGCCGGCGGGGACCGTCGGGCGCTCGAGACGCTGCTCGACCGCCACGCCGACCGAGTGCACGCGATCTGCCGGCGGGTGGTTGGTGATCCCGACGATGCGCTCGACGCGACCCAGGAGGCGATGATCGCCGTCGCGCGCGGGGTCTCGCGGTTCGACGGGCGGTCGGCGTTCACGACCTGGCTCTACCGCGTCGCGACGAACGCGGCGCTGGACGAGCTGCGGCGGAAGCGGCGGCGCCCACAGCCGGCGGCCGAGGTCCCCGACAGCGGGCCGGCGATGGGCCGCTTCGACGACTCGGTGGCGGCGCGGCTCGACGTGGATCAGGCCCTCGCCCACCTTTCCGAGGACTTCCGAGTGGCGGTGGTGCTGCGGGACCTCTGCGATCTCGACTACGCCACGATCGCCGAGATCCTCGACGTTCCAGTCGGCACGGTGCGGTCGCGGATCGCAAGGGGACGAAGAGAGCTGAAGACGTCGCTCGGGAACCTGGTCGCGGCGCCGGGACGTCCAAGGACCGACGATGAGTGATCCGCAGCACCCGACGGGCGACGCCGACCAGCGCGACGAGCAAGTGGCGTCGCTCCTGGCCGTCGAGCCGCTCGACGACCTGACCCGGCGCCGGCTGGTTGACACCGCGCTACGCGCCACCCCTCGGCGCCCCTGGGCCCGCTACGCCGTCGCGGCGGCCGTCGTGCTCGCGCTCGCGGGCGGCGGCGTCGCGCTCCTCGTCGGGCAGTCCGGGCATCACCAGACCACCACGCACGCCGCCGCGCGGCAGCCCGCCCGGGTGCTGCCGAACGCGCCGAATCAGCAACAGGCCAGCGCGGCTGCACCGAACGGCCTCCCGATCAACCTCGGTGACTTCGGCAACCTCGGCGACGCGGCGAACCTCGCTCGCCTTCGGGCCGCCGCCACCGCCGGCCGTGCGAGTCCCCAGCTCAGCGCGAGCGACCTCGCGGGGTCCATCGCCGCCGCCCGAGCCTGCGCCCACCCGGCCGGACCCGTCACCGCGGTCGCCACCGGCACCGTCCGGGGCCGCGCCGCGCTGGTGCTGGTGTCCGGCGGCCGGCTGACCGTCGTGGTGCTGAGCCCCTGCGAGGTTCGCCCGCTCCCCTGATGACGGGGGCGGAGGCCGGTCAGGCCTGCGCAGCTGCCCGCCCACGACGCCGAGCGGCTCGGAGCGCCACGACCAGCGCCGTTGCGGTCGCCGCGCCGCCGAGCGCGACCGGGACCGGCCAGTCGTGACCGCCGGTCCGCGGCGGTAGCGGGAACACGGCGGACACCGCGACGCCGGTGTCGGCGAGCCGGGCCGGGTGGCCGACGCCGACCGCGAGGTCGTAGCCGAGACGCCCGGCCGGCTGGCTGAGCCGCAAGAAGGTGAGCCAGGCCTGGTTCGGCACCCAGCTCATGTTGCGATCCGAGCGCAGGTCGTGCAGCAAGAGCGGGGAGGCGGGCTCCGACCGGTTGGTGCTGAGCCCCTGGCCGGTCAGCAGATCGGGCTTCGTGTCGGTCAGCAGGAACACGTCCGCGTTGACGACCTCGTCGGCCGGCTTCCCGGTGCCGAGGATGCGCAGTGGCACCCACGGGGCGGGGACGGGGATCGTCAGCTGGACCGGAGTGCCGTCACCGGACCGGAGGCCGCGCGCGACGGCCGCGGAGGCGTCGTACTTCGCGGCCAGGAAGAAGGGGGAACGCCGGGAGTAGAACTCGAGGACGCTCGGGGTGTCGGGCGTGAGCGTGAACCCCTGCTGGGCGGCCCAGGCCGCGACGTCCTTCCCGCCGCCGCGCAACACGGTCACGTCAAGGGCGTCGATCTGCACCTGCTGGAGCACCTGGACACCGGAGGCGCTGGCGGCCAGCACGTCGGGCCTCGCCTCGAGCTGGATCGGCGACACCTCCCGCTCCAGTCGTTGCAGCGTCCAGTCGCCGCCGCGTCGGACGTCGGTCGGAGCGGCCGGGAGCGGGATGATCGACCCGAACGACGTCTTGGGGCTGACGAACTGGAAGTTCGTGACGTAGTGCTCGACGCCGTCGTGGTAGGCCGCCAGCGTGGTGGTGCGCACCAGCCGCACGGCGCCGTTCGGCGCCACGAGGCTGCCGCAGGCCCACGCCGCCGAGGTCCCCGTCAGCATCAGGCCGCTGGCCACCACCGCCGAGACGAAAAGCCGTCGCATGTTCCATCTCCTTCTCAGGTCGACGGCTCGTTAGACGGCTGGTCGGCTCGGGTCGGTTCCCGAGCCCGGGCCCGGGACCGCTCGGCCCGGACCCGCGAGGCCCCGATCGGCGCGGCCAGGAACGCGGGGGCGCCCGGCGGGGTTGTCCATGGTGAGCGACGGCATGGGAGGCACCATGCGAGAGAGCCTTCGACTGGGGCGGGTACTCGGGATCCCGGTGGGCATCAGCTGGACACTGCTGTTGGTCGTCGGCCTGTTGACCTACGACCTCGCGGTCGGGCTCCCCGGCGGCGCCACCGCCGCCGCCATCGCCGTGGCGGGTGGCGCGGCGCTCATCTTCTTCGCGTCGGTGCTGCTCCACGAGCTGGCGCACTCGGTCGTGGCCCGCCACTACGGCCTGCGGATCGACGGGATCACGCTCTGGCTGCTCGGCGGCGTGTCCCGCCTCGACGGCGAGGTGCCCTCCGCGAAGGCCGAGTTCACCATCGCCATCGCCGGTCCCGCCACCAGCGCGGTGCTGGGGCTCGGGTTCGGGGGCCTCACGCTGGCCGCCAGCGGGCTCGGGCTCCCGGCCGTCGTCACCGGCGCGCTCGGCTGGCTCGCGGTGATCAACGGCGTCGTCGCGGTGTTCAACCTCGCCCCGGCCGCGCCGCTCGACGGCGGCCGGGTGCTCGGCGCGGCGCTGTGGGCGTTCCGCCACGACCGCGACCGCGGCCGGCTCAGCGCGGCCCTGACCGGCCGCGTCTTCGGGTGGCTCCTCGTCGGCTTCGGCGTCGTCAGCTTCCTGACCGGCGCCGGCCTCCTCGGCCTGTGGCCGGCCCTGCTGGGGTGGTTCGTTCTCAGCCTCGCCGACGCCGAGGCGCGCTTCTACCGGCTCCGCATCGCGGCCCGCGGTAAGACGGTGCGCGACGTCATGACGCCCGTCACCGCGGGGCTGCCGGGCTGGCTCACCGTCGACGGCTTCCTCGCCCAGGTCGACGGTCTCGGCACGCCCGCGTTCCTCATCGACCGGTGGGACGGCGGTCCCGGTGGCATCGTCAGCCTGGACACGCTTCGCGCCGTCCCGCCCGACGCTCGCAGCCACACGCGCGTGCTGGACCTCGCCGTGCCGACCGACTTCCTGGCGTCGGTGGCGGTGAGCGAGGACCTCGTCACGGCCTGGGCCCGCGCCACCGGCCCGCGACCCGGCCTCCTCGTCCACGAGGACGGACGCGTCGTCGGGATCGTCCGCCCCGAGGACCTGCGCCGAGTAGCCGCGACGCCGGCCGCCGCTGTCTGACCGCAGCGCGCCGCTCCAACTCCGAGCGGGCTCAGGGTCGCAGGAGCGTCTCCTGCGCGACCGACACCGCGAGGCGCCGGTCAGCGGCGCGCATGGCGCCGCGCAGCAGCCCCCGACCCGCGGTGTTGACCTGCGACTGCACGTCGTAGAGCAGCCACTCGTCGGCTCGCACCGGCCGGTGGAACCAGACCGCGTGGTCGAGGCTCACGATGCCGTCGATCGGGCCGTCGAGCCGCTCCGGGCGAGACCCGGTCTTGGTCATGTCGGTCGCGAAGGCGACGAGCGCGGCGTGGAGGTGCTCGTCGTCGGGAAGCTCGGCGCCGATCCGGAACCAGGTGCGGCTCGTCGAGCGGTAGGTGCCATCGGCCTCGCGCCCGGTCGGGCCGAGGTCGACCTCCAGCCACGGCCCCGGTCCGGTCTGGATGGGCAAGCCCTCCGGCCCGGGTGCGTCGTGCGGCGCCAGCTCGTACTCGTACCCGTCGGCGTCGGCTCCGAAGGAGCACTGCATCGCGAACACGGGCCGGTCGTCCTGGGTCGCCTCGAGGGCGCGCACGGTGAACGACCGGCCCTCCCGGAGCGTCGAGATCCGGTAGGTGACCGGCCGGCCGGCGAGCATGGGGCGCAGGAAGTACCCGTGCAGCGAGATCAGCCGCCGACCCGGGGGCGCGTCGCGGGTGGCGGCGGAGACGGCCTGACCGAGCACGAACCCGCCGAAGAGCCGCTCGCCCCACCAGTCCGGGGTGTCGCCGATCCAGCCGTCCCCGGCTCGCCGGACGTGGAGAAACTCGATCGTCTCGGCCACCGCGGCCGCGAGGTCGACGCCCGGCTCGGTCATCTCGCCGGGCGGGGGGATCAGGCGGTCGCGGGCGGCGGGATCGAGCCCGCCACCTCCTGCAGCGCCGCGATCCGGTCGTCGAGCGGCGGGTGGGTGTCGAACAGGCGGTTGAACCACCCGTGCGTGCCCTTGGACTTCGTGTCCAGGGGCGACTCGATCCACATGTGCGCGGTGGCGGCGGGCGCGTGCCGCACCACCGCCGGGTTGTCCTTCAGCTTCTCCAGCGCCGAGATGAGCCCCTGGGGGTTGCGGGTGATGTAGACGCCCGAGACGTCGGCGAGCGCCTCGCGCCGCCGGGAGACGGCGAACTGCATGAGCTGGGCCGCGATCGGGGCGACGATCAGGAAGACGAGGGAGATGGCCAGCAGGATCAGCCCGGCCTCACCGGAGTCGCGGTCGCCGTCGCCGCCGCCGAGGCCGCCGAAGAACAGCAGCCGGAGCCCGAAGTCGGAGAGCAGGGCCAGGAAGCCGACCAGTGTCACCGCGATGGTGGAGATGAGGATGTCGTAGTTGTGGATGTGGCTGAGCTCGTGGGCGAGGACGCCCTCGAGCTCGGTGCGGTTCATGATCTCGAGCAGCCCGCTCGTCACGGCCACCGCCGAGTGCTTCGGGTTGCGCCCGGTCGCGAACGCGTTCGGGGCCGGGTCGTCGACGACGTACACCGCCGGCTTCGGCAAGCCGACGCCGATGCAGAGCTCCTCGACGATGTCGTGGAGCTGGCGATACTCGTTCGGGTCAGCCGGGCGGGCCCGCGCCGCCGCGATCGCGACCTTGTCCGAGTAGAAGTAGCTGCCCCAGACGAGGGCGAGCGCGATCACGAACGCGATGACGATGAACCCGGGGCCGAAGCGGAAGGCGACATCGAACGCGATCAGTGCCCCGGTGACGAGAATCGCGAAGCCCGCCATCAGGAACACGGTTCGTCCCTTGTTCCGCCTGATCTGCGCGACGAGATCCAGCCGCTTGGCCACGCGTCCACCTCCCGGATGCACCGTGCAGCATGGCCCGCCGATCCCGCCCGTGCGAGCCGGGCGCACGTCTGCCGTGCGGCGCCGCGGCGGGCGGCTGACCCTTACCGGCCGTGGCGCCTCGGCCCGGGCGGCGGCGCGGGCACGGCGAACGGCGCGGGGGCCGCGGCGGGGGCGACGCCGCGGCCCGCGTCGCTGATCGGCGCGCCGGGGCGGGCGCACACCGGTCCGGGACCCGGCAGCGGGGGCGCGGCCTGGCCGGCGAGGTCGGCGTTCATGAACGCCTGCCAGATCCCGGCCGGGTAGGTCCCGCCGAACACGCTGATCCCGCCCACGTCGGTCATCGGCACCCGTCCCGTCGTCGCGCCCATCCACACCGCGGTCGCCAGCTGCGGCGTGAAGCCGATGAACCACGCGTCGCCGTGGTCGTCGGTGGTGCCGGTCTTGCCCGCGGCGTCGCGACCGGGCAGCTGGGCGCGCGTCCCGGTGCCGCGCTGGATGACCTCCCGCAGCATCGCGGTCTCGCAGTCGACGATCAGGGGATCGAGCACGCGCTGGCCGACCGGGTGGGTGTTGTCGATGTACACCCTCCCGTCCGGCCCCACGACGCGGGTCACGAAGACCGGGTCGTGGCGGATCCCGCCGGCGGCGAGCGTGCTCATCACGGTGGCCATCTCGAGCGGGGTCGCCTCCGCCACGCCGAGCGTGATGGGAAGGTAGGCGGGGACGGGCCCGGTGATGCCGAGCCGGTGGGCCATTGCGACGACCGCGGGCGGGCCGAGGCTGGCGATGACGTGCGCGAAGGCGCAGTTGACGGAGTTCACGGTCGCGTCGAGCAGCGAAAGGGTGCCGCCCCCCGGCTCCGCGTTCACGGTCAGCCACGGGGGGAAGCCGGGCCGGGTGGCGAGGCACGGCGACGTGCCGTCCACGGTGTCGGCCGGCGAGTAGCCGGCCTCGAGGGCGGCAGCGAGGGTGATGACCTTGTACGTCGACCCGGGCTGGCGACCGGGCGGGTGGGTGGCGATGTTGTACTGCAGCTGCGAGAAGCCCGGGCCGCCCACCATGGCCCGCACGTAGCCGGTGGTCGGGTCGATCGACACGACCGCGGCCGTGAACGGCGGCTGGTTGGGCAGGACGTTGTTGATCGCCTGCTGGGCGATGATCTGGGCCCGGGAGTCGAGGGTCGTCTCGACGCGCAGCCCGCCCTGCAGCAGCAGCTGCAGCCGCTGGTGCAGCGTGGCGCCGAGGCGCGGGTCGGCGAGGAGGCGCTGCTGCACCTCGGCCACCCACTGGTCCCGCGGCCGCAGGTCGAGGGAGGCGGGGGGCACGGTCGGCAGCGGCGCCGCGTCGGCGGCGGTGGCCTGGGCGGGCGTGATGTAGCGCTCCTGCACCATGCGCTGCAGCACGTCGTGGCGGCGGGCGCGCGCCTCGACCGGGTGGGTGAACGGGTTGTAGCCGGTGGGGTTGGCGATGAGGGCGGCCAGGAGCGCCGACTGGGGCAGGTCGAGCTCCCGCGGCTCGAGCCCGCGGGGGAAGAGCGAGCCCGGATCGCGAGTGGTGAAGTAGCGCTCGGCGGCCGACTGGACGCCGTAGCCGCCCTCGCCGAAGTACACGGTGTTGAGGTACTCGGTGAGGATCTGGCGCTTCGACATCCGGCGGTTCAGCCGGAGCGCGTAGACGGCTTCGGTGACCTTCTTCTTCAGGTCGTGACGGGGGTCGAGGATCCGGTTCTTCACCAGCTGCTGGGTGATCGTCGATCCGCCCTGCTTCACGCGGCCCGAGCTCAGGTCCTGGAACGCAGCGCGGGCCAGCCCGGCCGGGTCGACGCCGGAGTTGGTCCAGAAGGTCCGGTCCTCGGTGGCGACGACCGCGTTCACGAGCACGGTCGGCACCTGATCGAAGCGCACCGGCTGGCGGTCCTCGACCCCGAGGGTGGCCATCGGCGCGCCGTCCGCCGCGTAGACCGTCGAGCGCAGCGACAACGGCCGCAGGCCTGGGATGGTCGGGTGATAGCTGACCACGTGGGTGAACGTGGACGCGTTCAACACCAGCGCCGCGCTTAGCAGCCCGAGGGCGGCGCCGCCCACGACGATGGTGACGAGCATGGGGCGGGTGACGCGGCGGAGCGCGCGGCCCTGGCGCCGGAGCCGGTGCACCTCCTCGGTGCGCAGCCACACCCAGAATGACCGGGCCTGGTCGCGCCCGGCCCGGCCGACGGCCTGGACGCCGCGCCCGGTGGCCGATCCGGCCCGGCGCAGGCTGGCGCCGACCCGCTCGACCGCGAACTGGGCGCCGTCCTCGGCGCCGACGAACGCGACGGCTCGCGCCAGCGACTCCCGCGCCTGACTTGCGACGAGCGCAGGACGGCGAGGGTGGCCGTCCTCAACGTTCGGACGGGCGCCGTCCCCGTTCGGGCGCGCACGGTCCCCGTTGGCGCCGGCGCGGTCGGGCTGGTGGCGGAGCCAGAGCCACGCGCGCGAGCGCTCGGCGGCGACATCGCGTCGGTCGGTCGACCTCAGCGCCCGGCTCCCACCGCGAGCGGGGCGTCGGCCGCGTCGGTGTCAGCTCGACGGCACATGGATCCGTCACGAGCGTCGGCTCGGACTCCGACCACCACACCCCCTCGGTTGCCCTCGAGGCGGCAGGCCGTCGTCCCGATCCTTCGCGGCCCGGGTCGGGAGCCCAGCCGGAGGCCTCTGCGCCTCGACCACCCCGTCATACCGCAATCCGAACCCGGGGAGGTAGCGGGGCGACGAAGCCTCGGTGACAGATACGCGCCGCCGAGACGCGCCTGGGCCCGCCCCGAGGGGCGGGCCCAGGCCAGACCTGACGGTCAGTGGTCGCCGGTCAGAACTTCAGCTGCTGCGCGGCCGACGACACGAAGCTGGGAGCCACGATCTGCAGGCCGACCGGCACGCCGTTCACGACCTTGGAGATCGAGGTGTCCCGCGGTGGGTTCCGGCTCGCCGGGTTGCCGTAGACGTAGTCGCCCACCAGGCCCTGGAACGTCAGCTTCGGGATCTGGCGCACGGCCTTCTGGATCCCGGTCTTGCTGAGGTCACCGTTCTTCACGGCCTGTTCGAGCACCTGGTCCATCGCCCACGACTGCACGTAGCCGAACGCGAAGTACTGGTCCGGCTTCTGGCTCGGCGAGAACTGCTGCACGTCGGCGAGCATCTTCGCCATGCCCGGCACGCTGGTGTCGCCCCACGCCGGTCCCTCACCGAGGTACAGGTAGTGCTGGGCGAGGAACGAGCCGAGGTTCGGGTCCGCCTCCAAGCCGGAGAGCCAGGTCGGGCCGAGCCCGAGGATCTGCGGCGTGAAGCTGCGGCCGATCATCTTCGTCGCGATGGAGATGGTGTCGTTCGGCACCGAGGCCATGAACACGGCGTCGCACTTCGCGTCGGCCAGCTGACCGACCTGCGCGCTGACGTCCGAGCTGGTCGCGAACCGAACGGTGGTCGCCACCTTGAACTTCAGCTTCGACGCCGCGAACGCGAGGCCTTGCAGGCCCGCGCCGCCGTACTGGTCGTCCTGGGCGATGGCGCAGATCTTCTTCCCCTGGCCGCCGTGCTTCAGGTAGTAGTCCATCCCGTTCACGGCCTCGACCTGGTACGGCGCGCCGACCGGGACGAGCTGCGGGACCTTGACCCAGAGCGAGTCGAGGGTCGCCGGCGCGGCCGTGAGGCCGTCGGCCTTCAGCCGCTGCAGCACCGCCTGCACGATCTGGGTGCCGAGGACCTGGTCGAACGCGACGACGTTGTCCTTGATCTGGTCGTAGCCCTGCAGGGCGTTGGCGACCATGTACTGGCTGTCCTGCTGGACGAGCTCAACCCGGTACTTGCCGCCGACACCGCCCTTGGCGTTGACGCTCTGCCAGTACACGAGGTTGCCGTTCGTCAGCGGCTTCCCGATGACGCTGGCCAGCCCGCTCAGGGGCGTGATGACCCCGAGCCGGATGGTCTTCCCGTCGAAGCCGGGCACCGGCGACGGCGCCTTGGCCCCGTGTCCAGCGGCGGCCACCGGCGACACCGACGTGCCGATCGCGAGCGCCGCTGCGGCCAGGATCCAAAGGACCCGGCCCAGGTTCTTCCGCATCGTTCCCCCCTTGTTGGCGGACGTCCCTCTTCTTACCGCGACTGGGCGGCCAGTACTCGTCAGTAGCGGAAGGGCCAGGACCGGAAGTAGGCCTGGATCCGCCGCCAGATCCCGGCCAGCCCCCGGGGCTCGAAGACCAGGAAGATGATGATGAGCAGGGCGTAGATGATGGTGCTGAGCGCCCCCTTGCTGAGCCCGCTCTTCGAGGGGTCGGTGACCACGATCCCGCTCACCAGGGGCAGCGAGGTGGCGTACTGGTCGATGAGCTTCGGGAGCGCCCCGACCAGCACCGCCCCGAGGATCGGGCCGTACATGGTCCCGATCCCGCCCACGACGATGATGGCGAGGAACGTGATCGACAGCGTGATGCCGAGCGACGACTCGTCGGGGGTGAGGTAGCCGAGGTAGAGGCCGTACAGCGCGCCGCAGAGCCCGGCGATCGCGCTCGAGATCACGAAGGCGCCGATCTTGTAGCGGAACAGGCTCACGCCGACCACCTCGGCGGCGACGTCGCGGTCCCGGACCGCCTGCAGCGCCCGCCCGGGACGGGTCCGCACGATGTTCTTCACCAGCAGCGCCACCACCGCCACCAGGCCCCACGCCAGGTACATGAGCCCCTGCTTGGGCCCCATCGTCTGGCCGAACACGTCGAACTTCCCGAGCAGGTCGAGCCGGTGCCCGCCGATGTCGAACACGCTCGCCCGCGGCGGCATCGCGGTGCCGGCGTTTCCGCCCGTGACCGTCGTCCACTTCTGCCAGAGATAGAGCGCGAGGTAGACGAGCCCGAGGGTGACGATGACGAGGTAGTTGCCGCGCAGGCGCAGCGCCGGGAGCCCGATGACGAACCCGACCGCGCCGCCGAGCACCATCGCGACGAGCAGGTACACCCAGAGGTTGAGGTTGTAGCCGTGGGGCGGCGTGCCGAGGAGCCGGCCGCCGCCCAGGTACCCGGCGGTGAACGCGCCGAGCCCGATGAACGCGGCGTGCCCGAGCGACGGCTGCCCGGTGTAGCCGGTCAGCAGGTTCAGCCCGATGGCGCCGATGGCGGTGATCCCGGCCAGGGCGAGCACGTTCGCCCAGAGGTCCCCGTTGCCGCCCGGCCAGACGTCCTCGTTCAGCACCAGCGGCAGCAGGAGGTACACCGCGGCCAGCACGACGAGGAAGCCCCGCTTCGTCCACGTCGGGAAGAGCCGCAGGTCGTCCGCGTAGCTGCGGACCATGCCCCGGTTCGCGCGCGCCATCAGACCCGCTCCACCTCGGCCGTGCCGAACAGGCCGTACGGCCGGACGAGCAGGACCAGGAACATGATGACGTACGGCACGACGTCGGCGAACTGGGCGCCGAGGGCGGGAACCTCGGCCGGGACGTAGCCGCCCGTCATCACCTGGGCCACGCCGATGACGAGGCCGCCGATCACGGCCCCGCCCGGCGAGTCGAGGCCGCCGAGGATGATGGCCGGGAAGGCGCGCAGCGCGATGAGGCTGAGGCTGACGCTGAGGCCGGGCGCGGGCCCGGCGCCCCCGGCGAGCATCATCCCGCCGACGACCGCCACCGCGCCGGCGATGGCCCACGAGAGGGCGAAGATCTGCCGGACGCTGATGCCCTGGGCCAGCGCCGCCTCCTGGTCCACCGCGGTGGCCCGCATCGCCAGCCCGACCCGTGTGTACCGGAAGAGGAGGAAGAAGGCGCCGAGGACGACCGCGCCGAGCACGACGGTGGCGATGTTCACCTGGAGGAGCCGGACGTCGCCGAGCTTGACGGTGTGGAGCTTCCACGGCGTGGCGATGCCACCGGGCGGGTTGTGCCACACCGTGGTCGTGACCGGCTCGACGAGCAGGAACAGCCCGATGGTGATGAGGATGATGGCGAAGATCGGCTGGCCGATCATGCGCCGCAGCACCAGCGCCTCGAAGGCGGCGCCGATGGCGGCGCAGCACGCCATGGCGAACACCACGCTGACCCAGAACCCGAGCCCCCAGGTGTGCTCGCCCTGGTAGACGAGGAAGGCGCCGAACACCACCAGGCCGCCCTGGGCGAAGTTGATGACCCGGGTGGCCCGGTAGATGACCACGAAGCCGAGCGCGACGAGCGCGTACACAGCGCCGAGGGCCAGCCCGTCGCCGAGCAGGCTCAGGAACTTCGTCACCGTCGGCCTCCCGTCACGCGTACATCCCGTCGATGAGCTCCGAGAACTGGTCGACGACCTGCTGGCGCCGGACCTTCTGGGTGGCGGTGAGCGCGCCGATCTCGTCGAGGTCGACCGGCAGCAGCTCGAAGCGCTGCAGCTGCTCGGCGTCGGCCAGCCGCTCGTTGCAGTCGGCGATCTGGCTCTCGAGCAGCCGCCGGACCTCGGGCTTGCCGAGCAGGTCCCGCTCGGTCGTGAACTGCAGCCCTTGCTGCTTGGCCCACTCCGCGACCGCGGTGCCTTCGACCCCGACGAGGGCGCAGAGGTAGGGGCGGCGGTCCCCGACGACCATGACCTCGCTGATGAACGGCGAGACCTTGGCCAGGTTCTCGATCTTGGCCGGGGACACGTTGAGCCCGCCCGCGGTGACGATGACGTCCTTGGTGCGGCCGGTGATGGTCAGGTACCCGTCGGCGTCGAGCTCGCCGAGGTCGCCGGTGTGCAGCCAGCCCCCGGCCAGCGCCGCCGCGGTGGCGGCCTCGTCGCCGAGGTAGCCGACGAAGTTGCCGGGGCTGCGGACGAGGATCTCGCCGTCGTCGGCGATGCGCACCTCGACGCCCGGCAGCGCGGTGCCGACCGTCCCGAGCCGGACGTCGCCGGGCGGGTTGGCGGTCGCGAGGGCGGTGTCCTCGGTCTGGCCGTAGGTCTCCCGGACCGGGACGCCGAGCGACCACCAGTACTCGAGGACGTCGGGGGCGATGGGCGCGGCGCCGGACAGGGCGATTCGCACGCGGGCCAGGCCGAGCTTCGTGCGAAGCGCCCGGAAGACGAGGAGCCACCAGAGCGCGGCCTGGACCCGGCCGCCGGTGTCGCCCCGGCGGCGAGCCTCGCCGATGCGGGCACCGGCCCGCACCCCGAGCGAGTACACGCGTCGCTTCACCCAGCTGGCGTTCTGCATGCGGAACCGCACCGAGCCCATGAGCCGCTCCCAGACCCGGGGGACGCCCAGGAAGAAGGTGGGCTGCACCTCCCGCAGGTCGTTCGGGAACGACTCGCCGCCCTCCCCGAAGTTCACGATGTAGCCGGTGTGCACGGCGGCGACGACGGAGACGAGCCGCTCGGCGACGTGGGAGAGCGGCAGATAGGAGAGGACCTCGTCGTCGGGCCGGGCGCCGAAGTAGTCGCTCAGGATGTCGGCGGCGGCCCGAAGGTTGGCGTGGGAGAGCGTCACGCCGTGGGGGGAGCCGGCGACGCCCGACGTGTAGACGACGATGGCCACGTCGTCGCCGCCGCGACGCTCGGCGAGCATCTCCCGCCACAGGTCGACGACGTCTCGGGTGGGCTGCTCGCCGAGGTTCTCGAGCTCGTCGAGGCTCATCGTCATCGGGTCGAGCAGCGAGCGGATGCCGCGGGTGTCGAGCACGACGATCTTCTGCAGGCCGGGCGTCTCGCCCCGGACGGCCATCGTCTTGTCGAGCTGCTCCTCGCCCTCGACGAACACGACCTTGGCCGCTGAGTCGCGCAGCACCTCGGCGACCCCGGCCTCCTGCTCGGTCGGGTAGACGCCGACGGTGACGCCGCCGACGCTCTGGATGCCGAGGTCGGCGAACAGCCACTCGGGCCGGTTGTCGCTGAGCACGGCCACCCGGTCGCCGGGCCCGATCCCGAGCTGGCGGAGCCCGAGCGCCACGTTGGCGACCCGGGTCGCGTACTCGCGCCAGGGGATCTCGCGCCACCGGCCGAGCCGCTTCACGCGCAGCGCGGGCTGGCGCGGCCGGGCCTCGGCCTGGGCGAGCAGCTGGGCCGGGAGGGTGGC
>Ga0102924_1002852_pt1 | contig 18484 bp, 21 predicted proteins | sample PaiPotPPM11metaG_FD_80116 | JGI IMG/M metagenome (GOLD analysis project Ga0102924, IMG submission 80116) | Iron sulfur acid spring bacterial and archeal communities from Banff, Canada, to study Microbial Dark Matter (Phase II) - Paint Pots PPM... ...
CCCCCAGCACGGCTTCACGAAGGGTCAGCTCATCGAGTACTACGTGCGCATCGCCGACGCCATGCTCCCCCACGTCAAGGAGCGGCCGCTGACGATGCGTCGCTTTCCCAATGGCGTCGAAGGGAAGTCGTTCTTCGAGAAGCACCTTCCGTCGCACGCCCCGAAGTGGGTGCAGTCGGTGACCGTGCCGTCGGCAGACGGACACGAAGAGATCGCCTACGCCATGGCGAACGATGTTGCGACCCTTGCTTGGGCGGCCAATTTGGGCAACATCGAATTTCACGTGCCGTTGTGGCATGTCGGCCGTCGCCGCAAGCTTCCGTCGAACCCGGACCACATGGTGTTCGACCTCGACCCCGGCGAAGGAACCTCCATCGTGGAGTGTTGCATCGTGGCCGGTTACATCATGAAGGAGTTGGAGAAGGAAGGCCTCGAGTCATTCGCGAAGACGAGCGGCTCAAAGGGCTTGCAGCTCTACGCACCGGCTAGACCCAAGAGTACCTGGGACGGGGTCCGCAACCACGCCTATGACATTGCCCGCAAGTTGGAGTCCGACCATCGCGACCTTGTCGTATCCAACATGCGCAAGTCCCTGCGAGAAGGGCGCGTCCTGATCGACTGGAGCCAGAACCACCCAACGAAGACCACGGTGGCGGTGTACTCGGTGCGCGCCATGCCGCGCCCGACCGTCTCGACACCCGTCACGGCCGAAGAGGTGCACCGGTGTGCCAAACAGAAGAAGCCTCAACTTCTCGCCTTCGAGACCTCGGATGTGTTGAGCAGGGTCGACCGGGACGGAGATCTGTTTGCAGCACTCGGCATGCCGTAACCGCAGTTCCGCATCCCAGGCGCGGGACCCGTTACGGGTTGCGGTCAGGCGTTTGTGGGTACGCGCGGAGCAGGGATCCACAAAGGAGGTCGTGATGCCGCAACCGACATGGAGTCCAAAACGCGAACGCCAATACGAGCACATCAAGGACGGTCTCGTGCATCGCGGTGACTCAGAATCCCTGGCCGAGGAGATCGCCGCACGCACGGTCAATAAGGATCGTGCGAGGTCGGGTGAATCCCGCACCGCCAGCGAGACGTCAATACACGACATCTCATCGGAGCGCCGTGGTGGCCTGCGTTCGCACCGGGGACCAGGCGGCCGCACCCGCGACCAGCTCTACGAGGAGGCTCGCAGGAAGGGCATCGAAGGCCGATCGAAGATGAGCAAGGCGGAACTCGAACGCGCGCTGAGTCGCTGAGCGGCTCAGTCGTCGGGGCGCAGGAGCCGACGAAGCACCTCGTCCACCACCTCAGAGGTCGAAGCTTCTCCGCCGAGGTCGAACGTGCGAATCCCGTCGGCCGCAGCACCCAGGGTGGCCCGCCGGATGGCAGCCGCCTTGTCAGACACCAACACGTTGCCCTGGGCGGCATGATCGAGTACCGCCGCACACGCGAGCAGCATGGCCATCGGGTTGGCCACGTTCTTGCCCATCAACGACGGCGCGGTCCCATGCGGCGCCTCGGCCATCGCGACCGTCACGTCGTAGTCGTCGTCGAACGCGAGCAGAACCGATTCGGCGCCGGCGATCGACCCGAACATCGGTAGCACGAGATCCGACAGGCAGTCGCCGTCGCGATTCAAAGCGGGGATCACCAGCGGGGCGTCCGTCGCGCCGGACAACAGCCCGGCGTACGTCGCGTCGATCAGCACCGGTTGGTAGGCGACCCCGGGATGACGCTCCGCCGCTGCGTCCATCTCCTCCTTCAGCATCCCCTCGTACACCGGCGAGACGGTCCACTTCGGGCCGCCGTACACGCGCGCGTGCATCTTCTCGGCCGTCCGGAAAGCGAACTCAGCCACCGCCCGGCAGGTCGAGCGCGTGATGCGCTCGGTTCGGAACGCGACCTCGTCCGGTCCGCCAGCTGACCCTTGACGCCGCTCGTCAGCCCCGTACGCATCCTCGACGGCCATCCGCACGACGGAGATCGGGAAGTGCACGCCCGCTAGCGGTGTGACGCCGGGTAGCCGCCGGCCGGTCCTGACGATCACCTTCCCGTTCACCTCTTCACGCAGGATCCGGTTGGGTGAGCCGACGTCGCCTGCGCCCTCCGGGGTGATCGTCGCCGCCTTCAGTCCCAGCCCAGCCGACCGCATCGCGTCCGCCGCATCGATCACGACCTGGTTCGACGTCGCACGCCGGCTCTCCAGGGACAGATCAAAGCGCGCGAGCGAGACCTCGAGCTCGAGCAGGTTCGGATCGAGAACGCGAACCGCCTGCTCCAGGAGCTCCTGCCCGGTTTGATCGCCCTTTAGCACGACGATCGAGATTGGGTCTGACATCAGGCAGCGCCGTCCACCGACATGAGCTCGTCGGCGCGATCGGCCAGTGCGTTGATCACGACCTCAAGATGCTCATCGAAATCCACGCCCAGCTCGGATGCCCCATCTCGCAACTCGTCACGGTCGACGGCGGCGGCGAACGAGGGCTGCTTGAGCTTCTTCTTGACGGACTTGGGCGTCATGCCCTGGAGGCCGTCGGGCCTCACGTACGCGCACGCGAGCACGAACCCCGAGAGCTCGTCGACCGCGTAGAGGGTCTTCTCCATCGGGGTCTCGCGCGGGACACCCATGAAGTCGGCGTGTGAGGCGACGGCCCGCACCACTTCCGGCGGATAGCCGCGCTCCTCAAGCTCCTTGATCCCAAGCCGGGGGTGGCCAGTATCGAGGTCCGGATAACGCTCGTAATCGAGGTCGTGAAGCAGCCCCGTCACGCCCCAAAGCTCCGGGTCGCCATCGAACTGCGGCGCGTACGCTCGCATCCCCAGCGCATGGCGCCGGAGCGAGGCTGACTGGGTCCATCCGCAAAGCAGGTCCCAGGCCTCCTGGCGCGAAACCTTCGTCGTCATGGCTGTTACCCTAGCCGAGGCGAGGAGGTCCACTGAGACCCCACCGCCGGCAGTCCCGGCGAGGGTCCCACCGATTCCCATGGAGAAGTTCGTCATTGAAGGCGGCGTGCCACTGTCGGGCACGATCGTCCCGGCCGGTAACAAGAACGGCGCGCTGCCGATCATTGCCGCCTGCCTGCTCACCGAGGACGAGGTAGTCCTCCGCAATATCCCCCGGATCGCGGACGTCGAAGCGATGACGCTGATCCTCGAATCCCTCGGAGCACGTGTCGAGTGGCTCGACGACGGGGAGGTGTCGATCGACTCCTCAGGGGTCGACCGCTTCGACGTCGACCGCGCGCTGGCCGAGCGCATCCGTGCTTCGTTCCTGCTCGCCGGCCCGCTGCTCGCGCGCTTCGGTGTCGCCCACATGCCACCTCCGGGCGGCGACGTGATCGGGCGTCGCCGCCTCGATCCTCACCTCGACGCGTTCCGCGCGCTCGGCGCGACCGTCGAGCACAGCCGCGACATCAAGATCGAGGCGCCGCTCGGTCTCAGCCCATGTGACTTCCTGATGGACGAGCCGTCGGTGATGGCTACCGAGAACGCGCTGATGGCGGCAGCGCTCACGAACGGCCCTACCGTGATCCGCAACGCCGCCTGCGAGCCCCACGTCCAGGACCTCGCGCGGATGCTCGTCGCGATGGGCGCGAGCATCGATGGGATCGGCTCGAACGTCATGACCGTCCACGGCCTCCGCCGCCTGCGTGGCTGCATGCACACGATCGCGCCCGACCACATCGAGATCGGATCGTTCATCGCGCTCGCCGGAGTCACCGGTGGCGAGCTGGCGGTCAAGAACACGATTCCTGAGGACCTTCGGATGATCCGCCTCGTGTTCGAGCGGCTCGGCCTCCACAGCGAGCTGCGCGGCGCCGACGTGCTCGTCCCCGGCGGCCAGAAGCTCGTGATCCGCAACGACTCGGGCGACTACATGCCGAAGGTCGAAAGCGGGCCGTGGCCCTCGTTCCCCGCCGACCTGACGAGCATCGCTCTGGCGCTCGCGACCCAGTCGGAGGGGTCGGTCATCATCCACGAGAAGATGTTCGAGAACCGGCTGTTCTTCACCGACAAGCTGCAAGTCATGGGCGCGGCGATCACGATCTGCGACCCGCATCGCGCGATCGTCGTCGGCCCGCGCAGGCTTCGCGGTGAGCGGGTCGAGTCGCCTGATATTCGCGCAGGGATGGCGATGCTGATGGCTGCCTTGTGCGCCGACGGCGTCACCCAGATCGGCAACGTCCGCCAAATCGACCGCGGCTACGAGCGGATCGACGAGCGCCTGCGCGCGCTCGGGGCGCGCATTCAGCGCCTGGACGACGTGCCGGTCCCTGCGTGAGCGGGGCGAAGGGCCTCCGATGATCGATCGGATTCCCAGCGGGACGCGCGACGCGCTGCCCGACGAGATGCGCGAGCTGCGCGCACTGACCGAGCGTGTGCGGGCCGTGCTTGACCAAGCCGGTTACGGCGAGGTGTACACACCTGCTCTCGAGTACGAGGCGCAGATCCCGAACTGGGGACGCACTCCGCGACCGGCTTACCGGATGTTCGACGAGCAGGGGCAGGTGCTGGTGCTCCGATCGGACATGACCGTCCCGATCGCGCGCGTTGTCGCGACGCGCTATGCGAGTGTCGAACCCCCGCTGCGGTTCTGCTACTTCGCACATCTGTACCGCGGGGTGCGCCCCCAGCGCGGCCAGACCCGCGAGTTGCTGCAGGCCGGCATCGAGCTGATTGGCTCGCCGGCGCCCGAGGGCACCGCCGAGGTCCTGACCGTTCTCTGCGATGCGCTCGACGCCGTCGGTTTGAAGACTTATCGCGTCGGTCTCGGCGACGCCTCGCTGTATCCGGCACTGCTTGATGCGGTCGGCGTCGACCAAGGGCTGCACGAGCGGATCCTGAGCGAGCTGGCCGCAGGCGACTTCGTCGGCGTCGAGCGCGAGATACGCGGACTCGATCTCAGCGACGAAGACGCCGAGTTGCTCCTGCGGGTCCCGCAGACGCGGGGTGGACCCGAGGTGCTGGAAGGGCTCTCGGCGCCGCTCGAGGCGGCGGTCACCGGCATGCGCGCGGTGCACGCGCTGCTCTCCCCGCAGGTCGCCGAACGCGTCATCTTCGACCTCGGGCTGGTTCGCAGCCTCGGCTACTACACCGGTGCCGTCTTTCAGGTCTACGACCCTGCATACGGAGTTCCGATCGGGTCCGGCGGACGTTACGACGAGCTGCTCGCGAGCTTCGGCCGTCCGCTGCCGGCGGTCGGGTTTGGTCTCAACGTCGAGCGGCTGCATATTGCCCTGACCGGGGAGGAGCGGACGGCGTGAGCGATTTGCGGATCGCCGTTCCACGCGGCGCCCTGCTGGACGAGACGCTCGATCTGCTCGACCGCCTCGGGTTTGACACGAGCGAGGTGCGCACCAACGATCGAAAGCTGCTTTTCAACGAGGCGCGGATCGTGACGATGCGACCATCGGATGTGCCGACCTACGTCGAGGCGGGCGCCGCGGACATCGGGATCACCGGCAAGGACGTGCTGATGGAGCAGTCCGAGCGCGAGCTCTATGAGCTGCGCGACCTCGGCTACGGGCACTGCCGAATGGTCCTCGCGACCGTCGCCGACGAGGACAGGGCCACCGAGGCGCTCCGCCGCCTTGGCGTGATGCGGATCGCGACCAAGTACCCGCGTGTCGCGGCGCGGCACTTCGAGCGCACAGGGCGCCAGGCGGAGATCGTCGAGGTCAAGGGCTCGGTCGAGCTCGCGCCGCTGACCGGACTGGTGGAGGGGATCGTCGACCTCACCGCGACTGGCACGACGCTGCGCGAGAACGGACTCGTGGTCCGCGAGGAGATCGCCGAATCGACCGCGCGCCTGATCGCCAACCCGGTCGCGCACAAGCTGAAAGCGCGCGAGCTCGACGAGCTGCTGGAGCGCGTCGATGCGCACTGAGCGGCTTACGGCCACGGGCGCACCAGCCGAGACCGCAGACCGGCTGCGCTCGCTCGTCCCGGCACCGGAGTCGGTGTCGGATGCGGTGCGGGAGATCATCGCGGGTGTTCGGGCCGGCGGCGAGGACTCGCTGCTCGAGTACACGCGGAGGTTCGACACGCCCGAGCCCGGACCGCTGGTCGTTGACGACGATGACATCAGCCGTGCCCTAGAGGGGCTCGACGCGGACGTGCGCGCGGGGCTCGAACTGTCGATGGACAACGTACGGCGTGTGGCCGAGGCTGGGGTGGAGCAGGAGCGGAAAGTTTCGTTTCCGAAGCACGGCGTGACGATGCGCTCGGTGCCGGTGAAGCGCGCCGCGGTGTACGTGCCCGGTGGTCGCGCGCCGTATCCGAGCACGGTCCTCATGGGCGCCGTCACAGCGCGGGCGGCGGGGGTTCCCGAGGTGGTCGTGTGCTCGCCGCCGCCAGTCGATGATGCCATCCTGGCCGCGTGCGGGCTAGTGGGCGTCACCCGGGTCTATCGCATGGGCGGAGCGCAGGCCATCGCCGCGCTCGCGTACGGCACCGATCAAGTCGAGCCAGTCGACGTGATCGTCGGACCGGGCAACCTGTACGTCCAGGACGCCAAGCTCCAGGTGTCGGGCCAGGTCGGGATCGATGGGTTCGCCGGGCCGAGCGACCTCGTCGTCCTGGCTGATGACTCTGCAGATCCCGAGCTCGTGGCGCTCGACCTGTTGGCCCAAGCGGAGCATGGAGAAGGAACGCTCGTCGTCGCGGTGTCGCCGTCGAAAGCGCTGCTGGAGGCGCTTCCCCTAGACGCGGCTCCTCAGACCGGCGCGACGGCGGTGACGGTCGAGGTGAGCGATGTCGGGGAGGGGCTCGCGATTGCAGAAGCCTTCGCCCCCGAGCACCTCCAGCTGGTGGGACCCAACGCCGAAGCGCTCGCGCCCGACGTCACGCGCGCCGGGTGCCTGTTCGTGGGCGCCGCCGCAGGCACCGCCTTCGGTGACTACGTCGCCGGTTCCAACCACATCCTTCCGACGGGTGGCGCGGCGCGTTTCGCGTCCGGTCTCAGCCCGGCGCACTTCCGCAGACGGTTCGCCGAGGTGAGGATCGGCGACCCCGACCCGCTCGCAGCTGCGGCGGCCCCAGTGGCGCGGGCGGAGGGCTTCGAGCTCCATGCCCGGTCGATGGAAGCCCGCATCCGAGACAATGGCCGTTGAGATGAGCCGAACCGCACAGATCGACCGCCGGACCGCCGAGACCGACGTTCACGTCACGCTCGCCCTCGACGGCTCTGGCGAGGGCACGCGGGAGACCGGGGTCGGCTTCCTCGACCACATGCTCGACCTGCTCGCCCGCCACGCGCGGCTCGACCTGTCGGTCACCGCGACCGGCGACCTGGAGACGGGCGCACACCACACCGTCGAGGACGTCGGCATCTGCATCGGCAAGGCGCTCGATGAAGCGCTCGGCGATCGAAGCGGGATCGTGCGCTTCGGGCAAGCGACGGTCCCCATGGACGAGTCGCGCGCGTCGTGCGCGATCGACATCTCAGGGCGTGGTCTGTGCGTCTTCGAAGCATCGCTACCGCCGGGTGCGATCGGCAACTTCGAGCACGAGCTGGCCGACGAGTTCTTCCGGGCGCTCGCCGGCAACGCCAAGCTCACGCTCCACCTGACAGCCGAACAGGGTACGAACGCCCACCACGTGATCGAGGCTGCGTTCAAGGCGCTCGCGCGCGCGCTCCGACAGGCTGTCGCGCTCGACCCAACCGAGAGCGGGGTGCCGAGCACCAAGGGGACGCTGGCATGACGGTCATCGCGGTCGTCGACTACGGGATGGGCAACCGCCGCTCGGTCGAGAAGGCACTCGAGCACGTCGGCGTTCGGGCAGCCGTAACGCGCGACCACGACCAGATCCGCGCCGCAGACGGGCTCGTCATCCCTGGGGTGGGCGCCTTTCCGCTGGCGATGCGAAGGCTTGACGAGTTCGGTCTATCGGCTCTGATCCGGGCGCGCGCCGCCGCCGGCGTGCCGGTGCTCGGGCTGTGTCTCGGGATGCAGCTGCTGTTCGAGCGCTCCGAGGAGATCGAGCCGACCGAGGGTCTCGGGCTTATTGAGGGCGACGTGACGGCGCTGCGAGCCGGTGGCCTGCGCATTCCCCACATCGGATGGAATGACGTGTCGTTCCGCGGTGATGCACTGCTAACCGACGGGCTTCCGGCGGAGGGCTGCGCCTTCTACCACGTGCACTCGTTCGCGGCGCGGCCGACGAGGCCCGAGGACGTCGTGGGGACGACCGAGTACGGCGAGGCGTTCGCGACGATCGTCGCTTGCGATGGCGTGATGGGCGTCCAGTTTCACCCTGAGAAGTCCTCGGCGCATGGGCTCCAGATGCTCGGCAACTTCGCCCGCGTCTGTGGCGCCGCACCAGTGCAGGCATGATCGTCCTGCCGGCCGTCGACATCCTTGCAGGCAAGGCCGTGCGGCTCGCGGGTGGCGAGTTCGACTCCCAGACCGTCTATGACGTCGACCCGCTTGACGCCGCGCTTCGCTGGGTCGAGCAGGGCGCGCGCGCGCTGCACGTCGTAGACCTCGACGGCGCGCGCAGCGGCGCCCCCGCGAACCTCGAGCACGTCGCACGGATCGCCTCGACCGTCGGCGTGCCGGTTCAGGTGGGCGGCGGATTACGCAGCGTCGACGCGGTGCACGACGCCATCAATGCCGGCGCCGCGCGTGTCGTCCTCGGCACAGCTGCGTACCGCGATGTTGACTTTCTCGATCAGGTCGTGGCCGAAAACGGCGACAGGGTCGTTGTTTCCGTCGACGCTCGGAACGGCCGACTGGCCGCTGCTGGCTGGACGGAGCAGACAGACATCCCCGCCGAGTCGGTCGTCCAGACCCTCGGGGCTCGAGGCGTGCGCCGATTCGTGTACTCGAGCATCGAGCGCGACGGGCTCTTGACGGGCCCCGACCTCGATGCGGCTCGATCGATAGCCGATGCCGTCCGCGGCAGCTTCATCTATTCGGGCGGGGTCAGCTCGCTCGACGACCTCAGTGCGCTCGCGCGCCTTCGCCAGGTCAACCTGACCGGTGTGATCGTCGGCAAGGCGCTCTATGAGCAGCGCTTCACCGTCGGCGAGGCACAGCAGGCGCTGGCCTGATGCATTACAAGCGCGTGATCCCATGTCTCGACGTCGACGCCGGGAGGGTCGTCAAGGGCGTCGGCTTCGTCGACCTGCGCGACGCCGGCGACCCGGTTGAGCTGGCGACCCGGTACGACGCGACCGGCGCCGATGAGCTCGTGTTCCTCGACATCACCGCCACGTCGGACAAGCGGGAGACGGTTGTCGATCTGGCTCGCCGGACCGCCGATGACGTGTTCATCCCGTTCACGATCGGCGGGGGCATCCGCTCCGTCGACGACGCCCAGGCCGTGCTCGACGCGGGCGCCGACAAGATTTCGGTGAACTCCGCGGCGCTCGCCCGGCCGGACCTGATTGACGACCTCGCTGGCACCTTCGGCGCTCAATGTGTCGTGTTGGCGATCGACGCCAAACGCTCCGACGCCTCGTGGGAGGCGTACGTCGCGGGCGGGCGAACGCCGGCCGGCCGCGACGCGGTTGTGTGGGCGCGCGAAGGCGTCGAGCGCGGAGCGGGCGAGATCCTGCTCACGAGCATGGATCGCGACGGGACGAATGACGGCTACGACCTAAGGCTGACGGCGGCAGTCGCGGACGCGGTGCCCGTGCCGGTGATCGCATCGGGAGGCGCCGGCGAGCCCGGGCACCTAGTAGCGGCGCTCGAGGCGGGCGCCGACGCGGCGCTGTGCGCCTCGATCTTCCACTCCGGCCGCCACACGGTGTCCGAGATCAAGGAGTTCCTGGCGCGCGCAGGCGTGGCCGTCCGGCCCGGCCAGTCATAAGGCGCACACCACCCAGAGCGCGCCGCGCACAAGCCCGGCGTCCTGGAGGACGGGTCTTCAGTTCTGTTATTAGGCCAGTTGAGCTCGGCTTGGCCGCTAAGCGGCCTCTTCCACGTAGCCAGCGGCGGCACACGCGTCGCAATACGCGGCGGGTGGCACCCGGGGCTCGTAGCAGCCAGGACGGCAGCACGTGGATGACCGCTTGGGCCGGCCCCGACCGATACGGGCGGCGGCGGCGTCCTTGAGCTCTTCACGCATCCGATCGAGCTCGGCTGCATGATCCTTACAGAAGCGACGACCAGAAACGGCCGGCTCCTGACAATGGCTTCCACTACGACAACGCATAGACCCCTAAGGATATCAAGTCCTCCGAACGCACGTTCCGAGAAAACCCTGCTTGGGCGGGTATTTGCAGGGTGATTCGTGTGCGACGGATTGGGGTTACGTTAGGGCGATGGGATCATCTGGTACAGGTTCGAGTAGCCGACCAGGTAGACGTCGTGCCCGTCGGAGATCCCGGGGTTGAAGCGGCCGTCCACGAACGAGAAGACCGTTCTGCCCGTGCGTACGTCCACGCCGGTAGTGGCCTTCGTGCGCAGGTTCGAGAAGTAGACGACGTTGCCGATGATCTGCGGCGAGCCATCGATCGCGCCGCCGGAGTTGTGAGTCCAGCGGACCGAGCCGGAGCGCGCGTCGAGCGCGTAGAGGTTGCCGTCGTAGGAGCCTATGTAGACGGTCGGGCCGAGGCCCGGGACGTTCTCCGCGGCGGGTGAGGAGTACACGTAGGCGCCAGTCCCGGTCCGCCAGGCTAGCTGGCCGGTGCGGGCCGAGAACGAGTACACGAAGTGATCGGTGTTGCCCATGTACACGCGTCCGAACGCAATCGCCGGGCTCGAGTAGAAGTTGCCCGAGCCGAACCCGAAGTTGGTGCCGCTAGTGCTCACCGCCCAAACCTGGTGTCCGGTCAGAGCGTCGAGCGCATACGTCCGGCCGGCGTAGTCGCCGAAGTACAGCCTGCCGTTCGCCAGCGATGGACCGCCCTTCACGGCGCCTGAAGCGTGGTAGGTCCACACCGTCGCGCCGTTGGCGGCTCGCAGCGCGTAGACGGTGCCGTCCTGGCTGCCGAAGTACACGATCCCGTGCCATACGAGCGGCGAGGTCTCGCTCCCTGGAGGCACCGGATGCGACCACACTGTCTTCCCCGTGCGCATGGACAGCGCGACGAAGCGCCCGTTGCCCGGGGCTCCGGTGAACATTGCCCCCGGATTGGTCGAGAGCAGCGGCATCATCACGAGCCCGTCCTTGGGGTCGGTTGCAGGCGAGGCGGCCGCGAGCGTCCCGGGATGGGCCTCCCACAACTTCCGCCCGGTGCGAGCGTCGATCGCCTTCGCTGAGCCGTAGTTGTCGATCAAATAGAGCGTGGTCGCGTACATGACCGGCGGCAGCTCGACCAGCACATAGTCCTGGAACTTCCAGCCCATGCGGAAATGCGGTCTGATCGAAGCCGGGAAAGACCTCGTTCGCGCGAGGTCGTAGCCGTACACCGGCCAGTCGAAGTGGTTGGGCCTCGGTGGCGGAGGCTTGGGAGTCGTCGAGGTGAAGTCGACGCTTGGATGTGAGACGTTGCCGGGCGCATGGAGCAGGACGTACGCCACCGCGCCTCCGGCGAGTACAGCCAGAACTGCCACGGCGACGAGCCCGCGCCGCAGCGAACGCCGCGAACCGGGACTCGGCATCGGGGCCATGCTAGATGATGCGCCACGTGCGGATGCCCACCCCAGCCGAGCTACGGGAGCGCGTCGAACAGCTGCCGGCAGCGCGCCCGCTGCTCGAGCGCCTGCCCGATGAGCCCAGGGTTCACCTTGTCGGTGGCGCGGTCCGCGACCTGTTACGGGGCGGTAGCCCGACCGATCTCGACCTTGTGGTAGAGGGTGATGCGGTCGTGCTGGCGCAGAGACTTGGCGGCGAGCTCCTGGCCCACGACCGGTTCGGAACCGTGGCGGTGCGGCTCGATGGCTTCAGCTACGACATCGGTCGCTCGCGACGGGAGTCCTACGAGCGCCCAGGGGCGCTGCCCGATGTCGAGCCGGCGCCGCTTGCCGAGGACCTGACGCGACGCGACTTCACGGTCAACGCGATTGCGCTCGCGCTCACGGGTAGCGGGGCTGGGGTCCTCAGCGCCGCCGCCGGGGCGCTCGACGACCTCGACGCGCGGCTGCTGCGCGTCCTGCACGACCGGAGCTTCATCGACGATCCGAGCCGCATGTTGCGCCTCGCGCGGTACAAGTCACGGCTGGGCTTCGGCGTCGAGCCGCACACGCGGGCGCTCGTTGACCCCGAGGCGCTGAACACCGTCAGCGGCGCGCGCGTAGGAGCCGAGCTGCGCCTGCTCGCGCGCGAGCCGGATCCCGTCGCGGCGCTCGAGGTCGTCCACGAACTGGGGCTGGACGGGGCAATCGGTGAGGGCTTCGGCCTGCGCGATACGGAGCTCGCCCGCCGCGCGCTTGAGCTCCTCCCAGACGACGGCCGGCGCGACCTTCTGGTCATTGCGGCCGCGAGCCGCGAAGTCGACCGGGATCGGCTCGACGAGCTCGCGTTCGAAGCGGCCGACCGTGACACGATCGCCGCGGCGCGCGCCGCCGATGCGATTGCGGAGAGGCTCCGCGGGGCGAGCCGGCCTTCGGAGATCGCGGCCGTGGTCGATCGCGCTCGCCCGGAGCTCGTAGCGCTCGCGGGTGCGCTTGGGGCCGAGCGAGCCGCGACCGACTGGTTCGGGCGCTTGCGCCACGTCGGGCTCCAGATCGATGGGGCGGACCTGCTGAAGGCGGGTGTCCCCGAGGGCCCGGCCGTCGGTCGCGGCCTACGGGCCGCCCTGCACGCCAAGCTCGACGGGCGCGCCAGCGGGCGCGACGAGGAGCTCCAGATCGCGCTTTCAGCGGCTCGCGACTAACCTCCGTCCAGATGGCCACCGAGAGCACCCTTCAAGCCGCACAGCGTGGCGACGAGGGCTCGTTCGCCGCGCTGATCGAGCCTTATCGTGGCGAGCTCCACGCGCACTGCTATCGGATGCTCGGCTCGCTGCACGACGCCGATGACGCGCTCCAGGAAGTGCTGCTGCGCGCCTGGCGGGGCATCGGACGCTTCGAGGGCCGCAGCTCGGTGCGGTCGTGGCTGTACACGATCGCCACCAACGCATGCCTGACGCAGATCGAGCGCCGACCCAAGCGGGTCCTGCCACTCGACTACAGCGGTGCCGCTGCGTGTGACGAGCCGCCCGGCCGTCCCGTTGTTGAGTCGGTCTGGATCGAGCCCTATCCGGACGAGCTGATTGGGCTCGAGGACGGCTACGCCACGCCGGAGGCCCGCTACGAGCAGCGCGAGGCGATCGAGCTCGCGTTCATCGCGGCGCTCCAGCACCTGGCGGCCAACCAGCGAGCGGTCCTCATTCTGCGCGAGGTGCTCGGCTTTTCGGCCAAGGAGACCGCAGACCTGCTGGAAACGAGCGTCGCTTCGGTCAACAGCGCCATGCAACGGGCCCGCGCCGCGGTGGATGAGCGGATTGGCGAGCAGACCCAGCAAGCGACGCTCCGCGCTTTGGGCGACGACGAGATCAAGGAGATCGTCGACCGCTACGTAGAGGCCTGGGAGAACGGCGACGTGGACGCCTTCACTGCGATGCTGGCCGAGGACGCGACGTTCGCGATGCCGCCGCTGGCGACGTGGTACCAAGGCCGCGACGGGATCGAGACGTGGGTGCGGCTCAGCCCGCTGTCGGGCGACTGGCGCTGGCGCGCGCTGCGCACGCAGGCAAACGGGCAGCCGGCGCTTGGCTTTTACAACTGGGACGAGGACGAGCAGGCCTGGATGCCGTTCGCGCTCAATGTGCTGACGTTCCGTGGCCGGGAGATCACGAACGTGACGGCGTTCATCGCTCGCTCGATCGAGTCGCCTGACCCAGAGTCATACCAGCGGTTCCCCGAGGAGCCTGCGAACCCGCGCCAGCTGAGCGCATTCTTTAAGCGCTTCGATCTCCCCGCGCGTCTGACCTAGCAGTGCCTAACCCGAACGAGCTCAGGTGGAACCGGCGTCCGGGCCACTATGAGGTGTACTACATCACGCTCACCGATCCGGCCACCGGCATTGGCGCGTGGGTGCGCTACACACTCGAGGCGCCGCTGCACGGGGAGCCGTCGTGTGCGCTGTGGTTTGCGACGATGGACCCGGATACCGGCGTCGTCGCGCGGAAAGCGACCCGGCCTATAACGGAGTTATGGGCCGCCGGTGATCCGTTCAGCCTCAGGATCGGCGAAGCCCAGCTGACCGATGCAACCGCGTCCGGAGCCTTCGAGGATGTGGCGTGGGAGCTTCGCTGGCAGCCGGGGCGCACATACGAGCCGGTGCCGCGACGCTTGCAGCGCTTTGCCAGCACGGTGCTCGTGCTCCCGCACGGCGACGTCGGGATCGATGGGACGCTGAAGATCGGCGAGCGGTCGATCGAGCTCAGCGGCGCTCGCGGCGGGCAGACGCATCTGTGGGGCACGAAGCACGCCGCGACTTGGGCCTGGGCCCGGTGCTCGGACTTTCGCACCGAAGGCGGCGAGCCGGTCCCCGACACGTTCGTAGACGGCGTCTCCGCCCGCGTGCGGCGCTTTGGGCGGGATGTCGGGCCCTCGACACTGCTTGTCGGTCGCGTCGGCGGTGAGGATTTGCGCTCGACAGCCCTGCTTTCAAGGCGAACGACGTTCGGTCCGACGGATTGGCGGTTTGAGGCGAGCGCCGGACCGCGCACGTTGGTCGGCGAAGTCGAGGCCGATCCGCGCCTACAGGCCGGGGTCACCTACCACGACCCGGATGGCGAGCCCGCCTACTGTTACAACAGCGAGGCGGCTTCGATGCGCCTCGAAGTTCGCGAACGTGGCAAGCCGCCGATCACGCTTGTCGGTGATGGCCGGGCCCATTTCGAGCATGGGCTGCGCCAGCCGTTGCCCGACGCCGAGCTCCACCTCCGGTGAGGCTCGCGCCCCCGTTCGAGCCGCTCGGGCAGCAAATAACGATCGCGCTTCCGGGAGCACAGGTCGTGTTCACGACCCGCCGTGGGGGCCATTCGAGCGGGCCGTACGGGAGCCTGAACCTCGGCCGGTTGACCGACGACTCGTCCGAGCTTGTCGAGCGCAACCGCCAGCGCGTCGAGGACGGGCTGGGCGTTCGCCTCGCGTACGTGCGGCAGGTGCATGGATCGGACGTGATCCGCTTGGAGCGCATCGACGCTCCACTTCAGGAGGCCGACGGTCAGGCGACCACGCTTGGAGGAATCGCGCCGACCGTGCTGGTCGCGGACTGCCTGCCGATCGCGCTCGCCGGAGACGGAGCGGTCGCGATGCTGCACGCGGGCTGGCGCGGGCTGGCGGGAGGCGTTATCGACGAGGGCGTCGCGGCTATGCGTGAGCTCGGAGCCCGGGGCCCGCTGCACGCGGCGATCGGTCCCGGCGCCGGGCCGTGCTGCTACGAAGTCGGTGACGAGGTGCGTGCGGTCTTTGAGGCCAGCGCTCATCGAGGAGCCAATCTCGACCTGAAGGCGATCGCGCGGGCGAGGCTCGAGCAAGCAGGTATCGAGGTCACCAGCGACGTCAAGCTGTGCACGATGTGCGCGCCCGAGCTGTTCTTCTCACACCGACGTGATCACGGGGTCACCGGGCGTCAGGCGGGGATCGTGTGGCGGACCTGAGCGCCGAGCGCGTCAGGTCGAACCTGGAGCGGGTTCGGGCGCAGATCGGCCCGGACGTCGAGATCCTTGGCGCGGTCAAATACCTTGAGGCGGAGGACCTCGGGTTGCTGGCCGACGCTGGTCTCACGCTCCTCGGCGAGAACCGCGCCCAGGAGCTCCAGCGAAAGGCCGAGGCCCATGCGGGTCGCTTCACCTGGGATTTCATCGGCGCGCTCCAGAGCCGCAAGGTTCGGACGCTGCTCCCGTACGTGCGCTACATCCACTCGGTCGCGAGCGACTCGGCGCTTGAGCAGCTGGGACGTCACGGCGGACCCGACACGGAGGTGCTCGTTGAGGTCAACGTCGGCGGTGAAGCCGGCAAGAGCGGGGTTGCGCCGGCTGAGCTCGATGCGTTTCTCGCGCGCTGCCCCGTGTCGGTGGTGGGACTGATGGCGATGCCCCCGCTGGCAATCGACCCGGAGGAGAGCCGCCCTCACTTCAAGGCATTGCGTGAGCTCGCGCACTCTCATGGGCTAAAGCACCTCTCGATGGGCACGAGCCAGGACTACATAGTGGCGGTCGAGGAGGGCGCGACGATCGTGCGGCTTGGCAGCGTCCTGTACGAGGCCGCGTCCAGCGCGTCATAATCCGGTGCAGGGAAATCGCCCGGTTTCCCGAACCCAGACACGCATATGGCCTTCCGCGACACATGGCACCGGACACTGGTCTATTTCGGGCTGGCCGAGGACGAGCCCTACGAGGAAGAGCTCGAGCGCTACCACGAGCCTGAAACCCAGCTAGAGGACTCATACCGCGAGCAGCGGAACGTGCGACGCCTGAGCGCGCGCCGCCGCCGCGACGAGATCGACGATATTTTCGCCGATGACCCCGTCGCCGACCGCCGCACGACGTCACTGCGTCCCGTCGGCGGGCGCGGCAACGGTCGCGGTGCGGGCGACGTCCGGGTCCACTTCGTGGCGCCGAAGAACTTCAACGATGTCCAGGACGTCGCCGACAAGTTCAAGGACTCGATTCCGGTGATCCTGAACCTCCAGGGGACCGACACCGACCTCTCAAAGCGATTGATCGACTTCTCGAGCGGCCTCACGTACGCGCTCGACGGCGGCATGCAGCGCATCGCGGACAAGGTCTTCCTGCTGACCCCGCGCAACGTCGAGGTCTCGGCGGAAGAACGCGCCCGGTTGGTCGAGAAGGGCTTCTTCAACCAGAGCTGAGCCGGCGCTCGGAGGGTCCCGCGCCCGCCGGGCACTACGCTTTCCAACATGAAGGTCGGACTGATCGGAGCCGGCAACATGGCGCGCGCGATGGCGCGCGGCTGGGGCGACCCCGTGCTGTGCTCGGACTCCGGCTCGGGGCGGGCGCAGGCGCTCGCCCAGGAGCTCGGGGGCGAGGCGCTCGAGTCGAACCTTGAGGTCGCGCGGCGCGCGGACCTCGTCGTCCTCTGCCACAAGCCGTACCAGCTCGACCTGGTCGCCAGCGAGATCGTAGGTGAAGCCAAGGCGGTCGCGTCGGTGCTCGGAGCGACGCCAGTGGCTTCGCTTAAGCAGGCGTATCCGAGCACGCCCGTATTCCGGCTGTTGCCGAACACGCCGGTCGAGGTGAGGCACGGGATCGTGTGTTACTCGCCTGCGGCCGACGTCGACGCCCAGCTCGAGTCGGACGTGATCGCGCTGTTCGAGCGGCTGGGCACGGTCGTGCGGGTGCCCGAGAGCCTGATCGAGGTCGCCACGGCAGTGGCTGGAGTCGGGCCGGCGTACCAGGCGCTGCTGGTCGAGGCCCAAGTGGATGCCGCCGTTCGCCACGGGTTGCCGGCGCCGCTCGCCGCGCAGCTCGCCGTTGAGACGCTGGCTGGAACGGCCGCTTTGCTCGAACACCGCGCCTACGACACGCTCGCCGTCAGACGCGAGGTCACCTCGCCCGGCGGAAGTACTGCCCGTGGGCTTGCCGCGCTCGAGCGCGCCCGTGTGCGCAGCGCGTTCAACGACGCGATCGACGCGGTCACCGGTTGGAGCTCGGCCCGATGATCGCGGCGATCACGCGCCATGACATCGCCAACTACGTGAGCTGGGTGTTCTACGTCTACATCCTGATCATCTTTGTGTACATCGCGCTGAACTGGCTGTTCGCCACCGGCGTCCGGCCCCCGTATGCGCGCTGGTCTGATGCCATCCTGACGTTTCTGCGCGACACCTCGGAGCCGTACTTGCGGCTGTTCCGCAGGCTGATCCCGGCGGTCGGGATGTTCGACTTCAGCCCGATGATCGGGATCATCCTCCTGTACTTCCTGCGCACGATCATCGTCAACGCGATCAACGGCTGAGCCGGACTTGGCGACGACCGACGCTGCCGTGACGGCCCCCAGATTCCGCACCTCCCCGTTCCTGCGGGCGGGGGTTCTGGCTGCCGGCGTGGTCGGCGTGGATCAGCTGACCAAGCACACCGTCGTGTCGGGTATCGCGATCGGGGATCACGAACAACTCGTGCCGGGCATAAAGCTCGTGCACGTGCGCAACACGGGGGTGGCGTTCGGGTTTCTGTCCAGCGGCGGCGCACTCGTGCTGGTGTTCACGTTCGTAGCGTTGGCGCTCCTCGTCGGATACTTCGTCACGCACCCGCGGCGCCGCGGCCTATGGGTGCCAACCGGACTGCTGGTCGGGGGCGCGCTCGGCAACCTCATCGACCGCCTCGCCAACGGGGCGGTGACCGACTTCATCAAGCTTCCGCATTGGCCCGCGTTCAACGTCGCCGACATGGCGATCACGTTCGGGGTGCTGGCGCTCGTGTACGTGCTCGAGACCGGGCGCGGCCGTGGCACATGATCAGCGGCTGACAATCCGCGTTCCCGACCAGGCGGCCGGATCGCGCCTTGATCAGTTCCTCGCGGATCCACTTGGGTCGCGTGCGCAGGCGCAGCGCGCGATCGAACTCGGGGGCGTCACGGTGGACGGC
>Ga0102924_1002857_pt1 | contig 18468 bp, 18 predicted proteins | sample PaiPotPPM11metaG_FD_80116 | JGI IMG/M metagenome (GOLD analysis project Ga0102924, IMG submission 80116) | Iron sulfur acid spring bacterial and archeal communities from Banff, Canada, to study Microbial Dark Matter (Phase II) - Paint Pots PPM... ...
CGTACAGCCCGTTCACATTGCCGAGCCGCATGCCGACGAGGATCAGGCAAGAGAAGACCGCGAGCGCGGCGAACAACTCGTGCCGGTGGAGGATCGTCAGCGAGGCGGCATCCTTCGCCGCGCGCTCCGGGCCGGAGAGCACCGCCGCTGTCGCGCCGAGGCTGCCGAGAATCAGGGTGTAAAACCCCGCCTGCGTCAGGCTCGCGCGCCGGAAGCCGACGCCGAGCGCGTCCAGCACAACACTGACGATCAAAAGCGCGATCGGAAAATGCACGATGGCCGGGTGCAAAATCATGGACGAAAACCCTCCAGTGGGACGATGAAGCCGAAAACCCGCACAGCGTACCTCCGGACAGAGAAGAAACCGGACATCGGTGAGGTTGGACGGATCATACACCGATGCGTGCGATCATCGGCAATCCAAAACGGGCCGCGCCGCGTTTGTATGAATGGCGATAGAGGGACTATCGCGCGACGGTCGAGGAAGGAGAACATCATGGCGATTGCGATCACGTTCACGCCACGTTCCATGAATGCCAGCCAGTACGACGAGATCATCCGACGGCTCAAGGCTGCCGGGGCAGGCGCGCCGAAGGGACGCCAGAATCATGTCTGTTTCGGGACCGGGTCGAACCTGCGCGTCTTCGATGTATGGGAGTCACAGGAATCATTCGGCGCGTTCGGGCAAACACTGATGCCGATCCTGCAGGAGATCGGGGTTGACCCCGGACAACCGGAGATCAGCGAGGTTCACAACACTATCGCCGGATAATCACCGCCAAATGCAGCGCGAACCCCCTCTCCACATGATGGAGAGGGGGCAGGGGGTGAGGTCTTACAGGCTCTTCTGAATCGCCTTGATGCCCGCCGCCATCCGGTCGAGGTCTTCTTCGGTATTATAGAAGCCGGTGGCGAGGCGAAGCGCGTCCGGGTTGTTAATGTATTTGTTCACGTCGCGGATCGTGACGTTGTGCTCCGCGAGCAGGCGATTCTTCAAGTCCGCGGGCGAAATGCCGTCCACCGTGAAAGCGACGAGGCCCGCCATGTGCTCCTCGGGTGTGACGACGGTGATGCCCTTCATCGCGGAGAGCGTCTTGTGCGCGTACTCGCCGAGCCGCTTGATCCGCTTATATGCCCATTCCAGCCCAACCTCGTCGCGAATCCACTCGGTCGAGACCTTTTGGCCGACGAGCAGCGGCAGGTTGTAGCCGCCGACATCGAAGCGGCCCGCGCCCGCCGCCGGGGTGAAGGACGCGCCGTAATAATCGAGCGAGCCCCACTGCATCCCGCCGCCGAAGGTCTGCTCGATCTCGCCGATACTGCTCGGACGGACATAGAGCGAGCCGGTGCCTTCCGGCCCGCAGATCCATTTCTGGCCGGGGCAGGCATAGAAGTCCGCGCCGAGGTCGTCCATATCGAGCGGCAGGGAGCCGAACGATTGCGCCGCGTCCACCGCGACGAGCACATCGTGGCTGTGTGCCATCGCGGTGATCTCCTTAGCGGGCAGTACCGCGCCGGTCGTGTAGGAGATATGCGAGATGACGATCATCCGCGTGCGCGGGGTGATTAACTGCTCGAACTGGCGGACGGTGTCGCTCTTCTTCATCTCGCCGACGCCGATATTCGCGACGCGGACGCGCGCGCCATAGCGCCGTTTGGTGAGGAAGGCCGGCATCAGACCGCCGGGATGCTCGATATTCGAGGTGATGATCTCATCGCCGCGCTGCCAGCGATAGCCGGCAATGGCGATATTCATGCCGTCCGTCGTCCGCCCCGCGATCGCGACATCGTCCGGCGTGCAGCCGAGGACGCCCGCGACCGCGTCCTTCGCCCCGTTCCGCGCCGCCATGATGCCGGGGTAGTGGTTCGGCGCGATCCGCCCCTGCTCCAGTTCCTCGATCATCACGTCGTGCATCGCCGTCACCGTCCGGCGCGGCAAGGGGCCGCAGGTGCCGGTATTCAGGTAAACCGTGTTCGTCACTGCCGGCATCTCCTGCCGGATCTGCTCAACCTTTGTCTCCACCGCGACGGCCATGACGCACTCCCTTCGGTCGTAGTAGTTAATAGCCAATAGCCAGAAACGGCGCCACTGTGCTGACTACCGGCTACTGACTACTTCGGGAAGTATCTCACGAAGCGCGACCGGCTGGAATAGCCTGCCTGACTGCGGCCAATGCCTGGTCGAGGTCCGTGATGATGTCGTCCACCGCTTCGATGCCGACGGAGAGGCGGATCAGCCCCGCGCCGATGCCGATGGCGGCGCGCTGCTCCGGCGTCAGGCCCCGGTGTGAGGACATCGGCGGGTAGAGGACGAGCGAGTAGACATCGCCCAAGGTCGTCGCGGGGATGCAGAGGCGCAGTGACTCCATAAAGCGGAAGGCGGCCGCCTTCGCAGACGCCGGCGAAGCCTCCCCCAGCGTAGCGTCCGCGATGTCGAAGGAGACCATGCCGCCATACTGCCCGGTGAGCGAGAGCCGTCCCATCAGCGCGTGCTGCGGATGATCGGCGAGGCCGGGGTAGTTAACGTGCGCGATGGCGGGATGCGTGCCGAGCCACTCCGCCACCTTCGCGGCATTCGCACAGTGCCGCTCGACACGAAGCGCGAGCGTCTTCAAGCCGCGCAGCACGAGCCATGCCTCGAATGGGCCGAGGATGCCGCCGATTGCCTTGTTTACCTCATACATCTGATGCCGGAGCGCTGCCGTCGTCGCCACGACGCCCGCCGTCACATCACCGTGTCCGCCGAGATACTTCGTGGAGGAGTGAACGACCATGTCCGCGCCCCACTGGGCGGGTCGCATCAGCACGGGCGTCGTGAAGGTGTTGTCCACGACGACGAGCGCGCCCGCGCGATGGGCGATCTCGACAATTGCCGGGCCGTCCGCGACGTGCAGGAGCGGGTTGGAAACCGTCTCAAAGGTGACGAAGCGGGGCCGCTCGCGCCGCACCGCCTCCTCGACGGCGGCGAGATCGAGGATATCCACGAACGTCGTGCGGACGCCGAGGCGGGCGAAATATCCTTGCAGCAGCGTCGTCGTCGCACCGTAGCACTCGCGGGAGGCGATCACCGTATCCCCCGCGCTCAGGCCAGTGCCCATGAACGCGCCGTGCAGTGCCGCCATGCCGGAGCCGAAGCCTATTGCTGCATCTGTCCCTTCGAGCGCAGCAACGGCCACCTCCATCGCCGTGTTCGTCGGATTGCCGTAGCGGGTATAGGCGTACCCCTCGCGCGTCGCGCCGAAGATCTCGTCCACGATCTGCATGTCGTCGTAGGCGAATGACGAGCCGGGGTAGATCGGGGTGACGACGGGGGTGTAATCGGGGTGCGGTGGCCGCTCGCCCGCGTGGACCGCGCGCGTCGCGAATGCCATCCCATCGAGCGGGCGCATACCTTCGTCTGTCATGCCGGGGTTCTCCTGGCAGGGGGACCGCTTTCGGTGCCACTGCGTACTGCGTAACCACCCATGTGGACGCGGCGTGTTCAGTCTAACACGCGCATCGTCAGACTTCCGCAGATGGCGGAGGTCTCAAAATCGGCTAGCAACCAAGTGTTGTATGAATATACCGCGATAATTCGTCCACTTCTTTGTATTCTTGATGTCCTTGCGGGTGCCCTCCGGGCAGTATTGGCGTTCAGGTTTCTTCCGGGAGCAGACAATGGATGAGGTGGCGAAGAAGCAAGTGCTGCGGCTCTTTTCCTACGGGCTGTACGCGATGACGGCGCGGGAGGGCGATACGGTCGCGGCGATGACGGTCAACTGGGCGACGCAGGTGTCGTTCGCACCGCCCTTGATCGTCGTCAGCATGGAGCGGGAAAGCCGCACGCGCGCAATGGTGATACGAACGGGGATGTTCGCCCTCTGCGTCTACGCTGCGGAGCAGCGCGAACTGGCGGGATTACTCGGTCGCCACAGCGCGAAGTCGCCCAATAAATTCGCGTCGGTGGCGTGGGAGCCGGGCAGCGCGACGGGCTGTCCGCTGATCGCGGGCACACTCGGCGCGCTCGAATGCCGCGTGAGAGAGACGATGGATGCGGGCGACTCCGTTCTTGTCCTCGCCGAAGTAATCGCCGCGCACATCCTCCGCGACGGCGCCCCCCTAACGATGCAGGCGGCGGGCTTCAGGCATGCGGGATGACGAAGCAATGAGCAATGAGGGGTCGCTTCCTACTCGCTGCTCGCTGCTATTTGCTATTTGCTCAGCCGCGGGTCCAATGCGTCGCGCAAGGCGTAGCCGACGACGATCAGTGAGAGCACGGTGATCGAGATGAAGAAGCCGGGGATGAAGACGAGCCCCTTCGACTTGTAAATGTATTGCGTCGCGTTCGTCAGCATATTGCCCCAGGAGGGCGTCGGCGGTTGGATACCGAGGCCGAGGAAACTCAAGGCCGCTTCCGTGAGGATGAAGGCGGGGATCGCGCCCGTCGCGAAGACGATGATCAGGTGCGTGACGTTCGGCAAGATGTGCCGCCGGATGATTACCCGGTCCGGCGCGCCGATCACGCGGGCCGCCTCGACATACTCCCGCCGCTTGATCGAGAGAATTTCCGAACGCAGGAGCCGCGACAAACCGAACCAGCCAAGCGCCGCGATAATCAGGGCGAGTTGAAGGGGCCCGACTTGGAAAAGCGCGCTAATCAGGACAAGTAGGACGATGCCCGGAATCGAGAGCATGACGTCCACGAACCGCATCAGCACCGTCTCCACCCAGCGGCCATAATAGCCGGCCGATGCGCCAACGAGCGTGCCGAGAAAGATCGCCGCGATGACGGCGGTGAAGGCGACACCGAGCGAAACCCGCGCGCCGTAGGCAATGCGCGTCAGGACATCGCGCCCGTACTCATCCGTGCCGAACCAGTGCGCCTTGCTGGCCGGTTCGAACTGATGCACCAGGCTCTGCTTCGAGGGACTGACGTGCGTGATGTACTTCGAGATGAGAGGCGCGAAGAGCGCCATCAGCACGAGCAGAGTCGCGATCGTCAGGCCTGCGATCGCCATCTTGTTGCCGCGAAAACGCCGCCACGCGCGCGCGTAGTTACTCTGCGGCTTGCGAAGCGCGCGCTCTTCTTGCGCGAACATCGCCGCCCGCGTTCGCTCGGATCGTGCCTCGGCAATACCCGCCAGTTCCGCGTTCGAACTCATCGTCAGACCTCGTTCCTCACCCTACGAGTACTGGACGCGCGGATCCGCGACGCCATAGAGAATGTCCGTCAAGAGGTTTGCAAAGACAACGATTGTGGAGAGGAAGATCGTCAGACCCATCACCACGGTGTAGTCACGGTTGTTCGCTGAATCAATCAGCAAACTGCCCATCCCCGGCCAGCCAAAGACCGATTCGATCACCACCGCGCCACCAAAGAGGTTGGGAATGCTCAAGCCGACCAGTGTGACAAGCGGCAGGACGGCATTACGGAAGGCGTGCCGCATCTGCACGGTCGTCTCCGATATCCCTTTCGCGCGGGCGGTACGGACATAATCCTGATTGAGCACTTCGAGCATCTGCGCGCGGATGTAGCGCACCCAGAGCGCAATCTGCACGGTGCTGAGCGTGATGACCGGCAAAATGAGATGCTTCGCGCGGTCGAGGACATCGCCGCCGTTCGGTAATGTCTGTGTCCCACCCGAAGGAAGCCATGGCAACCCCCACGCCTTGAACTGGACGGCGAGCAACAAAATCAGCATTAACCCGAGCCAGAATGATGGGATTGAGTCACCGAGCGTCGCACCGATCGTCGCGAGGTAGTCGAAGATCGTGTTGCGTTTGAGTGCGGAGAGCACACCGATGGGAATAGCGACGACGAGTGAGAAGAGCAACGCGCTCGCCGTGAGCAGCAGGGTATTGCCCACCCGCTGCGCGATCAGCGTACGGACGGGCCGGTACGTCTTCAACGAGATGCCGAAATTGCCACGCACGAGTTGGCTCATCCAACCGGTGTATTGCTGATAGAGCGGGCGGTGCAGGCCGAGCGTCTCCTCGATTGCCGCGATGTCGGACGCTTTGATCTCCGGGTTCAGTTTGAGATCGTCCAACGGACCACCGGGCGTGAGATGGACGATCGCGAAGACGATCAGCGTGATCCCGATCAGGAGCGGCGGGATGCCGATCAACCGGCGAATGACGTACCTACTCATGGATAAACCTCACCCCCCAGCCCCCTCTCCATTGCTTGTCAGCGATGGAGAGGGGGAGCGATGCATGGCAAGAGAAGGGACAATGGTATGTACGACACCAGGCAAATCGGTTTCGACTGCTTCGGCGGAAACGCGGATAACGCGATCGCCCCCCGATTCCAGCCGTTGCTGTCGCTCCAAGTCGTATTCGCGCTGCCCCGCATGGACAGCGCCGTCCACTTCAACGATCAGATGGTAGAGCGGTGCATAGAAGTCAACAACAAATGGGCCAATTACGGACTGGCGACGGAACTTCACGCCGCACATCTGGCGATCCCGCAACGCGTGCCACAGCAACGCCTCTGACCGCGTCGGCGCGGCGCGAAACTCTCGTGCTCGTTCGACAATCTCCCGCGTCATACCAGGCTCCCATACCTCTCCCCCTCTCTATTGCTGACAAGCAATGGAGAGGGGGTCGGGGGGTGAGGTCGTCTCCCCTTATTTCCCGTCCGTCACGTACCACTGATAGGCATTTGCCGTGATGGTGACAGCGTTGGGGATGAGGTTCTTCACGCGTGAATTGACGCCGTAGATGATCTTCGGGAAGTCCGTAATCAGGCCGGGCGCATCCGCGAGGATGATGTTCTGCGCCTCGATGTAGAACTGCTTGCGCTTCTCTTGATCGAGCGTACGCAATCCCTGCTCCCACAACTGGTCCACTTTCGGGTTACTGTAGTCGTAGAGGTTGAAGCCGGGACCATGCTGCTTGGAATCCCACATCGTTTGCTGGTCCGGGTCCACGCCCCATGAGAAGCCGACGAGGAAGGCCTCGAAGTCGAACGTCTTCGTGAGGCGGGTGACGAAGAGGCTGAACTCCTCGAACTGCGGGGTCATCTCCACACCGATACTCTTCCAGTTCTCCTGGAAGACGGACATGTATCCCTCGATCGTCTTGTCCTTGCTGAAGGTGTACATGGTGAAGGCGAGTTTCTTGCCATCCTTGGCGCGGGTGCCGTCCGATCCCTGCTTCCAGCCCGCATCATCCAATAACTGCGCCGCCTTCTTCGGATCATACTCGTACTTCGTCGTGATCTTATCCGGTGCGTACGCCCACGAGAGCACCGGCTCCGTGCCGACCGCGAGGGTACTGAGGCCGTTGCGGATCTTATCCACGATCCCCTTGCGATCCACGGCATAGCAGAGCGCCTGCCGCACTTTTGCGTCCTGGAAGATCGGGCTCGCCTTGCCGCCCGCGATGTCGAGGTTGAAGCCAAAGAACGAGAAACCGAACGTATCGAACGGGATCGTCTTGAAGTTCGTCTGCTTCTGCGCGTCGGCCACGAAGTCTGCGGAGATCGTGCCGAAGTCTACCTCGCCGGTCTTGAGCTGCTGATACAGCGCGGTGTTATCTTTGATCACCTTGTAGATGTACTGGTCAATCGCGGGCCCACCGGCATAGTACTCCGGGTTGGCGACGAGCGTCACATGATCGCCCTGGATGTACTCTTTGAACTTGAACTGTCCGGTCCCGATTGGCTTGGAGATGCCGAACTCGTTTTTCGGGATATCCGTCGGCGCGACATTGCCGAGGATATGCTTCGGCACAATCCCATAACTGCAGTTGCTGACCAGGAAGGGCGCGACGACATCCTTCAGCGTGATGACGATCGTGGTCGGGTCTTTGGCCTCCACGCTGGCAATGCGTTCGGTAAGTGTGCCAGCGCGTGGTGTGCCGGTAGCCTTGTTCATATAGAGGTCGTAGGAGAACTTCACGTCGTCGACTGTAAAGGGTTGGCCGTCGTGCCATTTCACACCCTGTCGGATGGTGAACGTGTAGACCTTGTTGTCTGGCGAGACCTCCCACTTCGTAGCGAGACTCGGGACCGGTTGCAGCGTATCGGGATCAATATTGACGAGGCCGTCGAAGAGCAGGCTGGTGATGCGACCGGAGGCGGTATCGGAGACGAGCACCGGGTTCATCGTGCGGATCTCGGAGGTTGCCCCTTCCGTGACGTGGCCACCCTTCTTGATGCCCTTCGTGTCAATCTGCGAGGCGAACTTCCCCTTGCCCGCGGCAGCCGTTCCACTCGCGGCGGGCGACGCGGCGGCGACAGGCGAGGCGGCTGCGCTCCCGGTGGCAGTCGTCGCGGCAGCCTTCGTTGGCGCGGCGGCGGAAGCGGCGGAAGCGGTGCTGGCCGCGGTCGCGGCCGGGGCGGCAGTTGTTGCTGCGGGGGCGGTGGTTGCCGCAGTGCTCGCCGTCGCGGCGGGCTGCGGCGTGTTGGTGGCGCTACTCCCACCGCAAGCGGCGAGAATCGCAGTCCCGGCCGCGACCGCGGCCCCACTGAGGAAATGACGACGGCTCAGGTGTTTCGCTGTCTCATCCATGGTGCGCATTCCTCCTCATCAGAACGTTTCGACCAGGTCCATCCTGTACCATTGCCCACAACCGACCCGCTCATCCCCCAAACGGATGGGCGTTGCCTTTCGTGTGCGTGCCCCACACTGTGACCAACATGTGCATATCCACAAGAGCGCATCCTATCAGGCAGCCAACACCACGTCAATTTTCTGGCCGCGGGTATCGGTATGTCATGATTGCTGACTCTCTACTGCCTACTACGTCAGGATTTCAGGCGTGGATCGAGCGCGTCGCGCAGGCCGTCGGCCAGTTGATACAAGCAGGTGACGGTAAGGACGACCATCACACCCGGCGCGACGACGAGCCAGGGCGCCTGCGTGAAGTAATCAAAGGACTTACTGAGCATGTTGCCCCAACTCGCGGTCGGGATCTGCACGCCGAAGCCGAGGTAACTGATCCCCGCCTCCGCGAGGATGACACTGAAAATCTCCGTCCCGGCGAGGACGAGGATGATCGAACTGACATTCGGCAGGATGTGCCGGAAGATGATCCGCAGCGGATGGACGCCGATCGCCGTCGCGCTCGTCAGGATGTGCCATTGGTGCATGCCGAACCCCGCATGCACCAATGGCACGCAATCTCGACGAATTTACCTCACTCTGCTCGCATATCGTAGCAGTCGGGCGGTGGAGCGTCAACGAAGATTCACACCCGCCGGTGCGCGCGGCTGCCGAGGCGGAGCCAGGCGATCGCGCCGTCCGGGGCGCGGAGGAACTCGCCGCGCGTGCCCTTCATCGGTTCGTCAAGCCCGATCAACAAGTTTTCGCCGTAAAGCGCGGCACGGACGGGCGGTGGTGGCTCCGAGGCAGGTTGGTCCTTGGTCGGGAAGCCGCCCTTCGGGATCAGTTGCACCATCAAGCCCCCCTCCCGCACGGTCAGTTCGATGTCGCTCCCGGCGGCGGTGTATCGCCCGGCGTAGGGAGCGAGGTCATCCGCCGTGGTATCGAGAATCGCCGGTTCCGAGTTTTCGAGGCCGAGATAGCGGCGGAGAATCCATTTCGTCGCCTCGCTATGCAGTTCGCCGCCACGGCTCGCGTTGGTCAACACGGTGAGCGCGAAGTTGCGCGACGGAACGAAGACGAAGGTCGTCTGCTGCCCAACTGTCCCGCCGCCATGCCGGACGGTGCGCACGCCACCCACCGTTTCGAGCATCCACGTCAAGCCCATCTCGCCGTCGCTCCCTTTCGAGTAGAGGGGGGATTGCATGAAGGCGAGGCTTTCCGGCGAGAGGAGACGCGTCCCGTCCTCCGCCGTCCCGTCGCCCATATGGAAGCGGGCATAGACGAGCAAATCCAGCACATCGGAGAGCAAGCCGCCCGCCGGATTCGCGGTGCGTGGCAGTTCCCATGGGCGCGCGACGGTCGCCGTGTCATCCTTTACGGTGTGGCCGACCGCGAACCGCTCGGTGACGATATTGCGCGCGAAGTAATAGGTGTGCTTCATGCCAAGCGGGTCGAGGACGAGCGATTGCACCGCCGTCTCGAATGGCTGGCCGGTCAGCATCTCGATGACCCTGCCCGCGAGGGCGAACCCGGCATTGTTGTACGACCAGAGCGTGCCAATCGGCGCGACTTGCGGCACGTCCGCCATCGCCACCGCCATCTTCGCCAGCGCGTCGTCCCCCGCGCCGAGATCATCGAAGTAGTCCCCCACCCAGCCGCCGGTGTGCGTGAGGAGGTGCTTCATCGTCGCACGCTCGGTCGCCTCCGCGTCAGCGAGCCGCAGGTCCGGGAGATAGGTGCGAATCGGCGCGTTGAGATCGAGCTTCCCCTGCTCCACGAGGCGCATCGCGGTCGTGCCGACAAACGTCTTCGAGATCGAGCCGATTTGATAGAGCGTATGTTCATCCACCGCGAGCGGATGATCCACATTCGTCACACCAAAGCCGCCGACCTGTTGCGCGCCATCATGGTACACCCCGACCGCCACGCCGGGCACATGGTAGTGCGCCATCCCCTGCTCGATAAAGGCGTGCAACTCCGGGTCGAGAGCGTGCGGAGTGCCGAGCGCTGAGTGCTGAGCCTGATCGTGCGTACTCATTCGTTGCCTCCCAAGCCGATTCATCGTGAGCCTCGCGGGAACAATATCATCAAACCTTGCGCCAATGCAGTAGCATACGGAAATCTGAGTGCTCAGCGCTCAGTGCTCGGCACTTTCAGCGAACGGAGCACGCATGGACCTTCAACTGACCGGCAAACGGGCGCTCGTCACCGGGGCGAGCCGTGGGATTGGCTACGCCATCGCGTCGGCACTGGCGGCGGAAGGGGTGCGGGTCGCGCTCGCCGCGCGGACGGCCGCCGATGTCGAGGCGGCGGCGAGTCGGCTGCGGGAAGGGGGCGCGGAGGCGGTCGCGCTGACGGGTGACCTCACGGTGGCGGCGGATGTCGAGCGCGTCGTGCGGGAGGCGTCGGCGGCATTCGGCGGCGGGCTGGACATTCTCATCAACAATGTCGGCGGCGGCATGGGCGGCAACACGGACGAGGCGTGGCAGTACACCTTCGACATCAATCTCAACGCGGCGGTCCGGGCGAGCCGTGCGGCAATCCCATTGATGCAGTCGCAGCGGCATGGCGTCATCCTCATCGTCTCGTCCATCTCCGGTTGGCAGGTCGGCGGCTCGCCGCAATACAACGCGGCGAAGGCGGCGGAGATCATGTATGCCCGCTCGCTGGCGAAGGAACTCGGCAAGGATGGCATCCGCGTCAACGCCGTCTCGCCCGGCTCGATCATGTTCGAAGGCGGCGGCTGGGCACGCCGCACGGAGCGAGACCCGGAGGGCATCGCCACCTTCATCACCAACGATATGCCCCTCGGCCGCTTCGGCACGCCGGAGGAGATCGCCAATGTCTGCGTCTTCCTCTGCTCCGACCGCGCCAGCCTCGTCACCGGCGCCAACATCGCCGTAGACGGCTGCCAACTCAAACCATCTATCTGAAACCACAGAGGCACAGAGGACACAAAGGGAGACAAGAGAAGGGGAGAATAACGAGAAAAGAGACCCGGTTTCGCTCCCCTCCTTGTTTGCTCCCTTCTCTTCCCTTTCTCTGTGTCCTCTGTGCCTCTGTGGTTTATGCTTCCCCAATGACGCATACGATGGCGATGCCGGTGCGGGTGTTTGAGCGGCGGGAAGTGCGGGAGGCGATTGCCTACGCGCAGACCGGCGGGATCGCGCTGCATTTCTTCCGCTGGTCGCATCCGCATTTCGGCGCCGGTGAGTATTGCCACGTTCTTTCGAGCGACCGCGATCTGCTGATCGAGTTCGGCGCGGCGTACGGCCTCCCGCCGCATCTCCTGCAGCCCCCCCGCCGTGGTCGTGGCGTCTGGCACTTCGACGCCTTTGGCTGGCGCGCCACCGCGCTCCGCCGCCTCGCCACCAAACTGACCGCCGAGGAAGGGCGATTGAACCACAGAGACACCGAGAGCACAGAGGAAGAACAGAGCGACGAGTAATGCGAAATACGAAAGACGAATTAACCGATTGGCGATCGTGTCTCCCGTGATATTCTTCTCGTATTCTCTGTCTTTCTCTGTGTCTCTGTGGTTTATCCCTTGTATAGGAGGTAGGAGATGCCTGCGACGGATATTCGGCGGCGGGTGGAGATCGGTGCGGAAACGCTCATGCAACTGGAGAATGTCGGAACGGCGACGCTCTCCGGGTTGCTGATGCGGCGGGGGGTACGGTCAGTCTTCATGGCGGGGGTGCTGCCACTCAACCCGCACAAGCACATGGTCGGGCGGGCGTTCACGCTGCGCTACCTCCCCGCGCGGGAGGATATGCCCGGCGGCGAGGGGCTGGACGATCTGACGAACCTCCAGCGCAAGGGCGTCGAGACGGTTGGGCCGGGCGAAGTCTTCGTCATTGACGCGCGGGGCAACACGAATGCCGGGAGCCTGGGGGACATCCTCGCCGCCCGTATCTTCAAGCGAGGCGCGACGGGTCTCGTCACCGACGGCGCGTTCCGCGACACGCCGACCATCCGCGATCTCGGCCAGCCCGTCTATGCGCGCGGCATGCATGCCGCCGTCAACACGACGCAGCACTTCGCGGCGGACATCCAGGCGCCGATTGCCTGCGGCGGCGTGATGGTCTGCCCCGGCGATGTCCTCGTCGGTGATGGCGAGGGCGTGATCGTCGTGCCGCAGGCGATGGCGGCGGAAGTCGCGGCGGAGGCGGTGGAGTACGAGCCGAGGGAGATCTTCATCCGCGAGTTGATTGACAGCGGCCGCGGCATTAAGGGCGTCTACCCGCCTGACGCGGATACCCTCGCCGCGTATGAGCGATGGAAGTTGAAGCAGTAGAGGGCAGCAGACAGCAGACAGCAGGTAGCAACCTGAGGCGCGGGGGTTCATAGCGGCGCAGCGAGAGTGGCGGCGTAGACGGCGCACCCCGCATGCGGCATACTCGATAATGCGCGGCATCGGTCGTCGTGCCGCCCGGCGCTCGGCGGGAAGACAGGTCGAGTCCGCCGCCGTATCGGAGAAGGGGCCCCGTGCACACACCACAACCATCCGACGATGCGGAGACGCGCGTCACCGCCTACACGACCGACAGCAATCTCTCCTGGGTTGTCGCCGCCTTAGAGGACCATCGCGACGCAATCCTCGCGCGCTGGCTCGACGCGGCGACCTCACAGCCATTCCATCAGGGCCGCCGGGAGCACGCCGTCGCTGACCACATCCCCACGCTTTTCGACGCGCTGCTGGCGCTGCTGGCGCGCAGCGCTACCAGCGCGCGCAATCCCGCCGCACCGCTCGACGATCCGGCGATCCTCGCAGCGGCACGCGGGCATGCCCTGATGCGTGTCGAGCAGGGCCTCGCCCCTGTTGATGTGCTCACCGAGTTCCGGTTGCTCCGCCAGGAACTCTGGCACGCGCTGCGCCTCGCCATCCCCGATAACGCGCCATCGAGCGACATCGTCGGCGCTGAACTGCTAATCAACGACGCGCTCGACGGCGCCAGCGCCCTCGCACTGACCGCGCTGACTGAGCGGGTCGAGCGGGTGCGGGAGGAATTTCTGGCGACCATCGTGCATGATCTACGCCAGCCGCTCACCAAAATCCGCGGCTATGCCCAACTCGCGGTCCGCAATCTCGATCGGCCCGCACCGGACCTGTCGCGCGTCAGCGGCGGGTTGACCCGGATCGTCGCGGCGACGGACGAGATGCAGGCGCTGCTCACCAGGCTGGTTGATCTCTCGCGGACCGCGCTGGGGGCGCTGGTCCTCCATCCGGCGCGCACCGACCTCGCCGTATTGCTCAATGAGACGGTCGCGCAGTTGCCGGCCGATGTCGCGGAGCGTGTGACGGTGCACATCCCGCCCAGCCTCGATGTCACAGGATGGTGGGACCGAGAGCGGCTCGGCCAGGTGTTGACCAATCTGCTGGCGAACGCTGAGAAGTACTCGTCGCCGGGTACACCTATCGCCGTGACAATAGATGGGGACGCAACGACGGTGCGCGTCGGCGTGCGGGACGAGGGAATCGGCATCCCCGCCGACGATCTGCCCCAACTCTTCAACCGGTACTTCCGCGCCCGCAACGCGACGGAGCAAGAGATCGAGGGGTTGGGACTCGGATTGTACCTTTGCCGTGGGATCATCGCGGCGCACGGCGGGCAGATCGAAGCGGAGTCCGCCGGTTCCGGTCAGGGCGCCACGATCCGTTTCACCCTGCCCCGATAACCAAAGCACTGCGCGTAGATTCGATTAGGATGTACGCGATTCATTGGAGACGGGCATCCGTCTCCCAATGCCACTACGCGAAGAAGTCGCGATCCTCTTCGGCGAGATGCTCCGTCGCCGCCTCGATGTTGAACTCGACGCCCATGCCGGGCCGGTCCCAGACGTGAATGAAGCCATTCACGACGATTGGGGTGGGCAGTCCCTCGACGATGTCGTACCACCAGTCCGGCTTGCCGGTCGGATACTCGAAGGCGATGTAGTTGTCCGGCAAGGTCGCGCAGACCTGAACGAGGGCGGCGAGGCCGAGCAATCCGTCGCCCGTCCCGTGCGGCGCGATCAGGATGCCGTGCAGGTCGGCGTATTCCGCCACCCACTTCAGTTCCGCGATGCCGCCGATGTCGCATGGGTCGGGGCCAATGATGCTGATGGCGTGCCCCTCGATCAACTCCTTGAAGTTTTGGCGGAGATAGATTTGCTCGCCCGTGTGGATCGGCGTCGAAGTGCTGCGCGTCACGTCCCGATAGACATCCGCCGAGACGTAGGGCACGTAATCGCCGGTAATCAGGTCTTCCAGCCACATGACATTCAGCGGTTCGAGCGCCTTCGCCAGCCGGATCGCGTCCGGCGCCATCCAGCCGGGGCCGCAATCGAGCGCGAGGCCGATCTCGTCGCCCAGCACCGCTTTCATCGCCTCAACACAAGCGATCGTGTGCGTCAGGCCGCGCTCGGTCAGGAGGCCGCGGTTCCGCGCGCCGTGGGAGGCGCCGCGCTGCGCATCGGCGTAGGAGAAACCGGGAATCTCGCGATGCATCGGGCTGTGGAAGCCGATGCCCTGCTTGATGATTGAGAAACCTTCTTTGGCGGCCTTCATCTTCTTCATGTTCTCGGCGTAGTCTTCGGGGTTGTAGTCGGTCATCGGGAAGCGGACCGCGCCATTGTAGACGCGTACCCGGTCGCGCACCTTGCCGCCGAGCAATTTGTACACCGGCACGCCCGCCGCTTTGCCGGCAATGTCCCAGCAAGCCATCTCAATCGCACTCACCGCGCTCCCCCACGGCTTGAATGCGCCGCGATGGCGGATTTTGAGCATCACCCGCTCCACATCCGTCGGGTCCTCGCCGAGAATGTAGGGCGTGTAGGTGAGCACAGCGGGCTTGAGGTAGGGCTTGTAGGATTCGATCTCCCCATAACCGCTGATGCCCTCGTCTGTCACGATGCGGACGACGGGATTGTCGCCGATGACGGCACATTTCAGACCGGTGATTTTCATGCTCTTTCCTCCGTCTCGTCATGCGTGAGGCGCTACAATCCCGGCAGAGTAGGTCAGGCCGTTACCGCCGTCAAGGAAATTCGCCTGGCAGAGAAAATGCTCCCCTCCCCGATGCAGGGAGGGGTTTCTCCCGAAATGGCCGCAACCAAACGAGAGAATCGTTCGTTCTTTACAGCGAACAGTGGCGCGTTTGGCCTATCTCCGTCTCATAAACGAACGATCTTGCACGGGCACGCTCATCATGGTCATTCCGCACCGCCGCCCATCGGGGCGACCACGAAGGAGTACACGCATGCACGGGTCTCGGGGGCTTCGCTCTTTCCTTCGCCTGCTCATTGGTCTGGCGGTCATCGCCGCGCTGTTGCCCGCCGCACTCACGGCGAGCGCTGCATCTTCCCCCCTCTATGCCCGCCCGACGGGCCACACGATCCCCGCCGCGTTCCGTCCGTTGTGGGAGCAAACCGGCGGTGCGAACGGCCTTGGCTGGCCACTGAACGAAGCAACAACCGCGGATGGCGTCACCGTGCAATGGTATGCGGCCGGACGCATTTTCCAACGTGCAACCGGCGCGCCGGCACTCGCCACGATCGGCAGGGAGGCCGCGCAGTTCCGTTCCCTGCTCGGCATGGATGCCTTCAAACCACATGTGAAAACGCCCGGCCCCACGCCCGCCGACTCGGTATACGTCAGCACAACGGGCCATTGGGTCGCCAATGGCTTTTATACGGTTTGGGCAAAGGAAAAGGCGCTTCTGGGCGATCCGATTTCGGAAGAACTGACTGAGGATGGGGCAACCGCGCAGTATTTCGTTTATGGCCGACTGGAACTCGATCCGACCGCCAACAATGTCGCCCGGGTCACCCAACTCGGCGTTCTCGAGCATGGCCCGGCCGACCCACGCATTGATGCGCCGGATGGCGCTGAGCAGATCGGTGATCCGCCAATCACGGACATTCAGGGTGTCACGCCGCATCAGGGCCACTGGGTGCTCGTCAATCTCGCGCAGCAACATCTCTGGGCGTTCGACGGTACGAACCTCGTGCAGGATTTGGATGTCTCGACGGGACTCGACGCGCATCCCACACCCGTGGGGTCGTACTGGGTCCAGCAACGTTTCTTCTCGCAGGAGATGATTGGCCCCGGCTATGATCTGCCGAATGTCCCGTATGTCCAGTATTTCGGCAACGACTCGCTCTCGTGGGGGGCCGGGTACTCGCTCCATGGGACGTACTGGCACCATAACTGGGGCCATCAGATGTCGCACGGCTGCGTCAACCTACCGACCGATTTTGCTGCCTGGCTCTGGGATTGGGCCAATGTCGGCACGCCCGTGGAGATCATCGCCGGGTGACGCAGCCGATGCCGGAGCGCTCCCTTCGCTGGGATACGTGCTACAACGCGCGCGACCTCGGCGGCTACGCGACCGACGATGGCGTGACCATCCGCTGGGGAGTGTTGGTGCGCGCGGACGCGGTCGGGCGGCTGAATACTCAGGGGCGCGCCGCGCTCGAAGCGTACGGCGTCCGCACGATCATTGATCTGCGCATTCCCGTCGAGGTGCGCGACGAGCCAAGCCCATTTACTGACCATGCCGCGATCACTACGCACTATCTCCCGCTGAACCCCAATGACCGGCTGATCAGCAAAGCCGTCGCCGCGCACAAGGAGGCGGGGCTTTCCTACACGGCAGCAATCAACGCCGCGTATCTCTCAACCAATCAAGCGCAGATCGCCGCGATTATCCGGGCGGTCGCGGGCGCGCCGGACGGTGGGGTCGTTGTCCACTGCCACGCGGGGCGGGACCGCACGGGCCTGATTATCGCCTTGCTCCTCGGCATCGCCGGCGTCCCCGCCGCGACGATCAGCGCGGACTACGCGCTCAGTTTCTCGGCGGTTTCGGAGACGATGGACGCTACCCTGCGGTATCTGGAGAGCGCGTATGGCGGCATCGAGCCATACGTGCGCGCCATCGGCGTGACCGATGCCGAGATCGCCGCCATCCGTCACCGCCTTCGCGCCGATGGGCCACCCGAAGGGTAGAACGCGATCGGAGACGTTGTAATGTCAGGAGCCGGTGATGCAGGATACGAATGAACGGCTGCTCGGCCTCGCACAGCGGGTCGCGGCGATCTATACCGGCGATGGAACGGCGCGGGCGAGTGCGGCGCTCGGCTCCGTGGCACGGCGACAAAGCGATGTGTACTCGGATATTGACCTCGGCATCTACTACGACACGATGCCCACGGAAGAAGAAATAACGGCGGGCCGCGAAGCGCTCGGCGGGACGGACTGGCTGCGCCTGCCCGGCGCGCGCGAGGATGCCATCGCGGACACGTTTCTCATCGAGGGCGTTGAGTGCCAGGTCATTCATTGTACCGTCGCGCATATTGATCGTGAACTCAACGCGGTCCTGTGCGACTACCACACCGAACATGTCAAGCACGCGGTCGTCGGTGGGATTCTCGATGCGCTGCCGCTCTCCGGTGCGGATGTCGTGGCGGGCTGGCAGGCGCGAGCCGCTGCGTACCCCGACGCACTGGCACAGGCCGTCGTGCGGGATCACCTGAAATTCTGGCCGCATCAGGTGCTCACGAAGCGCATCATCCCGCGCGACGCCCCGCTCCTCTTCCATCGCGTCGTGATGGACGAAGAGAAGACCTTGCTCTCCGCCCTCTCCGGCCTCAATCGCCTCTATCCGCAACTCGAATTCAAGCGACTGGATGCCTACGTCGCGCGGATGAACGTCGCGCCTGCCGATTTCGCCTCGCGGCTCAGGCAGGTTCTCACCGCTGAACCGCTCGCGGCTGTGGCGCTGCTCCGTGATCTCATCGAGGAGACTTTTGCGTTGGTCGAGCGGCATATGCCAGAGGTTGATACCGCCGCCGCACGGCGGCGGTTCGCGCAGCCGCCGCGTGGTTTGGCGTCCTCCTGATCCCATCCGGTTTCGATTACGGCTTCTTCGTCGCGGCTGCGGTGCCAGTGATAGAG
>Ga0102924_1002858_pt1 | contig 18465 bp, 16 predicted proteins | sample PaiPotPPM11metaG_FD_80116 | JGI IMG/M metagenome (GOLD analysis project Ga0102924, IMG submission 80116) | Iron sulfur acid spring bacterial and archeal communities from Banff, Canada, to study Microbial Dark Matter (Phase II) - Paint Pots PPM... ...
ATGTATATGGAATCGTAAGGGCAGGCTTGCATGCAGGCTTTGCAGCCAATACATCGTTCCGAACTGAAATCGACGATGCCGTCTTTCCGCTGGTACATCGCCGTCACGGGACAGATTGTGACGCACGGAGGATTTTCACAATGGTTGCAGCGGGTAACCTGGAAGACGCGGCGAGCGTCCGGGAATGTCCCCTTCTCAACGTACTTCACCCAGGTACGGTTCACGGTGAGGGGAACGTGGTTTTCCGTCTTACAGGCTACGGTGCAGGCGTGGCAGCCGATGCACTTGCGGTTATCGATGACAAATCCGTATCGCATGCAAAAATCTTTTCGGCCCCTGCATCGAAAACCCGCGAGTAGCTTGGGTATTGTATCTGACGGGCGTTTCCGGGCTAAAGACCCTTTTGAGACCAACGTGACTTCGTTATTTTATTTTCATCCGAGTGTATAGCACTTTTGCCGGGATCGGCTGATCTCTCGGATACAATTCAGAATGCAATTCACCAAAACTCTGCTGCGAAGCAGAACGCCAAATGCCTCGCGCCAAGCGCGCAGGTGTGAACAACTTCTATGACAGCTGAGATGACGACCAGCGCTGCATCAGTGCTCGACGACAAAAAGGTTTTCTATAACCGTTTCCTTTTGATCGTGGCTGGGCTGGGCGGTCTGCTCTACGGCATCGACGTGGGCATTGTTGCCGGAGCCCTGCCCTACCTGGAGGCGACTTCCGGATTCAATGGAGGTCAACTTTCTCTTGTCGTTGCGGCGGTATTGCTGGGTAGTGTGATTTCCACACTTTTCGCTGGATTGTTAGCGGACTTGATGGGGCGCAAGTCTCTAATGGCGCTGAGCGGTGCGATGTTCGTGATCAGCATTCCCATGATTGCCCTCTCGCACGGTTTTGATTCGCTCATTGTTGGGAGGCTATTGCAGGGCGTAAGCGGTGGACTCATCGGTGTAGTGGTGCCGCTTTATCTTGCAGAATGCCTGACCGCATCCGATCGCGGAAAAGGAACGGGAATCTTTCAGTGGCTCCTGACTTTCGGTCTGGTGATAGCGGCCGGACTGGGACTTTATTTCAGTTTTCGCGTGGACCAAGTAGCGAAGCTTGGCAACGTGAACCAGCTCTTCGCTTTTAAGGACTTGGCCTGGCGCCGCATCTTTTGGGTTTCATTGCCCCCGGGCATTCTCTTCGTCATCGGCAGCCTCATGGTAGCGGAGTCGCCTCGCTGGCTGTTGCGTCGGGGCAAAGACGATGCGGCTTACGCAGCACTGCTCCGCTCGCGTTCGACCCAGCAGGCGGATGTGGAACTTGGGGAGATGCAGGAGACCAGAGCGGCTGAGAAACAGAATAAGACGTCTGGAACGCGCGCCAAGGAAGCGCTGCTGCGCCGCAAGTACGTCATCCCCTTCATCCTGGCCTGCATTATCCTCGCCTGCAATCAGGCCACTGGCATTAATTCGATCATCGGCTATAACACCAATATTCTGCTGCAGAGTGGCCTCTCGGATTTCGCCTCGCACTGGGGCTATTTTTTCTTTCAGGTAATCAATTTCGTGGTGACGTTTGGCGGCGTCATGCTGGTTGATCGCAAGGGCCGGAAATTCTTGCTGGCAGTGGGCACCGGGGGAATCATCGTTTCGTTGACCTGTACGGCCATTCTGTTTCTCGGAAACGAAAAGCAGCGGGTGGACGCGAGCCAAGCTGTGCAGTCGAAAGTCACGGCCGACCAGCAACTCAACCTTACTTTTGACGCTAAAGTCGCAGATCAACTTTTGCACAGCAGCGGCGCTTCTACCAGCGATCGCGCCACATCGCTCGTAATCATTTATTCCTATGGAGATTTTCGAGCCACCAGCCAGGTGGTACGTTCGAACGATCCGGCGACAAAGCCGATTGAAATCACCCGCGACAAATTGCCCCCCAACAAGGTAGTCGCATTTTTCTCCAATCCGTTCGGCGATCTCGACGCATCGCGCAATGCACCCTTAAGAATCGACAATGCGCTAATCACGCCCGTGCCGGACGCAAGAAATGGCTGGATGGTAGCAATCACATTGTTTGTGTTCATGGCATTCTATGCGGTCGGTCCCGGAGTCTGCGTGTGGCTCGCGCTTTCGGAGTTGATGCCGACGCGTATTCGCTCCAACGGGATGAGCATTGCGCTTCTGCTCAATCAAGGAGTGGCGACCATCATTGCAGCGATTTTCCTGCCCACTGTCGGTCAGCACGGATATTCGACGATGTTCTTCCTGTTCGCGGGTTGCACCGTGATTTACTTCGTCACCGCCACATGGTTCTTGCCTGAAACCAAGGGCAAAACGCTGGAAGAGATCGAAGCGCATTTCGAGGGCTCTGTTGTGAAATCGTAGACGAGCTTCTTGATCGTATCGACAGAACAGAAAGAGCGAAGCTGCTTAGTTCTATAGAGATATGGAATATCATTTATTTTTAGCTTTCATCCACCTATGACACCTGCGAAAGAAAAAAAGAGCGCGAAAAGTACTCCGGATCACAAGTTCTCGCACGCCATGCGGCGCGAGATTTACGAGCAGCCTGCGGCCATCGCCAAGACGGTTGAAAAGCACCTGAAGGACGACATCATCTTTCCGAGAGGGCTTGATTCCATTGAAGGAGCGCTGCTGCGGTTCGAGAAGCTGATCATTGCGGCCAGCGGATCGAGTCGGCATGCGGGCCTCGCAGGCGAGATCATGATCGAAGATCTTTCAGGCGTGGCCGTCGACGTCGAATATGCCAGCGAATATTGCTATCGCTCGACGCACGCTGCAGTCGATCCCATTGTGATGGTCATTACGCAGTCTGGCGAAACGGCCGACACCATTGCCGCGCAACGCGAGGCTCTCACGCGGGGAGTGAAAACCATCGCAATCTCCAACGTGCCGGATACCACGATTGTCCGTGAATCGAGCGCAGCGCTGATTTCAGGAGCCGGACCCGAACTGTCAGTCCCTGCCACCAAGAGTTTCACGACACAACTCACGATTCTCTACCTCATGGCGCTGTTCCTGGCCCGCAAGCGCGGACGTATGACTTCAGAGGTGACGAGGTCGTACCTGCATCGGCTGATGCAGCTGCCGAAAACAATCGAAGAGTCCCTTGCGACTTGGGACAATCTTGCCGAAGAATTTGGTGCGGTCCACTTCAAGGCAGAAAAGTTTCTCTATCTGGGGCGAGGCGTTCATTACGCGATAGCGCGCGAAGGAGCGCTTAAACTGAAAGAAATCTCCTACGCACACGCCGAGGGATATCCGGCGGGAGAACTCAAGCACGGCCCCAACGCCCTGGTCGATGAGAAACTTCCGGTCGTCGTGCTCGCAACTTGCGATCGCCATGACCCGGATTCCGTATTGCGCTATCGCCGCACGCTCGAGGTCATGAAAGAGGTCAGGTCGCGCCGCGGGCCCGTGATCACAGTCGCAACCGAAGGAGACAAAGAAGTCAGCACCATTGCCGATCATGTCTTCTACGTGCCATCCGCTCCGGAACTCCTGTTGCCGATTGTCGAAGTAATTCCTTTGCAGTTGTTTGCCTATCACGTCGCGGTAAACAAGGGATACGACGTAGATCATCCGCGCAATCTTGTGAAAGCGGTGGTCACAGAATAGGTTGCATTTGCCTGCAGGGTGTTTGTTTTTGCTAGGGCTTGGCGGGACTGAGCGGGTCGTCGTTGTGGCAGAGCCCCCAGCAGGCGATCGCCACCACTCCTGCAAGACCCGCCGCGAGGGCATACGGAGAATTCATCGCAGCGCCGATTCCCGGCATCGCCGGCTCTCTGATGTCCGCTCCGCCGCATTTCTCTTCGCGAGTCTTCTGTTCGCCTTCGCGCACCAGCGCGCGACCTGAGTGCTCTCGATCCTTCATCTGCTGAAAATTCTTCGCACGCGCATCGATGTAGACATCGTTCTTGAGCGCTGACACCGTGACTTTTCCATTCAAGTCGACCACCTCGTATTGGGTCCACTCTGCGTCGTGAACGGGAGTCACCGTAATGCAGCCGACGCGCACGCGCATTCCTCTGCTCGTGCTGACCGACACACTTCCGTGATCCAGAGCCAGTTCGTCAGCCTGAAATTGGACGATCGTTTCGGGGCCGATTTCTGCGGCAGATCCGCTTGCTTCGATTCGTGCGATTGCACCTTTTGGGGTCTTGACCAGGTCATTGGGATAAAGCGCGATCGACCCGGGAATCGGATTGTCATTGACGACAACGCCGTTACCGCTGCTGTGCAACATTGCACCCGCAACGTCTTGCGCGAATAGCGACACCGGGAGAAGCGCTGCCATCGCCATGCACACGAGATTGCGCCATCGGAACAAAATTATGTGCCCAACTTTTTCCGCACCGACTCCTGCTACGAGCTTAGCGTGCAATTTTGGAGTGGACTATTGGCTTGTCTGGTGACCTTGGGAGGGTTGGTACGCAACGTGATGGGCAAGTCAGGTCAGGCCCGGGAGAAATCGATGTATCCCTTTTGCGGATCGGTGCGGATGAGCTTGGCGCGGAGTTTGTCCCCCACATCGAGCCCCTGTGCTCCCTGTGCCAGAAGACCCTCGATGTGGGGCTGTAGAACGCGGACGAAGGTGCCGTGATCGGTGACACCTGTAACGATCGCATCGAAGACTTCACCGATGCGGTGCTGCATGGCGATCGCGGCAAGACGTTTGGACATTTCCCGCTCGACCTTACGGGCGGCATCTTCTCTTAGCGTGCAGTTCGTGGCGATCGCCGTCAGTTCGTCGTCAGCGTACGGATTTGTCTGATGAGCCAGCATCGCTTTGATGAGGCGCTGGGTAACCACGTCGGCAAAGCGGCGGTTGGGTGCAGTCGAGTGCGTGTAGTCCTGCACGGCGAGGCCGAAGTGCCCTGGAGCAGTGCCGCCGGCTCGCTCCACAACGTATTCGCCGGGGCCGATGAGCTTGATCACCGCAAGGGAGAGATCGGCAAAATGATCGGGATCCGCAGCTTTGCGGCGCAGAAGGAAATCGTTGAGCGCTTTCGAGTCCGGCTGCGCGGGAAGCTTTTCGCCCTTAGTCGCAGCCAACTCAACAATTCTGTCCCAGCGTTTGGGAGTGCGCACGATCCGACGCAGCGATGAAACGCTTTCGAGCATGCGGGCGACAACTCCATTCGCCGCGATCATGAAATCTTCGATCAGATCGGTAGCATGATTCCTCTGCTGCTTCACGACATCGACGACCTGATTGTTGAGAACTAAAGGATGTACTTCATCGGTTTGCAGGGTAAGCGCACCGTGCGCGAAGCGTTGATTCTTGAGCTTCTGCGCAATTTCATCTTGCAGCTTTAGTTGCATCTGCAAGTCAGCGGAGCCGGCAACTTTGGGCGGGGCGGCTGCAGTTCCTTCAAGCCATGCGCCGACCGAGTTGTACTGGAGTTGAGCTTTGTTTTGAACCAACGCGCGATAGACGTCCGAAGATTTCAGATTCCCGCCTGCGTCGACTATGAATTCGATGACGATTGCGGGACGATCCTGATTTTCCAGCAAAGACGAAACCCCGGTCGAAAGCTGCTCCGGCAACATCGGAAAGTTGCAGACTGCGGCATAGACCGTAGTCGTCTCTCGGGCAGCGTGCTGATCGATCGGCGTCTGCTTTGGAACGTAAGCATCGACGTCGGCAATGCCGATCATGACCTTCACGTCGCCGTTGGAAGCGCGCTGGGCAACTTCGATCTGATCGAGATCCCGGGAGGTGTCATTGTCGATGGAAGACCACAACAAGTTGCGCAGATCGCGAACATTGGCTCCGGAGACGCTTGGCGATTGCTCTTTCGCAGCCACGGGCAGATTCCCCAGTTGCGCAGTGACTTCCGCTGGAAAATCCGGCTGGAACCCATACTGTTGCATGATTTGTTTTGCGGTCGCCTGCAGGTCCAGGTGCGTGGGATTGTTGTCTGGCATCGAACTCCCTGTCCGGAATTGATCTGGCCTTCAGGCTACCATGCGACCGTCGGCCCTTCGGGGCGTCCGTCCTCTCGCGAGCGATTCAGCAACAAAACACTCTGCCGTAAGCCGGGCGTCGTCGTTACCCAGATAGGCTAGTCGCATTATCTGCGCCTGGAGGCCGGCAGTGGTTTGCACTACAATCCCCTTCGGCATGATTCGCACCGAGCTGTACGCCGACCCGCATCATTGTTTTCTGCACGAACTTGTCCTGGAGTCGTGTCGTCGGCATCCCCGGAAAACGGCGCTCTTCGACGCATCCTGCGACAGGCGGTTGACCTATTCGGAATACGGAGAAACCGTTGAAGCCGTAGCCAAGGGCCTGATTGGCGCCGGCATTAAGCCCGGCGATGTAGTTGCGATCTTTCTGGCGAACTCCTGGGAATTCTGCGTGGCCTTTCACGCAGCGCAGTTGGCCGGAGCCATCCCCACCCTGCTCAATCCCACGTATCGGGAACGCGAAGTGCGTTACCAGCTGGAAAATTCCGGCGCCAGCCTTTTGATCACCGACGGCGGAAACATCGAGGGCGTCCATCTTTCCGCACTGCCCAAATTGCGCCGTGTATACACCACCCGCCAAGTTGCACCGGGAACCGAACCGTTTGCGAATCTTCTGAAACCGGGTTCCCAGTCCTATCTCGCGCCCGAGCAATCTTCGGATCAGACTCTTGCCGCATTGCCCTACTCGAGCGGCACAACCGGATTACCCAAGGGAGTCATGCTCTCGCATTACAACCTGGTCGCGAACATCTATCAATTACTTGGCCCCAATGCTGCAGAGCTCCACAGCGCCGATAACTTTCTTTGTTGCCTGCCCCTTTATCACATTTACGGACTCAACGTGATGCTCAATCCGGCGCTGGTTCTCGGCGCAACTCTGGTCCTGATGCCCCGATTTAACGTGCAGCAACTCTCCCAGCTCATCGTTGACGAAAACATTACGATGATGCCGCTTGTTCCGCCGGCGATTAACGCAATCTGTCAGGCGGCCGAGGCCGGCCAGTTTCCGCGCGAGCATCAGGTTCGATGGGTCAAGTCAGGAGCAGCTCCCCTTGCCCCCGAACTTGCGCGACGGTTCACTTCTCTCACTGGAATTTCCGTGTGCCAAGGTTATGGGATGACGGAAGCCTCTCCAGTTACGCATGTCGGATTTCTCGATCCCGCGCTCTACCGGCCAGATTCGATTGGCCATCCCTTGGCTCAAACCGACTGCCGAGTTCTGGCGCAATCTGATATCGATCCGTCCGACACTCCCGAAGACCTGACCGAAACACCATCCGGCCAACCCGGCGAATTAGTCATGCGCGGTCCGCAATTTATGCTGGGATATTGGAAGGAGCCCCAGGCGACCGCGGCAGTGTTGCGCGACGGGTGGTATTGGTCGGGCGACATCGTGACTCGCGATCGCGAAGGCTTTTATCGTGTCGTCGACCGGCGAAAAGAAATGATCAAGTACAAAGGATTCGCCGTCGCGCCCGCCGAGGTCGAGGCCGTATTGCTCGAACACCCAGCGGTAAAAGAATGCGGGGTTGTAGGCCGCCCTAACTCCGATGCTGGAGAGATTCCGGTGGCTTTCGTGGCCCTGCGTGACGGGTTTGTCGATAGCGGCAAACTTGGGGAAGAGCTCTGTTGCTTCGTTGCCGACCGGCTCACTCATTACAAGCAGCCCCGTGAGGTCCACTTCGTCGATGTCGTCCCCAAGACGGCTTCCGGAAAAATCCTGCGGCGCGAACTACGACAGATCCTCCGCTAGCTCAAAATCCAGGCCGTTCTCGTTCGAAAAACGTCTCGCGCACAACTTGCTTGATTTTCTGTTGTGAGGCTGTGGTACACTCGCCGCCGACTGTTGCTGCGCTGTGGGGCGCGGCAGCCGCCGTGGGGAAATCCTTCTTGTCTTCCTGTTGGGGGTACTGGGAATGGGCCTCGCGTTAATGGCTTTGATTTGGCTGATCACCCTGATCAGCACATACTTTTTCGTCGCCAAGACCTGGTGGCTGCCGGTAGGCGCCTCGGCCGCCGCTGGGTGGATCGATCACCAGTTCGCACTCACCTTCGTGATCATGGGAGTTGTATTCGTCGCGGCACAATGCTCGCTCGGATACATCGTGTGGCGATATCGAGAGACACCTACGTCCCCGCCGGTTACGTATTCGCATGGAAACACGAGGCTTGAGATCATCTGGACGGCTTTGACCACGGTGCTGTTTATCGGCTTGAACCTGATGGGCAGCAGCGTGTGGGCGAGCCAGAGATTCGATCCCCCAGAGGCCGGCGCGGTGCAGGTAGAGGTCACCGGGATGCAGTTTGCGTGGTACTTCCGCTATCCCGGGCCGGATGGCAAATACGGCGCGACAAGTCCCAAGCTCATGGACCCGTCGTCAGGTGGCGAGGCTGCGGTTGGGCTTAACACTTCTGACCCAGCAGCCAAGGATGACGTGGTGACGGGAACGATGTATCTGCCCGTAAATCGCGAAGTCGATCTAAGCTTGCGGGCTGTGGACGTGATTCATAGCTTTTTTGTGCCGAATCTCCGGTTCAAGCAGGATGCTGTGCCGGGCTTGAACATTCACATGCACATCAAACCAACGGCGATCGGCGAGTACGAAATTGCCTGCGCCGAACTTTGCGGGCTTGGACATTACAAAATGCACGGCATGGTCCACGTTGTCAGCCAGGAAGATTTTGACAAGTGGCTGGCGGCACGGGAGGCAGAGAAACAGTAATGGCGACGGCGGCTACGGTTCACTCGCACGCTCCTCAGGGGTTCATCCGGAAGTACATTTTCAGCCTCGATCACAAGGTCATCGGCATTCAGTATTTCTTCCTGGCGCTGACGGCCGTCTTCGTCGGAATGTTCTTGTCCCTGCTGATGCGCATCCATATGGTCTGGCCGGGGGCGACGATTCCTCTGGTGGGCGAAATCAAGCCGGAAACGTACCTCAGCTTACTCACCATGCACGGCACGATCATGGTGTTTTTCGTGCTGACCACGGCCCCGCAGGGCGGCTTCGGCAATTACTTTCTGCCGATTCAGATCGGCGCGCCCGACATGGCGTTTCCGGTCCTGAACATGTTGTCGTTCTGGACAACTTTCGTGGGGTTCATCACGATTCTGGCCGCCTTCTTCGTGACTGGCGGCGCCCCCTTACATGGATGGACCGGATATCCGCCTTTAAGTGCAGTGCAGTCGACTGGACCCGGCGAGGGACTGGGTGCGGATTTATGGATTACGAGCATCGCGATTTTCTGCCTCGCTTCCCTGATGGGAGCCTTGAATTTCATCACGACCACCCTCGATCTGCGGGCCAAGGGCATGACCATGATGCGCATGCCGCTCACTTGCTGGTCATGGTTCATTACAGCAATTCTGGGATTGCTGGCGTTTGGCGTGCTGCTGTCGGCGGGAATTCTGCTTCTGATGGATCGCAACCTCGGAACAAGCTTCTATGTGCCCTTGGTCGTGGTCAATGGGACCATTACAGGACACAAGGGCGGGTCTCCGCTGTTGTGGCAGCATCTGTTCTGGTTTTTTGGACATCCCGAGGTGTACATAGCGATTCTGCCCGGCATGGGCGTTGCGTCCCAGGTTCTATCGACGTTCTCCCGCAAACCGATCTTCGGCTATCGCGCCATGGTGTACGCCATGCTCTCCATCGGCTTTTTTGGCTTCATGGTGTGGGGCCATCACATGTTCATGAGCGGGATGAGCCCTTATTCGGCATTTGCGTTTTCCATCCTCACCATGTGCATCGGAGTGCCCTCAGCCATCAAGACGTTTAACTGGCTGGGCACGATGTGGAAAGGGCACATACGATTCCAGACGCCGATGCTTTATGCCATCGGCTTTGTCTCACTGTTTGTATCGGGCGGACTGAGCGGGCCATTCCTGGCGCAGCCGGTGCTCGACATTCAATTGCACGACACCTATTTCGTGGTCGGACACTTCCACCTGATCATGGGCGTGGCGGCAATCTTTGGTATCTTTGCGGCCACCTATTACTGGTTCCCCAAGATGTTTGGCCGCATGATGAATGAAGGGTGGGGCAAAGTGCACTTCTTCATCACGCTTGCGGGAACGTATGCGATCTTCATGCCGATGCATTACCTGGGCATGGCGGGCCAGACGCGCCGGTATTCACAGTTCACCGAGGTCGCATACCAGGCGAAGCTGCTGCCCCTGCAGACGTTCATGACTTACGCAGCGATGATCACCATCGCGGCGCAGTTCATTTTCGTGATTAATCTTTTCTGGAGCATGTTTAAAGGTCCGAAGGCCAGCGATAATCCGTGGGAGGCGACGACCCTTGAATGGACAACGGCGACTCCGCCGCCTCACGACAATTTTGGCGGCAAGACTCCCGTGGTGAATCATGGGCCCTATGAGTATGGAGTACCGGGCGCGCCGAAAGATTACGTGATGCAGACGGACCCCGTGACCCAAGCGGCGCATTGACGGCGGGAAGTCCCATTCTCGCGCAAAGGCCCGCGAGAAATGCGACGCCCCAGAGTGGCAACCAGTTTTACGCGGCAAAGCACTAAGTAGTTATGGCGACCTATACCCCAAGCACTCCGGTTGATGACATTGGCCACAAACCTCCTGCGCCGCCCGTGACGGGTGGAGGAGATGACGGACGCGGCGGGGACATTCCTGATTACGGAGCGCGGCTGCGGCGGGCGCGGCTGGGATTGATCTGCGGCGTTGCGACGGTTGGCATGGTGTTCGTTTCGCTGACCAGCGCATATATTTTCCGGCGCGGGCTGCCGACGTTCGACGGCGCTTCGAATAGTTACGTGCGCGACTGGGGAAATGTTGATTTGCCTTGGGTGCTGTTGGGGATCAACACGCTTGTTCTGTTGCTCAGCAGCGTGACCATTGAGTTCGCAAGGCGCAAGGCCGCACGGCAGGCGGCGCTGGCTCCGGTGACTTCGATTCCGGGGATCTCTTTGGGGGATGAGAGGAATTTTCCCTGGCTTGGCATCACGGTTGTGCTCGGCTTCGCATTTCTGATTGGCCAGTGGCTTGCCTGGGGAGAGATGCACAATCGCGGATTCTATGTGGACACGAATCCGAGCAGTTCGTTCGCATTTTTGCTGACGATTGCTCACGCGCTCCATCTTGCGGGAGGAATGATTGCGCTGATCTGGGCGAGTAGCGCTTCCCTGCTCCACAAACCCGTGGAAGCGCGCCGGATCGCGGTCGACATTACGGCCTGGTACTGGCATTTTATGCTGCTGTTGTGGATTTATGTTTTCGCGCTGCTCGCGTTGGCGAGATGAGTCAGTAATCGTGAAAGGGGAATTGGGGAATGGCGGAAGCTGCGATCGAGCACGATGCGGTCCACGGTTTGCCCGGAAGTTCTCATGGCACAGCCGGAGAATTTGAGGCTCCGTTTTTTGGGGCTTACTCGAAGAAAGTCGGGATGTGGCTCTTTCTGGCCTCAGACTCCCTGACTTTCGGAGCTCTGCTGTTCGCTTTCAGCTACAACCGTATCTATACCAATCCGTGGCCGACGCCATTTCACGCACAGAGCATTGCCAACGCGACCATCATGACCGCGTGCCTGCTCTCGAGCTCTCTGACCATGGTCCTTGGCGTCTTCGCCTCGCAACGCGGAGACCGGGCCTGGACGCGGAACTGGCTGCTCGCCACCATGGCGTTCGGCACAGCATTCATCGTGTTGCACGGCATGGAGTGGAGCAAGCTGATTGGCGAGGGGCTGACACTTCCGGGATTTCCGAGGCCTGCCGGGGCGGCATCGGGCGAGTTGGCCGATGTCTCGAAGGCTGTGCCGCAGTTTGCGGCCACATTCTTCGGGCTGACGGCGATGCACATGCTCCACGTCACCATCGGCGTGATTTATCTAGGAGTCGTTGCTCTACGCAAACTGTTTCTGCCCATTCTCGGCGCCTTGTGGCTGGCGGGCTTTCTGCTGATTCCGTCGGACAATGTCTTTCACTATGGGATTCACGCGCTGCTCATTGGGCTCATTCTGGCGGCGATCATCCTGTTCCTGAAGCCAAAAGATTATGACGCGCACGACGTCGAAGTGTCCGGGCTGTACTGGCACTTCGTCGATCTGGTTTGGATGTTCATCTTCCCGCTGGTGTACTTGATGTCCACCAGGATCAGCTAGCCTTCAGGCCTGGTTTTCAAAGCGAGGATCCGCTATGCACGATGTCGCGAAGCACGACGATAGCAAAGGGCAGTATTTCTGGGTTTGGGGAGCGCTGCTGGTACTGACCGGCATCGAAGTCTGGCTGGGCTATAACCAGGTGTTCAGCGACCCCCGGCGCATGCTCGAAGTGCTGATGATTCTCTCCATCATCAAGTCGGCGCTGATTATCGGGTATTTCATGCATCTCAAGTTCGAGAAGGCGATCATGCGATGGATGCTGGTGATCTCAGTCGTCGCTTGCTTCATCATCATGTATTTCTTTTTCTTCCCCGATGCGGGGAGAATTATCAGGCTGGGAGTCTAATCGGTGGAGGCTATGCAAAAGTCATGGTTGGCTGCAGCACTGCTCATCGGGTTCTGGACCGCGCCCGCGTTTGCGCAGGGCTGCGCCATGTGCCGCGCCAACGCGAAAGCCACGCCGAAAGAAGGCCAGGTGGCGATCAACCGGGCCATCGTAGTTATGCTTGCGCCTCCGGTTGCGATCATGATTTTTGGCTTCGGCTTCGCCATTCGCTACGGAAAGCGGCGTGATCGGGAGAACGATCAGACTGACTGAGCGGTAAATCCTAAGAAACTCGAATTAGTCCGGGCAAGCGCACGCTCAAGCCTCCTCAGAATTACTTTCCCGCAAATCCCTTATAATAAAAAGATTCACTCAGGTTTCCGGAGGGCTCTGAGCGCTTGTGCTCTGGATCTGGGTGGCTTTCGACCCTGATTCGATGTCTTCTACTTCGATCCAGTTAGACAGCATTATCGTACGCGGCGCCCGCGTCCATAACCTCAAAAACATTGACTTTGAGGTCCCGCACAATACCTTGACCGTGGTGACCGGGGTCTCTGGTTCGGGGAAATCCTCGCTCGCGTTTGACACGATTTATGCTGAGGGACAGCGGCGCTATGTTGAATCGCTGTCGGCGTACGCACGTCAATTTCTGGAGCGGATCGAGAAACCCGATGTCGATTTGATTGACGGGATCGCGCCGGCGGTCGCGATCCGGCAGAAGAATACGACGCGCAATCCGCGCTCAACGGTGGCAACCGCGACGGAGATTTACGATTACTTGCGCCTCTTGTTTGCCCGCGTGGGTCGGACTTTCTGCGCGAACTGCGGACGCGAGGTAAAGAAGGATACAGTCGATGAAGTGGCAGACGTGATTCTGGCACTCGAACCAGGAACACGGCTGCAGGTTCTGTTTCCCTTGCAACGGCCCGGGCCGACCGCACCGGAAACCCAAGCGAAGGCAGGGCGCCCGGCGAAATCGAAAAAGCCAGCCGCTAGCGAATTGACCGACGCTTTGAAGACCCGGCTCTTTGATCTGCGTAAAGCTGGGTTTAACCGGCTGTACCAGGCGGGACAGGTTGTTGAATTCTCCACTCCGGAGTCCCTGCTCGACCTCAACTTTGCAGCGCCCGTGTTCGTGCTGGTCGACCGGCTGACAGTTTCGCCTGAGGGACGGGCGCGCATTGTCGATGCAGTTGAGACCGCTTATCGGGAAGCGGGCGAAGTTATCTTTGAATCTCCAACGAATCAGGACCAGGATGCCGACGCGGGCGCCAGCGCTAAGCGACTTCGCTTCTCCCACCGGTTTGAGTGCAAATTCTGCAACTTGCGGTATGAAGAACCGGAGCCGCGACTATTTTCGTTTAACAATCCTTACGGAGCTTGTCCGAAGTGCCAGGGGTTTGGGAATACGATCGACTTTGATCTCGATCTCGTCATTCCCGATAAGTTGAAATCATTGGCGGACGGGGCGATTGAACCGTGGACCAAACCGAAATACCGTCCCTTGTTCACGGACTTGAAAAGATACGCCAAGGCCGCTGGAATTCCGCTGGATGTGGCTTGGATCGATCTCGCCGAGGAGCACCAGAATCTGGTACTGAATGGAGAAGGCAAGTTTCTCGGAGTGCGTGGATTTTTCAATCACCTGGAGCGAAAGAAATATAAGCTGCACGTCCGCGTTTTTTTGAGCCGCTATCGAGGCTACTCACTATGCTCGGCTTGCAATGGGAGCCGTCTCAGGCTGGAAGCCCGGCAAGTCAAAATTCAAGGGCGCAATCTGTGTGAAATTTGCTCGCTCACGGTGGAAGAGGCCCTGCGATTTTTTGAGCAAGTCGAGTTGAGCCCGCAGGAAGCCGACATCGCCGAGAAACTGCTGGAGGAGATTCGCGAGCGGCTGCGATTCTTAAATGATGTCGGACTGGAATATCTCACGCTCGATCGCCTGTCTTCGACGCTTTCCGGTGGGGAGGCGCAGCGCATTCAGCTTGCGACTTCGCTTGGCTCGCGGCTCGTGGGTACGCTCTACGTACTCGACGAGCCATCGATCGGCCTGCACCCACGCGACACACACCGGCTGGTCAGGATTCTTCACGATCTGCGCGATCTGGGGAATACGATCCTGGTGGTCGAGCACGATCCTGACATCATGCGCGCGGCGAATCGCATTCTCGACTTGGGGCCGGGGGCGGGCGAGAATGGCGGAAAGTTAATTGCTGAAGGAACGTATGACGAGATCCTGCGTAATCCCGCTTCCCTGACGGGACGCTACTTGTCGGAAGACTTGCGGATTCAGCCGCCGGCGGTGCGCCGCAAGCCCGGACCGCAGCAGATCAGAATGCGCGGCATTCGCGCCAATAATCTGAAGAATGTGGACGTCAGCATTCCGCTTGGAATGCTCGTGGCCATCACCGGCGTGTCGGGGTCGGGCAAATCAACGTTGCTTCATCAGGTGCTGTACCGGGCGTTGGCGCAGGCCAAGCAACAGACTGGGAATGGCGCTGGCGCAGCATCACCGGCAACTTGGGAAAGCCTCGAGGGCGATCAGTACATCGAGGAAGTGGTGCTGGTCGATCAATCGCCGATCGGACGAACACCTCGTTCGAATCCTGTGACGTACATCAAAGCGTTCGACGCGATCCGCGAATTGTTTGCTTCCCTGCCCGAGTCAAAGAAACGCGGTTTCAGCGCTGGACATTTCTCGTTCAACATCCCCGGCGGTCGCTGTGAAATTTGCCAGGGCGACGGCACGGTCACGGTTGAGATGCAATTTTTGGCCGACGTCGAACTGGTTTGTGAAGAGTGCAAAGGAACGCGTTATAAGCCCCAAGTCCTGGAGGTACGGTACCGCGGCAAGAACATTCACGAGGTGCTCAACCTGACGGTAAAAGAGGCACTGAAGTTCTTTGCCGAAGCTCCCAAGGTTACCGAGAAGCTGCGATCGCTAGAAGAGGTCGGCCTGGGATACTTGCGCCTGGGCCAGTCGGCGACGACGCTTTCCGGTGGCGAGGCGCAGCGCATGAAGCTGGCCGCGCACTTGCAGCCCGCCACACGGGAAGTCGGCCGCGGAGCCCCGCCCGGCCAGAAGATCAAACGGCGGCTGCTTTATATCTTTGACGAGCCGACCACGGGTTTGCATTTCGACGACGTCAGCAAACTCCTGGCTGCATTTCGCCGTCTGATTGAAGCAGGAGGCTCGATTGTCGTGATCGAGCACAATCTGGAAGTGATCAAGACAGCGGATTGGGTGATCGATCTCGGACCGGAAGGCGGCAATCGCGGCGGCAAGATTGTCGGAGTAGGTCCGCCGGAGGAAATTGCTAAGCTATCCGGATCGTACACGGGGAAATACCTCGCTCGGGTGCTGAAGGGCCATGGTGCATCGGGTTCAAACGGCCATGGCTAAAGCTTGGCTCGCAATGACCTTGGGATTCACCTCTGCGCTTGGGCCTTCCCATGCTTCCGCTCTGGCTGATTCACCTCAGTCACAAACAGCGGCCCCATCCGCATCCCAGAGTTCTGCTTCTCCTCAAGACTCGCCGCAGCAATCCGACGACTCCTCCAGCCGGAAGCCGAGTCATAAAACCGCGCATCACACGACCGTTGCTGAAGAAGTTGGGCCTCCCGTGGAACTGACGAAAGCGGAAGAGTTTATCCAAAAGCACAATTTCGCTGAGGCCGAGCCGCTCCTGCGCACCGTCGTTGAAAAAGATCCGACGAATTACGTGGCATGGTTTGACCTGGGATTTGCCGAGAATGGGCTGGGCAAGACTGATGACTCGATTGCGGCTTATCGCAAGGCCGTAGCGGCGAAACCGGATGTGTTCGAGTCGAACCTGAACTTGGGTTTGCAACTGGCGAAGGGTGAACATCCCGATGCGGAGCAATATCTTCGCGCCGCGACACAACTCAAGCCGACCAGTCATGTCGCTGAAGGCCGCGCTCGTGCCTGGATCTCGTTGGGGCATTTGATCGAGGCGGCCAAGCCAGATGAGGCTATCGCCGCCTATCATCAGGCGGAAGCGTTACAGCCGAAAGATTTGGAACCGCATCTCGCGGCCGGACTTTTGCTCGAAAAACAAAATAAATTTGCAGATGCCGAGGCCGAGTACAAGGAGGCCTTGTCAATCGATCCTTCGTCGCTCGACGCCGTGACTGGGCTGGCAAACATCTATATGCGCGGACGGCGTTTTCCGGAAGCTGCGACTGAATTACGCAAAGTCGTGGCAGCCCATCCGGAGGAGGCGGCGGCGCACATAGAACTGGGCCGCGTGCTCGCGGCAGAAGGCAAGAATGAAGACGCGATCGCGGAACTCGAAGCAGGGGCAAAGCTCGCTCCCAACGATCTCTCTGTGCAACGCGAACTCGCCGAGCTCTATTCAACGGCCGGCAAGAACGATCGCGCCGAAGCGACTTACCGGGCATTGATCCTCGCGAATCCAGACGATGCAGACCTGCACCGCGGGCTTGGCGAAAGCCTGCTGCGGGAAAAGAAGTTTGCCGCCGCACAACAGGAATTCGTCACCGCGGTAAAGTTGAAGCCCGACCTTTCTGCGGCCTATGGAGACCTGGCCTTTGCCGCCAGTGAGAACAAAGACTACGTCTTGACGCTCAAGGCTCTGGACGCCCGCCTGAAGTTTTTGCCGGAAATTCCGATCACCTATTTCCTGCGGGCTTCGGCATACGATCATCTGCGGGACGTCAAGAAAGCAGTTGCCAATTATCACCTCTTCCTGCAAACGGCAAATGGGAAGTATCCTGATCAGGAGTGGCAGGCCAAACACCGGCTGATCACGCTCGAAGCGAAAAGATAGAATGTGGAATTGGGGCATGTTTGGGGACAAGACATTTACCGGGCACTTCGTGCGAGGCTTCGTCTCGACCCAATTTGCGCTGATCGTGCTGCTAGGGGCGATTGCAGCCGCGGCAGTGATTCCTCCCGATGAGCCGACGGTAGAGGAATTGAAGGCGCGGCTCGCCGCCGCCAATACCGGCGACAAGGTTCACTTCTGTGTTCAGCTCGCCGAGAAGAGACTTTCGGACGCAGACAAGCTGTATGTTGCCGATGACATTGACAAGGCCCAGGGAGCGCTTGGTGACGTCGTGAGCTATTCGGAACTGGCTCGCGACTACTCGATTGAATCGCGAAAGCATCAAAAGCAGACTGAGATTGCGATGCGCGCTATGACCCGTAAACTCACCGCGATTCTGCACGTGCTGGGTCATGATGATCAGGGTCCGGTGCAAGATGCGATCAAGCGACTCGAACGAGTGCGCGACGACTTGCTCGCGTCGATGTTCCCGAAAGGTGTGCAATGAAATTCACACGATTGCTAACGATCGGCATCTTGGTGCTCGGCTCAGCCACTCTGCTGGCGCAGCGTCGTCGCGATCCATTAACCCAACCCGAAATCGATCAGGTCCGGGATACCAGTTGGGAACCGAAACTGAGGCTGCCGCTCTATGTGCAATTCGCGCGGTCAAGGCTGGTGAAACTCGAGCAGGTACGAAGCGATCCCAAGACCAAAGACCGGGCACGCCAGACCCACGATCTGCTCGACGATTTTCAACTGCTCTACGATGAACTGAACGACAACATCGACACCTATGTGGATCGCCGCGATGATATCCGGAAGCCTCTGAAGCTTGTCATTGAAGCTGACACGGAGTTTCAGGCCAAACTACGCGCCCTGAAAGAGGCTGCAGACGTGCCTTTGCAAGAGGCCCAGCAATACGAATTCGTTCTGACCAACGCCATCGAAACTGTAGACAGCGCCGCCGAAGATCATCACAAGCTGCTGGCCGATCAGGAAGAAGAGGCCAAGCACAAGAAGCTGAATAAGAATCCTTCGGCAGGTACGGGAGTGCAGGAGTAGAGACGAGGCTTGAGACTAAGTAGTTTCTTGGCTGATTCCGGCGACCTAGTTCCTCTAACCTTACCCCTGATAAGCTACGCTCACCGTGCGTGAAGGATTGCTCGAACTTTTCCACGAAATTTATAGCGACCTGCGGCCGGGGACTCCCGTGC
>Ga0102924_1002859_pt1 | contig 18463 bp, 16 predicted proteins | sample PaiPotPPM11metaG_FD_80116 | JGI IMG/M metagenome (GOLD analysis project Ga0102924, IMG submission 80116) | Iron sulfur acid spring bacterial and archeal communities from Banff, Canada, to study Microbial Dark Matter (Phase II) - Paint Pots PPM... ...
CGCCTATGCTTATGGCGGCGCGGTCATCCAGGATTTGGGCTACTATCCGTTCGGCAACAAAAGAATTTAGCAACCTGGTGCATTACGTTCGCAGCGGCGACTTTGTTCGCGAACTGCTGCTCGACAGCCAGGATGTCAACGAGTACGCCTTCGCGCTGGGCGCGTTGTCGCACTATGCGGCGGATATCGCCGGTCACCCGGCGGTCAATCAAGCGGTCGCGATCGAGTATCCGAAGCTGCGAGCGAAGTATGGTAAGTCAGTACGGTATGCGGAAGACAAGACAGCGCATCTGAAAACCGAGTTCGGTTTCGACACGGTGCAGGTCGCCAAGAATCGTTACGCGTCACAGCAGTACCACGATTTCATCGGATTTGAAGTGTCCAAGCCTCTTTTGGAGCGGGTCTTTCCGGTAGTGTACGGAGTCGAGTTGAAGGACGTGCTTACCCACGAAGATATGGCGGTGGGTTCGTATCGTTTTGCGATCAGCCGTCTGATTCCGCAAATGACTCGGGTGGCGCTGCAGACTCACAAAAAGGAGTTCATGCGCGAGACCCCAAATTTCGCCAGAAGGAAGTTTCTGTATCGTCTTTCGCGCTCCGGGTACGAGAAGGAATGGGGCAAGGACTACGTTAAGCCGGGCGTGGGCACACGGATCTTATCGACCTTGCTGCGATACATGCCGAGGATTGGTCCGTTCAAAGGGTTAGCATTCAATAACCCAACGCCGAAAACGGAAGATCTGTATATCAAGAGTATCAATACATCTGTCGATCAATACCGGGTTTTCCTCGAACAAGTGCGTACCGACACAATGGTGCTGCCAAATTGCGATTTGGATAGTGGCAAGCCGACCACGGCGGCGGAATACTCGCTCACCGACGATTCGTACGCCAAGTTGCTGGCCAGAGTGTCAGAACGGAAGTTCGATCTCACTACGCCGGAGCTGCGGGATAACATCCTGCAGTTTTATTCCGACCTTTCATTACCCATCGAGACGAAGAAAGACCAAGCTCGCTGGCAAGGAGTGCTGACCGAACTGGACCAGTTGAAGGTGGTCACTCCCGCTCCGGTTGTCGCGAGCAGCCCCGCACAGTGATTCGGTCACAACGACAGGTTTGAATCTACCGTGACGCCTCACCATGCCCCTGATTATTAGCGGGGACCGAGGGTACCTGGGGTGGACCTGATGCCCAGAGCTGAAGTTTGTGACCCGCCGCGCCGGGGTGTTGTTTTTGAAGCCACATGAGCCGGCGGTCGGTGACGGTTAATTTCCAACTGGGGGTTACGGGGTCCATCTTCGACTGTTGGGTGCTTTCTAATCCGGCTGTCATGAGACCTCTTCGCAACTCATTGGAGTAATTCCGATTGAACTTTACCAAGCGAAGAGTTGCCCGGTCTGGTCAATAACGCTCACGCTGCTACGCCCACAGCAGCGTTCCTCGTCAACATCAGCTGACTGTAACGGAGACCAACTCCGGAGTGCAGCGGGAATTTTGAATGGACTTGATTGTGTCTTCAGCGGTGTATCTGCCCATGAGCAGTGCCTGCTTGCGATCGGTTGTCATCTGGATCGGAATCCGGTCAAGGCGCTGGACATATTCCGCGGCGCGAACCGCACCACGATTCACTTTTACAACAAATTTAATGAGTTTCAATGGTTCTCCCCTTTTTCCGCCGGACTCGCAAAACGCAGACTCACAAATTATATAGACTGACTAATTATAACGGGAGGCGATTTAAACCGCCTCCCATTTCCCTTATGTATTAGCGCTAGGCGGCTTTGCTGTGAACCTTGCCCTCGATGGACTTCTCGCTGCCAACATTAACCTTGATCTGCTTGGGTTTGGCTTCTGCCTTCTTGGCCAAATTTACCTTCAACACGCCCTTATCATAATGCGCGCTCACCTGACTCGGATCCACCGAACTGGGTAGCGTAAAGGAGCGAGTGAAGCTTCCGTACTGGCGCTCGATGCGGCGATAGTTCTCTTCCTTTTCGTCTTTCTCTAGCTTTCGCTCGCCGTGCACGGTGAGGGTGTTGCCTTCGATGCGGACATCAATATCTTTCTCGTCGATTCCCGGGACTTCCATCTTCAAAGAGATCGTGTGCTCGTCTTCGTAGATGTCTACCGGAGGGGCGAAGCTGGTAGTGGTCAAAGCCTCTTCCGGGCCTTCGGGGCTGTACGACTCGCGAAAAAGACGATTCATTCGATTCAGACGGTCTTGCAGGCCGGAAAACTCACGGACGGGTTCCCAACGGGTCATTAGTGTCATAACGCAGTTCCTCCTTGGAGTGATCTAAGAGGGAAAACTTCAGATTGGCTGACTTAGTTCAGAGGACCTGAAAGAGTAAAAGACGTACTTGCTCAACTTCAATCCTAGGCTTGTGCGCTGATACTGTCAAGGTAACCCCCATCGCCGCTCCGCGTCTGCCATGGCTCTGACACAGTTCAAACCCTGGAGTTAAATCGCTCCCTGCCCAGTTCGATGGCTGCTTTTCAGTGTCTTCTCAGGTGCTTCTATTCTGAAAATACACAAACTGCAGAATTGAATTCCACAGGCTCTCGTTCGTAATGTCACGATTGCTGTTTGCAATGCGACTCCTTCGCTTGCGTTTGCGGGGCCAAATAAAGGTGCAGGCGATTGGCTTCTCATTTGGAGGCGAGTGCTTCTTTGAAACCGGCGTCACTCCGACTAGCCCCTTCAACAGTGAACAGTTCTCCAGCTCGTTCAGTGAGAACTAAGTTCGGACGGGTGATCCAGGTACAGGTTGCGTATTGGCACCGCATGGTTGCAGGCGGCTGGAAAGGACCCCGCCGCCTTCTATCTGCAACCGATTCTGCAGGGGTGGAGCTAGTAGGACGTTGCCTTGGCACGTTTGCTGTCGCGGATCTGTTCTGTCGTGAACCCGCCTCCGCAAATACTGCAACGCCAGTAAGTGGACGGGGCCGTCGTGGTTGCCGGTCCCTGCCGGTTATCCGTACGTCTGGCCAAAACCAACTCACCATCGCAATCTGGACACTGTCGTGGAATCATTTACTGGGGCTCATTCCCTTTGAGGTCGATAGAACGAGTCTCCTCCACGGAGAGTCGAGAGCGATCGCAATACCCTGAACCCCGCAGACAGGCAGCGTAGTTGCGTTTGTGCTCGGCGGCAGCCAGCGTCGTGGCTTCCGCAGGTGTGAGTTTTGTGTAGTCACAGGTTTCCTGACCATCCTTGCAAGCGGAGACATTGCGATGGCCTTCCGCGGCGGCCGTCTGACCTGCCTCCAATGGGGAAAGCTGGGAGTGGTTGCACTCGCCCCACCCGTTCTCACAATTCTGTACGTTGCGCCGGTGTTCCGCAGCCATCACCTCTGAGTTTTCGGAGCTAGTTAGCGACGAGGGATCACAGGCCCACCCGCTTTTACAGTCGGCGAGGTTGCGTCGATGGAGGGCAATATCCACGTCTCGGATCTCAGATGGAGTCAGCTTAGAGCGGTCGCAGACGTCATATCCGTCCTGGCAGTCGTCGAAGTTACGGCGGTGTTGCGCAACGTTCCATGCACGCGCTTCGGATGCAGTCAATTGAGAAGGGTCACAGGAACTCAGACCGATTCCGCAGTCAGAAACATTCTGCTGGTGATTGGCTACGGCCAAGGCAACAGCTTCGGGTCGGCTGAGTTTCGAATGATCACATGAATCCGAGCGGTCTCTGCAGTTCGAAACGTCGCGTTGGTGGGCGGCGAGTGTGACGTCGGCGGATTGCGATGGGCTCAACCTGGAGTGGTCGCAGCTTTCCCAGCCGTTTTTGCAGTCGGCAAGGTTTTGGGTCGCGTCAGACGACTGACCAGATAAAAGGATGGGCCAGAGGCTAAAGCAAGCCACTTGTACCCAACGATATTTAGAGAAGTTGACTTTCATACTAGCCGCCTTTCCGGCGATCGACTAAATCGAACTGAACCGGAACCACCATGTGGTTCCGGTCAGTTGAGACCAAGGTCTCGCGGGCTGTTTACTTATTTGTTGTCTTCTTTATTGTCTTCCGTGGCTTCTGCAATTCGTGCCTGATGGCCAGCATCTGATACGGCCCTCACGAATGCGTCTGCACTTCTCGGAGTTGATACCCTACCCGACAGGATGTTGCGGAACATCATGTGCTTGCCATAGATGGCGCGAGTGGAGTCATTATCCTGCTCCACGACCGCACCCTCGAGTGTCAGTCCTGCGAATGCACCCTTCGAGCGGGAGTATGTCAGCATTTCAGTGTTCATCTTCCAGTCCGTTCCGGCGGATGCATGCCGGCCAACCGGGCCTGCCGCAACTGATCCTTCGCCGCTTAATTGAAACTTACTGGAGAGCAGATGCTGCAAACCCTGTTCGTTCATCACCAGCATAACCAGGTCAACACCTTCGACGCCGATTTGCAATCCCCAACTTCCACCGCCAACGGAAACGAATGCAGGAGCGCTCCAGCCATGCGATGTGCGGCAAGATGCCACACCCCGTCCATGCTTGCCACCAAAAATGAAGCCCCCTTTAATTAAATCTGGAACCACCAGAATGCACTTGGCATTGCTCAATACTTCTTCAGGAATGCCCTTGTCTGGAGTGGCCATAATCGCGTGCAGAACATCGACGGAGGATTGCAAGCGAGCGTCGGTGTCCTGGCGCGCCGAGCCTGCCGACGCATATGTCGCGACCAGTCCCACAAAGGCCATAACCAGCACTGAAATTGTCTTTTTCATGAATTGTTCCTTTCGGACGGAACTAAGAGGAGAAGACTTCAGATGGGCTGACTTAGTTCAGGGACCTGAAAGAGACGGAAGAAATGCTCGTCTCCAGCATTATGATCGCCCGGCCAGGAGAGAATAGCTGTTCTGGATTGCTCACTCCTATGTGACCAAGGAGCGAGACTGAGACATGCAAGTGGTTGAAAAGATGGTGGCCATGGACGGAGTATTCCAGGTGACCGCCTAAGTCTTTGAGAGCCGTGAAACGCAAAAGCCAGACATCAGCGTTGTGTCTGTTCCTGACCGGACGTGTGCTGGGGCGTAAATCGGACAAGCACAGTCTTAATCTCGAAGTCCGGCGACGCCGGGGTAGGCATCCCTCACAGAGGTCAGTAGGTTCAACTTCCCTCCGGAATCTCTCACGTCGATGACTCGTTAAATTCTTAACGTTATGAAGCAACCAAATTTGCAGAGCTCATCTCTCAGAGTAGTCCTGAGTTGTTGTTCCCACGCTTGCTTCGGCTCCAATCGTGGCTTTACTAGCGGGCAGGTAGTTTTAACTACCAGGTGCGTTACCGCCCGAACTCGCCGAGGTACTGTGAAGGGAGTCCTATGTCAATCCGACAGTTCTCCAAGGTTTCAACCGCCGTTCTGGTGACGATTTTTCTCCTTAGCTGTAGCGTTGCTCCCAACCCGCCAGCTGCTCCCCTGGCTTCCGACCCACCCGCGGTATTGATGGTGGTCCCTCAAACCAACGGAGTGGGCACCAACCGTGAAGTTGCGGTGGTCTTCAGCAAGCCCATGGATCCGGCAAGCATCAACACCGAGACCTTTGTGGTTGCAGGCGTGTTCGGCACAGTTACCTACGACACAGTAAACAAGATTGGGGCCTTCAAGCCTTCTGCCGACCTCGCCGTCAATACGATGTACAAAGCGAGTATCACCGTGGGCGCCAAGGACATGAGCGGAACTCCACTTGCCGCGCCTTTCAACTTTTCCTTCACCACCCGCGCAACTAAAGACTCTTCTCCACCGAGAGTTGTCGCCGTCAATCTTGCGGCGGGCGCCACTTGCGTTCCACTTGACCAGAAGATCAAGGTCACCTTTGACGAGCAAATGGACTCCCTCACTATCAATCCGAGCACAGTTTTCATTCAAGGTGTGGCCGGCGCTGTGACCTATAACGTGGTCAGTCAGACTGCCACTTTCACGCCCTCGACTGCCTTGGCAGCGAATACCACTTACACGATCACGGTAACCACGGAGGTCAAGGACATGGGCGGACAGCCCTTGGCTGCGCCGTTTCATCAGACCTTTACAACCGGTCCGTGCCAGAACGGTGGCCCGCCGACGGTAGTTCTTTGTCCTGGAATAGGAAATTTCTCGGTCCTGGCAGGATCCACCGTCACCAACACCGGTTCAACCACCGTCTCCGGCGACGTTGGACTTAGTCCAGGCACGTCCGTCACGGGATTTCCGCCCGGAATGGCGGCGGCGATCCATATTGCCGACGGTCCCGCAGCCCAGGCTCAGACTACTTTGACTGCTGCCTATATGGACGCTGCCGGACGATCGGGCGGCACTTCGGTGGCCGGAGATTTGGTCGGGCAGACACTCACCACTGGTGTCTACACATCAACATCGTCGCTTGCAATCTCCGGGGACGTCACTCTCGATGCTCAGGGCAATCCGGACGCGGTGTTCATTTTCCAGATCGCATCCACTCTCACGACGGGAAGCGGCAGCCATGTTGTCCTGACCAACGGCGCCAAGGCCTGCAACGTCTTCTGGCAGGTCGGCAGCTCGGCCACTTTGGGAACTAACTCAGTCTTCAAAGGGAACATCCTGGCGCTGACCTCAATCACAGTAACCACCGGCGTGGATCTGGAAGGCAGAGCGCTGGCGCGGAATGGCGCGGTCACGTTGGACACCGACGTCATTACCGGCTGTACTTGTCCCTGAGACGTTGGCCGACACTAAGTAAAAATGGGCCGCTGCGTTGATCGCACCGGCCCAGTCTTTAGGAGTACGTTCAGCATATCCGCCCAGCGCAGCACTTAAACTCTAAACCATCTGCACAGCTCGCTAGGAACCGCTCAGTTGATGTAATCAGGCGTCATCACAAGTTTGCGTCTTTTCTTCGCCGAAAAACGGGGTCAATGCATTATGAAAGAGCGCCCCACTTAGCAGGTCGTGGCGCCGCCTCCGCTCCGCTGCGCTGTGCAGGGCTTCGCTCCGCTACGGCGGCTAGAGAGTAACTGCAAGAGAAGTGTGGGGGTGGCAAAGAAGTGTAGGAGGGTGTAGGCAAAGCAGCTGGACAATGGCATTTTACCTTGAGGGAAAGATTCCGTTTGAGGCAAATGATCTTTCCTCCAAGGAGGCATCTGCAATGAGTCGCGACATCAAGTATATCGGCATGGACATGCACAAGGAAGCGATTGTGATCGCCGTCCTGAATGGCAGTGGAAAGCTGGTGATGGAGTCTATCGTCGAAACCAAAGCCAGCAGCATTCTGCAGTTTATGCGGAAACATAAAGCCGCGAAACTGCTGCGCCAGATCCCCTGCATCGGTCCGATTCGAGCCGCTCGCTTGATCGCACTGATGCAAACCCCGCATCGCTTCCGTAGCAAACGGCAACTCTGGACTTATAGTGGGCTGGGCATCGAGACCCACGACAGTGCGCAGTATCGCTACGTCCGCGGACAACTGCAACGTTCCCAAAAACCCCAACAGATTCGTGGTCTCAATCAGAATCACAACCATGAGATGAAAGAGATCTTCAAGGGAGCAGCTACCCGGGCCAGCTGTGGTTCCACGATTTCTACGCGGCTTTGCTGGCCAAGGGAATGAAGCCGGAGATGGCGCGTCTGACGTTGGCGCGCAAGATCGCGGCCATTACGTTGACACTTTGGAAGAAGGAGGAACGTTTCGACGCAGAACAACTGAAACCGCAAGCCGCTTGAGCGTTTCACAGAACCCAGGTGATCTCCCAGGTTTCATGCCTCGGTGAGGGCCAATCGGTTCTTTGCGATGCTCGGGTTCGAGGGAGAGTATCCATGCACTCATTAGGCGCTCTGTGTGCTGCTGTTTAGCACCCACTCTCCGGGTCAATCCTATGCCCCTCGGATAACCCAAAAAAGCTGTAGGCCTCGAGTCTCACATAGGATCGTGGTTGGCACTTAAGCCAACGCTCAGCTTGCGTAGCTTCGGAACCGAATGGCGTCGAGCCTCACCGTTTTTATGAAACCGTTGAGTTGGGACAAGCAACTGGGGTTGGCATTGCGGCTAGAACGTGCGGCGGGCCAAAGCAACCAAACCAATAACCCCTCTAAGAATGAGGTGGGGCTGGATGTAAGTCACCACACCCGCGTCTTCTCGAGGGGCGGGGAGAAGTTTTTTTTCTCGGCATCCTCTTTCATAGGATCCTCTTTCATAGGATGAGTGCTAAGGCGATTTTTCCACCTTTGTCCGTTACGGCCAGTCTCATTTGCCTAAGGTGTATTGGATTAGAGTCACGGCTGTGGTTATTTTTTCAGAACTGCCCAATCTCTTAAGAAGCTCGTGATCCCCTCGTCCACCATCTTGTTCCGTTCCGCGGCTGGCCAAGCTGAGTTCCACAGCAGGTAACCGCCCATGCGGCTGTGAGGCCCAACACGAGGCTTAAGACAGCGGTGCACGACAGTCGGTGAAGATTCATGGGTTTCTCTTTTTTTTCGTCGATGCTTTTCCATGTCATTCGGAATCCTGATCTGCGAAGGGACTCTTTCCCATCCGCCACTTACGGAAAGCGTAATACTCGTTGATTGGCCGGTCGTCGGTGAGTGCGGGCGTTGACGGCGAAGCGGCGATCAATGGATCGACCGGCAACTCTTGCTGCAGCAGGGCGGAGAATTCCAGATACACCTGCGCCTTCACTCCCGCTGGCAGAGGTGGGGCCCATTCCGCGAAGTCGGCCATCGCACCTGGCGGCAGACGCAGGGTTAGGTCTTCGGCTGAGCGAGTTGGAGTGGGGCGGTCACTGCACAAAAAGTGAAGTCCGAATTCGTCAGAAAAGGCGCGCACGTAAGGAAAGGAATTTTTCAGCGACCGCGTGACTGCGGCGACCACCTGGGGATCGTCGTCGCCGGTGGTCGGCAGCCACTGCTGCAGGATTCCTCCCGGACGCAGGCGGCGCCGGGCCACGCGATAGAACTCTTCTGAGTAGAGCAGGCTCGAGGCTGCGGCCTCGAGCGGAGGCGGAGGATCGATCGTGATCACATCGAACTGTTCGCGGCTGCGCTCGAGATAGCGGCGGCCGTCGTCGATCACGACGTGCGATAAAGGCGATTGCAGAACGGCGTCGGCGTCGTCGTGGTAATAGCTGAACATCCGCGGCACGCTCGGCACAAGTTCGACCGCAGTGACGGGAATGCCCCACGAACGCAGCGAGCGGAAGGTTGTGCCCATGCCGAAGCAGATCACGAGGGCATTCTGGGGCGGGTGATCGAGGAAGGCGAGGGGAAGATGCGCCATCACCTTGGTGATCGGAGTGAGGGAAGTCATGCCGTAGCCGTTGACCAAGAGTTGCTTGTCGAAGCCGGTGCCGGTGGCGATGACGGTTGCAGTCGAGTCGCGAAGGATCTTCTGGTCGGGAAGTTCATCGAATCCCTTCCCGGCCATGATCAGGATGGCGGCCAACGCGAGTGCGGCAGAGACGGCCAGACGTACAGCGGTCTTCTTCTTGCGGGTTGGACGCAGAGGCGCGACGCCGATCACGAACCACGGCAGCGCGAGCACGGTCACGGCCCACCGCTCGCTGAGGAAGGGGAGAAGGCCGAATCCTGACAGCAGCGGGCCGAGGATGCATCCGGCGACGTTGATCGCATATGCGGTTCCAGCCTTGGTCGAGTCGCCTCCGGAAAAACGATCGACAAGCATGGGCGTGATCAGGCCGAGCATGCCGGTGAATGGGGCGATGCCCACGATCAGTCGCAGGGGCGACAAGAGATCAAATTGTGGACTCGCCATGAGCAGCGGCAGTAATGCGGATGAGGCGATCCATATCCAGATAGCTGGACTCTCTTGCGCGTTCCGGGCACTCCAGCGGCGGTAGATGATGGAGCCAAGCAGTGTTGCGAGTAGATAGACCGCGAGAATTGCCGCGAAGGCATAAACCACGGTGCCGAGATACGGTGTGTAGCGGCGGACCCAGACGACCTCCATTGCCATGGAGGTAAGTCCGCTCAAGAAAAGTAGGATCAGGATTCTCGCGTTTCCGTCGATCTCACCTCCCTGGCTGGGACGGGGCTTGGGAACAGGCTTGACGACGTTGTGTATGGGCGATCTTTGTGAGAGTGCCAGGGCGGAGACGGCGATCAGGCAGTTGCAGGCGACGCCGATCTTTAGCGTGCCGCGAAATCCGAGCAGTTCGATCAGCAGCAGGGGCACCATGGTTCCCGCGATTGCGCCCGCGACGTTGGCCATGTAGAGATAGCTGAAGGAGCGGCTCGATTCTGCGGGAAGGGATTGCCGGATCGCGCGCATTCCTACGGGGAGCGTTGCTCCCATGAGCGCGCACCAGGGGACCAGCGAGCAGGCCACCCAGAGTCCGGCGGCGCAGTAGTAGTACGTGAACGACGACAGCTTGCCTACGTTCTCGAGAACGTGGTTGCCCCACAACAGCGCAGAGGGCACGACGATGCCCGACACGCCGATCAGAAATTCGATGCCGGCATAGACGCGCAAGGCGGGAAAAGATGCGGTGTCATCTGACTGGCGCAGCCATCGGCCGCTGGCCCAGGAACCGAGGCCCAGTCCGGCCATGAACACGGAGAGCACGATCGAGACCATGGCGGTCGTGACGCCAAATTGCGCCATGGAAAGGCGCAGCCAGACGAGCTCGTAGAGAACGCTGCAGAATCCGGAGATAAAAAAGAAGATGAAGTACCAGATCAAGAGCCCGTGACCTCGATTGGCCGATCACACTGCGATCCGCGCGGAATCAGAGAGAACACAACTGTAGAGAGAATGATGGAGAGAGGCAAGTTGGGATGGACGACTTGCCGGTGCCTTCGCGTCCTCCGCGGTTTTTGGTTCACCGCAAAGTTCGCGAAGGAAGTCCGCAAAGGGCGCCAAGAACGAGAGCGGTCGATCGCAAGTTATTTCTGCTCAGCCGTCATGTCGGCTAGCCGGCGCACGCCCGAGCGGTGCAGCGCGAACAGGATCGCCCAGCCGACCAACCCCGCGGCGTAGAAAATGACCAGCAGAAGCGCGACCATCGGAAAGAAGGTGAGGTGCGCCGCCTCCATCGGAACGAGCGGCGGATTTGAAAGACGCATTGACGCGGACAGTCGCCCTCAGAAGCGCGATCTGAGAATGTGGCAGCGATTGGTGCCCTCATCCTACTCCGGCCGCTTCTCAACGGTCCCGCAACCAGAGGCGTGAACATTAAAGATACTGTAACGCAGGATCGTCGGTTTTCTACAACCACACGTGGATTGTTCGCAATTCGTAACAGGACGGTTGTGGGGGAGCCACTCGCGCCCCGCTCATGGCCGTCGACGAGTGTAACCGCGATGTTTCAATAGTTATCGCCCCAATCTCTTGGGAGGAATCCAAGGTCTCATCTCTTCAACATATGCTTAGCGTTCGAGGCTTTCGTGCGAGTAGAATGCCAGCGTTTGGAAGGAAGGACGCTATGAACCGGGCGCGACTCGTTGCGATCATCGTTGGCGCTGGTGTCGTCTCGTCGCTCACTGACTGGTTCTTCGCGGGGGATTGGATTCATCGACGCTACACTTACCCGGAAATCTGGCGTCAGGGTGAGGAGAGTAGAGCGATTACTCTGACCAGTCCCCTACCGTTTCTGACCTGCGGGGCCTTTGCGTACGTGGCTGCCCGGTTGGGTCTCCATTCTGTATCTGGCGCGCTTAAATTGGCCGTTGCGGTGTGGCTGATCGGCCCGTTGCCACTGATCCTCACTAACGCTGCATTTATGAAGCTGCACCGGGTTTTTGTCGTGTCTTCCGCGATCGGCTGGTTAATGAAGCTCACGATTGTTGCGGTCGCAGTTGGCTGGTTCCTTCGTTGATATTCGGTCCAATGAGTGAAGGCGATTTATCGTCAATTGACAGGTGCAGGATTGAAAGCCAGGAAGAACTGGGGTATTCTCTCGCTCGTCTAAGGAGTGTCCTATGTCATTCGCGCACACTGAGGACGGCACCCGTATTCAGTACGAAACGCACGGTAGCGGCAGGATGAAAGTGATTCTGCTTCACGGCTGGGGTGGCTCGTCATCGTACTGGCGCGAATTGGTGAGCCACTTAAATTTGGAAGGCTTACAGATCATTGCGCCGAGCTATCGCGGGCACGGCGATTCGGGCCAACCCGCAATGGGTTACACGCTCGATCAATTCGCAAAGGATATGCTCTCAGTCGCAGATGATGCCGGAGCGGAGCGCTTCGTGCTGGTCGGCTTTAGCATGAGTGGCAAGTTTGCGCATGACAGCGGCGAGTACCGCTCCGTGCGAGGCAAATTGCAACGCAACCGTGAGCGCATCACCGTACGTGGTCTGAATGACAACCACAATAAAGATCTGAAGAATCTCTTCAAAAGTGCTGCCATCTCGGCCAGCACACGTCCTGGTCCTCTGCAGGACTTCTATGTCGCTCTGGTTGCCAAAGGGATACGGCCGACGATGGCCCGTCTCACCCTGGCACGGAAGATTGCCGCAATCACTTTAACCATGTGGAAGAAAGGAGTGAGTTTCGACCCCAAACAGTTGCATCGGCAAGCAGCTTGAGCATCTCCGGTGAAGAAGGCTTTCCATCCCGGGGATTCTCTCCGGTGGTGGGCGGTCGGGTTCTGGAGATGCTCGGTTCGAGAGGAGTATCAGTCAATGAGATCGGCCCCGTGTGCTTTGGCACCGAGTCACCCATATCACGTTATGCCCTCTCGGATAACCAGAAATAGCCATAGGCCACGAGCCTCGGATAGAACCATGGTTGCCTGTGAGCACCAGTTTGCTTGCCGCTCTCTCAAACTCGATGGCATCGTCACCATCAGCAGAGAAACTCACGAGGATGGACAACACGCCAACCTTCTCCAGAGAAGTGAAACTACAGTGGGCTGGATCTCGAGAAACAATCTCCACTCCGATCGAGGCGGAGCTTTGTCCCCTTCCGCCCCTTTGCCCGAACGCAATCGTATCTTCGCGCTAAATACAAAATGCCTCTCGAAAATCGGTGGCTGCAAGAGCGCCTATGATCTCCTTCCCATATCCGAACTCAGGGAACCTCAAGCAAAAACGGCCCGCGACTAAAAATAAGCGCAACGTAGGAGAAAGTTTGGCTACGCCGTAATTTCTCACTTGTCGATAAATCTGTATTACACTCATCATCATGTGCCTTACGGTTCCGTGCTAAGTGATTGAATCCGGGTAGGCGGGAAGAATTCCGCAGTGGGAACGAGCACTTAAATGGGCATTGCTCTATCGCTTCGGCGCCAAAGTTTCCTTAGTAAATCAACTTCAACGACAACTGAATCTGCCGCGAATTCCCCGCCGTCTTGCTGATAAATCCAAATCCATTCGTCGTGCTGATGCTCGCCGATGGTGTGCCTCCGCGGTTATTCGTTGAGACGCCAAGAATGTTCGCCGGCAATCCCATGTTCACGATGTTGAAGATATTGAAAAACTCTGCGCGGAATTGCAGGCTGACGCGCTCCACCCCGCTCTGCCGCCGTCCAAACGGCGTGTCTTTGATAAATGCGAAATCGTAATCGTAAAAAGCCGGCCCGCGAAAAGTGTTTCGTCCTAATGTCCCGAAGCGCCCCTGGTTCGGCCCCGTGCCGCCGGGCAGGAACACCGGAATGCTGAAGAAATCCGGCCCGTTGTTTCCGCCCGCCCCGAAATAATCTTCACGGTTTTTGCGCGCGGTGGAAAGATTCGGCTCCGCAATCTGATCGGGCCGGTCGACGCCGCTTGATCCCACTCCTGTCTGCTGAATCCCCGAGTAGACGGTAAACGGCGCGCCCGAACTCATGGTCGAAATGCTCAGCATCTCCCAGCCCGCGGTTATTTTTTTGCTGGCTCGATCGAGAAAAGGCACGCGGTCCAGATACAAATCCTGCGCCAGGCTCAAGCCGAACGCATGCGTCACATCGAACGACGACGGCCCCTTTTCCAAAGAAGTATCGAAGGGATCCTGAGGGAACGCCTGCGACACCGCGCCGGTTGATCCTGAGCCGATCACCTGACTGGTGTCGTCGATCGACTTGCTCCAGGTATAACTCGCCTGGATGCTCGGCCCGCCATGTCCGACATTTCCGGAGAGCGAAGTCTGCAATGCGTGATAGTCAGAATGCGCGGTCGCGGTAACAACATTTTCCACGCCGAAACCCCCAATGATCTGGCCCGCGGTGTTGAACTGTGTGTAGCGCGCAAACGCCGGATCGGCGCCGGGATAAGCGTTCGGATAACTTATGCGCGGCAAATGGGCAGCAGCCGTGCCCACGTAATTCGCATCGGCGGTAAGATTGCCGATCTTACGCTCCAGGCCGGCCGTCCAGGTGTACAAGCTGGCGTTGTTGAACGAGCGGTCGACCGTGCTTAATGCCAGCGCGCTGACCACGTTGCTCGGCGTTAGTGCCGCGACGTCTTTCTCATAGCGGTCCACGTCCATCACCGTGTTTCCCGGCACGGCCTTGGGATTGCCCGACGCAAAGATATCTTGTCCGGTGGGCGTGTACACTCGCGGCAACTGCGCGGGCGTAATCTGAAAACCATAGGGGATGGGAAAGTTCGCGCTTGAAACCAGCCGCGGATAAACCACAAACGGCGTTGACCCAGTTAGAAAATTATCCTGATAAATATTGGGCGGTATGACCGTAATTCCGCCGCCAACGTGCGCCTGCAATTTGTCGGTAACTTGCCACGCGGCCTGCACGCGCGGCCCCCAACCGTTCCAGTCCGTGTGATATCCGGGCTGCGGGTTGACAACAAATTCCTGACCACCATTAACGTCCACCAATCCTGAGGTGCGGCGAGCGCGTTCGCTGATCGGCGTGTAGAGTTCCCAACGCAATCCATAGTCGAAAGTAAATCGCGGCGTGATCTTCCACGTGTCCTGGACGTACCAGTTCACATCGTTGCGGTTGATGGCCGCCGGTCCAATGTGCGGGCCGTTTGAAAAATACGGCGGCGCAATCGCCCTGGTGTAGGCGAACGGACTGCCGGAGAGAAAACTCGACAACGTATCGGGGAGCAGGTCGCCGGGTCGCAAATTATGGTTTCCGCTTGCCGACGGAATCGCCTCTGTCGCATATGCAGAGCCGCCTCCGAAATCGTATTCGCCGTTAGGGCTGATGCCGAAATATGTGGTGTCGCGATTAAGTCGAACCTCGATACCGGCCTTGATCGCGTGGTGCGACCGGATGTAAGTCACGTTGTGCCGCGCCTGAAACAAATTCCCATAGACCTGTATCACCGAACCGCCGGTGCCGTTGAACGATTCGAAAAGTCCATCGTTGAATTTGATGGCCGGGTCGGTGAAGTCTCTCGTCGGAAAACCCGGGGTCGAACGAGTCAAGCTGATCGACGATTCAAGTATCAGCCGCGGTGAAACCGTTCGCGTAAAAGTGATCACGCCATTGCGCTGATGATCGATATAAGTGGCTCCGAACGTCGGATCAATGGCGGTTTGATCAGGATTAGTTACCGGCCCGGTTAAATTGTCGAAATTGAAGCGCGCGAAAAGTTGGTCTTGCTGAGAGACCTTGTGATCGAGGCGCACCGAGAATTGATTGGCGTTAGTGATCACGCTGGAGGCCGTGGCGTAAGTGCGCCCATGGTATGGTCCGGCGGGATCGTTCGGCAATGGGTACCGCTTCAGGATGGCGGCGATGCCAGGATTTACCGGGACCATCAAAATATCGGTCGTGCCGTCGGCATAATTCACACTATCGAGCCCGCTGCGCTCAGCGGCCGTGGGCACCGGCATCACCTGCGTGGTTCCGAGGACTTGCCGGAAGCCCTGGTATTGGACGAAATAAAAAGTTCGGCTGCTGCCGTCGTACACCTTAAAAACCGGCCCGCCATTGGTGAAACCGAACTCATTGCGCCGAAACGGTGGGATTCTTCCGGGATAGGCTGGCGTAGGATGGTCAAAATAATTGCGCGCGTCGAATGCGGAGTTGCGCACAAACTCGAAGATCGATCCGTGAAACCCATCCGCGCCCGAGCGAGTGACGATGTTCGTGAAGCCTGAAGCGCCGCGGCCAATTTCAGCCGGCATCCATCCCGAGCTGGATTGAAGCTCCTGCACCGCATCCACATTAAAGTTAGAAAAAGTTGACCCGCCCATTTCCGGATCGCTGATGTCGGCGCCATCCATGGCAAACGTAGCTTCCACGCCACGTTGTCCGTTGATGGCGAACTGCTGAGTAAAATTCGTAGCGCCATTGGCGTCGGTCATGGTGCCCGCAGCGAGTAACAGCAACTGGCTGAAGTCGCGCTTGTTCAACGGGAGCTGGCTGACTTGCTTGCTGGATAATTCCTCGCCGCCCGTAGCGCCGGATTGTTCATTAGGAATCGCTACCGTGATTTGATAATCCGCGGAGAGCGTGATCGTGACCGCAGTTGATACCGCCGACAGCTCCATCCGCGCCGCGTAATCGACCTTATGTTGATCGGTCTCGATCGTCAGGTGATACTTGCCGACCGGCAATGGCGGCAACTTGAACCGACCATCGATCCCGGTTTTTGCCTCCGCTTTGGAGCCGCCGGCAAGCCGAACGATCGCGCCGGAAACGGGCGTGCCATTGCCATTGCGCACCACTCCCTGCCATTCGGAGATTGCTGACTGGCCGGATGCTTGCGCGGCGCAAGCGAGCAGAATTGTGGGCAAGACGCCCAGCCACCAAGCCGGTTTAGATATCGCGTTCAGCGCAGACCCCGCTCATCGTGGCACCCATTGCGGTGCGCGCTCAACAGACCATTCACCACAATAATTGATAGGCAACAAAAATCCCAAAGCCCAGACTTAGCACTCCAGAAGCCATGGCCAGCCTCTGCAGAAAAATCTGCTTGCCAGGTGCTAGTCGGAACGTCGACGCAATGCTCATCGTAATGACCATCATCCCGGCAATCGTGCCGATACCAAATACCAGCAAATATGCTACCGCCCAGCGCGGATCTCGGATGGTCGCGAGCACCAACAATGCTACCGCCGCCGATCCTGCCATTCCGTGCACAATGCCAATCATCAACGGACGAAGCGGCCGGTAGAGTTTGAATCGCAGCAACGCGCGGTCCAGCCATGCCACCGGCAAAGAGAGCGATCACCGCATACACCAGCCGGAACCACGCAGTAAACAGCGACAACGATCGGTTCACTGGCACAAGCAAGACGTAGAGCGCCCAGGCAATCAATATGTCCTCGATAAAGGTAATCAAGTAAAGGAGTATTGCAATCGCAAAAAGTCTCGGGTGGCTGGAAATGTTCAGAACGGTTTGTTCGATGTTGCCGGGAATCACTAGCTTTGGCCAGATGGAAAACCCAACATACGAGAGAGGCAGGATGTAGGCGAAGCCGGCCACCAGGGCAGCCTGACGTAGTGTCAGTCCCGCGTTCCGACCTGGGCTACTCCAACTCATGAGCGTGCTCCTCCGAATCGTTCAAAATGGTGCGTACCTGCTAGTTCGTCCCAAATCCCACCGAGTTCCAAATAATTGTCAAGAAAAGTCGGAACATTAATATGTCGCTAATATATCGCTAGTATTGGCTTTAGCGTCGGGCGAGGTTCTAGGGCATTGGTCGGCTACTCGTCGATGATTCGAAGCCCCAGCTCAAAGCTGGGGCTCAATGCCGATTCTGTCATTCACCGCGGACTGAATTCGCTGCTTGCAGCCCAGATAGCGTTCCGTGGTTTGCACTGAGACGTGCCCTAAAAGGAATTGGATCTGCTCTAGTTCTCCGCCCGTTATTTTTATTAAAGCATCTACCTACTTCTTCGCCGATTCCTGCAGCAAATCGATGAGATAGTTCTTCCAGACGGCTGCCTGGGTGTGGGTGCCGTGGCCGTAGGTCTCCATCGAGGCGGGAACCAGGATGAGATGTGCGTGCGGTATCCTGGTGACCAGTTTCTGGGCGATCTCCAGTTCCGGCGGGTTGATGAAGTCGTCGGCGGAGTTGATCCAAAGGACCGGGGCAGTGATGGTATTGAGCTTCGGTTCAGGGGTATATTCCCTGGACGCATTGACGTAATAAAGGAAGTCGTTGGCGTCAGTACGAGCGACAATCGCGTTGACCGTGTGGGTTACGTAATCCTCAGCCTGCTCGCGCGTCGGAAAGTCCTTCTGCATCTGCTGCGGCGCAGAACCAGCAATGATCAGGAAGTCGGCAACCCCGCGCAGTCCTTCGACGGGCTCATGGGTGTAGTTGCCGTTGTCCCAGGCGGGATCGTCGCGGATCGACTGCATGGCCATATAGCGCCACATTCGGTTGCGGCCGGCGATCTCGATGGGCAGGCAGCCGAAGGGCGCTAGCGCGTCGGAAAACTGCGGGTAGGTCTCGCCCCAAACGAAGGACTGCATGCAGCCCATCGAGGTGCCGAGGATTAGACGAAGATGGTCAACGTGCAAGCCGCCAACGAGCATCTCGTGCTGCGAGCGGACCATGTCGTCGTAGGTGTATTGGGGAAACTTCATGCGGAGCCCGTCGGACGGCTTGCTCGACTCGCCGTGGCCGATGTCGTCGGGCAGGATGATGAAGTAC
>Ga0102924_1002860_pt1 | contig 18462 bp, 20 predicted proteins | sample PaiPotPPM11metaG_FD_80116 | JGI IMG/M metagenome (GOLD analysis project Ga0102924, IMG submission 80116) | Iron sulfur acid spring bacterial and archeal communities from Banff, Canada, to study Microbial Dark Matter (Phase II) - Paint Pots PPM... ...
CGCGAACTGCGTCGCGCCTCTCACATGGGGGTGTGGTCTTCAGGAACGTCACGGACCGCTATCTTCAGATTGAGACCGCGATATTTGCGCGAAAGGACATGATGCAAGATTCACTTGAGGAACTTCTGCTGTTTGTTACTTCCTCTCTTCAGGATCAGAGGACCAAGCTGGCGTGAGGATACAACCGTTTATTCCAGCCCGAGCCCGACCGAATGGTGTACCTCCAGGATCTCTTGAACCATGCGTAAACTATCCTTTCTCTCAACGTGCGCCACTATGCCGATAGACCGCCGGCACTCGTTCTCGACATCCTTCAGGAACATGTTTGTCGTGCCTCGAATCGCAAGCTGGGCAAGGCGCGCTAATGCGTCGTGCGCGCCCGTTGCGTGAATGGTTGTAAGGGAACCGCGATGGCCGGTATTGAGCGCGTCGAGGAAGGTGCGCGCTTCCGTTCCGCGAATCTCCCCGACGATGATGCGATCGGGGCGATGGCGAAGTATGGCCTTGAGCAGATCGGGGAAACCGATCGTGGCCTTATGGGTATCAAGCTGGGCCTCCGCCGAAACGATGTGCGGTTTGGCGATACGAATCTCCGCGGTGTCCTCAAGGATTAGAATCCGCTCTTCGTCGGGAATACTGGCAGCGAGGACATTGAGCAGCGTGGTCTTACCGGTCCCCGTAGATCCCGAAATCATGATGTTCTTGCCGTCCTGGACGGCCTGCTCTAGCAGCCCGGCCTGCTGTACCGTCAACATGCCGCGCTGGATCAGATCGGCCATGCTGAATCCAGACGAAATGAACTTACGGATGGTCAAAAGCGGCCTTGGATTGACCACGGGCGGGATGATGGCGGCCATGCGGCTGCCGTCCGGGAGCCGCAGATTCAATATGGGGGAATCCGCATCCAGTTTCTTGCCGTATCGATTGGCAATCACTTCAAGGCTGGTCTGAAGCGCTCCTTCTTCAAATCGAATTCCCGGCAGGGACTGGATCTGGCCATTTTCCTCAATCCACACGGTTGCATCAGGATTGACCATGATTTCAGAGACGGTCTCAGCTTCGAGCAGATGCTTGATCGGTCTCAAGAACGGCATAATTACTTCAAAGCTCATCGCCCAATCCTCTGAGGATCGAACCCAATCTGCTCTTGCTCGAACCAGGTCATGTCGAGAGGCAAGAAGTCGGGCTTCAAATAGCAATAAGTTGCAGGCAGCGGAGTCACACCGTCGAAGACGGCGCAGACCGCCTGGGCATTTTTCAGCTCAAAGAAGACGCGCTCCTCGAAGAGCGGCTCCTTGTGCTTCTGGTACTGCTTAGAAGCGGAGACCGAGCCTTTATTCGATGATGTTCGCCCACTGAGCCATCCGACATTGGCATTGTTGCTGGACTCCGACACCGTATAGCTGATTCGGGTCCGGTCCGCCTTACCGCAAATCTCGGACGCGAATCGGGCCGTATCGGGGTCAGAGGTCGAAAGAAAAACTTTGGTCCGGAAGGCCTGCAGCAGGGTCTTCACTCCTTCGTTCGGCAGAGCCTCCTTCAACGACGAAATGCTCTGGGTGGCCACGATGGGAATACACTTCGGCTGGCGTGAGATGGAAAGGAAACGTTCGTCTCCGGTTGGGTTGTCTCCCCCCACCGTGGCGAAGTTCTGATACTCGTCACATAGAAAGACTGTGGGGCGGAAGTGACGGTGCGGCTCTGCATCCATCCTGGGGATGCGCAGCTGCACCGCCCGCTGATAGTCGATCTTCATGAGGGTGCCGATCACTTTCGCAAGCGCAGGGTTCAGGGCCACGGGAAAGTTCAAGCCGATAACTTTGCCGGACTCGATCAGCTCGTCAAACGGTGGGAGCACTTGGGCCTCAGGATCAGCCTCGCAAGTTCTTCCTTCGTAGAGGTCCTTCGGCGGACAGAAGACCCGGCGGACATCAGGGTCGGTCTCGAACAAGGAAAGAAAGACAGCGATGCCCTGGATGATGGAGGTCTTCACTTCGGAGCGGAAGAACTTCCAGTGCTCCCAGTACCAGTACCAAATGCTCTGGAATCGGTCGCGGGCCGCCGCATCCCCGCTCTGAGGTATATATAAGGAGACGACAGCCCCGGTCTCCTTTTTCAAGAACGTCTCCAGTTCTTCACTCCAGCGAGCGACGTACTCGTCACGATCCTGGGAATACTCAAATCCGAATGTCGCGAGCGCCTGCTGGTGATACTCGTAGACCTCTGTCGGAATCCCAACGAATGGAATGTTGGTCAACCTGCAGCCCACTTCAATCAATATTGTTTCGAGAGCATTGGCGCTGATGACGGTCCGAAAGACGTCCACGAGGGTGACATAGCCATCGCGCACGCGATGCAGCAGGATCACGTACCGGACCAGGTCGGTGTAGGACTGCTGCCAGAAGGGTTCCTTGCCACGGCCCCAGATGGCGGTGATGATAGATGCAATGTTGTAGGCTTGCGCGTAGGGATCGAGAGCGTTGTTCAGCGGGTTGTAACGGATATTGCCATGCAACGAGACCTCGACATAATCCTGGCCCCGCCCGCATCCATTCAGAATCGCGTGCAATTGCCGGCAGAGATCCCCTTTGACCTCAAGCACGATCCCGGAGAGTTTCCGCTCGGCATCGTTCGCACGGTACGCAAACAACTGGCGCATGGCGGGCAGGATCAAGGCTTGCGTTTTACCGGAGCCGATTGCGCCGACCACGGCGACGCCCGTGTACAGGCCGCGTTCGGGAATCGAAAGCCACTGTGGTATGGATGACGGCTCGGGCTTCAGCTGATGATGCGATTCGCCGACAATCAGGTACAGGTCGCGTCTCAGATCCGGTGCGGGGAAGGTCGGAAGGTGGCCAGCGGCCTGATCGAAATCGGGCACATAAAGGTGTACGTAGGCGAGCGAGAACAGAATCGAGCTCACGAGAAAAGGGGTGCTATAGAGGAAGAGCGAATAGCTCCAGAGCAGGCCTTGGTAAATGGAGGGCCGGTCGATGGCGATCAATCGCAGAATTGGATCAGCCGCATTGATCGGATAGAGACTCTGCAGGACTAAGCCCGCCGCCGTGCTGAGTCCCAGGGACAGCGCCAAGCGATACTCGATCAGTTCCCGCGTGACATTCTGAATGGCAACTGGAATACGCATGTCATGCCCCCGTGGATTGCTGGCGGCTCACCGGGCTGGCCGGTGCCGGGACCGCTTTGGACGCCACATCCGACGCTGGCCTACCCACGGACTCGATAGGCTTGACCTCCGTCACTTTCTTGGGAGGAGTCGACTCGCGCTCGGTCTTGTACTTCTGGAACTCTTCGGACTGGGTCAGGCCAAAGCGCAGCAGTTCGTTGACGATGTACTTGCGGTCGTTCTCCGACCACTGGCACATCAGATCAAGTTCGTTTGCGATGGACTCCTCGATGTTGGTCTTGAGTAATACCCAGTTCACCTTGCTCGCTCCGTGCTCAATTTTCAGTTTGCTCATATTGATCTCCTTTTCGTCTGTTTGCGGTCTTGATTGATACTCGGTTCAGTCCAAACTTGGTACCGAGTCCGGTCCGGCGTCGGCACCGCACCAGGCCGGGGGTGGGAGCGACCAGCGTCAGCGGCAGCCCGGCAGGGCGGGGTCGCTCCCACCCCCGGTTTACCCCGGTCTTGACCCTGTGCCTTTGCTATGTGGTTGTTCGTGAATAGTTTCTGCGATCGGCACTAGCTTTGAGGGGCGAGAGGCGCTTAGAGAGGCGCGTTCATTACGCCGAAGCTGGGGATAGCTGAAACGAAACAAGAGAGTGCTGAACTGCCCTTGCAAAGCTGGAAAGTTTTGCGTCAGCCTTGAGGGCTCGCGCCAGGTTCCGTCCAGTGTGGTCTGCGTTGCGATGCTTCTTGTGGGAAAGTGCCGTCTGTACTCTTGGTGGGCGGCAACAAAGTTTTGCTTGGAGGCTGACGCATAGACCACCTCGAAATTCCCGACGGCACGCAGCAATGGATCGGAAATTGATAGGTAGCGTCTGAACTTTTCGATGGTCAAAAGCCCTTCGTCGGCGAAGAGAAATCGCACGAGTGAGTCATCTGCATTCGCTCCGTCCGCTAGAGCGATCGGAAACGAGCCGAGCAGCGGGTGAATTCTTCCGGTCGCATCCGTGTACAAGCTTTGCGGAATCCTCCTCTCTTCGCTGAAGAAACGGAAGCGCTCGTCATCCGACTCAAGATAACGATCACGCTCGTTTTCGAGAACATAATCGAGAGAGATGAGACGGGCGCGAATCGCGCCGTCGCCCTTACGGCGGCGATTCTGAGATTCGGCATTTTCGAACAGGCGGTAGATAGGCTTGGCGAATAGGTGGTAGACACGGTAGCCGTTGCTGTAGTCGAGGACTTCGACATGTCCGGCCACGCGGGCCTTCTCCACGAAGTTCTGGGCGATTGCCCCTGCAACCCGGTCAATGGCGTAGTCGAACTGGCGGCGCACAAAATAGCCAGAGTGAACCGCCACCAGGTACAGAAATGCGGCTTCACGTTTTGTGTAGCCGAGCGATTCAAGAGCGACGATAGGGTTGGTTGTCATGGTTTACAACTCCAGAATGTTGTCGAGCAGGTGGTGGTCATTTTCTATCTTGGCGGTGAGAGTGGCACGGTCGGAGCCGGAGGCGTAGAGCCGGAAACCAGCCTGTGCCTTGCCGCGAAGATGACCGGGGCGGTAAGCAGCGGTCAGAACTTCGATGTCCTGATGTCCTGTACGTGATCCCTGGTCGAGGTCGTACTGGATGCGGGCATCGGGAATCTGAATGCCGTTATTGACGAACGGAAGATCGAATTGCTGGGCGACCTGCTGTTTGATTTCATTCATGTCGCGCTCAGGATCGGCTTTGCGTTCGGCATAGATGGCTTTCTGAATCTGTGCCTTCAGTTCGAAGTCGAGCCGCACGCGAAGATTGGTGCCGCCCTGTTCTTCAATGCGCCGGGTTTCTTTCTGGTGGGCGCGATAAATCTGAGTGTCATGCTCGACTTCACGGGGTTTCACCAGCCGGGCATAGAGCATTTGGTCCTGGGGAAGATTTCCAGTCTGCCGCACCACATCGCGTCCGGCCTTGGTGAGCGTCACGACTTCGAGACGATTCGTCTTCCCGGCGCGGCCATCGCGTCGAGCATTGACCGATTCAACTTTCACCAGCCCATGTTGCTCAAGGAAGCGCAGGTCGCGTGCCAGCTGGCTGGCTCGACCGCCATAGACACTCTCAGCCAGATCGCGGGTGGCCAGGACGCGGAAGCGGCCGATTTCGCCGAGGGCCTTGACCTCTTGCTCCCGCAACGAAAGGTCAACGAGTTGTTGCGGCAACTCATTCCTCTTGGCACGGCGCGAAACGGGATCATGCGAAACCTCACGTGTTGCGTCGTGAGTTGGTTTCTCCCGAGTAACGTAGGCGGCACGGCGGGAGCGGAGATGTTCCGGTCTGCGACGCTCCTCGGCTTGCTTCCGGAGTTCTTCCCGCACCAGCTCAAGCGGGGACAATGGGCGGGAGACCGGTGCAGTCTCCGGCTCCCGCTCCCGCTTGCGGGGAACTTCATGAGGAAGGTCCATGCGCATCAGGATTCCTCCGGCTTAGGCTGTTTGGAGTCGAAGTCAAGAGACGGTTGACCTCCGTCTTGCTTCTTTACTGGTTTCTGCTTCCGAGATTCATCGGCGCTGGAGTTCTCTGCTTCTTTCCGTTTTCTCTGAGAAACCTCATTCTTCTGTGGCCTGGGATACTGAATATCGGTTCGTTGACCGCAGATTTTCCTGACCTCGTATTCGGCTATATTCTTGAACGCTTCGATCTGGCGCTGTGCCCTCTCGCGAGCGGCTCGTACGAGCGCGACCAAATCGAATGAATGATCGAGGTGTTGGTCACGATCGACCGTTGGTGTTGGCGTCTTGCCGGGTGTGTCGGGCGTCATTTCAAGGCTGCTCCTTTCATTCATCGCCAAATCGCGCGGTGATCTCTTCTGAGAGTTCGTGTTGTCCACTGTGAATCTCCTGGTCGAGGTGTTTCAGTTTGCGCCCCGTGTCGCGGAGAAAGAACTTGCGTTCGATCCAAATAGCGAGGCCGAGGCTATTTGCGAACAGCAGCGAACAATACGTCGCTATGGCCCGCATATATTCGTGCAGGATTAAGCCGCGCCAGGGCGTAAGAAAGCGCAGCTCGCCGCTCAACCAAACGCCAAGGGCAAGAAAGATCAGGGTGGCGATCAGCACGGCATTGGCAAACATCGTTGATGCTCCTTCGGGCGATCAGCCCGATTGTTGCGGCAGCGCCGCGAGAAATGGCGGAGAGGGTTTGCCTCTCCGCCGTAATAAGGCCGCTTATGCGGCCTGGCCCCCGCCACTCGGAACGGAGTCGAAGCTGTCGTCCTGCTTCACGGGCCGCACGAGCTTGCGAATTTCGGAAGCGCGTACTTCCCAGCTGCGGCGCTTGATCGAGGTCTTCTTCTTGCCGTTGCCGACTTCGCTATCGAACTCGGAGGAGCGCAGCTCGCCTTCGACCTCGATGTAATCGCCTTTCTTGAGGCTCTTGGCCTGCTCGGCGGGTGCGGCGAAGCAAACGACCCGGTGCCACTCGGTTCGCGAGATCCACTCGTCGGTGCGCTTGTCCTTGTAGCTGGATTTGGTGGCGAGAGAGAACGTGGTCATGGCGTTGCCGTTGCCGGTTGCCTTGCTTTCCGCGTCCTTGCCGACGAAGCCCTTCAGTTTGACTGCATTTTCGTAGAGTGCCATTGTCTTTTCTCCTATTTTGTTTTTGTCCGGATTTCCCTCGGGACACTCTTGCGCGCAGCGACGCGAAGTGCCCTGCTCCCAAGGTCGAAGGGGCGCTTTCTGTGGAGGCTCCGGCGAGAAATGACCGCCCGTTCTTCGGGCCAGAGCCGCGCGTCCGGTGCGCGGGGCATTTCTCGCTGGAAACCCAGACCCGAAGGGCGCAGACTACGGCGCAACAAGCCTTCTTCCTCTTTGTTCCATCGCGCCGTAATCTGCGAAGCAGAGCACCGAGAGCCGCAGGGCGCAGGATCAGCACGAAGCGGGTGGCCGAGGGAAAGCAGGGCAGAAACTTGGAGGAGTGGCCACTCTCGAAATGCGATCAATGCCAGGGCTGCCACGGGCACGGTGGAGAGCAAGACAACCGGCGACGGCATTGCAAACATCGTGTCCCGACAACCCATCTGCAAGGACGAGCGCCGCGGCAGAGATCGCGCACCTCTGGCACCGGGTTCGCCGAAACCGCCTACTGGAGGAGCCTCAGGAAGAACACTCGGGCGAAGGCTGCCGCCGTTCTTGAGATAGCTCAACGGGCAAGACAGGGCCACGATTGCGCCGGATGGGGCTCCGGTCGCTCGGCTCGCCTTGGGAAGCGGCTCACTGAAGGCAGGAGTAAACGATCGCAATGCATCGGCCAGGATGGAGGCGGAGACGGTGTTCACGGGACCGCCTCGTTAAACAGCGGCGCATCCTGCTCGATACGTTCGCGGCTGATTGCGACGAATTCCGGATTCAGCTCTATACCGATGAAGTCGCACCCGAGACGCTTGGCGGCGACGCCAGTGGACCCGCTTCCGCAGAAAGGATCGAGGACAACTCCAGCCGGGGGACAAGAGTAGGAGAGGAGCACGGCTATCAGCGCGACCGGCTTCTGCGTTGGATGGAGCGCCCTGCCGTGTTCGCTCCTGCAGCAAAGAACGGAGCGCAATAGCCGCGGCCCTCCGTCGTGGCTTTCATAGAGGGAACTCCCGATATGCCCCCACTGTTGGGGATGGGACTTCCGCCTCACGGTGCGGGCGGTAGCGTCCTCGGAGTACAGGGGAAACTTGTAGACCTCCTCCCACTTGGTATCCTTGCGATAAAACTGGGCGATCAGCTCGTGCACCCTCCGGAATCGGTCATCGAAGGCGTTGCTGCCGTTGTGCTTTTCCCAGACAACGTCCTGTGCCATCTTCCATCCGGCGAGCTGAGTGGAAAGTGCCATGAAAGACCTGAGAGAACCAAAAACCCAGAGGCTTCCAGTCGGATGAAGCACGCGGCGCACCGCTGTCATCCAGCCCTCGACCGGGCAGTCCCAGGCCAGGCTGGTTTCTCCATAGGGAGGGTCGGCCACGACGCAATGGACGGATTCATCCGGAAGGGTGCGCAACTGCTGGACGGCGTCGCCTTGGAGTATCTGGTAGCGCATTGCTTCTGGTGCCTAGTTCTTAAACGCCTGGTCCTCGTGCACGTAGCTGACGACCAGACCCAGAGGGTTGGTCAGCAGCATCTCGTTGGGTACGTCATCGCGAAAGGTGTAGACGACGTTCGCGGTCCAGCGTTCGCGTCGTTGTTCCTGCAGGTCGCCGGGGGAGCGGAAGACTTTCTCAAACTCGATGTGGGCGCGATAGGGCGCCGTGCGAGTGTCTTCGAGAACTACCGTGGCGATCTGAACATCGACATTGGGCTGAGCAGGGTCAAGCAGGAAAGTTTCCAGGGTCTGCACCTTCTTAACGCGTATCAAGGTCGCCCGCTGCAGATCGTTCGAGAAGAAATTCAGCGATTCGGCAAAATCGCGTTCGAGAGTGGCGTGGCTGCGCCCGTAGTAGAGTTCCGCCCAGCGGGCGAGGTAATACTTGCTTACGCGCTCGAAGGGAATACCGCGAAAGTCTTCGTACTGGTGAACCTGCCCGCGTCCGAGGTCGCTCACGGAAATAACGAGCGGCCTCAAATGGAGCGCGGCAGTTTGCGCCCGATAGAGCAAGAGCGCCAGAACCAAGCAAACAACGAACAACACCAGTAGTGCCACTTTCAAATAAGTATTAGTGACGACCGGCTCGGCGTAGGCTTCAAGAAACCTTTGGCCGGCTTCGGATATCTGGAACGAGTTTTCTCTTTTTGTCTTTGTCATAGTCATGTGCTTATCCCAAGGGGTTCACCCAGGAGCCGGCACGGCCCCCGAGAATCGATCCGGTCAATTCCGGAATTTTGATCAGGCCGTAAATGCAGACGAAGAGCGTCACGAACAGCGGTGGCAGGAGCGTGAAGGCATTGGACAGGGTGATCGGGCCGATGACCCCTAACAGAGAAATCAGGACCTTCGAGAAGACGAAAATGAAGGCGCTGGCAATGACCTGATAGAAGCTGAATCCGATAAATGCCTTCAACCATCCCCAGAAGAGCCAATCCAATTTGGGCACAATGAAGAATGGAATGAAGATCGGTCCGACCAGTACGCAGACTGCGGCAGCAACATAGCCGTATGCAATGACCGCGAATGCGGTCGCTTGCATAGCGGCCAACGCGATGACGATTACGAGAACGGTCAGCGTTTCATGGAGGCTGAAGACTCCGGGGGGACTGCCCAACTGCTCCTCGGCCTTCGCCACGGCATCGGCAATCTGCTGCGTCTGGTCGGACTCGATCTGTCCGGAGAGCTGCAAGGCCTCCTGCGTAATGAGATCGCTGAAACTCAACCCGATTCCCGGCACCGGAGTCGAGTAATAGGTGAGCATTCCCAGGCCGAAAGCGATCAGCAAAATAAGGTCTGCAAACTTGGCGAAGTTGAAGCCGCCACCGTGCCCATGCGCGGCGGACAGGGCGGCCTTCACTCCGAACCACGCAATGAGGATCACGGCGAGGCCGCGAAACATATTGAGCCCGGACGCCTGGATCGCCGCGCTCTTAGTCGAGAGCAAAGCCGAGATGGCTTGGCCAAGAAAGGTAAACGGATTCTGATTCATGAAATCACCGCCCGCTGGTGCTGAGGGAAATGGCTTTGATGGAGCCGCTCACTCCGCCGTTCAGGTTTTGCATGGTGCCCGAGAAGTTCTGTTGAAAATAGATCGCCTGATTGATCAGGCGGTTCTGTTCGTCGATCCGCTGCTTATCGGCCAAGGCTTGCTGGGCGACAGCGGCGGCGAGAACCTGGTTGGTGTCCTGTTGCGAATGAATCTGGAGAAGCGTTGCCGTGTTGATCTTGCCCAACACGGCCATCTCCGTTTGCTGGCTGGAATCGCCGGAGTAGGTATCGGACTCAAGATTGGCAAGCTTTTGGGCGAAGGCTTCGGAATTGGAGCGCACGGACCCGACCGCAGAAAGCGAGCTGGTAATGGTCGCTTGTCCGAGTTCGGAGCTGGCGTACTGATTCTTGATGGCGGCTTGGGTCGGAGCGTCCTGAGACGCTAGGCTCCCTCCCGGATAGCTCCCCAACGGAATCACGGCGTTGCTGTACGCAGTTGCGGCGCGATTAGGGCCGCCGAGATTCAAAGCGTTGACCCAGGCGGATGTATTTCCATAGGTGTTCGGCCCGGACAAATTCGTCCACTGGGAAAAACTTGATTCGTAGCGTTGCGCCAGATTCTGCGGCATGCGCGACATCTGGTACGCGAGGTTGTAAGAGGCGATGATCTGGTCGCGGGTCTGGTTGGCCGCGGTGTACATCTGGTTCAATTGTTTGAATTCCTTGACAGCGTTGGCGTAGTTCGTGGCGTCGAAGACCGCCCACTGTGCGTGGGCTGTGGTGACCGACAGTGTGAACAACGCGAAAGCAAAACAGCAGATCCATCGTGATTTCATTTTTGATCTCCTTTTTCTCTGAGAGCCGGTGCCTGAAGCGGAACGCTTGACGGAAGCGAATCAGATGTTTGGTGGAATGGTGTGATTCTCGTAAGCAGGCAGCAACAAATCCTGCGTGAGGTAGATCTTAATGCGGTGTCCTTCTCGGATGGTCAGCGTGGGAGGCACGTTGATGAAGCGATCGAGCACGTTCGTACTTGATTGAGAAACGCTGGAAGCGACGCCTTGACGCCACAGGTCGGAGCCACTCGCGTTCAAGCCGCCATTGGTCGTCGATTGGGCTGCGCCCGCGATAACCCCCAGAGCGATGGACGTGCCAAAAATCTGCAAATAGTGGTTGTTCACTTTGTCTTTCAGGCCGGTCTCGCCGGCCTGGTCGAGACCGTGAAACTGGTCGAGATCGACGGAGTACCCATCCGGCATCAGCATCCGGTGGAAGGTCACTGCCAGGCGCTTTTGGCCGAAACCGGAAACCTTCTGCACATCGCCAAGAATGAAGGTGCCTTCAGGAATCAGCACATGCTGCCGGTCTTGGCTGTAAACGGGATTCGTGGTCATGACTTTGACCGGACCTGCAAACTCTCCGTCAAGCCGGTTTACGAGCGCTGTATCAACGGTCGTTCCTTCGAAGAGGACATACGGCTGCCCCTCGGCGGAATTCACGTTCACTTCGGGCGCCCGCTTCGCGGGCTGGCCGAGCTGCGTGCCCTCGGCGTGTGCGGTTTGTGGCGCACGCAACGAGGGAGCAGTCTCGGAAGCCGAAGGCGATTGACCGAGATCTCTCATGTCCTCACGAAATGGTTGTCCCGTGGGACTTCCGGAGGGAACGAGATTCGAAGCAAATCGCCCCTTGAATAGCAGGGCACGCTCGGCGTCTGCGAGCTGATCTCGTCGCGGTTCGGATGCAACCTCGGAAGTCCCATTGCCGGTCCGCTCGGCAGTAGCGATCTGTTGAGACGCGGACGACGTTCCGGCAATGGAGTGTCCCGGTGATTGGGATTGTTCGACCTTTCGTTGATCCTCGGTCAGGCCCCGTTTCAGTTCCTCAATCTCGTGCTGGTTGGCGTCATTTGAATAGACAGCCTGGGCCGTTCCCGCGTGAGCGGGTGGCCGGGCGTGTTTGTTCGAGAACATGACTGCGAACAAAATGAGGAGGGCAAGCCCGACAATGACGTAGGCTTGGCTCTGTTTGGGGACCACTCCCTGCGGGTTTGGTCGATGGTCGCGTAATTCTACTCCTGGGGACGGCTGCGACTGGGCTGTCTCGGACGCGGGATTCTGATTCTCTGGCGACATGGTTTTCTCCTATCGTGCGGCTCGATCAAAGGTGAGGGTGTGTTTGCCGATCGCGAGGTACCCGTGATCCACCACTTTCGGGAGGACGTAAGTCCCATCCTGCAACTGGAACTCGATGAGGCTGGGCTTGCCGTCCTTCAATTCGTAAACGGCAAACTTCTCGGGAGCTGACGACCGGACGTAAGTAAACTGGCCGTCTTCGTAGATCGCGGCAATGTCGAAAGGTTTTTTGTTCCGGTAGGCGTAGTCAAACTTCACATTTTGAGTTGGGTACAGGGAACGAAACCGCTCCACCGCCTGTTTGGCACGGCTCTCCGCGGCCTGGGCATTCTGCTGCGCGGCTGCGACTTCAGAGGCGGGGACCAGCTTCGATGCGCCGTTTGCGGCGGCAATCGAAGAAGGGTCGGACGGTTCGATTACGATCTTGAGATCAGGGTCACCCGACTCGACATCGTCCAGCGTGAACGAGTAGACGTTGGCTTTGTCCGTAATGAGATTGAGGTTCGAGTGAATGTCTGCCTTCGCCGGATGAAGAAAGCAGAAGTTGTTGGCCACGTCGATAATCCAGAAGTCTTTGTCTCCGGTCGCCACTTCTAGAATCTTTTCGGAAGCGGGGAGTTGAATCAACGTGGTGTATCGCATCTTGGCGCGAACGGGAACAATGTCGTTGGCGTGATAGTGGACGGTGCGTGCGGTCTGCTGCGCATGGCCGCTTGCGGCCAATAGCAGCAGAAGGAAGATCAGAGTCTTTTTCACTTTCATACAGGTTCCTTTCCTGAGTTGGGTTGTGGGTAGTCCTGGGCCAGACGCAGCAGACCCTGTTCCGGACCAAAGTGCGCGAAGTAATCCTGCTTGCGCAGGTTGTCGCGGGGATTGTTGGTGGCGATCCAGTAGGTGAGCGAATCGACTTCGAGTTGGAGCTTTTTCGTGACGCCCGGCTGGATCAGCAGGAGGTCGCGTTTCGATTGCAGGCTGGCCAGCAATTCAAGCTGCGTGTCGTTGAGCTGGAAGATCTCCGCATACAGCTTGCGGTCAATGCTTGGGTTGGCCAGAAATATCTTCGTCGGGCACGACTCGTTCACGACGTGCAGCATGTCGGAGGCAAGCAGTTCGACAACCGACTGCGTCGCCAGGATCATCGCGGCATTCTTCTTGCGCCAGGTCTTTTCCGCCCGCGTGATCCAGTCGCGGATGGTACGGTTCTTAAGGAAGATCCAGCATTCGTCAATCACAAATGCCTTGAAGGTGGCAGCGTTCTCCGGGCGTTCGATCTCCGCAGAGGCCCGGTGCAGCACATAAAAGAGCAACGGTTCGAGAACATCGGGGTAGTCGCTCCAGCCATCGAAATTGAAAGTCTGGAATCGGGAGAAGGTCAGCGTGTCTTCGACGTTGTCGAACAGATAGCCGAATTGTCCGGCCTGGCTCCAGCGATGCAGCCGCTCCCCGAGCAGTCCAAGGATGGATGCAAAGTTTGAAAGCGTCCTCAGTTCGCGCGGCAGCTTGTAGGTGCGTTCGACGGCTGCAAATAGAGCCCGCTCATCTTCGGGAGTCAGTTCATACCGTCCGTTGGCTTCGATCAGGACGCGCATGAACAGGTAGAGAAAATTCAGGTTCTCATGCGTCGGCTCCAGACAAAACGGGTTGATGGTAAAACCCGGATTCTTCAATCCGACATTGAGATAGGTTCCGCCGAAGCCTCGCGTCAAAGTCTCATAGCTCGCTCCCAGATCGAAGATGAAGGTCAAGGGGGCGTACTTCTGGAGGGATTGAACGATGAAGTTCAGGGTGAAGCTTTTGCCGGAGCCGGTCACGCCGAGTAGAAGCGTATGCGCCACGTCTCCGCTGTGGAGATTGAGGTAGTACGGCGTGCCGTGAACGGTCTCGAGAACGGCGAGGTATTCCTGCTCCAGGTGGGGATTGCGGGTTGCGCCCGCATCCACCGTAAAAAGGAAAGAGAGGTCGGCGTAGTTGGAATTCGAGGCCCACTGTTTGCGGAGATTGAATTGCCGGTTCCCCGGAACCGTGGCAAAGAAAGCATTGAGCAGGTTGTAGCGTTCCTCATACAGCAGTCCATCGTGCGTGGTGAACAACCTTTGCAACTCCGCAATCGCCTGCTCCGTCTTGCTGCGGTCTGTGCCATAGACCACGGCGGTGAGCGTGAATTCTGCAAAGGATTTGCCTTCCATGCCGATGGCGGTCAGCGCCTCGCCCAACTCGGCCACAGCGCCTTCCTTCGAATCATCGACCAGTTCGTCACGCGGACCGGTGTTCTGCCGGTCCTGAAGGTTCGACAGGAAGCTGGTTTTGGAGTTGTGGTAATGACGGCGGCGCTTGGCGATATCGTTTCGCGTTCGCGAGTTATCGACCGGATGCCACTCCGTGACCACGTGGAAGTTCGCGGGAATATCGAGGAGTCCTTGCAACAGGAGCGGCCGCGTTTCGCTGGGCAGTTCCTTCAGAGTGAGGATGCGCGTGTGGTAGTCGTCCAGCCGCAGATATCCCCGATGCGCTTCCAACTCCGAATCGCAAAGCTGCCAGTCAAGACCAGCGGGCGCGTACAGTCGCGCATTCTGAATTTTGGAGGGGCAGAAATTTACGAGACGCCGCTCAAGGCGGAAGGTCTTCTCTGCCCCTAGCAGCTCGATCTCGAAGAGATCGTTTAGCTGCCCAATCAAACTTTGAATCTTCCGCTCTAGCACAAGGCGGTCGTGTTCGATCTGCTCGTGGATCAACGTGCGCTTCCCGTTGCTGGCGAACAGCGATTGCAATTCTCGTAGAGAACCTCGCGGATTGGCCGGCAACTGCGAGAGCGCGTCGAATAATCCAGTCTTGGCATGGCTGCTTTCAACCATCAAGACCCAGAAGATCTCAATGCTGAATAGCCGGTCCGCTTTCGATTCGAGGAACGCGGCACGCTGCTCCACGGCGGCGCGGACGAGGGGATTGTCATAAGACCCTGATGGAATCGCGGGACGGTTGCGCTTGAACAGGATCTGGTAGAGCCTTGTTCTTTCGTTCAGCGCACGGAAAGCAGCCTCAAGACGCTTGACGGCATAGTCTCGGGCGGCGCGGTCGAGGCTCTCATAGTCGATGCCGCCGATCTTGAAGGCCACGCCGAGGTCGCCAGACTTCGTGAGAAAAGCGTGTTCATCCCAGAAGCCATAAAGATTTATGTGCGCCTGAAACGATCCCGCTTCCTTCCATTGCTCTGTAATGTGATCAATCTTGAACATTGCGCCTCGCAATCGATATCTCCTTTGGGGACCACTTCATCGGGTCATAGCGGGTGCGGAACTTGGCCGAATTCAGCAGCACCCGCAGAATTTCAACGTCGTACTTCGTCAGGCGTTGCGCGGCCAGCACGCCCACGACAAACACCAAAATGCCTCCGAGCAAGCTGTGCATGAGTGTGAAGATTGCGCCGCCCGTCACCAGCGCAACAAAGAACAACCGCCGCTCTGCACCAAGAATGGTCAATGGGCGGTTCAACGTCTTGAAGACCAGGTAGTGTCGGAATTCGGTTTGTGTAGAACTGCCCTTTGCCATTGCTGCTTGCTCCTCTGGACGCATCGTTTCCGTGGACTGCCGGAACTGCCTGACGCCGCTTCTTAACCGGGAAAGAGCCAGGCCATGAAATTCACTGCGCCGATGGCCATGCCGATTCCGAAGACGATGCCGGCCAGCATTCGCTTACTCTGGCCTTCGCCATAAGCGAACATCAGGCCCCCGATGACGATGGCCACGAGAGACAACCCGGTGGCGATCGTTCCGGTGAAGGCAGTTTTGAGAACATTGACCGCGTTCTCCCATGGGCTGTTGCCGTTTTGCTGTGCATGGGCCGGTATCGCGAGCAAAGACAGTAGTAGGGCTTGCCAGAGGGTGCGGAGCCGGATGCGGTGGACTCGGTGTTTGGTTTTTTGGGAATCGAGGAGCTGCATAGATGAAATTCCTCCGTAGGTATTCGCGCGTTTTGCGTTGTGTCTTGGAAGAAAGTAAGCCGGAAACGGTGGACCGATTGTTGCCTTTTCGAGCAGACCTATGCCGTTTCGGGCATGAATCGCAGAGAAGCGCGACGATGCTGGCGGGACTAGCCCGTCTGGTGGGATAGACGAAGACAGGCCGGCCGATAGGCCGGACCAACCGCAGAAGGGTGGGCTACGGGCTTGTTAGGAGAGAGAAAAGGCGCTAGAGGATGCGTGCGCGGGAAATTGGCAGCACGTGTTTGGGAATGAGTCCCCGCTTGCGCATATCTGCCTGCGTGGATCCGAAGTTCCCGGACGACTAGCTGGCTTTTCGAAACGAAATGGTAATGCAGTCGCGTTTCGCAAAGGGTTTAAATCCCCGGCTGTTGCCGGAATGAGAGCTCTGCGTCATGATTTCCCAACCATCGCTCAGCATTCTAGTAATGTGTCTATCCATTGTCTGCATGCTCGGTAAAAACCTTTGTCGGTAGTATTTTCCAGTCCAATTTCTCTCATACGTAAAAGACTTAATCTTCATAAACGCGTCGCTTTCCTCCCTTCAGAAATCTTTTTATATGGTACCGCGCGGGTAGCGGACTCCAACACGAGATGGGGGTGCTTTTTTCTTTAACCATCGATGTCGGAGAAAGTTGCGGATCATAAGCGTGGGGGCTAACGATGAGGGCCGAGTTAGGCGAAGGGGGCGAGGGCCAGGCCCGCGAGTGGGATTAGAAAAGACAGTCCGGCTGAGAGCCGGATAACCAAGAAAGGGCGGGCTACGGGCCTGGAACGACAAACAGAACTGGAATGGAGGGGCTGTAGAACGGGGCACGTTGAGCACGTGCCCCCGGTTGCGGATTCTCAGCGGGTCAGAAATAATCTCCCATCGCCATTGAAGGCTTTCCGTATGACAGCCCTGGCCAAGCTGAGGTCTTTAAGCACCACCGCTGGCTTGATGCCTCTGGCTTTGGCGATTACCTTCGCGTTCAGCATCGGTCTTGCTGCCCTCATGTTTTTCCAGTTCTCGCACGTTATGTGCTCCCTGAGAGCCGCATCCGGGCCGAGTTCTACAATGCATTGAAGAGTCTTGGACAAAGCACGGCGCAGCAGCGGATAGTGGGCAATCTGCTCCAAGAGGTCGCGGGTGATGAACTCCTCTTCGGCGGTGCGCATTGCCGGGTTGCGCGGGGAAAACCAGTCCACATTCTCCACCGTGTGAATGCCGCAGTTTTCATCTCGCCTGAAGTACTCCGAGCACGCGCCTTTGAGCATGGAGCGGTAAAGATAGCGCCGAAAAGAATCGGATATGGGATGCAGAGTAACCGGGCGCTGAAACATGCCGAGTAGGGCATTGACTGCGCCGTTATACAGACATTCAAGCTGCCAATCAGACGGGTATACGAATAGTCTCTCCGCCTTGCGTTCTGACCACTTCTGCGCCAATGGCATGGTCGAAGCCAGAAACAAACTCAGCGCATTGGGCTGTTCGTGATTGCGGTATGCGATTTCCGCAACGTCGATGCGGACCGTCTTATCGGCGGCACTGAACAGATAGTGCGATAGGGCCGACGCTTGGTTAGCGTCGAGGGGTGGAATTGTCCTATGGGTGAGGCACTCGTTTACGCTGGCAGGCAAGGCAGGATGTAGCTGCTCGTCGATGGTTTGGCTGTTGCTGTTGTTGTTGCTAGTAAATTCCATTTTTTTGTCCTTCCGCCGTCGTCCGGCTGTTTTGTTCTCACTTGAGCGCCAGCGGACAAAACAGCCGGGCGACGGGGGCAAGGACAGGAACGAAGGCCGGAGGAGGGTGGCAGGACGCTCGGGCGGCGCGGTAAGTGCCAAACGCGGTTGCTTTTTGTTTGGCGCGCGACCGGCGCATGAAGTCCGAGCGGACGCCGGAGCCCTGGCCGAAGGGCGACCACCCGGAGAGGCCGCAGTGGGGCAAAGCGACCGCAGGTCACCGTTTTGGGCTTACCGGAGGGCTGCGAGTTGTGGCAAGCACAAAAATGGCGCTCGGGAATGCCGAGCGCCGGAAATGAAGAGGGGGTATTTACGCCGCGGCGGGAGCCGTTTTCTTCGCGGCTTTCTTCTGCTTTGCCGCTTGTTGGGTTCGCTTCGTAGCGAATTCCTGTGTGACTGTCTTCTGAAGCTTCTCTACATCGACCCGATAGCGTTTTGCCATGATCAGCAAGGGATCGTCCGCTTCTTTGTCCGGCAGCTGATAGGCCGAGTCCAGCAAACTGATTTCGAGAAGCAGTTTCGAGAGTTCGGCTTCATCTAGGGCAGCAGCTTGTTTCAGCAGCCCCGGCTTGCCGGACACGACTCCGTTCCCTGTATCAAGTCTGTGCCGCTTGGCCATCCGCGCCTCTTGGGTGAACGGTAAACACCGGATGAGGTACTGGGCAATAACGAGCAAATCCCCACGCTTGAGCGGGGAGCCAACTCGCTTGACCACCTCTGCCAACATGCGATGACGCACGGTGATCGCGAGCTTATCCTTCTCGATGCGCCTTCTCTCTTCCGCTCGGGCGCGTTGGGTGTCCTGCGCGGACGGCTGTTTTGCGTGGTGAATACGGCAGCTCGGGTCGGCGCACACTTTCACCACATGCCCTCGCCTGCCGCCATCGGCGACAATGGCTTCGGTCATC
>Ga0102924_1002864_pt1 | contig 18457 bp, 11 predicted proteins | sample PaiPotPPM11metaG_FD_80116 | JGI IMG/M metagenome (GOLD analysis project Ga0102924, IMG submission 80116) | Iron sulfur acid spring bacterial and archeal communities from Banff, Canada, to study Microbial Dark Matter (Phase II) - Paint Pots PPM... ...
GCGCTCGCCGGGACGAGGCTCTTGGCGAGCTTGCCCTTGCGGCTCTCGGCGATCTCCTGGGCTTTCTTCGGGTCCTTGACGGCATCCATCCGGTCGCCGGCGTTCGGCACCTCGTTCAGGCCGAGGATCTCGACCGGCGTCGCCGGCCCCGCCTCGAGCACCTGCTTGCCGTGCTCGTTCGTCATCGCGCGGACCTTGCCGAAGCCGGCGCCGGCGAGGACGAAGTCGCCCACGCGCAGCGTGCCGTCCTGCACGAGGACGCGCGCCACCGGACCGCGGCCGCGGTCGAGGAGCGCCTCGAGGACGGTGCCGCTCGCGGGTCGCGTGGCGTTCGCCTTCAGCTCGAGGATCTCGCTCTGCAGCTGCACCGACTCGAGGAGCTTGTCGACGCCCTCGCCCGTGATCGCGCTCACGTTCACGAACAGCGTGTCGCCGCCCCACTCCTCCGGGACGAGACCCAGATCGCCCAGCTCTCGCTTGACGCGCTCGGGGTCGGCGTTCGGCTTGTCGATCTTGTTGACCGCAACGATGATGGGAACCTTCGCCGCCTTCGCGTGCGCGACGGCTTCTTTCGTCTGCGGCATGACGCCGTCGTCGGCCGCGACGACGAGGATGACGACGTCCGTCACGCTGGCGCCGCGGGCGCGCATCTGCGTGAACGCCTCGTGGCCCGGCGTGTCGAGGAAGACGATCGTGCCGTTCGGCGTCTCGACCTTGTACGCGCCGATGTGCTGCGTGATGCCGCCCGCTTCGCCGGCGGCGACGTTCGCCTTGCGGATCTTGTCGAGGAGGCTCGTCTTGCCGTGGTCGACGTGACCCATGACGGTGACGACGGGCGGGCGCGAGCCGGCGCCGTCTGCCTCGACGGCCTCTTGCTCCCCGCGGGCCGCCGCGATGTTCTGCTCCTCGCTGCGGCTCACGTCCTCGATTTCCCAGCCGAACTCGCCGGCCAGGATCTTCGCGGTGTCGGCGTCGAGCGTCGTGTTGATGTGGACGCCGCTCATCCCCATCCCCAGGAGCTTCATCAAGACCTCGGTGGCCTTGAGGCTCATCTTCTGCGCCATCGCCTGCAGCGTGATGTCGCCCTCGATGCGGATGACCTTCTTGTGGGCGCTCATCTCCTGCGTGGAGACGATCGACGGCTTCTTCGGCATCATCGGGCCCATCTGGCGGCGGCCGCCCGCTCCGCCCGCGCTGCGGCCCATCATCGGGCGACCGGGCTGCTGGCCGGGGGCGCGCACGTCGCGGCGTCCGCTGGGGCCGCCGCCGGCGTTCGCCCGAGGATCGTATGTGGACCGGCGGGGCATGTTCGGCTGCGGGACCGCCGAGCGCGCCGACGCGGCGGAAGGCGACGGCATCGGAACGCCCGGCCGACCCGTCCAGTACTCGACGCCGGTCTTCGGCGCAGTGGCAGGGCGGGTGGGCTGCACGACCGCCTCGGGCACCGGCGGCGCAGCGGCTGCCGGGGGCGGCGGTGCCGGAGACGGCGGTGGCGCCGGGGCAACGACCGGCACCGGAGTGGGGACCGGCGGAGGCGGCGGAGCGGCTTCTTGCACGAGCGCGGGCGCCGCGGCCGCGACGGCATCGTCGGTGAGGCGCTCGACGGGCGGCGGGATCTCGGACACGACCGGCGGCTCCACCGGCGGAAGGCTGCGCGCGCTCGTGCGCTCGCGCGGAACGGAGGCGGGGGCCGGCGGCTCCACCGAGCGCGTGCTCTTGCGCTCCTCCGGCACCGGCAAGCGGCCGCTCTCGTGCTCACGCGCGAGGATCGGCTCGGACGCGCTATGGCCGTTGTGCTCGGTCGTTACCATGACGTCGTCGAGCGAACGCACGGACGGGGCCACGGGCGGCAAGGACGCGCTCGACGGCGGCGCCGGTGGCGCGGCCTGACCCGTCGACGGCCCGGCCTTCGCAACCGCACGGCGCTTGATAACGCGACCGTCGGAGCGAATGCGCTCCTCGACCACGTCGTGCGTGCGCTGCTTCTCGAGGTGGCGCTTCACGCGCTCGACAGCCTCGGGCTCGACGGAGCTCATGTGGTTACGCACGTCGGCCACGCCGATGGCCTGGAACAGCCCGACGACCTGCTTCGGGTCGAGGTTCAACTGCTTCGCCACCTCGTAGACGCGAACCTTGCTGCTCATCGAGCCTCCGGACGTCTGCTGCATCCTGCACCTTCTCCCATCGCTGTCGCACCCGCGTCGGCCACCGCGCGCAAATTCTTGAGCTCCGCGGCGATGCCGCCGTGGCAAACCGCACAAATTGCTACCGTTTCTTCGCCAAGCAAGGCCCCGAGCTCCGTTTTCGTCTTCCAGGCGACGGCTCGCCCCGCGCCGGCGGAAGCGATCACCTCCGCCGAATGTGCCACGCTGCCCGCGTCGGTGGCGACAACCGCGAGCGCGCCCCGCCGCAGAGCATCGCAAGCCGCCTGAGCGCCGATGGCCAGGACGCGGGCGCCACGAGCCGCCAGGAGCAGCCCCTTGAAGCGGCGGTCGCATGCGGCGACGAGGCGCTCGCCCAGCTCCGCCGCGGAGATGGTGACGGGACGGTGAAACGCCCGCGCCAGGCCCTTGGGTGCAGCCGCCAGGCAGCGCGCGGTCGGGTGCACGTGCGCACCCCGGCCGAACGCGCCGCCGGCCAGGTCGAAGGCAACCTCTCCTTCCTCGACGACCATGCGCACCATCCGCACGCCGTCCCCGGCCTCGTCCCGCGCACGACAGCCCACGCAGGTGCGCTCTGGCGCGCCCCGCTTTCGGGTGGGCTCTACGTGCATGGGTCCAGACTCCACTTCTCTTCTTCTCCCGGGTTTCGTCCTTCTCACGTTTGCGGCTGCTGCGTTGCCTCACGCGCGCGGGCCGCGGCGTCGCGGCGCGCCGCCTCGATGGTCTTCGCGTCGCCCGACAGGAACTGCTCGGCCCCCTGCTTGATGGCGCGCGCCTTCTTGATGCCGAGGCCCGTCTTGATCGCCAGCTTTTCCTCGTCCTCTCGCAGGATATCCTCGACGGTCTTGTATCCCGCGTCTTCGAGCAGCTGCACCGTCCGCTCGCCGACGCCGCGAATGAAGAGCAGCCGTTCCCGCTCCGTGAGCGGCTCGGTGCGCGACGAGGCGGCACGGAGACGCTCCTGGCGCAGGCGCTCCATCGTCTGTTCGGCGTTGCCGCGGATGCGAGCGGCCGCCTCGGCACCGCCGAGGCCCGGCATCGCCGCGAGCTCCTGCTCGCTCGCCTCGGCGAGCTCCTCGAGCGTACGGAACCCCATGCGGTACATGCTGCGCGCGATGGCCTCGGTCACTCCGTCGATCTGCTGAAGCTGCGCGACGGCCTCCTCCTCCATCTGCTTGAACTTGCTCTCGCTGATGATGTCGAGCTTCCAGCCCGCGAGCTGGGCGGCCAGGCGCACGTTCTGCCCCTTGCGGCCGATGGCCAGGCTGAGCTTCTCGTCGGGAACGACGAGCTCCATTCGACCGTCGGCCTCGTCGACGATCACCTTGCTCACCTCCGCCGGCTGGATCGCCGCGCAGACGAAGCGGGCCGGATCGCGGTCGTAGGGCACGATGTCGATCTTCTCGCCGCGCAGCTCCTGCACGACGGCCTGCACGCGCGCGCCCTTCATTCCGACGCAAGCGCCCACGGGGTCGACGTCGGCGTCGCGGCTCGTGACCGCGATCTTCGAGCGGGCGCCTGGTTCTCGCGCGCACGCGACGATCTTGACGATGCCCTCGTAGATCTCCGGAACCTCGGCCTCGAAGAGCTTCTCGACGAGGCGCGGGTCGTTGCGGCTGAGGATGACCTGCGGGCCGCGCGCCTCGCGGTCGATTTCCTTCACGTAGGCGACGATCCGATCTCCGGGGCGGTAGGTCTCGCGCGGCGTCTGCTCGCGGAACGGGAGAATCCCTTCGGTGCGTCCCAGGTCAACGATGAGGTTGTTCCCCTTCTCGAAGCGCCGGACGACGCCCTTGATGAGCTCCCCCTTGCGGTCCTTGAACTCGTTGAAGATGAGATCGCGCTCCTCGTCGCGGACGCGCTGGATGAGCACCTGCTTGGCCGTCTGGGCCGCGATGCGCCCGAACGCCTGGCGCGCTTGCTTCACGCGCAGGATGTCGCCGTAGTCCTTGTCCTGCTCGGCGGCCTTCTTGGCGTCGTTGGGGTGCCAGAAGATCTGGAAACCGAGCTCCTCCCCCATCTCCGCCTCGAGGCCGAGGCGCTGCGCGTCCTCCATCGCGATCTCGCGATCGTCGTCGGCCACGTCGTCCACGACCGTCATGTACTGGAAGAGGTCCACCTGACCGGAGTCTTCGTTGAAGCGAGCCTCGAGCTCGCGGTTGGGGCCGAAGACGCTCTGCGCCGCCTTGAGGATGGCCTCCTCGACGGTCTTGACGAGGCGCGCTTTGTCGATCCCCTTGTCCTTCGCGACCATCTCGATCGCTTGAAGGAGGGTGAGATCTCCGCCGGTCTGCTGCTGTTGGATCGCCATATTGTCCTCAGTGCCTGCTCTGCTTGTGTCTCTTCTCGACCGCTCTGTGCGCTTTCGCGCGAGCCCCTGGTGCCGTGGGCGGCCGCGAACCGAATTCGAAGACGAGGCGCGCGCTCTCGATGGCCGAGAGCGGCACCTCGAACGTGCGTGCGCCGTCGACCACGTGCAACTTGGCTTCGTGAACGCCGCCCAGAATCCCGACCACGACGCGCTGTCCCGCGATCGGATCGCGCAGCTTGAGTTTTGCCTTCTGCCCGGCGAACCGCAAAAAGTCGCGCTCGCCCCGCAGCGGGCGCTCGACGCCGGGCGAGCTCACCTCGAGGTTGTATGCGTGCGGGATGAGGTCGGCCACATCGAGGGCCGGGCTGAGATCGCGCGAGACGTTCGCGCAGAGCTCGAGGTCGACCGCGGCGTCGCGCGTCGACAGGTTCCGCGCGGCCGCGCCTTCCTTCTCGACGTAAACGCGCAGCACCCAACCGCCGTGCTCGGGACGAACCTCGACGCCCACCACCTCGGCGCCGTGTGCGCGCGCGATCGGCTCGATGACGCGCAAGAGCGCGTCGCGATCGATTCCGTGCAAGGAGGGGCTGCTGGATAGCGACATGGGCCGAAAAAACGAAAAAAAACGCGGGCCCCGGATTGGGGTCCCGCGTGTTTGAAAACCACCAAACTGGGCGGCCAAGCCTACCCCCGAGAAGGAGACCGATCAAGCCCCCTACGTACGTTTTCCGGGGCGGGCCCCCTACCCGCCGACGGATAAGCTCCTCTCGAGGCTCTGCGTCGTACGCCAGGGGGGCGGCACCCTAGAACCCCGGGAGCGGGTTCTTCTTCCTCTCGCCGGGCGGGGGCGCCGGCGGAGCGCCCTCTTTTTCCAGAATGATGAACTGGACCCGGCGGTTTTGCGCCCGATTGGCCGGCGTCACGTTCGGGACCAGCGGCTTCTCCTGCCCGTACCCCATGGCGACCAGGCGGTCCGATGGAACGCCGTGCTGGACGAGCCAGGCGCGCACCGCCTCCGCTCGCTGCTCGCTGAGGAGCTTGTTGTGCTCCGGCGTCCCGCTGTTGTCGGTATGACCCTGCACCTCGACGCGCTTGATCTCGGGGTGACGGATGATCGTGTCGGCGATCTCGGTGAGGAGCCCGAAGGACTCCGGAAGGATGACCGCGCTGTCGAGCGCGAACTGAATCTGCTGGCGGATCGTGATCTCCTTCGGCGTGACCTTCACGTTCGCGGTCTTGGGCTTCGGGCGGAGCATCAGGTCGATCGAGTTCTCCTGGCGCGGCTTGACGTCGACCGGCTCGACGAGGACGAGGTACCCGTCCGCCGTGACGTTCACCTGCGCCGTCCCCGGCGAAACCCCCTCGAAGCGGAAACCACCGGAGGGGTCCGTCGTCAGGCGGAGTTCCTTGCGCTGCGAATCCTCGAGCACCACCTGGATGCCGCCGAGGGCCTGGTTGTTGTCAGCGCCGCGGACGTGCCCGACGACCGTGCCGACGCGCGGTAGCGCCTCGAGCGGGCAGTCGACGTTGACGTTCGGCGCGTCCTTCGGGACCGTCACCTCGCACGAGGCGGGCTTGTAGCCCTCGGCCTTGATGTCGAGCACGTACTGGCCCGGGGGCACGTCGTCGGCGAACTTGCCGTCGGCCCCCGTCGCGATGGGTGACAGCTCCGGGTGATCGCGGTACGCGAGGATGGCGCCCTGAACCGGGTCGTTCTTGTCCCTCTCGTGAACGAACCCGACGACGTGCCCGCGGGGCGCCGCCTTCTCGACGACCTTCTCGACCGTCTTCGTCTTGATGACCGGAGGCCGCTCCTGCGTGTCGACCGCCCAGCCGGCGCCCAGGTAGAGGGTCCACGGCGGCGTGGGCTGCAGCTCCTCGATGAAGTCGTTCGTTCCGCCCAGGCCGATGTCGACCGCGGCGAGCAGCGAGAACCCGGCCTTCCACGGGTAGAAGCGGCTTCCGAGCGTGAGCGTGGCCGGGACCTGCGTGTCGTTTTGCAGACAGCTGTCCTGGCTCGGGTTGGTCGGCAAGCACTGGTAGCCCTGCCGGTTGTTGGGGATGGCGATCTTCGCCTCGACGAGGGGGCGGACGCGCTCGTCGGCCAGAAAAGCCTCGCCGCCGATGAGGATGTCGAACTGGTCGACGCGATTGACGCCGAGGCCGTAGCGCTCGATGCGCGTCACCTTCGTCCCCCGCGCGACCTCGGTGTCGGCGATGACGTCGCCCGTGTTGTCGACGAAGTACACGGCGTTCACGCTGAAGCGTAGGGGAACGCGCGACTCCAGGCCCCGCAGGTCGGCGGTGAACAGGCCACCGAACTTCGCGCTCGTGCCGCTCCCGTCGAGGCCGACCGACCCGGTCCCGTTGATCAGCCACAGCTCCGAGAAGAGGCCCAGGTGCAGGACGTCGCCGACCGGTGCGACGTACTTGATGCCGAGGTTCATGTCGCCGAGCACCTGGAGGAGCGCCGGCTTGTTCTGGGCGTCGCTGTTGGCGTACGCCATGATCGAGCCGTACGCGTCGAACGTCCCGGCGCCCGCCTTGAAGAGCGACGCGCTCAGCGCGAGCGTGCCGCCCACGTGGTTCATCGTGTCGCTCGTGACGGCCATCCCGCCGGAGGGATTGGGGCACGGGAACTTGCTGGTGCAGAGGAAGCCTGCCGAGAACCAGTCGGTGATGAAACCCAGGCGGAACTGGCCCGGCGCGCCCGTCTGCGCGTGCTGGGTCTTGAGAAGGCCCGTGCCGCCGTTGATCGTGTTCGCCTCGTTGACGAGCCGATCGCGCTCAGCCCACTCCGCGGCCTGGGCGGCTTCGTCCCCCTCGCCAGGAGCGGGGGCCGCACCGGATGCAGAGACGCTGCCCTCGGCTTGAGCGGCGGGGGGCGGCGCGGCGGTCGTCTCAGGCGCCGCCGGTGCAGGCGCTGCCGGTGCAGGCGCCGCGGGAGCGGCAGGAGGCGGCGCGACCGGCGGCGTGGCCGCGGTATCGGCGGGAGCCGGGAGCGCGGGCTGCGCGAGCGCGGTTCCGGCGACGAGAAAACTGCACACTACGGAGGCGAAAAGAAAGCAAGAAGCACCAAGCGACGGTCGGGTCATGAGATGTTCTCCGAAGAGGCCTTCTCCAGCACCAGCAACCCCTATAGTGGGTTTGGACCTCAGCCTTGTATCACCAACCCGCGACGATTCCAGACCCGATCGCGCCGCCAGCCCGACCCGCGCAGTAGGCGCGGAGCCCCTCGGGCATCGGACGCCGTTCGTGTGGGAGTTCGCTCCCTCGGCCCGGCGGGCCTCGGGCATGCGACGCCGTTCGTGTGGGAGTTCGCTCCCTCGGCCCGGCGGGCCTCGGGCATGCGAACTACACTCCCTGGGACATGGCTCAACGGGGTCGCATTCTCATCGTGGACGACGAGGCCAACGCGCGCGGTGCCCTGAGCGAGATCCTCCGCGAAGAGGGTTACGCAACGGAGACTGCAGCGGACGGGTTCAAGGCGCTTGGAAAGCTCGACGAATTCGCGCCGGACGTGATCCTCACGGACCTGAAGATGCCCGGTCTCGACGGGATCGCGTTCATGGAGAAGGCGCGCAGCGCCGCGCCAGGGGCGGTCTTCGTCGTGATGACGGCGTTCGGCACGATTTCGAGCGCGGTGGAGGCGATGAAGAAGGGGGCCGAGAACTACCTCCTCAAGCCGCTCGACCCGGAGGCCCTCGGCGCGGTGGTCGAGCGGGCCATGGAGAAGGCGCGCCTCCTCCAGGAGACGCGGAGGCTGCGCGACCGCCTGCGCGAGCGCAACGCCTTCAGCCACGTCGTCTCGGCCGACCCCAAGATGCACGCCGTCCTCGAGCTCGTGGCGCAGGTGGGGCCGAGCAAGGCGAGCGTCCTTGTGACCGGCGAGAGCGGCACCGGCAAGGAGCTCGTGGCCGAGGCGATTCACCTCGCGTCTCCGCGCGCCCGTTCGCCGTTCGTCCGCCTGCACTGCGCGGCCCTGAGCGAGTCGCTCCTCGAGAGCGAGCTTTTCGGGCACGAGCGCGGAGCGTTCACGGGCGCTGTCGGCCGGCGCGAGGGGCGCTTCAAGCAGGCCGACGGCGGCACGCTCTTCCTCGACGAGATCGGCGAGATTTCCCCCGCGGTGCAGGTCAAGCTCCTGCGCTTCCTCCAGGAGAAGACGTTCGAGCGCGTCGGCGGCAACGAGACGCTCAAGGTGGACGTGCGCGTGATCGCGGCGACGAACCGGGACCTCCTCGCGGAGATCAAGAAGGGCACCTTCCGCGAGGACCTCTTCTATCGTCTCAACGTCGTCACGGTCGAGCTCCCGCCCTTGCGCGAGCGCCGTGGGGATATTCCGGCCCTGGCGAGCTTCTTCTTGCGCCGGTACGCCGCCGAGAACGGGAAGACGATCGAGACGTTCGCGGACGACGCGCTCGCGACGCTGCTCGAGTACCGCTGGCCCGGAAACGTCCGCGAGCTCGAGAACGTCATCGAGCGTGCGGTCGTCCTCTGCGAGGGGTCGAAGATCGAGAAGCGGCACCTTCCTCCCAGCGTCGTCCCCGCCGAAGAGCGCGACGGCGTGCCGGCGATCCCGGGCTCGACGATCGCGGAGCTCGAACGGTACGCCATCCTGAAAACGCTCGAAGCCTGCGGCGGCTCCACCTCGAAGGCCGCTACGGTGCTCGGCGTCAGCCCGCGCAAAATTCAATACAAGCTGCACGAATACGCGGTCGCGGAGAGCGGATCGTGAGCGACGCGGTTCTTCGCGTCACCGGACTCGCCAAGAAGTTCCAGAAGCCGTTCACAGGGACGGTGGTCACGGCCGTGCGCGGCATCTCGCTCGAGGTGTTTGCCGGCGACATCTTCGGCTTTCTCGGGCCGAACGGCGCGGGAAAGACGACGACCATCAAGATGCTCATGGGGCTCATCGCCCCCAGCGCGGGGACGATGGAGATCCTCGGCGTCCGCGCGCCCTCCCCGGAGACGATGGCGCGCGTCGGCTTCCTCCCGGAGAACCCCTATGTGTATCCCTACCTGTCTCCGCGAGAGTTCGTGACGCTCTGTGGGCGTCTCTCCGGGCTCGCCGGGAGCACCCTCCGCGAGCGCTGCGTGAAGGTCATCGAGCGCGTGGGGATGGCGAGCGCCATCGACCGACCCGCCCGCACCCTGTCGAAGGGCATGCTGCAGCGAGTGGCCCTCGCCGCGGCGCTGGTCCACGAGCCGGAGCTCCTCGTCCTCGACGAGCCGATGAGCGGCCTCGACCCCGTCGGCCGCAAAGAGGTGCGCGACCTCATCCTCGAAGAGAAGCGACGCGGCCGGACCGTCTTCTTCTCGAGCCACATCTTGAGCGACGTCGAGATGCTCTGCGATCGCGTCTGCATCTTGCGAAAGGGAGAGGTCGTCGTCGCGGGCGCGCTTCGAGACCTCCTCTCGGCGGGCGACCGCCACAGCGAAGTGACCATCGGGGGCGCCAGCCCGACGCTGCGCGAGGCGCTCGCCGGCATCGCGAGCGCAACCCGCGAAGTCGGCGACCTCCTCGTCATGGAAGTCGAGGGCGACGACGCGGTGCGCGACGTCGTTCAACGCGCGCTCGCCGACGGCGCCCGCCTCGAGAGCGTCACGCCCAAGCGCGAGACGCTGGAGAATCTCTTCGTCCGCCGCGCGATCTGAGGGCTCGGACAGGACGACGGCAACAAGAGGCGGCCGCCAAGCCACAAAGGCGGCTCGGCGGCCCGGCCTGCTGTTCGGCTTCGGTGATCTAAAACGCGGCGGCGGCGGCTTCGACGGCGGCCACGAGGAGGTCGGCCTCGAGGACCCACGCCTCTGCCTGGCGCGGCTCCACGGGCGTGCCGTGGAACTCGGCCCCGTCGAGCGCCGCGATGATCTTCTGCGCCAGCGCGTCGCGGGCCTTCGTCAGGTCGTTCAAGAGCGCCACCGCGTTCTGGTACTTCGTGTCGCTCGTGGCGTCGCCGCTGGCGAGGGCCGCCGTCGAGATGCGCAGCGACGCGAGAGCGAGCGGCCCGACCGGCGCGTTGATGGCCTTGTACGCGCGGGCGAGGCGCTCGAACGCCTCGGTGTGATCGCCGACCGCCTCGGGCAGCGCGCGCTTCTCGAGCACCTCGGAGAGCACGCGCCCGTCGGACACGTAGTCGTCGGCGAGTCCGGCGAGCGCGAGCACCGTCGGGCGGATGTCGGTGTGATCGGACCAGACGGCGTCGCTGACGCCGTCGCGCTTGACGCCGGGGCCGACGATGCCGAGCCACGTGTGCGTGATCTCGGCCTGCACGCCGCCGTGGTTCCAGGCGAACCCGGGGTTCTCCTGGACGTCCGGTCCGGAGGTCTGGAAGAAGTAGTCGTCGTTGCCGAACATGACGAAGCTCGGCGTGCGCTGCGCGTCGCCGGTGACCATGTGCAAGAGGTTCAGCTCCGCCAGGTCGGCGAGGGCGACGGTGAGCTGGTCCGTGTTGCCCGTGATGGGGCTGACCGCGGTCAGCTTGGCGGCGGCGCGCTCGTAAGCGCGCGCTGCCGGCGTGCCCGGCGCCTGGTTGCCCTGGATGTAGAAGACCGGGACCATGTCGAAGTGGATGTCGAACGGCGTCGCCGCGAGCGACGAGTCGACCTTCGCGAGGAGCGACGTGATGTTCGCGTCGATCTCGCCGCTCTTCGCGTACGTGCACGGGATGGTGACGCCGTCGCAGTTCGCGGGGCTGGGCGGTCCGCCCGCGAAGTGGTCGTTCTCGTCGGCTGTGACGACGAAGACCGTATTGTCCTTCGTGATCCCGTCCGCGGCGAGGCGCGTGAAGAACGCATCGAAGGCCTGGTCGTACGCGGCGAGCTGGGCGACGTACCCCGCCTCGCCCGGGCCGAAAGCGTTGCCGCCCGCATGGTTGTCGTGCGCGTCGGAGATGTAGGCGAACGTCACCGCGATGCCGTGCTCCTGCATCGCCGCGACGTACGCGAGCGTCTGCGCGGCGCTGATCCCGCCGAAGCCGGGGAAGCCGCTTATGGGCTGCCCGCTCAGGTCCGTCAGCGGCCCGTTCGGGCTGATGAGCGGGGCGACGTACTTGTGCCCGAAGAGGCCATTGTAGCCGCTGTATCCGCCCGGCTCGTCCGGCAGAAGGTCGGCCACGCCGCCGTTCTCCGCCGAGCAGAGCGTGTCGCCCGCCGCGCAGTGCACGCTGATGCCGACGAAGTCCGCCGTGGCCTGGCTCGGGTTGGCCTTCGCCTCGGCGACCTGCGGAGAGCTCGCGCCGAAGACGGTGCGCAGGTCGCCCGATGTGTTCTCGAGCTCGATGTTCGCGATCGACGCGGCGCCGACGTTGCACCCCGCGCGGGTGTACGGAACCCACGGCGCCGGCGTGTTCTTGCCGTCGGGCGTGATCATGTTGAACGACGTGTCCGTCGTCGTGTTGACGGGGTCGGTCCAGTAGGTGAACGAGCTCGCGAAGCCGTCGAAGAACTTGGACCCCGGCGGCGTGAAGAAGCCGTAGCTGTTGGCGACGGCCTGCCCGTGTCGGCTGGCGTAGACGCCGGTCAGCGACGTGACGATGTCGTCGGCCGTGTGCGAGATGAGCGGGGTGTGATGGTTCGAGAGCAGCGTGCCGCCGCCGGTCAGAAACGAGAGCAGGTGAGGCATCTGCTCGAGGTCCGACGGGACGTTCGGGTTGTCGCGGCGGAAGTGGACGTTGTCGAACTGGATGTAGATGACGTGCTTGACCGCGCTGGCCGACGCCATGAGCTGGCACACCGGCGCGCTCGTGGACAGCGCCTGGGACGTGCGCCCGACCGCCGACGTCTCGCCCGGCTGGCGTGGCGACTCACCGCCGCACGCAAGGAGCCCGACCGTTCCCGCGACGACGAACGTCGCATACCTGGCATGTCGATGCATGAAGTCCTCCGCTGACTGGTTGTCGTTCCTCGCCTGCGCTTCTAGGAGGCACACGTCGCCGCCGCGCAAAGGTTCTGCAAACAGCCGGGAGCGATCCGCCTTCCGCAGAACGTTTCGCCGATCACCGACACGGGATCGCAACAGAGCGCGCGCAGGTTCGCCGCAGACCGTTCAGAATCGACCGCCGATCCCGAGGACGCCGGGACCGATCATCGGCTCGAGGGCCAGAGGAGGGATCTCGCGCTTGCGCGTCTCGCGGCGCTCGGGGACGAACGTGAGCTGGGCGTGCACGATGCCGCCGATCGCTACCGCCATGAACGCCGCACCGAACCCGTCCGCCACGATGGCCGCGAACTGGGCCCGCTGCTCGTAGCTCGAGGCCTCCAGGATGTCGTGTCGCTGGACGGCGGCGTTCGCCTGCAGCTGCTCGTAGATCGAAACCCCTGCGCCCCCGCAGCTCGCCGCGGCGGCCAGCACCTCGGTCGACAGAAACACCCAGCCGAGCGTCTCCTGCCCGTTCTGGAACTGGCCCACGCCGAACGGCACTAGCGCGAGCCAGCGCGAGTGGCGATCGATCACGCTCTCCGTCGAGGCGAGCTTCTCGAGCATCGCCAGGCGCGACGCCGCCTTCTGCCGCTCCGCCTCCACGCGCGCCTTCTCCTCCTGCACCTTGCGGACCTGCTCGGCTTGAAGCGCCGCGAGGCGGTCGCGCAGCCGCGAGCGGGCGTCGATCAAGGCATCGGTCGCGTCGAGCGATACGCGCAGCGGGTCCGGTTGGTAGTCCGGCTTGTCCAGGAGCAGCTGCTCGAACACCCGCCCCGCGTCGTCCTTCCTGCCCTCGGCGAGGAGGACCGCGCCCAGGTACATCCGCGCGTCCGCGATGCTGTCGGGGTCCTTGAGGGGGCTCTTCTTCGACTCGAGGAGAGCGCGCAGACGTGCCTCTGCCTCGTCGTACTTGTGCGCGACGTACGCGCCGTGGGCCTTCTCCAGGTCGCTCTGGGCATCGGCCAGCGCGTCACGGTTCGCCGCGACGACGAGGACCACGGCCGCGAGGAGCTTGCCGCGCAAGCGCACACCAAACGATCCAACGCGGGGCGTGCGCGCTGCAACCGAATTTTCGTCGGTTCCCGCCAGCCTCCGGGCTCCGGGCACGGAGAAGCCCGGCCGATTTCTCAGAACGCCGCGCGCACGGAGTTTCCGGCCTCCAGGCGCACGGGAACGGAGACCTTCGTCTCGATCTGCTGAACGGTCACGCGCTCGAAAGCGCTGCCGAGGGAGACGACGTTCGTCCCCGCGCGCACCGTGACCTCGGGATGCTGCACGATCTGGTAGGTCTTGTCGACATCGCCCTCGATGAAGAGGGTGGCCGGCTTGATCGGGACCGTGACCTTCAGCGTCTCGTCGCGCTCCCCCGCGCCGATCTCGCGGTGCACGGCTGTGCAAACCTCGCACGTGAAGGCGAGCGAATGGGATTTCCCGTCGAGCGTCAGGGCGTCGCCGGTGTTCACGTGGCGAGGGGCGCCCTCGTCGACCGCGACGATGACGCCCATCGACGGCGTCAGATCGAGCCGCACCGTGCGCTCGACGGACCTCGGCACGGCCGCAGGAGCCACGCGCGGGGCGGCCATGGCGCGCGCGTCCTCCTCGGGGACTGCGGGGCCCGAGACGGTCGCCTCGACCCCGGTCGGCGCGAGATGCTCGAGGACGAGGGGCGCCGGATCCGGAGACTTCGGCGCGGTGCGCGCGCGCAAGAAGCGCCCGACACCGAAGGCGACGGACCCGAGTCCGACCATCAGCAGGAGCGCCACCGCAGCGCGCTTGAGCGCGCGCGCGAGCACGCCGGCGCGGTTCACGCTCGCCACGACGCGCAAGAGCTGCGGATCGCCGGGCGCGTGGGCGAGCGCCCGGTTGTAATCGGCCGCCGCGGTCAGGACGTCCCCGCGCTTGCGAGCGTCGGCGCCGAGCGCGCACAGCTTCTCGATCATCCGTTTCCCGTGCGCCTCTGCGTACTCCGACGGGCTGGCGAACCATGCCGCGAGCTCGCGCGGCGGCTCCGAGAAGCCGACGCGTTCGAGCTCCCCCGCGATGGCTGCGCGCACCGCATTCGCGTCGGCGAAGCGGTCGGCCGGGACATGCGCGAGCGCGTGGTCCAGGATGCCGCTCCAGCGGCTCCCGACGACCGGCCGTTCCGCTTGCGCCTCGGGGTAGCGCCCGTCGAGCACGCGCCGCAGGACCTGCGCCGGATTGTTCCCCTCGAACGGCAAGTGGCCGACCATGCACTCGTAGAGCAGAACGCCAAGCCCGAAGACGTCGGCGCGCGCGTCGACGTCGCCGCCCTCGATCTGCTCGGGCGCCATGTGCGCGGGGCTGCCCAGCACTTGCCCGGTCGAGGTCACGCCCTGCGCGTCGAGGAGCTTGGCGATCCCGAAGTCGGTCAGCTTGACGACGACCCGCTCGGCGGCGTGGTCGATGAGGACGTTCTCGGGCTTGATGTCGCGGTGGATCACGCCGGCGGCGTTTGCGTGGGCGAGGGCGCCCAGCAGCTCGAGCGCGAGCGCCGCCGCGATCTCGGCGGGCATCGCCCCGTGCTCCTGCAGGACTTTGCGCAGCGTGGTCCCGCGAACGAGCTCCACCACCAGGTACTGCTCGGCCTCGTCCGTCTCGCTGACGTCGAACACCTCGACGATGTTCGGGTGCCGCAGCTTGGCCACGGCCCTGGCCTCGGCGTTGAAGCGCGACACGACCTCGCGTGAGTCGCGCAGGTGCGGGTGAATGACCTTGACCGCAACCTCGCGACCGAGACGCTTGTCCCGCGCGCGGTACACCGTGGCCATTCCGCCGTGGCCGAGTTCATCGAGCACCTCGTACTTCACCAGCTGGGGCGTTCGGCCTGAGCGGGCGATGGCCTCCATGTTCCGACTCAGTCTACCAGCGGTCGGGCCTCCCGGGGGCTCGGGCTGCGAGCTACGAACTAGGCGATCGCCGCGGCGTGCTCGACGAGCTCGGAGTGATAGGCGCGAAACGCGCTCTGCGCCGGCCAAGACGGGGCCCCCGCGAGGAGCCCGCGGACCTCTCGACCCCGGCCGTCGTCCACGGCCACGATGGCCGCGGCGTAACGCATCGCCCAGTGGACGAGAGGCGAGGTGCCCGCCGCCTTCGCCAGGAGCTGCGCGTCCCCCTTGCGGCTGGCGTGCGCGAAGGCGCGCGCGAGCGCGCCGAGACCGCGCCGGAGCAGCGCGATGCGGCGTCGGGAGAGCACCCCGGTCTTCGGGATGGGCAGGATCTCCAGGGCGTTCGCCTTGCGTATGGCGCCCTCGCGATCCCCCTCGAACGTGTCCAGGAGCGTCTCGACGAACAGCCGCTGCTCGAGCGCCGCCTCCCACGCGGGCCCCTTGGCGGCGCGCGCGAGCGCCTGGCGAGCCGCGTCGATCCATCCGTACGACGCGTAGGCGGTCGCGTGGAGCAGCGGAGCCATCGTCTCGGCGTGGCCCACGCGCTCGATCGAGCCCTCCCACGTACCGATGACGCGCTCGACGTCGCCCGACATGAGGAGCCGCCTCATGCGCCAACGCCCGACGAACGCGGGCGCAAAGAGAAGCGTCGTCACCGCAACGAGCGGAAGCAGCAGGCGCGGGTCGCGCGCGATCATCTGCGCCGCGATGACCGCGCTCAGCGCAGAGACCGCGAGCGGCAGGAAGGAAAGGACACGCGGCCGGCGGCGCGGAGCAGGCGAGGACATCTTCTTAAGGAGTACGCCGCGGCGGCGCCGGCGCAAGCCGTGCACGGCACCTGGTCAAGGCTTGTCCTTCTCGTCCTTGTAGCGGCTCGGATCGCCGATGCCGTGCCGGCGCAGGTAACCGCGCACGTGGGCGCGCTCCATCGCGGCGCGTCGGCCGATCTCGCTCACGTTGCCCGAACATTCGGCGTAGAGCGCCGTGAAGTACTCGCGCTCGAAACGCGCGAGCACCTCGCGCTTGGCGTCCTGGAAGGTGCGCCCGCGCGTCGGCGTGCTCTCGGACGGGCTGGAGACCAGCGGCGAGAGGTGAGCCGCGAGGTCGATGGGCCCTTCCTTCGCGAAGGCGACCGCGACCGCCACGACGTTGCGCAGCTCGCGGACGTTGCCTGGCCAGTCGTGCCGCATCAGGCGCTCGAGCGAGTCGCTCGTGACGCGCGAATAGGACTCCTTGTCGCCGACGTCCTCGATCATGCGCCGAACGAGAAGCGGGAGGTCCTCGAGGCGCTGGCGCAGGGCGGGGAGCTCCACTTTGAGCTGCGCGACGCGGAAGTAAAGGTCGCTGCGGAAGGTGCCGGCGTTCACTTCCCGCACGAGGTCGCGGCGGGTCGCCGCGATGACACGGACGTTGACCGATTTGTAGCTGTTGGATCCGACGGACTTGATGCGCTGCTCGGCGAGGGCGCGGAGGAGCTTGGGCTGAACGTCGAGGGGAAGCTCGCCGAGCTCGTCGAGGAAGATGGTCCCACCCTCGGCCTCGACGAAGGGAGAGACGCGCTTGTCGACGGCGCCCGTGAAGGAGCCCCGCTCGTGGCCGAAGAGGGCGCTCTCGGCGAGCGACGCCGGGATGGCGCCGCAGTCGACGACGACGAACGGCTTGTTGGCGCGAGCGCTCGCCGAGTGGATCGCCTGAGCGACGAGCTCCTTGCCCGTGCCGGTCTCGCCCGTGACGAGCACCGTGAGATCGGTCGGCGCGGCCTTCTTCAGGCGCTCGAAGACGCTGCGCATGCCCTGGCTCTGGCCGACGAGGGGACCGAAGCCGCCTTCGTCGTCGGGGACCTCGATCTCGCTCGGCCCCGACGGCGTGAGCTCGACCATCGAATCGCCGAGCGAGATGTACGCGTGCTTGGTGAGATACACCTCGCCGACGCGCGTATCCCCGATGTGCGTGCCGTTGCGCGACCCGAGGTCTCTCAGGCGCACGCCCCTCTCGGTGGCCACGAGCTCCAGGTGCACCGCGCTCACCTTGCGGTCGTCCAGAACGAGGTCGCACGCCTCGTTGCGACCGACGACGACCGTGTCGGGGCCTACCTCGAGTTCCTTCTTGGAGCCGGAACCCTTGGCGACCGCCAATTTGCCGCCGCGGACCTCGATCCGGGCCCTCGTGGCGATGGTCGAATCCACGAAATCAGTTCTACCATGGTTGCTCGGACGAGAGGCGCCACTAGAGGCCGCAGGGCGGCGGGTTCGGTCGCTCGCGCCAGCGCTGCGCGAAGCCCTCGACCGCCGCGGCGAGGGCCGCGGTCAAGTACTGGGGCGTGGGGGTCTCCGGTCCCAGGACTCCGCCGTCCGCCGCGAACGACACGGGGAGCGAGTAATCGCGCGAGACTGCCCGGAGGTAGCCCTGCTGGACGGGGCGGCCCTGCGAGTCGGTCACCGCCGACAGCAAGCTCGTATTTCCGGGCGTGATCTGCACCAGCGCCGCGATGAGGTGCCCGAGGAGGTAGCCGTACTGCGTCGTCGAACCGGCCAGGATTCGGACGAGGCCCGCCATGAGGTACGCGTTCGCGAAGGTCGTCTTGTTCGCGAGAATCACCGGGGAGCCGCCCTGCCCAGGTAGGCCCGAGGGGACGAGGCCTTCGAAGAAAGCCCCGGGGTCGGATCCCGGCGTGGTCGCACCATCCCAGAGGTTCGCGGCCAAGAGCGCGCCGATCAGAGCGTCGGCTTGCTTGAGGTAGTCGCTCGGCGGAAGGCTCTCGGCGTCCGCCCCGGCGTCGATCGGGGGCGTGAGCGCGTTGAAGCGCTCCTGGACGCGACCCAAACCGAGCACGATCGCCGCCTGTTCGTCGGTGCGGAGCGCGTCGCTCGTCGGGAGAGCCTGCGCGAGCGCGTCGTGACCCGGATCCCCGCTCGTCACCAGCGACTGGTAGTAAAGGCCGGTCTGCGGGTCGCGCGCGCGGCGCCACACGTAGTCCAGAGCGGCGATCGCGGTCGCCTTCCACTGCGCCGTCTCGGCGCCGGCGTCCGGGTCGTTGGCGTGGAGGATCGCCATGTCGAGCAGCGCCGCGGCGGCGGTCACCACCTGGTCCGGCGCGTACGCGATGGCCTGGCCGGAAGGCACGCCGATCACGACCCCCGGCGCCGTCCCCGCGTCGAGC
>Ga0102924_1002865_pt1 | contig 18449 bp, 20 predicted proteins | sample PaiPotPPM11metaG_FD_80116 | JGI IMG/M metagenome (GOLD analysis project Ga0102924, IMG submission 80116) | Iron sulfur acid spring bacterial and archeal communities from Banff, Canada, to study Microbial Dark Matter (Phase II) - Paint Pots PPM... ...
CTCTAGACCAGCACACGCGATCAGCGCGCGCGATTCGAAGTCGCCGGCGGTCGATTCGACGACGATCCCACCGGCACGCGAAGCGATCTTCGTCACGCGTGCGGTCGTCAGGACCTCGCCGCCGCGCCTCTCGAGCTCGTGCGCGTAGGCTCGCGTCACCTCGACGTAATCGACGATCCCCGTCTCGGGGACCAGGAGCGCGGCGATCCCGGCCGCGTGAGGCTCGCGCTCGCGCAGCTCGGCGGCCGTGATGCGCCGAAGGCCCCCGAGGCCGTTCGCGCGCCCCCGTCGCTCAATCTCGTCCAGCCGGGGAAGCTCGACTTCGCGCGTTGCCACGACGACCTTCCCGCATCGCTCGAAGGGCACTCCCTGCTCCTCGCAGAACCTCTCGAGCCGCCACCGCCCCCGGGCGCACAACGTCGCCTTCAGCGACCCCGGCTTGTAGTACAGCCCGGCGTGGATCACGCCGCTGTTGTGGCCGGTCTGGTGGGCAGCGAGCGCGCCCTCCTTCTCGAGTACGACGACGCGCGCGCCGGGCCGGCGGTGCAGCAGCGCGAGCGCCGTCGCCAAGCCGACGACCCCCGCACCGATCACGACCGCGTCCGGACTGCGAGCCACGGACGCTCCCTACCACCACTTCAGAACCTGCGAGCACTCAATTGACCGATGCCGCCGCCATCTCCGCAGCAATCATCATCGTCGCGGAGAAGCTCCGCGCTGCGGGGAGGGGCCAGGAGGCCGGAGTGCTTACGGCCGCCTCGTGCACTTCGCTCGGCCTCGAAGACTCGGCCGGTTCATGCACTCGTACACAAGTGAGCGAGTCCAGCAGCCGGAGCACCTTCTACGCGGGGGAGAATTTGGCGCGGTCGCGCGCCTTTGCCGGGAGGTGCGTTCGCCCAAGGTCTCGGCCGAGAGCCTATTTCGTGGCGGCGGCGGCCACGAGGAGCGCTTCGATCGCGGGAATGTCGACCGGGCGCGGGCCGACTTCCTCGACGTTGGCCCCCGCGGCGATGAGCCTCCGAATGACCGGCAAGCGGTCGATGTGTCTCTTGATGTTGCGTGCGCCCCAGACAGTGCTGTCGAGGACGGTGCCGCCGTAAATGTTCTTTACTTCGAGGGTCGCACGAACGTTCGCTCGATCGAGGAGGGCTTCGACCGTCTGGAAGTGCCCAAAGAACGCGGCCCAGTGCAGGCCGGTGAAGCCTTCGCGGTCCCGTTTCGTGGGGTCGGCGCCTCTGTCGAGCACGGCGAGCGACGCCTGGGTGCGACCGAGCATCGACGCGATGCGGAAGGCTTGGTCGAGGCGCGCGCCTGGTTGCTCGGCGAGACGCTCGACGAGCTCGACGCGGCCGAGACCGGCGGCGACCAGGACGTCGTCGATGCGTGCGCCGCGCCTCGCGAGTGCTTCTGCGGCGTCGGGGTAGCCGAACAAGAGGGCGGTCTCGATGGGCGTTCCCTGGTTGGTGGCCACGCCGTCGATTGCGGCGCCGGCATCGAGGAGAGTCTCGACCAGAGCGACCTGCACGCCGGATTCTGCGGGATGACAGGACGAGACGAGAAGGCCCATCGCCGTGCTACCGCCGTAGGCGTCGCAGGTCGCGTCGACCTCCGAGCCGGCGTCGACCAGGATGCGCGCGATCTCGGCGGCGTTCCTCGGCGACTGCCACTGGCGAGATGTCTCGATGCCGTTCGCCGCGACGTGCTGAAGAAGCGTCGCGTGATGAGCGTACGGAGAGCGAGCACGCGCGAGGTCGGGATGACTCGCCAGGAGGGCATGAAGGGCCGCAGCGTCTCCGTCGACGATCGCGTCGGCCGCGGCTTCGAAGTGGGGCTCGACGAGCTCGCCCGCCCGCTTCATGGCGTCGTCGTAGCTCGCGAACCAGTGAAACTTCGCGATCGCGTTGCGAGCGTGCGCATCATCGAGCGAGGCGTCGAGGATGGACGTGTCGCTCGGGTCTTGTTGCCCGAACGTAAAGCCAGCGCGCCGGATCAGAATCGCTGCCGCGGGTGAGCGCGCGCGATGCGCATCGATGAGCCAAGCGATCTCCCGTTCGAAGACTTCGAGGACCGTACGCCGCTCCGTACGCGCTCCGGGGATTGCGCGGAGCATGCGATCGAGATCGCGCAGCGCCTCGCAATCGCGGCCCATCGAGTGGATCCTAGGCTATCGTCGCTCGACGCGCGATGGGCGTTGGGCCGCGAGCTGCGTGCTGAGCGGACCACGCGCACGGGTAAAGAAGAGCGAGGAGGACGTTTTCGTGGGCCGGCGTCACCGCGCTCGTCCAACACGTGGCAGGACCGAGGTAGAGCCGATCCATCCGAGGACCGCGGCGAGTGCCACGGCGCCCGCATGGGTCACGAGCAGATGCGGCGTGTGCAGTCGGTCGGCGCAGCGGAAGAGGAGTTAGAATTGGCGGCTCAGCGCGCCCGAAGCGGCGGTCGCGGCGAAAGCGGGCGCGCGGATCGGACGGTGTTGCCGGACGACGGAGTAGAGCAGGACGCAATACGACACCGCGGCGGCAATGAGCTCGATCGCGGCGCAGTGCAGGCCATGGACGAGGGCAAGCCCGCCGCTATTGCCCGTGGCGAGCGCCAGGAGAAGCGATGTCGCCAGTACCGCGGCAAGCACGAGCCACGCCGAGGAACGCTGTCCCCCGGTGGCGTTCCGGCCGCGGCGCTGACGGCCTATACGCGCGCCGACGATCGTCGCGCGACGCTCGCGGCCGGGTTCGAGGTGCACATCGCCAAGCCCGTGGATCCCGGCGAGCTCTGCGCCACGGTTGCGACGCTCTCGGCTCACCGCGCGCTGAACGGAGCGATCGTCGCGCCGCGCGGAATTCGGCTACCCCCGCGACGAAGCGAGGTAGCATCGCTCGCCATGCCGAAGGCGTTCGACAAGTGGACCGTGCTACCGCACGGCAAAATCGAGAAGCTCGAGGAGAACCTGTGGCGCGTCGCAGGGACGCTACCGGGAGGCGGCCCACCCCGAGCGATGACGGTGGCAAGGCTCGGCGACGGACGGTTGGTTATCCACGGTGCGATCGCGCTCGGCGACGCGGACATGAAGGAGCTGGAGGCCTTCGGCAAGCCGGCGTTCCTCGTCGTTCCGAACGCGGGCCACCGCCTCGACGCGCCGGCGTACAAGAACCGCTACCCGGACATGAAGGTGATCACGGCGACCGGCTCGAAGGAGAAGGTAGAGCAGGTCGTCAAGGTCGACGACACCGAGGGTCGATTCGGCGACGACTCGGTCACGTACCAGCCGGTCGAGGGCACGATCGAGGGCGCCCTGGTGGTGCGCTCCAAGAGCGGATCCACCCTCGTGCTCAACGATACCGTGATGAACATGGCCTCCGGCAGCGTGAAGGGCTTCGGCGGATTCGTCAGCGGCATGCTCGGCTTCTTCGGCTCCGAGCCGAAGGTTGTGCCACTGGCAAAGCTGATGGTCTACAAGGACAAGCGAGCCGCGCGCGCGAAGCTGGAACAACTCGCGGACACGCCCGGGCTGAAGAGGGTGATCGTTTCACACGGGGAAATGATCACCGCCGATCCCTGCGCAGCCATCAAACACGCGGTCAGGACGCTATGATCGCGCTGCGCGTCTCAGCGCCCTGACACGAAGAACGCAGCCAGCCCGTCCAGGCAGCCGTTCCAGCCTTCCCGATGCGATTCGCGCGCCGTCTCGCTCGGGACGTTCTCGTGGATGACGATGACCTCCGTCGCATCGCCCCGACGCTCGAAGCGGACGGTGACGAGTGACGAAGGCGACTCGCCCATTCGCCACGTATAGACGAGCAGGTGCGGGCGCTCGATCCGCTGAAACCCCCCCTCGATGACTACCGTTTTTCCGTCGGGCAGTGCGTTGTCGATGCGGTAAGCGCCGCCGACGCGCAGGTCGACTTCGGCGTTCGAGCACGTCACCGGCCGCGGTCCCCACCAGACGCGAAGGTGTTCGGGCCGGGTCCACGCGTCGAAGATGCGCTCGGGGTTCGCGCGGATGGTGCGGCGGACGACGAGAACGATCCCCTCACTCATCGCCGCGGGCCTTTCTTCCCAGCCGGCGTGGCCTCTACATAACTGGCGAGCTCGTCGAGCGTGCGCTCCCAGAACGGCCGGTACCGAGCGAGAAAGGCGGCGGCGCTCTCGAGCGGCTCGGGCTGCAGGTGGCAGCGGTGATACCAGCCGTCGCGCTCGCGGCGCACGAGGCCCGCTCGCTCGAGGACGCGCAGGTGCTTGGACACCGCGGGCAGCGTCATCTCGAAGGGCTCGGCGAGCTCGGTGATCGACGCGGGGCCGTCGACGAGCCTGGCGAGGATTCTGCGGCGCGTCGGGTCCCCGAGCGCGGAGAAGACGGCATCGAGCCTTTCCTCGTTCACGGCGGCGGAGCGTCTTGACATCGCGCGACGAGAACTATACCAGACGGTTTACCGATGTCATTCTAGAAAGGGGAATTCATCCCATGGCGAACATCCATCAAGAGACGACCTTCCAAGCTCCGCCCGCGCGAATTTACAAGACGCTCGTCGACCTGAAGCAGTTCGGTGAGGCGACGGGTGCACCCGCGACCGGCGAGTCGACCGAGGGCGCATCCTTCTCGGCGTTCGGGGGTCACATTACCGGCCGACACGTGGAGCTCGTGCCGGACAAGCGCGTCGTTCAGGCCTGGCGCGCGAAGACGTGGCCCGAGGGCGTCTACTCGATCGTACGCTTCGAGCTGCGCCCCGAGGGAAAGGGGACGAAGCTCGTCTTCGACCACGACGGGTTTCCCGAGGACGAGCGCGATCACCTCTCGAACGGCTGGCGCGCACAGTACTGGGACAAGATCGCCAAGCACCTCGGGTGAGGCTTACTCGCGTTGGTGTGCGGTAGTCTCCTGACTTTCGAAGCTCGCCTCGCGTGACGTGAGGATCAGCAGCCGCAGGTACAGGCCCGCCGCGGGGAACGTGTCGGGTGCACCGACGACGATCGGAATTCCGACGCCGAGGCGAGCGGGCAAGCCGATCGGCGTTACGTCCGTCCATACGTTGGGCGCCAGGACGACCGGGTCCGGCCGTGCCCAGTCCGCGTCCATCTCCAGGCCGAAGAACCCGAACCGCATGTCCGAGGTGAACGGGTGCATGAGGGCAGCCTGGAAGCGCACCGGCGCGTGCGCGGGCGTGCCCCCCGCCTCAGTCCCGATGCTTGTCCGCAGAGTCCAGCCCAGCACACGAACCGCGGCCTTGAGGTCCGCGCCGAACGGCAGCGGCGCTTCCCCCGGCTGAGTGCGAAAGGCGTACGGAGTGTCGTCGACGAAGCGCTCGCTGGCTTCGATCTGAAGATGGAAATCGTGCCGGAAGTCGTGCAGCAGGTTCCATCCGGCGGCAGCCCGAAAACCGAATGCGTTCTCCGACGAGGTCGCGAGCTCCTCGCGCGCGCTCGAGAAGCTGGGCTCAAGGCGCACGCCGAGTCGACTCCACACCTTCCACTCGATCTCGAAGCTGGTCTGGAGGAGCCGCGCGCCGTTCCGGCGGGCAACGGACTCGGCGCCATTCACGTCGAACTCGATCTCGCCCGGTTCGTAGCCGTCGATGTCGGTGGTGCTCTCCGTGAAGATCGGCTCGGGCAGCGGAGGCCGCCGGATCGGCTCCTCTTTTTCGTCGCGGGCGAGAGCGGGGTGCGCCGACGTCGTGAGCAGCACGCCGAGAAGAAGCACGCGGGCGCCGGTCGTCGTCATGGCACGAAGCGGATCGTCTGCGCGTTCAAGCGAACTTGGTGGGCAATCTCCTCGAGGGGTGATGTTCGCCATTCGCGAGCATCAACCTAGCGCGTCGCCGGTGAGCTGGTTGCGACCCACCGCCCCCGATGATACGAGAAATTTGAGATGCGAGGCGTCGGCAGCAAGCGCAGGAGAGCCGCCGGGGCGACAGCCCGCAGGCTCGTGCTCGCCCTGGGCTATCTGCTCCTCGCGTTCGCCGTCCTGTGCGGGATTGCGCGCTCCGGCGCGCGCTACTTCTACTGTGAGGCCTTTTTGGCCTGACGACGTCGGACCCGTGCGTTCAAGCCTCACGCAGTCTCGACACGGGCCCCCGGGGGAACTCGCTGGACGAGCTCCTCTACCTGACGCTCGCGTACGACCGTCGTACACGCGAGGGGCGCGTCGGAACGTTCACGGAACTTCGCGAGGCGATCGTCGAGGGCGCAGCCAAGCGCCTGCGCCCCACGTTGATGACGGTGGCGACGATGATCATTGGGCTCATCCCGGTGCTATGGAGCACCGGGACGGGCGCAGACGTCATGAAGCGGATCGCCGCGCCGATGGTCGGTGGGCTCGTGACGACCTTCCTCCTCGAGCTGACCGTGTACCCGTGTACCCGGCGATCTTCGCTCTCTGGCGGGGGCGAGCGCTGCATCAGGGGCTCGCGCAAGTGGGCAAAACGAGAGGGCTGCATTGGTCATAGACGCAAACACCGTTTCCGTTGACCGGCCGTGAGGGCCAATCGACGCGCACCTCGAATCCTCCGAAGTTCTGTCCCGTGCAAAACAACGTCTGCAAGCCCAGGGCGCCGACCGTCCCGGTTTGAGCGCCCTGGATGTCCTTGCAGCCGGCACCCTCGTCCAGATCCTGGTAGTTGGGGGCGCATGCGTACGTGCGACCGTTGCTGTCGTCTCGAACCACCGTACTGCCAGCGGGCTGCACCGCGATGAACGTGACGTGATCGCCTTGTTGTGGGCAGCGTGCGTTGCAGCGTCCTTGCTCGCAGCCACCAACGCAGTCGACCCAGGTCGGTGGGCTCACGACGACGCCGGTGTTGACCTCGGGACACCAAGCATTGGGGCCCGTGCACGGGTTCTTCGACTCGCACCGGTACGTGAGCAGGTTCCCGTTCGCATCACACTCGTCCGTGAAGGTTCCGTTGCTACCGACGAACGTGTGATTGACCTCGGGGCTGGGACCCACCGTCGGGGCGCCCGCCTCGCACGAGATGACTCTTCGGGCAGGGGCGCAGCGGTTACCCTCGCAGTACGGCAGGGCGGCGAAGACCGAGCAATCGGAGTCGGCGTAGCAGCCCCAGCTCGAAGGGTCCGGTGGGCCCGCCGGAGATGAAGCTACGTCCCCCGCGCCTGCGTCCGGCATAAGGCCGTAGGGGTCGCCTGCAGTCACGTCGGCCGGCCCAGCCTCCGGATCGCGAGGAACGAAGAAGAGATCGCCGGCGTCTTCGCAGGCCCCAGTCACGACGGTGGTGGACGCTTGGGACGGCGTCGTCTTCCCGACGCAGCCCGCAAGGCAGAAGAAGAGGGCATGCGATGCAGCCCTTGCGGTGTAAAGACGATCCATGGTCGCCCCCGAGCTTTCGTCCGTCGAGGATACCATCGTGGCAACCGGTGCCCGAGAGCAACGAGATCGTCGAGCCGCGCGCCGCGGTTGGTTCGCAACGGGTAGATCAGACGCGCGCTGGGCGTCATTCGCAGAACTGCACTCGACCGGAGCCCGCCTGCAGCTCCTGCCAGTCCATACAGTGCATCTGCGAGATGTCCTTGGGGCCCTCGGTCTCGCGAAGGGCCGCGTGTTGAGCGAAGGCATGGCCACCGATCGTCACGGTCGGCAGCTGGAGAACAGGCGTCCCGACCGGCTTCGGCGCGACCGCCACATCGACGGCCTCGCGCGTAGCGACGAAGGCCGACTCCGCCGGGGACGCGGCCTGCCCGGCGACGTTCAAGGGACGATTCAGCGCGTAACCGAGGGCCGCTGCGGAGCCGGCGGCGGCGAGCCACAATTCTGGCTGCGACTTCCGGGTCGCAGATAAGGCGATTACCTCGCCCGCGAGCTATCCCACTCGGCGGACGGCGTCCTCATCACGATAGGCGATGAGGCGAGCCGGAAGCCGCACCCCTTGGGCCTCGAGTGCCTGTATCGCTTTGAGCATCGCATCTCGCCGGGTCGCGACGAACACGGCGGGGGTCGGTGGCGGTTGCAGCACAAAGAGCGCTGTGAGCACCCCGCGCAGAAACGGCGACGGCGTGACACTCGCCGAGCCGACGCCGGTCGCCCTGGCCAGGGCCGCGGTCCGCTTCATCCACTCGCTGGCGTACTTCCGCTGGCTCGACGGCATCAGCTCTCGAACCAGCGTCATATCGTTGATCGTGAAGAGTTTTTCTCGCGCCCTGGCTGCATTCGCCATCAGGGACTCGATATGCGCCAGCCCCGCCTGGAAACCGGCATCGGACGGGATCTTCGCGCCGAACTCGATCACGAGGATGGGCCAGTCGACCGTCGTGATGCGAGTTCCCTCGAAGTCGCGGTTCGGGGAGGGACTCACCGATCTCATATACGTCACAACTGCGGCCGCGCTTCAGGTGCAGCGCGTCAACCTCATCGTTGAGTCCCCCCGCGCCGCACCTCGGCCTACAATCGTGGCGCGGCTCGCGCCGTGCCCCGAGTGGCTCGATTCTCGCTCCCTCGCGGGTATGGACCGGCTCGAGGAACTGATGCGGGAATCGGAAGAGTGCGCACTCGAGCTTGCCGATGCCCTCAGGCGGCACGCCGACGAAGACACGATTCGAGCTTTGCAAATGCGTGTGGAGAGCTCGGACCGGGCCTGGAAGGAGGAGGCAGCGCGCGTGAAAGAGGAGGCAGCGCGCGTGAAGGAGGAGACAGCGCCCATGAAGGAGCACCCGGCGGGGGCGTAGCGGACCCGCGCTCGGGTCGCACGCCTCGGATGGGCTCTCGCGACGGCGGGAAGTTTGGGACGATGACACCCGTTGACGAAGTTCGGGACGATGGCACCTGTTGACGAGTGATGGTCGGGCCGATCAAGTTGGGTCCCGTGTCTCAGGAAGGAGCGACGCCTCCGACGGAGCGCGTCCAAGCGCTCCTGCACGACGTCGCCCTCGAGCTCTTGGGGGTGCCCATGCAAGGAGAAGGGCGCGAGCTGCATCTCCGCGCGTTGCGCCTCAAAAGGCAGCTCTCCGGGTCGGTGTCCGACGCCGAAACCCAGGAGGCCCTGCGCCTTTACCGCGACGTGCGCGAGTACCGGCTGCGCGTCAGTTCGTCGTCGCGTTGAAGACGACGTTGTCCACGAGGACCGTCCATCCGTTCGACGGGGTCGACGCGTACGTCAGGCCGACGCCGATGCTCGGTTGGAAGTTCGAGACGCCGACCTGGATGGAAGCCGTGTTCGGGGCTCCTCCGTTGATGACCGCGGTGCCGGTGCCGGCGCCGCCCGCGAAAGGTACGACCATCGACAGCTGCACGTGCACCCACCTGTCGATCGGAATGGTGGCGTTGAGCGGGTGCATTGTCGGGCTCCCGCTGGTGCTCGTGGCGAAGTAGTCCTCGTTGAGCACGCAGCCCAGCGGGTCGGCACCGTTGGAGTTGACCACGAACTGCAAGAAGTACTGACCGTTGCCGGCGCCGTCGGTGAGCCCGAACTGAGCGACGACGGCGACGCCGGTGGCCGAGTCGACCTGATCGATCCGCAGGTCGAGATCGATCGACCCCGAGAAGGTCTTTCCCGAGGAGGGAGATCCGGCGTCGGGGATACTGAAGTCCTCGTAGGCCGCCGTATCGACCACGACCCTGTTGCTCGTGACCACCTGGGTCATCGCCTGCATCGACGCGGACCCTGACTGCGACGCCGAGGTGTAGAGCGCCAGCGTGCCGGCGAGCTGGTGGAGGTAACTCCACTCCAGGCCGAGGGGGACGCCTTCGTCGAAGTCCTCGCAGAAGAGCGGCTTGGGGCGAAGGGACTGACAGAAGGTGGGGGTTGGTCCGTCGGGGGTCGCGTCGGGGTCCGGTGCGTCCGGTCCGGTCGCGTCGTCGCCTCCTCCTCCTGTCTCCACGGTGACGACGTCGCGGCCCGAGGCATCTCCACCCGAGGTGTCCGCGGAGCTTGCATCGCCGCTCGGGGTGGCGTCGCCTCCGTCCGAGCGCGTGGGGACGACAAAGTAGTCCTCGTCGAAGCCGAGAATCTGAGTGCACCCGGCCGTCCCGAGCAATGCGAGGGCGAGCCCGCTACGCAGCCACACGTGCGATAAACGTCTCATCGTTCCCCGGCTCGTGCAAGGTAAGGTCGTGAACGATAGCCTGCGCGAGCCAAGGGACCAGGGAAGACTGCAGCGGCGTACGGCGTTTGCATCAGGCCTGGGGACGGAGGTCCGGGAACCGATGATACGCCTGAAGCGCGCCTATGAGCCCGTCGAACCCGATGACGGCCGAAGAGTGCTGGTCGACCGCCTCTGGCCTCGAGGCCTGCGCAAGGAGGAGGCCCATTTCGACGAATGGCTCAAAGAGATCGCACCCAGCGATGCCCTCCGGAAGTGGTTCGGACACGACCCGAGCCGGTGGGTCGAGTTCGAGCGGAGGTACACGCGCGAGCTCCACTCGGAGGCTGCTCGCGCCGCTCTCGACGATCTCGTTCGCCGGGCCGCCTCCGAGAAGGTGACGCTCGTCTACGCCGCGCACGACGAGGAGCACAACAACGCCGTCGTGCTCAAGCGAATCGTCGAGCGGCGGCTCCGCCCGTCGTCGCGGGCGCCACGGCGTCCGACGGAGCGCCCCGCGCTCTCGCGCGGGCGCGCGCACGCACCGCACGGACGACACTGAGTACGACACGTTCCGCCGGGGCCGGAGGGACGATCTCGAACTAGCGCGCGCACTGCTGAGCCGTTGCGTGCCGGCGCGCCGAAATCGATTGGACGGCGGCACGTCGACTTCGGCATCGTTGCCTGCGCCGGATGCGCGCCGCACAGAGGAGCCTTCGCCGGTCGCTCGTGTGGTGCTCTCTGGAAGGCATGACGGCAGCCGTCGTCGCCGCTTGCTCCGGCGGCGCGGTGCTCACGGCCTGGGCGCTGCACCTCGGCGCCTCGCCGCTCATGCTCGGGACGCTCTGGGGGCTTCCCTATCTGGCGCAGGTCGCACAGCCGGTGGCCGCATGGCTGACGACTCTGGCCGGGGCCAAGCGTGTTGCCGTTTGGGCGACGACGATCGGTCGCCAGATGCTCTGGGGGCTCGCGCTCCTGCCGCTCTCTGCGTCGATGAGCGCACGTCAAAGACTGCTGCTCGCCTGCTTCGGTGTCTTCGCCGTCATGGGAGTCGTCGGCAACAACGCCTGGACGTCCTGGGTCGCCGTCCTCGTTCCGGCGCGCGTTCGCGGACGCTACTTCGGTCCACGGAGCGCGCGCGCGATGCTCGTAGGGACCGTTGCATCCCTCGCGATCGGCGCCTACGTCGACAGGGCGAGCGCGCGTGGCGATGCGGCGCACGCGCTCGTGGTCACGTGCGCGGCCGGCGCCGCGTTCGGCCTGCTCAGTACGTTCTTGATGCTGCAGCAGCACTCGGTACCGGCGTCCGCACCGCTCGATCGCCGTGCGCTGCTAGCGCCTCTCAAGGACGCTCGCGCGCGTCGCGTCCTCACGTTCCAGATGGCCTGGAGCGCGTCCACGGGCATCGCGGCGAGCTTCTACGGGGCCCAGGCGCTCGGAGCCCTCGGTCTCGGCGTGACCGGCCTTGCGGCGTACAACACCGCGCTGGCCCTCGTGCGCGCCGCCGCCACCCCTTCGTGGGGGCAGGCCCTCGACCGCGCCGGCTTGAGGCCCGTACTTGCCGCGTGCGCGTCGCTGTCCGCGTGCGGATCCGCTCTGTGGATCTGGGCGGCGCCGGGCCGCTTGTGGCTCATCGGCGTCGACACGATCGTCTCCGGGGTCGCCTTGAGCGGCATGGACCTGGCGGTATTCATGTTGCCAATGGCCGTCGAGGTCGGGGTCGCCATGCCCGCGTTCGTCGCGGCGTCATCCATGATCGCCGGCGTCACGTTCGGTGCGGCGTCGATCGCGGGCGGCGCCCTCGCCGGCGCTCTTCCCGCCGCGGCGCCGTCGCTGACAATACGGGCTCTGTTCGCGCTGTCCGCGCTGGGGCGCGCCATCGCCGCCGGACTGGCGGCGCGCATCGTGGGCGCCGATCGCGCGACCGCTGCGCCGGACGGGTCTCCGCTGGGGTAGGCTCGCCGGCATGCTTCGAATGGCTCTTGTCTGGGCGCTCTGGCTCGGCGCCGTCGGCGCGTGCAACGCCGGGGAGGACGGGCAGGCTGCGTGCATCGCGGCCGGGGGGCAATGCGTGCTCGGCGGCTACCAGTGCCCGAACCGAGGCTCCCAGGACTGCAACCCGGACCGCAACCCGGGCGGCGCGTTCTGTTGCCTCGGGTGTCAGAACGGCGCCACGCCGGCGCCGGTCGACGGCGGCAACGGCATCGCATGCGTGTCCGATGGTGGTTCCGACTGACGATCGCCGGCGCTCGCGAGCAACGCGCTCATCGTCCGGGCGTTTCGTACGGCGTAGTCGCCGAAGCAGTTGTTCATGAGCACGTGCACTTCGCTCGCGCGATCGGCCAGCCGGCGGATCTTCGGTACCCACTCGCGCAGCTCGTCTTCGCGATACAGGTACGCGAAGCGCTCGCGAGCCGCCGCGACGGCCTTCATCCAGGTCCCCCTCGCGCGGCCGTGGAACCGGACGACGGCGACATCGCTCGTGGCGTCGGCCACGGGCGGTACCGAGGCCGGGAAGCCCTGCGGCTCGTCGACGCAGGTGTAGACGAGATCGTTCGCCCGCAAGAGCGCGAGCGTATCGGCCGCGTGGCGCTCGTCCATCCAGGTCGCGTTGCGGAACTCGACTGCGACGCGACAATCCGGGACGAGCTGGCGGGCACGCACGAGCTTTGCGCGGTTGGTCGGCGAGCGCGGGAACCAGACAGGGTACTGGAAGAGGACGACGCCGAGGCGGCCGCTTGCGCGCAGCGGCTCGACGGACTCGCGGAAGCGCATCGCGATCTCCGCCATCAGGTCGGCGCCGAGGTCGTGCGGGTAGATGCGCGCTCGCCCGCGGAGCCGGGCGGGGAGGTGCTCGCGCAGGTCCTTCGGCAGTCGGACGGGGTTCGTGTAGTGCTCGGTCAGCGACGCGAAGGCCTTCACGTTCATCGTGAAGCCTCGCGGGGTGCGGTCCACCCAGAGCCGCGCGTGACCCGGGTCGGGCAGAGCGTAATAGGTCGAGTCGTTCTCGACGATGGGGAACTGCGTCGCGTACCAGCGCAGCCGCCACGCCGGATTGCGCGCTCCGTGCGGGTACCAGCCCGCGTCGATGAGCGACTTCTCCGTCCAGGATGTGATGCCCGTCTTGACGATCCCGGTCACGCGCCGGGTGCCTGCATGCGCCGTGCACCGCGGGCGCCGTGCGTGCGCGCAGCCTCGCCCTCGCGTCGAGGCTTCTTGAATGTCGCCCGGAAGAGGCGGCGGGTACGCCGTTTGCGGCGCGTTCACCGTGCAACCGTGGAGGATCCCATGAACACTCCCGTCGTGCTCATCACCGGTGCTCTCACCGGCATCGGACGCGCTACGGCCACGGCGTTCGCGCGCGAGGGCGCTCGCGTCGTCGTCTCGGGGCGGCACGAAGACGAAGGCCAGACGCTCGCGGCGGAGCTGCGCGCTCTGGGGACCGAAGCCGAGTTCGTACGCGCCGACGTGCGGTCGGAGCCGGACGTACGCTCGCTGGTCGACAAGACGGTCGAGCGCTTCGGCCGGCTGGACATCGCGATCAACAACGCGGGGACCGAGGGGAAGCAGGCTCCCATCACGGAGCAGACCCCGGAGAACTATTCGGCGATCTTCGAGACGAACGTGCTCGGTGTCCTCCTCAGCCTGAAGCACGAGCTCCGCATCATGCGCGGCCAGCGGCATGGGAGCATCATCAATCTGTCGTCGATCGTCGGTCATGTCGGTGCGGCCAACTCGTCCGTGTATTCGGCGAGCAAGCACGCGGTCGACGGCCTCACGCAAGCGGCGGCGCTCGAGGCGGCAGAATTCGGCGTGCGCGTGAACGGGATCGCACCCGGGCCGATCGAGACCCCGATGCTCAGTCGCTTCGCGAGCGACCCGGGGCGCCGGAGGGACCTCGTGGAACACGTGGCGCTTAGGCGCTGCGGCACACCCGAAGAGGTCGCGCAGGCCGTCGTGTTCATCGCCTCCGACAAGGCGTCGTTCATCACCGGCGCGACCCTCTCGGTCGACGGCGGCCAGGTCGCCGCGTGAACTCGGGTTGCGCGGCCGTACCGGGACACCCCGACCGTCCAGTTGCCGGCGGCTCTGTCCGCGGGGCACCGTGGATGCATGAGGATCTGGATGCATGAGGATCGAATATCCAGTTAGCGAGGGAACATGAGTACTCAACAATTCGTCGAAGAACCGCGGACGGGCGGAACCGAGCGTGAGAAACGGAGCGTGGAGGCGGCAGGCGCAGGCGCTGCCACCGAGGCAATCGGCGCGGCGGCCGCGATCGTCCTGGCGATCATCGGGCTGTCCGGCGCGCTCCCGATGGCCATGATGGCGATCGCGACGATCGTGCTGGGGGCCGCTCTCTTGCTGGACGCGGGCGCGGTCGCCGCTCGGTACAGGCGTCTCGTGGGCGAATCGTTCGGCGGCGAAGGGCGCGCCGTTCGCGCGGAGGTCGGCGGCGGGATGTCGGCCGAGTCGATCGCCGGAGTCGCCGGGATCGTCCTAGGCATTCTGGCGCTGTTGGGGCTCTATCCCGTCGTCTTGTCGTCGATTGCCCTGATCGCGTTCGGCGCCGGCCTCCTCTTCGGGAGCGGCGCGAAGGGTCGATTCGCGTCCCTGAGCACCGAGCGCCACGACCTCGCCGCGACCACGCGACGGGTCCTCGACGAAGCGTTGAACTTCACGGCCGGCGGCGAGGTGCTCGTCGGAATCGGCGCGGTCGTTCTCGGCATTCTCGCCCTCCTCGGACTCCAGCCGGTGACGCTCGTGCTGGTCGGTTATCTCGCCGTCGGTGTGACCATGCTCTTCAGCGGCTCGGCGCTGGGGGCGAGGATGTTTTCCATCCTGCGTCACTCGCATTGACGCCTTGACCGGCGTTTGACAGCGTTTGAGCGTGGAATGCGGGAGCGCCGGGACGCAGCTGTCGAGCGACGTTCCGTCCCGGCTGGACCGCCTCCCCTGGACGGGCTGGCACTGGCGAGTCGTCTTCGCGCTCGGCGTCACCTGGATGCTCGACGGCCTCGAGGTGACGCTCGTCGGCGCGGTCGCGCCGCTGCTCGCCTCGCGCGACACGCTGCATCTGAGCGAGTCGCAGATCGGTGCAGCGGCGACGATCTACCTCGCGGGCGCGATCACCGGCGCGATCTTCTTCGGTCGGATGTCCGATCTCTTCGGTCGGCGGCGCCTCTTCTTCGTGACGCTCACGCTCTACGCCTTCGCCACGATGATGACCGCGTTCTCTTGGAGCTTTGCGTCGTTTGCCTTCTTCCGCGCGCTGACGGGCGCAGGCATCGGCGGGGAGGGCTCGGCGGTGAACTCGGCCATCGACGAGCTCTTGCCCGCGCGGGTCCGCGGACACGCCGACCTCGCCATCAACGGCACCTACTGGCTCGGCACCGCGCTCGGCGCCGTGCTCACGCTCATCGTCGCCGACCCCCGCGTCCTTCCACGAGCGCTGGCGTGGCGCGTGGCGTTCGCGCTCGGCGCCCTGCTCTCGGCCGGAGTGCTCCTGCTCCGCAATCAGCTTCCCGAAAGCCCGCGCTGGCTCCTCTTGCACGGGCGAGCCACCGAGGCGGACCGGGTCATGCGCGACATCGAGCGGCGCGTGGCAGGGCATGGCGGTACGCTCCCGCCGCCGGGTCCGCCGCGCCTCATCGAGGCAAAGGGCAGCGTCGGCTTCGGGGCAATCGCGCGTACGCTGGTGGTCCGTTACCCGCGGCGGACGGTCCTCGGGCTCTCCCTGATGATCGGCCAGGCTTTCGCCTACAACGGCGTCTTCTTCACCTACGCGCTCGTCCTGTCGCGGTTCTACGGCGTCGCTCCCGAGCGCATCGGCCTGTATCTGCTGCCGTTCGCGGTCGGCAATCTGCTCGGGCCCCTGCTGCTCGGACGCCTGTTCGACACCGTCGGGCGGCGGCCGATGATCGCCGCGACGTACCTCGTCGCCGCCGCGCTCATCGCGCTCGCGGGGTGGGGGATGGTCGAAGGGTGGCTCACCGCGGCGACGCAAACGCTCCTCTGGAGTCTTGCGTTCTTCGTCGCCTCCGCCGCGGCCAGCTCGGCGTACCTCACGGTGAGCGAGCTCTTCCCGGTCGAGCTGCGAGGCATGGCGATCGCGCTCTTTTACGCGGTCGGGACGGGGGCGGGCGGCGTCGCGGCGCCAGCTGTCTTCGGGGCGCTCGTTCAGACCGGCTCACGCGCGCGCGTGTTCGACGCGTATCTGGTCGGGGCCGCGCTGATGGCGGTCGGGGGGATTTTCGCGATCGTGCTCGGGGTCTCCGCCGAGCGACGCTCTCTCGAGGAGATCGCCGAGATGCCGCGTTGAGCGCGCCTCGTCGCGTCGCCGGATAGGCTCGCGACGGCGCTCCCGACGAGGCATGACGCGTCGTGCGTGCTAGTCCCCGGCGCCATGCCGCACCCGCAGTCCGAACGCCCGCTCGCCGTGCTGGTAGGCGTCCAGCTCCCCGGTGTCTCCGACGACGAACACGGCGCCGATCTCGCCGAGCTCGGGCGCCTCGTCCATACCCTCGGCTTCGACGTCGTCGGGACGGTTAGCCAGCGGCGGGACTCGCTGGCCGCGGCGGCGGTCGTCGGGGAGGGGAAGCTCCGCGAGCTCGCCGACCTGACGGGAGGCAAGGGCGTCGTTCCCTCGGGGGCTCCCGAGCGGAAGTCGAAGGCGCGCGAGCGCTGGGCGGCGGAGGCGAAAGGGGAGGAGGAGAGCGAACCGAGCCCGGGCGAGGAGCGACCCGACGACGGCACCCCGAACGAGGGGGCGCGCAAGGCGAGCGTCGTCGTCGTCGACCACGAGCTCACGCCGAGCCAGGCGAGAAACCTGGAACGCGCGACCGGCGCGCGCGTACTCGATCGCACCGGGGTCATCGTCGACATCTTTCATCGCCACGCGAAGAGCCGCGAGGCGCGTCTCCAGGTGGAGATCGCGCGGCTCACGTACGTGGCGCCTCGCCTGCGGGAGTCGGGCGGCGGCGGCGAGCGGCAGCTCGGCCGCGGTGCGGGCGAGTCGGCTCTCGAGCTCGACCGACGCAAGATCCGGGACCGCATCGCCGAGCTGCGGGAAGAGCTCGCGGCCATCCAGAAGGAGCAGGACAACCGGCGCTACGCGCGCAGGGACCAGCTGCGCGTCGCGCTGGTCGGCTACACCAACGCGGGAAAGTCGTCGCTCATGCGGGCGCTGACCGGCAGCGAGGTGCTCGTCGCCGACAAGCTCTTCGCGACGCTCGACACCACCGTCCGCGCGCTGCATCCGGAGACGAAGCCACGAGTCCTGGTCTCGGACACCGTGGGTTTCATCAAGAAGTTGCCGCACGACCTGGTCGCATCGTTTCGCTCGACGCTGGACGAGGCGCTCGAGGCCTCGCTCCTTCTGCACGTCGTGGACGCGTCGGACCCGACGTACGCCGCGCAGCTCGAGGTCACGCGCACGGTGCTGCGCGAGATCGGCGCGGACGCCGTACCCGGCAGGCTCCTGTTCAACAAGGCCGATCGCATCGACGACGGAGCACGCGGCCTCCTCCGCCGAACGTACGGCGAGGACGCGCTCGTCCTTTCTGCGCGCGAGCCGGGGGACGTGAAGGCGCTTCGCCAGACGATCATCGACTTTTTCGACGCCCGGATGGTCGACGAAGATCTGATGATTCCGTACGCGCGCCAGGGCCTGGTCGGCCAGGTGTACGAGAACACGCGGGTGCTCTCCGAGGAGTACGACGAGACGGGAATGAGGCTCCGGGTACGCGGCCTGCCCGCGGCCATCGCGCGACTTCGGAGCTCCTTCGCGAATTGATTGTTGGCTAAGAAGGCGAACTGACGCAGCGCGCGAGGTCGTCCTCATGCTTCGCGGGCGGAAAGCGTGATACAATTGGCTGTTGCAGTTGCGTTTCGCGCTCAGTCGGCTCGCTCTCACGCTGCTGCCGCTGCCTGCGGCGGCGGGGTGTTCGCTGCTGCTCTCCTTCAACGGAATCGCGGACGGTCCGCCGGGGGGAGTGGACGCGGCCGACGTCGTAGCGGCAGACGCTCCCGGCGGGTCTGACGTCGAGCCGGGTCCCACCGATGCGGCGCAAGACGCCGGCCGGGATACCTCCGATACGTCGCTCCCGGACACGTCGGCTCCGGATACGTCCGTCCCGGATACGTCGCTCCCGGAAGCCGGTGTGGACGCAACCCAGGACGGATCCGAGGGTAGCGTCGTCGATTCGGCGCCGACGGACGTGACGCAGGAGGTCAGCACCCTCGCGTTCTGCGGATCGCTCGCGCCCGCGCCGCGGTTCTGCGACGACTTCGACGAGCACCCGCTCCCCGGCGTGTGGGACTCGATGGACCAGGTGGGCGGCACCCTCGGTCTCGACACCATGAGCTTCGTTTCTCCGCCCCGCGCTCTCCTCGCCACGAACTCGGCGCTGAAGACGGGACAGCCGCTC
>Ga0102924_1002868_pt1 | contig 18432 bp, 15 predicted proteins | sample PaiPotPPM11metaG_FD_80116 | JGI IMG/M metagenome (GOLD analysis project Ga0102924, IMG submission 80116) | Iron sulfur acid spring bacterial and archeal communities from Banff, Canada, to study Microbial Dark Matter (Phase II) - Paint Pots PPM... ...
GATCAGGCAGCGCGTTCTGGTTCGAGCGAGCGGCGAGGTGATCCGCGGGGTGATCGTCCGGACGGGCCATTCCGTCTCCTCATAGGTCAGCGCGCGCATCGCCGACCGCCCCGCTCAATGGAGGAACCGCTGGGGATTCAGGTCACCGGAGGGGACCGCTGCCATTCCAAGGGGGGCATGGGGGGCGATGTTCGCTTAGCGTACGAGCATACGCACTGTAGAACTTAACCACGCGGAATCCGCGACTGTCAACAGTCCGCCGAATGCCTATCAATGCGGAAGTACCGGGCGCTAGCGGCTTCGGTTAAATGCCGTGCACGGCCGTAAACGGGGACGCAATAATGCAGGTCAGTCGTCTGACCCTGGGCACGAGAAGGCCTAGCTCGCGCCCTGGGCGCGCAGGTCGGCCTCGATCTGCGTGGCCGTCTCGAGCAGGGCGGGCAGGATGTTCTCGCGCAGCGCTTCCATGCTGACCCGGGCGGCGTGCGCGGACACGTTGATCGCGGCCATCCCGACGTCGGGGGCGCCGCGGATGGGCGCGGCCACGGCCCGCAGGCCCTCCTCAAGCTCCTGGTCCACGATCGCGTAGCCCTGCTCAGCCACCTCGGCCAGTATCTCGCGCAGCCGGTCGGCGTCGGTCACCGTACGGTCGGTCAGCGGCTCCAGCTTGGCCTCGGCCAGGTAGCGCTCTAGCTCATCGGGCGGCAGCGCGGCCAGCAGTACCCGCCCCATGGAGGTGGCGTAGGCCGGGAACCGGGTCCCGACCGAGATGGCCACGGTCATGATCCGCTTGGTCGGAACCCGGACCACGTAGACCACGTGCTGGCCGTCTAGCACCGAGATCGAGCACGACTCGTGCAGCCGGGCGACCAGCTCCTCCATGTGGGGCGCGGCCACGTCGGGCAGCGCCAGCCCGGACAGGTAGGCATAGCCCAGCTCCAGCACCCGCGGCCGGAGCGAGAACTTCCGGCCGTCGCTGCGCACGTAGCCCAGGCTGACCAGGGTGAGCAGGAACCGCCGGGCGGCGGCCCTGGTCAGCTTGGTGGCGTAGGCCACCTCGCTCAGGGTGAGCTGTTCGCGGTCGGGCCCGAAGGCGCGGATCACGGCCAGCCCTCGGTCCAGCGACTGCACGAAGTCGCTGCGCGACGGCGGGCGGCTTTCGTCCGCCGCGCCGTCGTTCGCAATGCGCCCAGATGTAGTCATCGCTTAGATGCTAACTGGTGCCCGCTTTCAGCTGGCTCAGGTTGATGACCTTGCTGGCCGGCGGGGCGGCCGGAGTGCTCACCTTGTTCCACTGGGAGAACGTCAGGGTCTCGTGGTGGGACGGAGGCGAGATGACCCGCAGTGGGTACGGCGTGCCGTGCGCGGCCACGTCCAGCGTTGAGCCGTCGGTGCCGTGCAGGACCACCGCCTGCTGCCCGGCCACGGTAGTGGTGCCCGTCTGGGTCATCCGGGGCAGCCCGGTGATGAAGGCCCGGGTCAGGCTGGTCATGTTCAGGCTGCCGGACAGCTGGCCGCCGGCCGCGCCGGACATCTGCACGTACTTGCCGCACATCAAGTTGCATATCCCGGCCGGGGCCCGCAGCTCGCGCAGGAACGCCGGGGTGGCCTTGATGTAGACCTTCCCGCCCGTGCCGATGAGCTCCAGCGGCACACCGTGCTGGGTAATGGATCCGGCCAGGTCGCCGGCCCGCAGCACGCTGAGGTTCAGGGCGGTGGCCTGGCCGCTGCTGGTCACCCGCCCGGCCAGGTGGGTGCTGTCCGCGTCGCGCACCGCCGCCTTCATCTGCGTGACCAGCTGGCTGGTCGTCCGCCCGGCCGTCGCGCTGCCGCCGGACGCCATGTGGGTGGCCGAGCCGCCGCAGGCAGCCAGGCCGAGCAGTGCGCCAAATACCGGTGCGCCCAGGCCGACCAGCGGCAGTTTGCGCCGAATGCCCGCCAATCAGAACCCCCCGTCACCCCCGGACGTCTGGTCCAGGGATCTTGTGAGGAACTGACTACCCGCTGCGTTCGACTACGAACTCGCAGATGGTCTCGAATGCATCACGAGCCGGGCACGCGGGCAGCCCGCGGATCTCCGCCCTGGCCACCTCGGCCCAGTGCCGCAGGTCCTGGCGGGCCAGTTCCATGGCCGGGTGGCCGCGCAGCAGGCTCAGCGCCTCGCTGTGCTGCGCCGGGTCGGTGATCTTCTCCTGGCTGAGCAGCTCGATCAGCCGGGCGTCGCGGGACCCGCCCGAGCGCTGCGGCATTCTCAGGGCGTGCAGCATCGGGAGCGTCCGGACGCCCTCGCGCAGGTCGGTGCCGGGCGTCTTGCCCGACTGGGCCCGCTCGCTTGATACGTCCAGGATGTCGTCGGAGAGCTGGAACGCCACCCCCAGCCCCGCGCAGGCCGAGGCCATCCGGGTGGCCAGGCCCGCGGGCGCGTCGGAGAACATGGCCCCGAACCGCCCGGCGGTCGCGATCAGCGAGGCCGTCTTCTCGGTGATCACGCCGAGGTAATGCTCGAACGGGTCGGCGCCGGGCTGCGGGCCGACGGTCTCGGCCACCTGCCCGGTGACCAGACGGCTGAACGTCTCGGCCTGGATCCGGATCGCCTCAGAGCCCAGGTCGGCCAGGATCGATGAGGCACGGGCGAACAGGAAGTCGCCGGTCAGGATGGCAATCGTGTTGTTCCAGCGCGAGTTGGCGCTGGGCGTGCCGCGCCGCACGTCGGCCTCGTCCATGACGTCGTCGTGATACAGGGTGGCCAGGTGGGTCAGTTCCACGGCCACCGCGGCCGGGATCACCCGCTTATCGTGCGGATTGCCGAACTGGGCGGCCAGCAGCACCAGCATGGGCCGCAGCCGCTTGCCGCCCGCGTCGATGAGGTGCGCCGACGCCTCGGTCAGCACATCATGCTCGGCCCGCGAGGCGACCTGGAGCCCCTCCTCGACCTGTTTCAGCCCGGCGGTCAGATCGGCCGCCAGCGCCTCGTCGTTCAGCTCTACTCCAGCGGTGATCACTCAGGCTCCCTCGTCGGCCGGCCAGCATCGCCAGCAGTGCACGCCGGCAACCACCTCCAACATATGCCGGCTCTCGCTCTGCCGCCGCAGACGGCGCGGAGGGGATAGCGGGTCGCCCCCCTGGCCAGCACAGTTAGCTGAGTAATGCCCGCGCGACAATTGCCGGACACCCCGCGCCGGGCACCCCGGCCATCGCGCGCGGCCCGGCTAGCGGACGAAGAGCTGGCTGGCCGCATGGTTGGCCAGGTTGAGCAGCGGCTGCGGGATGATGCCCAGCACGACCGTGGCCGCCGCGCCGATGGCCACCGTCAGGCCAGTGAAGGCGCTGGGCCGCACCACGTCCGGGGCGTCGGCGGCCGGCTCGCTGAAGAACATCAGCACGATGACCCGGACATAGGGGAAGGCCAGGATGGCGCTGGCAATCACGCCGACGATGACCAGCGGCAGGGCCCCGCCCCGGATAGCAGCCTGGAACACGGCGAACTTTCCGGTGAATCCGCTGGTCAGCGGGATACCGGCGAACGCGATGAGGAACAGCGAGAACACTCCGGCGACCAGCGGCGCGCGCTTGCCCAGGCCCGCCCAGCGGGACAGGTGGGCGGCCTCGCCGGCCTGGTCGCGGACCAGCGTCACGATGCCGAACGCGCCTACCGTGGCGAACCCGTAGGCGGCCAGGTAGAACAGGCTGCCCGACAGGCCGGCCGCGTTGGCCGCCACCACGCCGGTCAGGATGTAGCCGGCCTGCGCGATGGAGGAGTAGGCCAGCAGCCGCTTCACGTCGGTCTGGGTGATCGCGATGATCGAGCCGACCAGCATGGTCAGGATGGCCACGCCCCACATGGCCGGACGCCAGTCCCAGGTCAGCTGGCCGAAGGCGACGTAGAACACCCGCAGCAGCGCGCCGAACGCCGACACCAGCGTGCACGAGGCCATCAGCGCCGTGATCGGCGTGGGCGCGCCCTGGTAGACGTCGGGCTTCCAGGCCTGGAACGGCACCGCCCCGATCTTGAACAGCAGGCCGATGCCGGTCAGCGCGATGCCCGCGTACAGCAGCGTGGACGAGGCGGTGCCGGTCTGCGCGGCGGTGGCGATGGCCGACAGCCGAACCGAGCCGGAGTACCCGTACAGCATGGCGATGCCGAACAGGAAGAAGGCCGAGGAGAACGCGCCGAGCAGGAAGTACTTCATGGCCGCCTCCTGCGAGAGCAGGCGGCGCCGGCGGGCCAGGGCGCACATCAGGTACAGCGGCAGCGACAGGACCTCAAGCGCGACGAACATGGTCAGCAGGTCGTTGGCGGCCGGGAACAGCAGCATGCCGCCCACCGCGAACAGCGTCAGCGGGTAGACCTCGGTGTGGGTCAGCCCGGCCAGCAGCCCCTCGCGCTCCTCGGCGCTACCGGGTACCGCGGCCGCCGAGCCCGTGAACGAGCTCACCTCGTGCGAGGACTCGGCGATCAGCAGCACGCTCACGAAGGCCAGGACCAGGATCGTGGCCTGGAGGAACAGCGTGGGGCGGTCCACCGCCACCGCGCCCACCGCCGCGATGTGGCCCGGGTTGCCGTGGGCGAAGATGCTGCTGCTGGCGGCGATCACGCAGGCCAGCACGAACGCGGCGGCCAGGCTGCCCAGCGCCAGCGCGATGTGGATCGGCCGCCGCCACACGCGCGGCGCGAACGCCTCCACCAGCGTGCCGGCCAGCCCGGCGGCGAAGACCAGCCAGATGGGCGAGAGCTGGCCCCACTCGATGCTCGGCGCGACGATCGTCGGCGCCACCGCGGCTAGGGTCCCGGTCACGGCTTGAGTTCCTTCCCGAACGCATGCTGACCGGACCCCGAGTTGATGGCGGTCGGAGCCGGATCCTTGGAGTGCACCTGGACAAGCGTCTGGTTCACGGCCGGGTTAATGATCTTGAGCACGGGCTGCGGGTAGACGCCGAGCACGATGATCAGGGCGATCAGCGGCCCGACCGCCCACAGTTCGCGGGCCTTCAGGTCCGGCATGCTGGCCACCTCATCGCGCACCGGCCCGGTCATCGTGCGCTGGTACATCCACAGGATGTAGATGGCGGCCAGGATGATCCCGACCGTGGCCAGGATGGCGGCCGCCTCGTACCTGGTGAACGTGCCGACCAGGACCAGGAACTCACTGACGAAGGTGGACAGGCCAGGCAGCGACAGGCCGGCCAGGCCCGCGATCAGGAACAGCCCGGCCAGCACCGGCGCCACCTTCTGCACGCCGCCGTAGTCGGCGATGTTCTGCGACCGGCGCCGGACGATCATGAAGCCGGCGATCAGGAACAGCGCGCCGGTGGCGAAGCCGTGGTTGACCATGTACAGCACCGAGCCGGACTGGCCCTGGGTGGTCATCACGAAGATGCCCAGGACCATCAGGCCCATGTGCGAGACCGAGGTGTAGGCGATCAGCCGCTTCAGGTCGCGCTGACCGATGGCCACGATCGCGCCGTACAGGACGCCGATGACCGCCAGCACGATGACCAGCGGGGTGAAGTAGTGCGCCGCCGACGGGAACAGGTCCAGGCAGTAGCGGATCATCCCGAACGTGCCGACCTTGTCCAGCACGCCGACCAGCAGCACCGCGGCGCCCGGCTGGGCCGACGCGGCCGCGTCCGGCAGCCAGGTGTGGAACGGCCACAGCGGGGCCTTGATCGCGAAACCGACGAAGAAGCCGAGGAACAGCCACTTGCTGGCCGTCGGGCTGAGCGCCAGGTGCTCCAGCGAGGTGAACAGGAACGTGCCGCCGTGCCCGTTGTGGATCGACTGCACGTACAAGGCGATGACCGCGACCAGCATGAGCAGCCCGCCGAGCAGGCTGTAGAGCAGGAACTTGACCGCCGCGTACTGCCGCTGGCCGACGCCGAAGCTGCCGATCATGAAGTACATCGGGATCAGCATGGCCTCGAAGAAGACGTAGAACAGGAACACGTCGGTGGCCGCGAACACGCCGATCATCATGGTCTCCAGGACCAGCATCAGCGCGAAGTAGGTCTTGACGCTGCGCTGCGGCGGCGCGGCCCCGATGGGCCCGGTCGCGCCCTCGGCGTCGTTCCAAGAGGCCAGCACCACCACCGGCATCAGCACCGTGGACATCACGATCAGCACCAGCGCGATCCCGTCCACGCCCACGGCGTAGTGCACGCCGAAGTCGGGGATCCAGGAGTAGACCTGCGAGAACTGGAACTGCTGGCTGCTGTTGGTCTTGAACTGCACCGCCATCGCGACGGAGACGCCCAGCGTGGCCAGGCTGAAGATCAGCGCGACGATCTTGACCAGCCGGTTACGGGCCTGCCGGTCGGCCTCGGCGCCCGCCGCGGAGTGGCCGGGCAGCACCGAGATCACGATCGCGCCCGCCAGCGGGATCGCGCCCGTGACGGTCAGCCAGGGGAAATTGCTCATGGGATCCGCAGCCTCACCAGCTCTAGAGCCTGACCAGGAGGAGGGCGCCCACGAGCAGCACCGCTCCGACGAACATGGACAGGGCGTATGACCGGACGAACCCGGACTGCACCCGCCGCAGCCGGCCCGAGCCGCCGCCGAACGTGGCGGCCACGGTGTTGACCAGGCCGTCCACGCCCCGGTTGTCGAAGTACACCGACAGCCGGGTCAGCCACTGACCCGGCCGCATCAGCAGGGACTCGTTGATCGCGTCGCCGTACAGGTCCTTGCGCGCCGCCACCGTGACCGGGCTGCCGGCCGGCGCGGTGACCGGGATCTCCCGCCGCCCGTAGACCGCGTAGGCGATGCCGAAGCCCACCACCACCAGCGCCAGCGTGATCCACCCGTAGGTGCTGAAGATGGCGTGCGAGGTGGTCGGCCCGCCGGTCACCGGGCGCAGGAAGTTCAGCAGCCGCGAGTTGATGATCAGGAAGCCACCGGCCACGACCGACCCGACCGCCAGCAGGATCATCGGGATCGTCATGACCGGCGGGGCCTCGTGCGGGTGCACCTTCTCGTCCCAGCGCTTCTCGCCCGCGAAGGTCATGAACATCACGCGGCTCATGTAGAACGCGGTGATGGCCGCACCCAGGATGGCGCACCAGCCCAGGATGTCGCCCGTGGTGCCGCCCTTGGAGAACGCCGCGTCGATGATCGAGTCCTTGGTGAAGAACCCGGAGAACGGCGGGACGCCGATGATGGCCAGGTAGCCGAGCAGGAAGGTGACGAAGGTGACCGGCATGACCCGCCACAGCGCCCCGAAGCGGCGCATGTCGACCTCGTCGTCCATCTCGTGCTTGACCGAGCCCGCGCCGAGGAACAGCCCGGCCTTGAAGAAGCCGTGCGAGAGCAGGTGGGCGATGGCGAACACGTACCCGACCGGCCCCAGGCCGGCGGCCAGCATCATGTAGCCGATCTGGCTCATGGTCGACCCGGCCAGCGCCTTCTTGATGTCGTCCTTGGCGCACCCGATGATCGCGCCGAACAGCAGCGTGGCCGCGCCGACGATCGTGACCACCAGCCGGGCATCCGGCGACAGGTTGAACAGCGGGCCGGAGCGGACGATCAGGTAGACGCCGGCGGTGACCATGGTGGCCGCGTGGATCAGGGCCGACACCGGGGTCGGGCCCTCCATCGCGTCCAGCAGCCAGGACTGCAGCGGCAGCTGGGCCGACTTGCCGCAGGCCCCCAGGAGCAGCAGCAGGCAGATCGCGGTGATAACCCCGCTGCTGGCCCCGTGCCGGGCGTCGAACACGCCGGTGAAGGTGACCTTGCCGAACTCGGTGAACATCAGCATGATCGCCAGCGACAGGCCGACGTCACCGATGCGGTTGGCGATGAACGCCTTCTTGGCCGCCACCGCGGCCGAGTTCTTGTACTGCCAGAACCCGATCAGCAGGTAGGAGGCCAGGCCCACGCCCTCCCAGCCCGCGTAAAGGGCCAGGTAGTTGTCGGCCAGCACCAGCAGCAGCATGGCGGCCAGGAACAGGTTCATGTAGCCGAAGAACCGGCGCCGCTCCGGGTCGTTGGCCATGTACCCGACGGCGAAGATGTGGATCAGCGACCCGACGCCGGTGATCAGCAGCACGAAGCAGATCGACAGCGGGTCCAGCAGCAGGCCGATGCTGACGTTGAAGTGCCCGACGTCGATCCACTGGAACAGGTGCAGGTCCCGTGCCCGCTGCGCGCCGGCCGGGTAGGTCAGCATGCTGAAGAACGCCACCACGCCGTAGCAGAAGGCCAGCACCGGCATGGCCACGCCGACGAGGTGCCCCCACGAGTTGGTGCGCTTGCCGCCGAGCAGCAGGATCACTGCGCCCGCCAGCGGCAGGGCCAGCAGCAGCCAGGCCGCGCTCGACACCCCAGTCGCGTGCGTGGTAGTCAAGGTCGCTCCGTAGTCAGTACTTCATCAGGTTCGCCTCGTCGACCGAGGCCGACCGGCGAGCGCGGAAGATGGAAGTCAGGATGGCCAGGCCGACGACCACTTCCGCGGCCGCCACGACCATCACGAAGAACGCGATGACCTGCCCGTCGAGGCCGCCGTGCATCCGGGCGAAGGCCACGAAGGCGAGGTTGCACGCGTTCAGCATGAGCTCGACGCACATGAACACGACGATCGCGTTGCGCCGGACCAGCACGCCGACCGCGCCGATCACGAACAGGATCACCGACAGGGCGATGAAGTGCGCGGGGCTGACCATCACGCCTCCCCTCCGTCACCGGGGCCGTGGTCGGCCGGGCCGCCCACCTTGACCTGGTCGGGGTCCGGGTCGGGTGCCTGGTCCTCGTCAGACGGGAGGAGCGCGGGGCCCTCCAGCTCGCGCTCGCCGTGCGCGCCGGTGATGACCTCGCTGACCGAGAGCTCAGAGGTCGTGCCGTCGGGCAGCAGCGCCTCCATGTCCACCGCGTTGTGCCGCGCGTAGGTGCCGGGGCCGGGCAGCGGGGTGGGCTGGCCGCTGGCGATCCGCTGCCGGGACAGCGCCTTCTGGGTCGGCTTGGGGCTGATCCGCTCGCGGTGGGCCAGCACCATGGCCCCCAGCGCGGCCGTGATCAGCAGGGCGCTGGTGACCTCGAACGGGAACACGTACCGGGTGAACAGCAGCGCCGCGATGCCGGTGATATTGCCGGACCCGAACTTGGCGCTGTCGGGCGCGGCCGGGCCGACCACCGCGTTGCCGATGACCAGGGCCAGCAGGACCAGCAGGCCGATCCCGGCCAGCCCGGCCCACAGCCGCTGGCCCTTGATCGTCTCGATGATCGAGTCGGCCGCGCTGATGCCGACGATCATGAGGACGAACAGGAACAGCATCAGCACCGCGCCGGTGTAGACGATGATCTGCACGAAGGCCAGGAACGGCGCGCCCAGCATGGCGTACAGCACCGCCAGCGAGAGCATCACCACGGCCAGCAGCACGGCGCAGTGCACCGCACGCCGGGCGAGGATCATGCCCAGGCCCGCGGACACCGACAGGATGGCCAGGATCCAGAACGCCAGTTCTCTGGTCGTGGTCGCGGCGGGCGCCGCGAGCACGATTTGATGATTCACTGCGAAGCTCCCGACTGGTGATCATCCGGCCGGGCGCCCGCCGCGGCGCTGGCCGCCTCGGCGTCCGCCTTATTCGCGTCGGCCAGCATGGCGCCGAGCCGGTAGTAATCCTCTTCGCTCTCGCCTAGCCGCATGGGGTGCGGTGGCGCCTCCATGTCCGGCTGGAGCGGGGCGACGAGCTGCTCCTTGGTCCAGATCAGGCTTTCCCGGCTGTCGTCGGCCAGCTCGTACTCATTGGTCATGGTCAGCGCCCGGGTCGGGCACGCCTCGATGCACAGCCCGCACAGAATGCAGCGCAGGTAGTTGATCTGATAGACGCGGCCGTACCGCTCGCCGGGCGAGTACCGCTCGTCCGGCGTGTTGTCGGCGCCTTCCACGTAGATCGCGTCCGCCGGGCAGGCCCAGGCGCACAGCTCGCAGCCGATGCACTTCTCCAGCCCGTCCGGCCAGCGGTTGAGCTGGTGGCGGCCGTGGAACCGCGGGGCGGTCGGCTTCTTCTCCTCCGGGTACTGGACGGTGTCCACCTTCTGGAACATCGTCTTGAAGGTGGTGCCGAACCCCTTAACCGGGTCCAGGAAGCTAGGCACCGGTTACCTCCTTCTTTGCGGCAGAGTCATCGGAGCCCGCGATGGGCGCCCCGGTGGTCAGGCCGGACACGTCCAGCCCGATGCCGTGGTAGTGCGGCAGATCCATCGGCGGGACCGGGAACGCCGGCCCGTGCTCGCGCTCGTGCTCGACCGCGGCCGCTTCCTCTTCCTCGGCCGCCCTGGCCGACCGCTGGGCCGAGGACTCCCAGCCGATCCAGAGCGCCAGCAGGGCGGCCACGATCAGCCCGGCCACGATGTAGATCGGCGTGCTACCGCCCTGGCGCCGCCAGACGCGCAGCGTCGCGATGATCAGCGTCCAGGCCAGCGCGGTCGGGATCAGGACCTTCCAGCCCAGCGCCATGAGCTGGTCATAGCGGATACGTGGCAGCGAGCCGCGCAGCCAGATGAAGAAGAATACGAACAGGACGAGCTTGCCCAGGAACCACAGCAGCGGATACCAGCCGGAGTTGGCCCCCGACCAGACGCTGATCGGCCACGGGGCCCGCCAGCCGCCCAGGAAGAGCGTGATGGCCAGGGCCGAGACCGTGACCATGTTGATGTACTCGGCCAGGTAGAACAGGGCGAACTTCAGCGACGAGTACTCGGTGTGGTAGCCGGCGACCAGCTCGCCCTCGCCCTCGGGCAGGTCGAACGGGAGCCGGTTGGTCTCCCCGACCATGGTGATGACGTAGATCAGGAAGGACGGCAGCAGCAGGATCACGTACCACGACGGGTAGTGCAGGATCGCCCCGAACAGGCGGAACTCGCCGCCGTTGGCCTGCGACTGGACGATCTGGCTGGTGGACAGGGATCCGGCGTACAGGAAGACCGGCACGAACGCTATGCCCATGGCGATCTCGTAGCTGATCACCTGGGCCGACGCGCGCAGCGAGCCGAGCAGCGAGTAGGGCGAGGCCGAGGACCACCCGGCCAGCACGATGCCGTAGACGCCCATCGAGCTCATGGCCAGGATCAGCAGCACGGCCACCGGCAGGTCGGAGAGCTGGAGCGGGGTGTGGTGGCCGGCGATCGAGACCTCGGGGCCGAACGGGATGATCGCCAGGCTGATGAACGCCGGGATCATCGACACCGCCGGGGCCAGCACGAACAGCACCCGGTCCACGCCGCGGGGGATGATGTCCTCCATCAGCGCCAGCTTGATGCCGTCCATCAGCGACTGGAGCAGGCCGAACTTACCCGCCCGGTTGGGGCCGTACCGGTTCTGCATCCGGCCGATGATCTTGCGCTCGGCCCAGATCATCAGCAGCGCGGCCACCAGCAGGAACACGAAGATGACGAGCACCTTGAGCAGGATCAGCCACCACGGGTCGAGCCCGAAGTCGGCGAGCGTCGGGCCATGGCCGGTCCCCGCAGCACTGGCCAGAGCCGTGCTGGCGGGAGCCGGGCCGGCCGACGCGGCCAGCACACTCATTCCGCGCTCCTCAACGTGACTAGGGTGCCGTGCCCCGCGCCGAGCTCACGCCGGACGGGGCAGCCCGCGGAGTTCGTCGGCAGCCAGACGACCCGGTCCGGCATGTCGGCGGTCTCCACGGGGACGGTGACGCTGCCGCGCTCGGTGGCCACCGTGACCTTGCCGTTCTCGGCCACGCCGGCCTCGGCCGCGGTGGCGGCCGACATCCGGGCGACAGCGGGCCGCGACGTGCCCGCCAGGTTCGGCTCGCCGTCCTGCAGGCGACCGCCGTCGAGCAGACTATTCCAGGTCGCCAGCAGCGCCTGACCCGCCCCCGCCGACGACGCGGCGTGCCGGCCGCCGGAGGTGGCCCACGCCGCCGGGCTGCCCGTACCGGCGGCCGTACCGCGGCGCAGCGCGCTGTACTCCCGGCGCGCGGTGGCGTCGTCGGGCAGGCCCAGGTGCACGTCCATCTCGTCGGCCAGGGCGGCCAGGATCTGCAGGTCGGACCGGACCGAGGGCACGCGGAGCGCGGGCCCGAAGGTCCCCGGCCGGCCCTCCCAGTTCACGAACGTGCCCGCCTTCTCGGCCACCGCGGCCACCGGGAATACCACGTCGGCCCGGTCGGTCACCGAGCTCACCCGCAGTTCCAGGCTGACCACGAAGCTGGCTGCCTCCAGCGCCGCCAGCGCGGCGGCCGGGTCGGGCAGGTCGGCCGGGTCGACCCCGGCCACCAGCAGGGCCGAGAGCTGACCGGTCGCGGCGGCGTCCAGGATCTCCCCGGTGCCGCGGCCAGGGTCGGCGGGCAGCGAGGCCACGTCCCAGGCCCTGGCCACCTCGGCCCGCGCGGCGGGGTCGGTGATCGCCCGGCCGCCCGGCAGCAGGGTGGGCAGCGCGCCCGCCTCGACGGCGCCGCGCTCGCCCGCGCGGCGCGGGATCCAGGCCAGGCTGGCCCCGGTGCGCTCGGCCAGCCGGACCGCCGCCGACAGCGCGCCAGGCACCTCGGCCAGCCGCTCGCCGACCAGGATGATCGCGCCGGGCTGGCGCAGCGCGGTATCGACCCGGGGGATAACCCCCGGAGCCCCCTTGCCGTCTGCTCGGGCCGGCAAGCCGACCGTCGCATCCGGCACACCGTGGCCACCGATGGCATCCAATGTGGCCGCCTCGCGGCCGGGCACGGTGGGCAGCAGCACGCCGGACAGCTTGTCCAGGCCCTGGCTGGCCAGGGCGGCCATGGAGTACACGGTCTGCGTGCCGGCCCGGACCGCCTTGCGCATCCGCAGGAACACGATCGGCGACTCGTCCTCGGGCTCGAACCCGGCCAGCAGGACCGCCGGGGCCTGCTGGAGCCTGGTGTAACTGACCCCGCCCCGGCCGGCCACGTGGTCGGTGAGGAACCGCGTCTCCTCGGCCGAGTGCGGCCGGGCGCGCATGTCAATGTCGTTGCTGCCCAGCGCGACCCGGGCGAACTTGGCGTAGGCGTAGGCGTCTTCCAGGGTCAGCCGGCCACCGGTCAGCACGCCCGCCCGGCCCCTGGCCTCGGCCAGGCCGCGGGCCGCGATGGCCAGGGCCTCGGGCCAGGAGGCCGCCACCAGCACCCCGCTGTCGTCCCGGACCAGCGGCGTGACCAGGCGGTCGGGCTGGGTGGCGTAGGTGAACGCCCACCGGCCCTTGTCGCAGTTCCACTCCTCATTGACCTCGGGGTCGTTGCCGGCCAGCCGCCGGGTGACCGCGCCGCGGCGGTGGTCGGTGCGCTGCCGGCAGCCCGACGCGCAGTGCTCGCACACGCTCGGCGTGGACACCAGGTCGAACGGCCGGGCCCGGAACCGGTACGAGGCCCCGGTGAGCGCTCCCACCGGGCAGATCTGCACCGTGTTCCCGGAGAAGTAGGAGTCGAACGGGACGCCCTCGGCCACGCCCACCTGCTCGTGCGGGCCGCGGTCGAGCAACTCGATGAGCGGGTCGCCGGGGACCTGCTCAGCGAACCTGGTGCACCGGGCGCACTGGATGCACCGCTCGCGGTCCAGCAGCACCTGCGCCGACAGCGCGATGGGCTTGGGGAAGGTGCGCTTGGTGCCGTCAAACCGGGTCTCGCCCTGGCCGGTGGACATGGCCTGGTTCTGCAGCGGGCACTCGCCGCCCTTGTCGCACATGGGGCAGTCGAGCGGGTGGTTGACCAGCAGCAGCTCCATCATGCCGCGCTGGGCCTTCTCGGCCACCGGCGAGGTGAGCTGGGTGTGCACGACCATGCCGTCGGTGCAGACCGTCGTGCAGGAGGCCGGCGGCTTGGGCTGACCCTCGATCGCCACCAGGCACTGGCGGCAGGCGCCGATCGGGTCCAGCAGCGGGTGGTCGCAGAACCGCGGGATCTGGATCCCGAGCTGCTCGGCGGCCCGGATGACCAGCGTGCCCTTGGGCACGGTGATCTCGAAACCGTCGATGGTGACGGTCACGCCTTCGGCCGGCCTGGCGACCTCGCCGCCCGTGTTCTCGCTCGCCTGTACGGTCATCAGGCAGTCTCCATTGCTGCATCATTGCCACGGGGGGACGGCCCCCCGGACCCCCCGGCAAACCCGAAGAGGGTGGAGGCGGCGGGGTCAAAGGGACAGCCGCCCTGCCGCTGGTGCTCCAGGTACTCGTCCCTGAAGTACTTGATCGACGACTTGACCGAGGGCTCGATCGAGTCGCCCAGGGCGCAGAACGCCCGGCCGGTGATGTTGCTGCAGACGTCGAGCAGCTTCTCCAGGTCCGCCTCGCTGCCGCCGCCGCTCTCCAGGCGCTGGAGCATCTGGACCACCCAGAAGCTGCCCTCCCGGCACGGGGTGCACTTGCCGCACGACTCGTGCTGGTAGAACTCGGCCCAGCGCAGCACCACGCGGACCACGCAGACCGTCTCGTCGAACAGCTGCACCGAGCGGGTGCCCAGCATGGAGCCGGCCTTGGCCACCGACTCGTAGTCCAGCGGGACGTCCAGCTGCTCCTCGGTGAACAGCGGCGTGGACGAGCCGCCAGGGGTCCAGAACTTGAGCCGGCGCCCGTCCCGGATCCCGCCCGCCAGGCCGAGCAGCTCGCGCAGCGTGGTGCCGAGCGGCGCCTCGTACTGGCCCGGCGTGGTGACGTGCCCGGACAGCGAGAAGATGCCGAAGCCCTTGGACCGCTCGGTGCCGTAGGAGGCGAAGTTCTCGGCGCCATGCAGCACGATGTAGGGCACGGACGCGATCGACTCGACGTTGTTAACTACCGTGGGACACGCGTACAGGCCGGCCACCGCCGGGAACGGCGGCTTGAGCCTGGGCTGCCCGCGGAAGCCCTCGAGCGAGTCGAGCAGCGCCGTCTCCTCGCCGCAGATATACGCCCCGGCCCCGGCGTGCACGACGACGTTCAGGTCGAACCCGGTGCCCAGGACGTCGGTGCCCAGGTACCCGGCCGCGGCCGCCTCGGCCACCGCGTTGTGCAGCCGCCGGATCACGTGCAGCACCTCGCCGCGCACGTAGATGAAGGCCTCGTGGGCCCGGAAGGCGTAGCAGGCGATGACGATGCCCTCGATCAGCGCGTGCGGGTTGTTCAGCAGCGTGGGCATGTCCTTGCAGGCGCCCGGCTCGGACTCGTCCGCGTTGACCACCAGGTAGTGCGGCTTGTTGTCGCCCTGGGGGATGAAGCCCCACTTGAGCCCGGTGGGGAAGCCCGCACCGCCGCGGCCGCGCAGCGCCGAGTCCTTGAGCGTCTGGATGACCTGGTCAGGCTCCATGGCCAGCGCCTTGGGCAGGGCCCGGTAACCGCCTGCGCGCTTGTACCCCTCCAGCGTGAAGGAGTCCGGCTGGTCCCAGTTGGCGGTGAGCTCGGGGGTAAGGACCGTGGTCACGACTGATCTCCGTCTTCAGGTGTCCAGCCCTGCTCCTTGGCCACCTTCAGGCCGGCCAGGCTGGCCGGGCCGGCGGTGTGGCCCTCGGCGGCCTGGTCATCGGGGAAGCCGGCCAGGATGCGCGAGGCCTGCTTCCAGGTGCACAGCCGGGGCGCGCCGCGGGTCGGCTGCACGTCGGCGCCCGTGCGCAGCCCGTCGACCAGGTCCCTGGCCGACTGCGGCGTCATGTTGTCGAAGAACTCCCAGTTGACCATCACGACCGGGGCGTAGTCGCAGGCCGCGTTGCACTCCAGGTGCTCCAGGCTGACCTTGCCGTCGGCGGTGGTCTCGTCGTTGCCGATGCCCAGGTGGTCCTGGAGGTCGGCGAAGATGGCGTCGCCGCCCATCACCGCGCACAGCGAGTTGGTGCACACGCCGACGTGGAAGTCGCCCGGCCGACGGCGCTTGTACATCGTGTAGAACGAGGCCACCGCGGTGACCTCGGCGTGGGCCAGCCCGAGCTGCTCGGCGCAGAACTCGATGCCCTCCTCGGAGACGAAGCCCTCCTCGGCCTGCACCAGGTGCAGCAGCGGCAGCAGCGCCGACCGCGTCCTGGGATAGCGGGCGATGATCCGCGCCGCGTCCGGTTCCAGCCGGGCGCGCGCCTCCTGCGTCAGCGCCATTACCTGTCCACGCCTCCCAACACGGGATCGATGCTGGCCACGGCGGCGATCACGTCGGCGACCATGCCGCCCTCGCACATGGCCGAGAGCGACTGCAAGTTGGTGAACGACGGGTCACGGAAGTGGGCCCGGTAGGGCCGGGTGCCGCCGTCGCTGACCACGTGGCAGCCGAGCTCGCCGCGGGGCGACTCGACAACCTCGTAGACCTGGCCGGCCGGGACCCGGAAGCCCTCGGTGACCAGCTTGAAGTGGTGGATGAGCGCCTCCATGGACTGGCTCATGATGTGCGCGATGTGGTCGGGCGAGTTGCCCATCCCGTCCGGGCCCAGGGCCAGCTGGGCGGGCCAGCCGATCTTAGCGTTCTGGATCATCACCGGATCGTCGGCCGGCCGTGAGCCCGCCAGCCGGTCCAGGCACTGCTCGATGATCCGCAGCGACTGGTCGCACTCGTCCATCCGGATGATGTACCGCCCGTACACGTCGCAGGTGGTCCGGGTGGGCACGTCGAACTCGTAGGTCTCGTAGCCGCAGTAGGGCTGGCTCTTGCGCAGGTCCCAGGGCAGGCCGGTGGCCCGCAGGATCGGGCCGGTGACGCCCAGCGACATGCAGCCGGCCAGGTCCAGGTAGGCGACGTTCTTGGTCCGGGCCAGGTAGGCCGGCGCCGCGTCCATCAGCGACCGGATCTCGCTGAGCTGGCGAGGCATGATGGCCACGTACTCGCGGATCCGCTCCAGCGCGCCCGCGGGCAGGTCCTGGGACACCCCGCCGGGCCGGATGAACGCGTGGTTCATCCGCAGCCCGGTGATCAGCTCGAACAGGTCGAGCGTCTTCTCCCGCTCGCGCAGGCAGAACAGGGCCACGGTGGTGGCGCCGATCTCCAGGCCGAAGCTGCCGACCGACATCATGTGCGAGGAGATCCGGTTCAGCTCCATCATCAGCACCCGGATGATGGTGGCCTTCTCCGGGATCTCGTCGGTGATGCCGAGCAGCTTCTCCACGCCCAGGCAGTAGACGGCCTCATTGAACAGCGGCGACAGGTAGTCCATCCGGGTGCAGAACGTGGAGCCCTGGGTCCAGGTGCGGTACTCCATGTTCTTCTCGATGCCGGTGTGCAGGTAGCCGATGACCGCCCGCAGCTCCTTCACCGTCTCGCCGTCCAGCGTCAGGACCAGCCGCAGCACCCCGTGCGTGGACGGGTGCTGGGGGCCCATGTTGACGACCAGCTGCTCCTCGCCGTTGCGGGCCGCGTCCCTGGCCGCCTCGACGACCTCGTCCCAGTCCTCGCCCGCGACGGTATAGAGGCGGCCTTCCTGGGCGTCGTCAGCGGCCTGTGCGTCGTAATCGGTTGGAGCGGTCATTCGTACGCCCTCCGCTCATCTGGCGGCGGGATGGTCGCGCCGCGGTACTCCACCGGGATGCCGCCCAGCGGATAGTCCTTCCGCTGCGGGTGTCCCTTCCAGTCGTCCGGCATCTCGATGCGGGTCAGCGCCCGGTGGCCATCGAAGACGATGCCGAAGAAGTCCCAGGTCTCCCGCTCGTGCCAGTCGCAGGTGGGATAGAGGTTCATCATCGAGGGGATGTGCGGGTCGGCGTCCGGCGCGGTGACCTCCAGCCGGACCCGGCGGTTGTGCCTGATCGACATCAGCGCGTACACCGCGTGCAGCTCACGGCCGGTGTCGGAGGGGTAGTGCACGCCGGACACGCCCAGGCACAGCTCGAAGGCCAGCGTGGGCTCGTCCCGCAGCCGGGCGGCCACCTGGAGCAGCTTGTCCCGGCGCACGTAGAGGGTCAGCTCGCCGAACTCGGTCGAGACCCGCTCGATGGCGTCGCTGAACCCGATGCCCGACTGCTCAAGCGCGCCGCCCAGCGCGTCGGCCAGCTCGTCAAAGTAGGACCCGTAGGGCCGCTGCGCGGGCAGTGGCGGGGGCCGCCGGACCTGCAGGCCGCCGTAGCCGGAGGTGTCGCCGGTGGTCTCGGTGCCGAACATGCCGGTCCGCTTGACCTGCTCGGCCATCCGCTCCCGGCCCGCCAGCGCCGCCGCCTCCTGCTCGGGGGTCGGCTGCTGGTGGTCCTGGCCTGGTGTGGTCACTGGTGATCTCCTGGCTTGTGCTCAACCAGGCCGCTCGCATCCCCCAGCGACGCGCCCGGCACGCCGGTCAGCAGGGGCAGGCGCCGCAGCCGGGCCTGCTCAAGCTCCTCGATCTGGCGCTCCCGGTTGACGCCCAGCTTCATGTTCTGGATCTTGTCGTGCAGCTTGACGATCGAGTCCAGCAGCATCTCGGGCCGGGGCGGGCAGCCGGGCAGGTAGATGTCCACCGGCACGATGTGATCCACGCCCTGCACGATCGCGTAGTTGTTGAACATGCCGCCCGACGAGGCGCACACGCCCATCGAGATGACCCACTTGGGC
>Ga0102924_1002869_pt1 | contig 18425 bp, 19 predicted proteins | sample PaiPotPPM11metaG_FD_80116 | JGI IMG/M metagenome (GOLD analysis project Ga0102924, IMG submission 80116) | Iron sulfur acid spring bacterial and archeal communities from Banff, Canada, to study Microbial Dark Matter (Phase II) - Paint Pots PPM... ...
CACCACCGCGGCCCTGCTGCTCCTGGCCCGTCTTCCCGACTACGGGAGCTATGCCCTCGACCTTCTCCCTGGCTTCATTCTCCTGCCGCTGGGCTATGTGCCGGCCTTTCTCGCGGTCACCAATGCCGGGGTGGCGGGGGTCGAGCGGAGCAATGCCGGGCTCGCCTCGGCCCTGTTGAACACTTCGCAGCTCATGGGAGGGGCCCTGGGTTTGGCGCTGCTCTCTACCATCGCTGCCTCCAGGAGCAGAAGCGTCCTAGCGCACAACCCGCACGCCGGCTTCGCCCATGCCCTGGTCCAGGGGTACCAGGTTACTCTGTTGGTGGCAGCCGGCCTGACCGAGTTGGCCGCCATTGTGGGTCTCCTGACGATCCCTGCAGCGATCGGTCGTGTGACACAGGCCCGCCGACCCACGCCCCCGATATCTCACCCGGACGAAGAAGTGACGTCTGTGGCGGACGGCACCAGCAGGCCCGTGGGCGGGCTTGCCGCCTGCGCGCTTTGCGACCCGGTCAGCCGGCATCCAGTCGTATCAGTCTCGGGCGGAGACGGTGACCGAGTTGCTCGTGCGGTTGGGAGTACGACCAGCGGAAGGAGCGCGCACGGGTAGGGAGTTCAGAGCGGTTTCTGCTGTAGCGCAGCACTCCCGGCATGGTCAGACCATGTCTGGTGATGCATTACCGGGAGGAGCTGGACGCCGATCACCACCGCACTCAGGCAAAGGATGGACACCTGACTGGTGTCCATGGTCAGATGGCAGACATAGTTCACCTTCGTCTCCAGCGTGGTGTACCACTCGCCCCGGGCAAGCGTGGTGGGCACCGCGCAGCCTAGGGCGGAACGCAGCAGAGTCCTGGCGAATTCGCCATAGAGGAGGTGGCACCCTGTTTGCTCCTGTCCGTCAGGCTTTGCACGTTGCCTGGACCCGTCATGCTTCTGCCGCACCTGACGACGGCAAACAGATGCGATAGCCGGAGAACGACGAAAAAGGGACGCACTGGCCGAGGTTGGCCAGTGGGAAGAGACGTGTCAGCGCCGCGCTTGGGCCACCTCGATGAGGTGACCGTCGGGGTCGCGAATGTAGGCGCGGATCTCCCGGCCATGGTCCTTGGGTTCGGTGAGGAACTCGGCGCCCTTGGCCGACCACTCCTTATACACCTTGGCGATATTGGCGACCCGAATGTTGAGGAACGCGCTGGTGCGATTGGGGTCGGGCGGCGTCGTCAGGGTGACGGTGGGCTTGTCGTCGGTGGGACCACCACCCGCGTTGAGGATCAGCCAGGAGTTCGCCACCTTCAGGATGACCGGGTCGCGCTCCAGCAGAACCTGGCCGCCGAGCAGCGACCGGTAGAACTCCCGTGATCGGTCCTGATCGGAGACCACGAGAAAGTGCGTGAGCACGAAGCCCTCGGTTGGTGCGGGGAAATCATCTGGGTTCATCCTCTGCCTCCATGCCTGCACTCGTGAGCCCGTGGTTGGCAATCCCATCGCTGCTCCCCGTGCTCCTTGTGAGCATGGCGAGACCTCACACCTCATCTGCTGGTCGAGCAAGCGTCTGCCCTGGGTGAACGCAGGCGGACGGTCCAGCGCTCCCGGAGAAGCAGGCCATCGGGGAGGATCTCGAAGAAGCAACGCTAGGTGAGAGGCGCGACGGCTGAGTGGCAGCGATGAGGTGCGACTCACCCACATCCGACACCGAGCTGATGCACGCACGGTGGCCGGATCGCGAGTGGTCGTGAACTGGCCACGTGGGCGCCCCCTCAACAATGGCCGTAGACCAAAGGCTTTATCAAAGCCCTTGGCTCATGCTGGAGCCTGCCACGCCCCTGCGTGTGGTCGACCAAATTCGGCGCAGGGACTGGAGAAACGGCTCTGCTGCCCTTGGCTCGAACGACCTCGGACGGCAGCGGACGGTGGGCGACCCGCTCAGCGGTCGAGCCCTCATCGGCCCTGTTGGACCTATACGACTCCGCGTGCGGGGAAAGCAGGTGGAAATGGATGTACAGCAAGGGCTTCCCAAGGCCTTTTCACCCGGGAAGCCCTCGATTTTTGGCTTGTACAAGCCAAACCTTGGTGGCGGCGGCGGGATTCGAACCTGCGACCAAGGGCTTATGAGTTCTTGGCTGTCGGGTTTGTGGGTGGTTGGTGTCGTTCGCTCATGTCCGGTTTTTGGCGGAAACACGCCAGAATTCAGGGCAAGCGGCTGCCGGCGACCGGGAGCGGTTCGCCGCGAACAGAGAAAAATGGATGTAGAAATGGATGTACGACAGGGCCGTGAGGGGGCTGCCTTCACCTCTCTGAGGGCTCCGAGTCTGCGCATATACTGCCCGGTTGATCCCGTTCAGTGGCACTGCTTCGATTCGTGGGTGTTCATCCGTCTGCCAGGTACAAGGTGATACGGATCTGGCAATTTACCTTCGCCCACTCCCAGACGGCCATTGGACGGTGCCACCGAGAAGCGGCGGTATGAGGGGCTGGCCCAAGATCCCGAGAGCCTGGTGGCCGAAGATTGCACAGGAATACACCAGGCTTACACCCTTCAGTGTTGCGGTGTGCACGCCGCGCCCAGAGGACAAGTATGGCGCGGGTGCGACCGGCTGCGAGCGGCTCTTACTGGCAGATGAAGTGCGCACCCGCGGCCGCTTGCCGCCGACTGTGAATCGCAGTACGATGCCCACGGAGGTCCTACGGACGCACAATGGGCGATCCACGCACTTTGCCGACGAAACGGGGGAGGATTCCGGTCTCCAGAGCGTCGCGTTCGCCGTATTCGATCGTCGGACGCGACCGAGAACTGAGCATGCTGCGCACCGCCCTGGACGACGCGCTCGGAGGCCATGGCCGATTAGTGCTGATCTCTGGAGAGGCGGGCATCGGCAAGAGCATTCTGGCGGAGTCGCTGGCCGCGGAGGCGAAAGAGTGTGGTGCCATTGTATCGTGGGCACGGGCTCCGGAAACGGCCGGCGCGCCTCCGTACTGGCTGTGGATTCAGACATTGAGGAATCAGTTCAAGACCGATGATCCGGCGACATTGGGAAACAAGCTGGCTCGCGCCGCACCAGAACTGGTGTGGCTTCTGCCGGAGCTAGCATCGCTCCTGTCCGATGTATCTGCCCCAGCCGCTGACGAGACTGAGGCCGGACGGTTCCGTCTGGCGGATGGGATCGCGTCCTTTCTACTGGACTGTTCCGCGGAACAGTCCCGCGTCGTCATCCTGGACGATGTGCATGCGACAGATCCCGCGTCGCTTGAGGTGCTTGTGCACCTGACGAGTAGGCTGAGCGAGGGCGCTCTGCTGGCCGTCGGGACGTACCGATGTGCTGCCGAAGACCTAACGCCCGCCCTACAGCGGGCTCTGGCGGTGGCGGCCCGGGAAGAGGACACATTGCATGTCGAACTTGCAGGGCTGGACGCTGCCGCCGTCCGCGAGCAGCTGACACGGGTGATGGGACGTGGGGTCCTACCTGACCTGGCAGAACGGGTTCGAGTCAGGACCGCCGGGAACCCGTTCTTCGTGAGCGAGGTCGGCCGACTACTTCTTCAGGAAGACGGGCGCGCCGACGTGGGCATGGCCGTGGTGCCCCCACGGGTACGAGACGTTGTTACCTGGCGGCTGAGTCGGCTGCCGGAGGACACCCGCGCCATCCTCGACGTGGCGGCGCTGATCGGAACCGAGGTCCCTATTGACGTGCTTGCCGCCGCGTGCGACCAACCGACAACCGTAGTCCTCGCCGCCCTCGAGCCTGCGTTCAGCACGGGGCTCCTGCAACCCGGCCGATCTGCTGCCCGCGTGCAGTTCGTGCATGGGCTGGTGATGGAGACCATCGCCGAGTCCTTGCCGGTTGGACGCGCGGCGCTGCTGCACGAGCAGGTCGCCGTAGCTATCGAGAACACCCGTGCCACGACACTCGACGACTGGCTGCCGGCGCTCGCCATGCACTGGACCCAGGCAGTACCGAGCGAAACCGCTGCGCGCCGCACGGTGGAGGTGGCTCGCCACGCCGCCGAGCAGGCAGAGAGTCGCCTGGCCCATGCCCATGCGCTGCCCCTCTGGCGCACCGCACTCGACGCGGCGGCGCGAGTTCAGGTCTCAGTCGGTGAGCGCGCCGAGCTGCTGCTCGGGATGGCCCGCTCCCTCTTCCGAACCGGAGACGTGGCCGGTAGTGTCGACGCGTGTCTGGCAGCGGCGCAAGCGGCCGAGGCTGCGGAGCGGCCCGAACTGTACGCGGCCGCCGCCCTCATCGTCGAGGGAACAGGGGAGCCCCGATGGGCCAGAACGCTGATCGGACTGGCGGAGGAAGCACTCGCCAGACTGGGCAACACGGACCTCGCGTTGCAGGCGCGGCTCCACGCGCAGATGGGCCAGCTGCTCGATCTCACCGAGCTCCCGGATGGGGAACAGCGGGCGCAGGATGAGGCCGAGCTTGCGGTGGCGCTCGCCGAGAAGAGTGGCGACCGCCAGGCGCTGCAAGCCGCACTCCATGCTCAGCAGCGCGTGCTGAGCGCCCCGCAAGGAGTCGATCGGCGACTGACCATCGCCGGTCGTATGATCGAGGTTGGAGTGGAGAGCGGAGACCCGTGGCCTGAGCTCTGGGGTCGGCTGTGGTCCGTGGACGCATTGATGCAACTGGGCCGCCTGGCCGATGCCGAGGCGCATCTGGTTGACCTGGAGCCGGTAGTCGAGCGTCTGCGCTGGCCGGTTGCCCGCTGGCATCTGCTCCGCTCGCGTGCTGCGATCCTGCAGGCACAGGCCCGATTCGACGAGGCACTGCAGACCGCGGACGAGGCGCGGGCAGCGCTGTCCGGCACCGGGCTGGAACGAGCCGCGTTGACCTACGCTGGTTTCCTGGAGTCCCAGTCCGATCTCGTCGGCGAGCTGCCCGGCTGGGACGAGCGCCGACGCAACCTGCTGGACTGGTCCGCGAGGGATCCCGCCTTCATCATGCGGCCGCTGCAAAGCCTGGTGCGTGAGCGGGAGTATGAGGCGGCCCGCGCACTCTATATACGGCTTCCACCGCCGGACCGTTGGAATCTTCCGCGTTACATGCTCTCGGTGCATCTGTGGGGACGCCTGCGGGTTGCGATCGAGCTCGGTTTGCGCCATGACGTGGAACAGCTGCTGGCGCGCTTCCAACCCATGGCGCACTGGCACGTCGTTTTCGGAGCCGGTACGGTCATCACGTTTGGCTCCGGCCTGCTCATCAGCGGCCAGGCAGCTGGGTACCTGGGCGACCTGGACACGGCAGTCGTGCAGATCGAGCGCGCGCTGGACGACAACGAGCACTGTGGCGTCGTCGCCATGGCCATCGTCGCCCGCCAGGAGCTGGCCGAGGTACTCACACGACGTGCTACCGGGTCTGACCTCGATCGTGCCCGAGGGCTTGCCTCCGCGGCCTTGCGAGACGCTGAGCGCTACGGCATGAAACCGACTGCGCGACGGGCCGGGAAACTCCTGCGTGAGCTGCCGCGCCGCCGGGTCAAGTCCGAGCGACTGACACCACGAGAGCTCGAGGTGGCCCGGCTGATCACCGAGGGGCTGACCAACCGCCAGGTGGCAGTGCGGCTCGACATCACCGAGCGGACGGCCGAGACGCACGTCGACCACATCCTCACCAAGCTCGACTTCACCAGTCGGGCCCAGGTCGCCGCCTGGGTTGCCTCGGGCGCGGAGGGCGATCAGCGCTTCTGAATTGACATACGTACCGTGGCATACGGGATTCTCACGATGTATCCGTGAGCCCGGCAGCAGATGATGCGATTGAGGCACGACGGAGACGAGTGCCACAGAGCAGCTCCAATGAGGGGTTGCCGAGTCATCTCGATCAAGGAAGTATCTTATGACCCGCGCTCGACAGGACACCGCCCCCATAACCGTTAACACCCCGTTCTACGTCGGCAAAACCGTTGAGTTGGGCGATGTCACGGTCATGTTCGAGACGTTTCCCGAGGAACATGACGCGACACCGGTCTTCAAGGGGCTGCCGGACGATCGCTGTCCATGCCCGCACTGGGGTCTCGTGGTGCGCGGGAGCTGGACCGCTCACTACCGCGATCGCGATGAGACGTTCGAAGCGGGCGATGTCTTTTATTCGCCCCCTGGTCACCTTCCGAGTGTCACCGCGGGCACCGAGCTCATCACCTTCAGCCCGACACGAGAGTTGAAAGAGGTAATGGCAGTGATCGGCAGGAACGTAGGACGTGAGGAATCCTCCGTCCCTGCAGGAGGCTGAGATGCACCTGGTCTACGATGATGGCGGTTCGGGGGAACCTGCCGTCGTGCTACTCCACGGATGGGGATTCGGGCACCCCTCGCACCTGGTGCCGCAGTTCGAGCATCTAGCTTCGCGGCGGCGGGTGCTCAAGCTCGACCTCCCTGGTCAGGGCCGGAGCGGCCAGCCACCACCCGGCTTCGGTTTCGAGGACTGCGCCGCGGCGATAATCGCCGAGCTCGACGCGGCCGGGGTTGAGCAAGCCATCGTGTGCGGCCACAGCTTCGGGGGGCGACTGGCGGTCGAAGTTGCAGCCGCCTGTCCATCTCGCATCGCTGCTGTTGCGCTCTTGGACCCCGTCATCCTGTTTCCCGAGCCGATCCGACAGCAAGCGCTGACCGGGCTGGTGCCCGCCCTAGCGACGGAGAACTGGCTGAAAGCGCTTGAGGGGTATTTCTCCCGCCTCCTCAGCCCATACGACCCGCCGGATCTGAAGTCGCGGGTGTTGACGGAGCTGGGCAATGTGAAGCCGGAGATGGCCGCTTCGCTCATGCAGGAGGGCATGGCAACCAATGGAGCCGACTCCCTGGCGCGGGTGCGATGCCCGCTGCTGCTGGTGACGGCCGCCCAGTCACCGGTGGACATGGAGCGGTTCCAAGAACTGCAACCTGATGCACTGGTCGGCAGGGTCGTCGGCTCAGGACACTGGCTGACGCTGGCGGTGCCCGGGCAGGTGAACGCGATGCTGGACCGATTCCTGGAGATCGCACCGGTCCGCGGATGATCTGAGCCCGGCCGTGCAGCGATGGAGCCAGCAACCATGACGAACACGCAGCGACCGACAGCGATTCCTTCCTCTATACCCGTGCTGATTGTCGGCGGCGGTCCCACCGGGCTCATGGCTTCGATCCTCCTGGGGCGGTTCGGCGTGCCCAATCTGCTGGTCGAGAAACACCCGTCGACGACGCTTTTTCCCAAGGCGACCAGACTCAACACACGGACGATGGAGATCCTGCGGGTGCTGGGGATCGAGCCGGACGTGCGATCGCGGCAGCAGCAGGTCGGCGATGTTCCTTTGATGCTCGGCGGCGAGACGCTGCGCGGACCGGTGCGCTTCCGCATCGACGGCGACGCCCGGGAGGAGATGCATCGCCACTCGCCCACGACCTGGGCGTACATTCCACAGGATGTGTTAGAGCCGATCCTGCGAGCACACGCCGAGTGCCAGCAGGCATCCTACGTGTGCTTCGGAGTCGAGGTCACGAGCGTCGATCAGGATGCGGGGGGAGTCACGGTCGGTCTGCTCGAGCGGGTGAGCGGTGAGCGTCTCCCGGTCCGAGCCCAATACCTCATCGCCGCCGACGGTGCGCGCAGCTTCGTCAGGACAGCGCTCGGCATCGGGATGTCCGGCGATGATCGCCGGTCACGGGAACTCAACATCCTCGTTCGCGCCGACCTGGACTCGGTGCGGGGAGCCAACCGCTCACTCCTCTTCCAGGTCCGCAATGACGTGATGCAGGGCATCATCGTGATGGCCGGCGACGGTCGGTGGGTCCTGCGCTGCCCAGAGTTCCCGGGTGTGACGCCGGAGCGCTGTGTTGGGCTCGTCCGCACCGCCGCCGGCCTGCCCGATCTCCCGGTCGAGATTCTGGCCATCCGTCACTGGGAACAAGCGGCGGTCGTCGCGCATCGTTTTTGCGACGGGCGCGTGTTTCTCGTGGGAGACGCTGCGCATCGCCTCACCCCGGCGGGCGGCTTTGGCCTGAATACCGGCGTGCAGGACGCGCACAACCTCGCCTGGAAGCTGGGCGGTGTCCTTGCCGGTTGGGCCGGCGCTCGTTTACTCGACAGTTATGAGACAGAGCGCCGTCCGATCGCCCTGCGCAACGTGGAGCTGAGTAGGCGTTTCTGGGACCGCGGCCGGGTCAGCACAGCCACCGGCTACTGGCTGGGCTTCAGCTACGAGCAGGGTGCACTGATACCGGACGGACACCCAGAGGGTACCCGGCTTCCTGCGGTTTCCGATCTCGTGTCCGAGTATGTGCCGACCGCGCGGCCAGGCAGCCGGGCGCCGCACTGCTGGCTGTCCACCGGCTCCACTGTATCGACCATCGATCTCTTCGACCGGGAGTTTGTACTGTTCACCAGGCGCGGCGACGGGGGCTGGTGGAGTGCCGCGATCCAAATTGCGGCAGAAGGCGTGCCGGTCCGTTGTGTCGACCCGCCGGCGGCAGAGTGGGCGGAACTCTACGGCGTCGAGCCCGGGGGAGCCGTCCTGGTGCGCCCGGATGGTCACGTAGCCTGGCGGGCCCGTGGCGCAGCGGGGAGTGCCCAAGCCGCCCAGCGCGAACTGCGCTCCGTCGTGGACAGGATTCTCTGCAGACATGCGGTTGCTGACCGATGGCCAGCATTGTCTACCTCAAGGAGTTCAACATGAGCGTTGACCTTGACGTTGTGATCTCTGGTGGTGGCCTACAGGGCCTTCTCGCGCTGGACGCGCTGACCGAGCAAGGCCATGCGTGCGCCCTGGTAAACGACGGCCCGCTGGGCAGGGGCCAGACGCTTCACTCCCACGGCTTTCTGTTCACGGGGTTCGGCCAACTCGGCGATGAGCTGCCTCGCGCGTCAACTGACATCGTGCAGCCCTACCTGCGGGAGCACGGTATCCAGCCAACCGGCGAATGGGTCCTGATGCCGCCGCCTAATTAGCCCCCTGAGGCTCTGCTCCCACCCGCCACGTTGCCGGTCGAGTTCAGCCATTCCCTTGCAGGTAAGGTCGGGCGCATCCCCGACCTCAACGTCCCGAAGATGCATCTGGGCAACACGCTGAGCTGCGGACATCTCGACCGAATCCTATGCGGCCGCGCCTCGCTCACCTTGCACGGACAGCGGGTGACGGCGGTCGCGGTTCGGTTGGCAACTGATGACGAGGTCTCTCTGGAGACTAGGCTGGTGGTGGTGGCCGCCGGTTGCGCCAGTAAGGGCATGGTGGAGGGGCTGGTCGGACGAACGCCGTGGACAGAGGAGATCAAACATCGGCGCGTGCACATGACCTGCGTCCGGACACCACGGGGCTTTCTCCCGGTCGTGAGCCTTGCCGCCCCACTCTTCCGCCTGGTGCTGGCGGCGCACGAGCAAGCCGACAATGTCACATGGTACGTCACGCCACTCGAGCCTGACGCCGAGTCGCACGATGACGTCCCTCATGACGCGGACAGCGACGTCGACCGCGAATCGTCAGGACACCGGCGACCAGCCAGGTATCGCCAGGTGCGCGATGGTCGAGGCAACGACCAACGTCCTCCTCGCGCTTCCCTCCAGAAACGTCGCCGCCTGGCTCAACGCTGATGCTCCGCCCGGGAGGGCGGTTCGCATTCACAAGGTGGGAAGACCTCGGGGACTCAGGCCTTGAGCCACATCCCCTCGCCACCGACACGGAGACCATCGACTATCGCCGCCTCGTGGAGGCGCTGGTCTGCAGGTTGAGATCTACGAGGAGCCCCCCGCGTGGCGACCTCAGCAGCGGGCACTGGCGGAGGGAATCATCGCCGCAGAGGCGGACGTGACACAGGAGATGGGAGCTCACTACCCAGCCATGGCGCGGATTTTCCTGCGGAATCTGCCGAAGGTTCGGTACCTACTCGTTGTCGCTCGCCGTCCGCCCGAGACGTCCAATAGTTCCTCATGATTGGCCGGGCGCTGGCTCGGCGATCAGAAACCGAAAGCGGTTCTCGAACTGATACCCGCCTGTCCCTACCCGAAACTCGTCCAGCCTCTCAAGGATCACCTGCCGGACACGTTCTTCCCCGACGTGCTGAATCGCGCGGAGACCCCCGCTGCCCGCCATCATCGCCCGGCACGCGGCGTCAGCATCCGGGTAGTGCAACGCGACTGTGAGTTCGTCGTGATTCACCACTTGCAAACCCGCCGCTTCCACCATGCCTTCCGCCACACCGGGCCCTGACAAGGCAAAGGGGCCAGGTGCACCGGGCGGCTGAGGAGGCGCGAGAGCACTGATCGCCGCCATGACCCTGGGCTGCTGGCTCTTTTCCGGTGAAGCCCATATGACCATCCCCACTTTACCGCTGGGAGCGAGAACCCGACAGGATTCGGTGAGGGCAGCCACGGGGTTTCGGGCGAACTGAAAAGAGTTGAAGCCGGTGACTGCATCGAAGGAGCCGTCCGGCCAGGGAAGGGTTTCCATGTCCCCGACCTGGAACTCTCCCTGTGGCAGGCGCTCACGAGCCACCTCAATCGATCCGGGCGATGCATCCAGGCCCGCCACTCGAGCGCCCATCTGAGAAGCAAGAACTGCGGCACCACCGGGACCACAGCCAACGTCCAGCAGTCGAAACCAGCTGCCGATCCGCAGTCGATCGAACACCTTTGCGTACATCCCCTGGTACTGGGGCTCCATGAACTGCGCCCAATCTCGTGCTCCACCACTCCACAGCTTGCCCTGCCCAGATTCAGTCATCCTGCGTTGCTCCTCCCGCTGATCGGCGTGGTGGCCCCTGGCTTGTGGGGGACTCGAGTGAACCAGATCTCAAATTGGATCCCGTCTGGATCCTCGATGGAGACAAACGCAGAGTGTCCAAGGTCTCGAATGGGGGAATGCGCCACCTCGAGCGCATCGAAGTGCTGGATCCATGCCTCTAGTTCCGGCTCGAGTGCGACTTCAAACGCCAGGTGATCGAGTCCAGTGCGGAAGGGGCTGAAAGTGTCACCCGACCGCTGCCGGTGAGTGACCAGGCCCACAAGGAAGCGGCTCCCGGGATGAAAGAGAAGGATGCGAGGACTCCCCGAATCCTCAGGCGACCCTTTGAACTCCTTGACGAACTGGAATCCCAGGACGCGCATGTACCAGTCAGCACTTCTGTACATGTCCCGGACGGTTAGACCGACATGCAGTGCTCGGGCAAAATCGGGCATCATGTGCTCTCTCACTCGAACAACCGTTGTTGCTCGCACCATGTGTATCGTGCTCGACGAAGGGCTGAAGGAGCGACTCAGAGCGCCCTTCGCCAATCGCTCTCACCCAGCCCCTGCAGTAGCACCTGCGGTACATGATAGCTAGTATCCAACAGTTGACGGGGTGCCGTATTGCGGAAGTGGTGCCCGATCCGGCTCGCTGCAGACAGAGTACTGCGCCAGGGGCCCATCCGAGAACTCGATCACTACAGTGGATGCCCCGGTGTGGATGCTTGCACCGGTCGTCGCGCTCTCTCGCACTGCTACGCTGCTCTAGAATTGGCGTCCTGACGGGGAAAATGTGGCGGCGGCTGGGATCGAACCAGCGACGCGAGGCTTAACGGTTCTCCGGCGTGGGGTTCGCGGTCATTCTCGGGTATTCGTCAGCGGCCGGTTTTTGGCGTGTCGGAGTCAAAAAATCGAGCTGGGCGAATTTCCGCGACCAGGAGCGGGCGGTCACGAACAGAGACTAATGGCCGTGGTAAATCACGTCTTTCGACCGGACCCGCCGGAGATGCGTGGCGCGTGAGCGCTCCCATGTGGGACATGCCGCAGCCAAGGTAGCAAGAGGGGTCCCGGCGCAAGAGCTGCCGAGCCTCTCCAGTGATAGGGGTGGGCGGTCCACTAGCCTTGCGGCGAGAGAAACACGTCGTGTCCTGCCCCCCCATTGCAGACCCATACTTGTCGCGATCACGGCGATTGTTACATGGTTGGCGTATGACTGTATACTGCTGATAGATTTATGCATGGAAACGGTGGGAGCAAGAATCCGCGCAGCGAGGGAGCGAGCAGTTTTCGGCCAGGCCGAGCTCGCCCGCGCGGCCAGCATCAGCGTCAACGCCCTGTGGCTGATTGAGCGCGGCCTCCGAGAGCCGCGAGCCACAACCATCCGCCGGATAGCGGCGGCGCTGGCTATTGACCCACACGAGCTTGTCGTCGACACCTCCCACGCCGAGGTGTTGAGCAAAGAAATCGACCAGCCCGCCGAGGCGCCTGAGGCGAGTATGGCGGCCCCCACGCCAGACGCACAGCCATCTCCGTTTGCGTCACCCCGCCAGGGGGCCGTGTACCGCGAGCTACTGCGCTTTGGGCCGGGACCTGCCTTGTTCTACCTGGATGCGTGTCGGTTGCGGCAAGATCCCGGCGACCTCACCACGGTCACCCACCTGGTCAACCACCTGTTGCGCGAAGTGGACAGCGCGATCCGCGAAATCTTGGACACGGCGGTCTCCCGTAGTGCCAAACTGCCGGAGCGCCGGAACGGGGCGTGCGAGACGGGCGATAACGAGGGGCGCCATCGGGAAGTGATCCTGAACCTGATGAGAGCGCTGGACATCAATGAGGATGGTCCGATCGGACGTGCCTGGCTACGGTTGCCCGGAACCAAAAAGGTTCCAGGGCTTGCCCGCCGCGCTCATCGCGACAGCCTGTCACAGCCGCGTCCCGTGACTGATGAGATGCGCACGTTCTGGGATGAGATGGACCAGGTCTTCGAGGTCGTCCTGGACGGGTTCAATACGAAACTCCTCGCCGAGTCCTATGCGACCATGGACGAACTGCTCACCCGTACGACTCCGGGGCCGAAGACAGTCAAGGAATTGATGCGAAAGGTGCCCCAGAACCCCGTGACGCTGGAGTACTTCTGTGAGCGAGCAGGGGTGGCCTGGCTCACTGCGCTTGAGAGTGCCGGGTTCTTTGAGTATCCGGAGTCACTGGACCGCGACCACGGAGTCGGTGAGGTCGGCCCCCTCTGGTGGGCGCCGTCCGGGTATCTTGCCAGGACCGCCCGCGAGTTCCCCGACCGGAGTGAGCAGATCCTGAGGATCATCAACTCCCTTCCGGACACGGTTAACTACTTGGTGCTTTTGGATTGCGTGAACGCGGCGCTCCACTTCCCCGGCCCTGTAGCGGCCGGGCTCGTGCCCCGAATTCCTGCATGGCTCGAACGGGCGGATTCCATGCTGCTTCCGCATCACATATCGTTGCTCATGGAACGGCTGGCGCGGGAGGGGCAGCCCGGAGCAGTCGAGGTCGCGCGACCGCTGCTGACCCTCGTTGAGTCCCCGGTATCGGGAAGAGATATTTCCAGCGCGGTGTCCCCCAGATTCGAAACCTGGGAATACCGCTCGACGGTTCGGGAGCGGCTCCCTCCGGTCGTACTGGTCGCCCCGCTCGCGGCGCTGACCATGCTGCTTGATGTCCTGGAAGACGCCATACACAAAACGGCCAGAACAAAAGACGGCACGATCACGCCCCCCCCGTCTCACCACTGGCTCGAGGAGCTTGATGCAGTGGGCAGCCGGATCGAGGGCCATGAGAAACCGATCGAGTTGCTGGCTGATGCGCTTCGGGATGCGGCAATCACCGCGGTGGAGAGTGGCAGTGTATCCCTCTCAGAGGTGGTTGAGATGTTGGAGGGACGCGGCGTCGGCCTCTTCCGCCGCCTCGCGCTCGTCATCCTGCACCGACACGGCGACCAGGCACCGGATCTTGTCGCCCGGTACCTGACCGACCGCTCGCTTTGGGACGATCCCGAGTATCGGCACGAGTACCGGCTTCTGCTGCATCACCGCTTCGGAGATCTCAACCGGGCGAGGCAACAGGTAGTTCTGAAGTGGATCGAGGTGGGACCGCCAAGCCGGCTTGCGGAGAACGTGTACCGGCGGGTCCATGGCCGCGAGCCAACCGACGACGAGGTTGCTGAGTACGCTCGGGAGTGGCAGGTTGAGAAGCTCGGGCTCATCTCGGAGCACTTGACCGGAAAGTGGCGGCGGTGGTACGGGTTGCTTGCGGACGAGTTGGGGGAGCCGGCGATTCAGCTGCACCGTCCGCCCGTCGAGGTCCGCTGGGGGTCAGAGAGCCCTCTCACGCCGAGTGCCATGGCCGCCCTGCCGCTCGACGATCTGATCGAGCATCTCAGGACCTTCCGCGGTACGGAATCCCTGATCGGGCCGAACGCTGAGGGTCTCGCGGCCACGCTGCAACAATTGGCAACGGCCGAGCCCGACCGGTTCGCGCCCGTGGCCGAACGGTTCACGGTCGTCGCGCCCACCTATGTCAGCGCGCTGCTGAGCGGGCTGTGGGATGCAGGGCGGCAGGGCCGCGCATTCTCCTGGGAGCGCGTGGTCGAGTTGTGCTCCTGGGCGGCACGCCAGCGGGAGCCGGAAGACGAGAGTCCTACGTCGCCGACGGGATGGATGCGGAGGAAAGTTGCGGACCTCCTGGTCTTCGGGCTGGCCGAGGGCGATGCGCAAATCCCCATTAACCTGCGGGAGCAGGTCCGGGAGGCTCTTCTCCCGCTACTCGATGACCCAGATCCATCTCCCGACACCGAGGCGGAGCACGCGCGAACAGCGGGATGGATCGAGCGCCTGGCGCTCAACTCCACGCGTGCCCGCGCACTCCAGGCGACAATTTTCTGCGCGTGGTGGGCCCGCTCCCACGCACACCCCCGAGCGCCACAGGGATTGGAGGCGGCTCCTGAGGCGCGGGAGGCCCTCGATCGGCATCTGTCTCCGCAGCTCGAGTCCTCCCTCGCGGTGCATTCGATCTACGGACAGTGGTTCCCCACCTTGACGTTGCTCGACCGGACCTGGGCCGTCCAGAACATCGACCGCATCTTTCCGTCCGCGCCGTCCCAGGCGGATGTCTGGGAGGCCGCCTGGGCCGCGTATCTCCGGTACAACGGGGTCTACGTGGATGTGTTTCAGCTCTTGATACCGCAATATCAGCGGGCCATGGAACGCCTGGGTGAAGTGGGCGACCTGGAGCGTGACGATCGCGCCAACGTCACCGGTCACCTCCTCAGCCTGTACGAGCACAGCTATCTCGATCTCCATGATGAGACCGGATTGATTGACGCGATCTTCGTGCGCGCGCAGCCGGCTGTCCGCAAGCACCTGCTTGCCGAGAGGGGGCGCCACCTGCTCAACTCCACGGAGTCCTTGCATCAGGCACAGCAGCAGAGACTCGCGGAGCTGTGGGAGTGGCGCCTGGACCGTCTCGAAGACGCTGGCGGTTCGGAGGACCGGCAGGAGGCAGGTGCATTCGGATGGTGGTTCGCATCCGGGAAAATGGATGACGAATGGGCGATGAAGCAGTTGGTCCGGGTGCTAGAGATCAATCCGCATGTCGATCTCGAAGAGCGGGTGGTGGAACGTCTCGCCACCCTGGTGAACGAATTCCCCGAGCAATGCGTGCTGTGTCTCGACTTCCTCGTCCGAGCGAAGAGCGAGAGGGACTACCTGCTTCAGGACTGGAAAGACTCGGCTCGGAGGATTATTGCAGCCGGCCTGGTCGCTGAGGACGAGGCGATTCGCACCACCGCGACCACCGCAGTAAATCTGCTTGTCCGCCTTCGCCACACCGAATTCCTCTCCCTACTTCAGACGTGACGTACCTTCGGAGAAGACTGGTGTCGGCGGGTCCAGCACCCGGCAGCGCGCCCGAACACCTGCTACACATGGAGCTGCACCCGTCACCGCCGCGGCTCTGCTTCCCATTCCGACCCTCGGTCCAACATAACGTTGCGTCCGAGAGGCGAGGTAGAGACTGGTGATGAGGAGCATGGACTCGGCGGCGCCTGCTTCTCGTCGCGCTCGCCCTACTATTCGTTGCCTGGTCGATGACCTCGGCATCGAACTCCCAGGCCTCGACGCCGATCTCGGTGACATCGACCATCCGTTGATGGAGGAGGTTCGTCGGCTCGCGCCGACATCGCCTCAGGGACAGAAGCGGATCCTCGCCATCGACCATCCCCTGGTCTATCGAATCCGTGTGTCGGACTACCGTGGCGTCACCTGGGTCGACGAGGAGCACGACATCGTCTGGCTGTGTGCGGCTCGCAGACGCGAGGAAGGATCGGAAGGGGACGCGTATCGCTACTTCCAGCATCTCCATGAGCAGGGGAACCTACTCCCGGCAGATGACGATTACCTGCGTGACCGTGCCGAAGCGGCGATCCGGCTCCAACGCGGCCTGACCGCCGAGCTGCTCGCACTCGTCGATCAGGCTCTGGCCACTCCAGGGACTGAGTACCGCCAGGACTTGGGCGATTGGCTACCCTGCCGCGTCCTCGTACTGGAGAGTGGCGGGGTGCAGGAAATCTGGTGTGCCCTGGGAACGCGGGCGATCGATGGAACGGGTGTCAAGCCGCAGCTGCGTGACCTGCTCTTCGCTGCCCTCGAGCGACATGTCGCTCCGGCCATCTTCGAACCGCGTACCGACTGGCCAACCGGGCCGGTGGGCTGGGCCGAGGTCGTGGTGCTAGGTTTGCGCTGACGCGGACTGCTTGCCCGCGACACGCACAATCGCCTCGACTGGCTCATCAAGGAGATAGGCGGCGATAGCCGCATCCCCAGCGGCAAGCACGCTTCGAGCTCGTTCCATGCCCGCGGCAATCTCGTCGGCATGACGGGCCGCATACTCGCTCACCGCCCGATCCACGATCTCCGCCTGTGTCGCATCGGTCAGCGCAGCGAGATAGCGGATGCGCTCCTTCGTCCGCTCATTGACCTTGATGGGTGACTGGCTCATCGTCATACCTCCCCTGCAAGTGGAGTATAGTGGTACCTAAGTACCTAATTCAACCCCGCGAGAGGAAAGAAGAGCGTGTCCGGACTACCAATGGCCATAGGAGTGGCCGTAGTAGCAAGAATGCCCGAAGGGTGAAACCTCGGGGATTCTTATTTGGCTTCCACAAGCCAAATTACTGGTGGCGGCGGCGGGATTCGAACCTGCGACCAAGGGCTTATGAGTCCTTGTTGGCATGGTCGCCGTCGTTCGCCACCATTCGATTTTCCCTGTTGGGACGCCGAAAAAGCAGAGAAGCGAACAGTCGCGACTGGGGGCGAACCAAGGCGATTATCGGGTCGGTGGATGCTCAGTGGATGCTCGTCGTCCGCGCCAGGCAGTCCTAGCTGATGCAGGACACCTCGGCGGCCCCTCCCCACCCAGTCGTGATTCGCCCCGAGTACTCGCTGTAGGCCGTCGTGGCACAAATAGGTCACGGTCTATGCCACGGCGTGTGAGCGCGAGGATCGCCCGCCATCACTCCACCGAGAAGTGCCAATCTCAGGACTCCGGCGCAGGCCAGCATGGCTCGGCCGATCCAGTACACTGCTCTGACGCCGATCATGTCCACCAGGACACCGCCTTAGCGATGGCAAAGGAGCGTCTCAGTGCACGATCACCAGTCGATGAAGAGCGACGAGTCGCGCTCATCACGGGATGCGGACCGGCGCAGGGCATCGGGTTCGCCACAACCTGCGCATGAGCTCGCACCGGCATGGCGGTCTCGATGACCTCCGCCGCACAGCGCATCCAGGGAGCCGCAGCTGAACTGGAACGTGAGGGGCACAAGGTCCTGAGCATTTCAGCAGGCGGACAGGATCGACAGCTGCAATGCCGGCGATCAGATTCAGCCCTTCAGGTGGCCGCGGGCTCAATATTCTGGTTGAGTCGAAGGAAGTTGTGCGGATCGTACTTCCGTTTCACCTCCCTGAGTCTCGCGTGGTTCACGCCATACGCAGCGCGAACCCTCCCTTCACCTTCGGTTTCGAGATAGTTGACATAGACGCCACTCGATGACAGCGGCCAGGTCCGCTCCCAGACCTCAGGAGCCCAGGCCACATTGACGTCGCTGTCGGCGGGATCGACCCAGCCACTCAGGATGAGGAGGCTAAACGCGGCCTTCCTGGATTGGAAGGCCGTGGCGGTCTCAGGCACGCGTGCCACAGCCCCGCCCGTCCGCTCGAGCGCGATCATCGAGTAGGGCGATGGGACACTGCTGAATGAGTCGATCATCACGTCGATGAGATCCTCCACGAGTTGGCTTTCCAGTAGTTAAGGCGGCCAGGTGGGAAGGCGGGCTCTTCCATCTTCTGCACATCGACGTAGAGCATGGGCTTGCAGTCGTCGAGGATCGGAGAGCCGAAACGGCGCAGCAGAGCGACGACGGATTCGCCGGTCAGCGTCAGCAGATCAGAGGGGTTGATCGGCGCAGCGACGACCTCCACCAGCGCCTCTCCTGCCTGCAGCCGCGGCGCTGCGAACTCCTGAGCGGACCGATTGGAGGTAGACTTTGACCAAGAATTCGCTCCCTGAGCGAGGCGTGCACGGAAACAGGACAGGAGGCGACATGGACCTCATCGAGGTGCACAACCGAGCGCTCAATCAGACCCAGACACTGGTCGGCGGGGTGGAGACCAACCAGATGGCTCTTCCTACCCCCTGCCAGGAATGGGA
>Ga0102924_1002872_pt1 | contig 18409 bp, 20 predicted proteins | sample PaiPotPPM11metaG_FD_80116 | JGI IMG/M metagenome (GOLD analysis project Ga0102924, IMG submission 80116) | Iron sulfur acid spring bacterial and archeal communities from Banff, Canada, to study Microbial Dark Matter (Phase II) - Paint Pots PPM... ...
ACTCGACGCCGGACGCGAGGGGCCTCCCTTCTTGGCGAGACCCTCGAAGATGTCGAGGTCGGATCCCTTGTCATTTGTTGCCATGACGACCATCTCCCGCGGCTGTCGCGCCGCGTGCACCTTATCATCCTGCCCTGTCGGCATGGGGCCCTCCGGGAACGTGCGGCGCATGTATTGCGCGATTTGCTCCCGGGAAGCTAGCCCCCCTTTGGAGGCTGCGACGTAATTGAGATCTTTGTAAACGTCCTTGGCTGCACGGTAGCGCTCGTCCGGGCCCTTTGCGAGCGCCTTGAGGACGATGCGGTCGAGCTCGGGGGGGCATTTCGCGTTGTAGATGCTCGGCGGCTCGACGCGAAGCGTCCTGACCTTCTCGATGACCAGGAGCTCGTTCTCGGCCTGAAAGAGGCGCGCTGTGGTCAGAAGCTCCCACATGCAGACGCCGAGCGAGAAGAGGTCCGATCGATGGTCGATCTCCCCCGTGCCCGCGAGCTGCTCGGGGCTCATATAGCCGAACTTTCCCTTGATGGCGCCGACCTGCGTGCGCGAGAGCTTCCCGCTCGCCTTCGCGATGCCGAAGTCGATGAGCTTCACGTCGCCGTCGAACGACACGACGATGTTCTGCGGGCTGACGTCGCGGTGGACGATCGACACCGGGTTGCCGGCCGCAGTCCTTCGCGCGTGTGCGTAGGCGAGGCCCTCGCCGATGCGGGCGAACACGTAAAGCAAGAACCAGAGCGGCGGGCGTTCCTTCGCGTTCGAGCAGCGATCGAAGAGCGCGCGCAGGTCCCTTCCGCTCACGTACTCGAAGGCGATGAACCACTCGCCGTCGACGTTGCCGAAGTCGAGGCAGCGCGCGATGTACGGGTGTTCGAGCTGCGAAGCGATGCGCGCTTCGTCCTCGAACATCTTGATGAATTCCTCGTCCTCCGAGACCTCCGGCAGGATGCGCTTTAGCGCCACCTGCGTGCCCGAGGGCACGTGCACGGCGCGGAACACTTCCGCCATGCCTCCCAGGCTGATGCGCGGGCCGAGCTCGTACTTCCCGAAGGCCCGCGAAGGGTTCGGATGCGTCACGGTGGAGATTGTACGCGAATCGACGGGTGCTCGGAGCTCGCAGCCTCCGGCGCGCGCGCAGGAGAGGGCGGGGTCGAGGAGGCGGCCGACCCGGACGTGGACGCTGCAGGCTTGTAAAAATAGCGAACGCGCTTCGCCTGCAGGGGACGCCAGACCTGAATGGGCACCAGCGGCGTGTCGGCGAATGCGGCGTGCGCGTCGGGTGCCGAAATGCGAACGAGACGCGCGGCGGTGGGTGGCGCCGGCGTGGCCGTGTCGCCGGCGGCGTCGAGAGACCCGCCCAGGAAGGCGCGAGCGTTGCCCGCGAGCGCCATGCGCGCGCCGCACCCGAGGCGCGCGAGAAGCGCGTCCATCGCGGACGCCGTCGACGCGTCCGCGCGGTCCTCGGCGAAGAGCTCCACCCACACGAGCGTCCCGTCATCGTCCTTTACGCCCACCGCGGCCCGGGCGACGCTCGCCTGCGGGGCGCCCGTCGGAAAGCCGCCGGCGAGGCGGACGGCGCCGGCGACCGGCGCATCGGCGGCCACCGCGAAACCCGCGTCCGAGGCCCACAGCTGCAACGGCCCGCGGCCGCCCGATTCGATCGCGAGCACGGTCGGTGCGTCGGCCGGGGCGGCGGCTGGCGCCACGTCTTCGGCCCCGCCGGAGCGTGGTGCAACGCCGGCCGGAAGCATCGTGCGCGGGTCGGCTCGCACGACGCGAAGCTTCACGCCCGAGGCGGCGTGGACCCACGTCGTCGCGACCGCGTAGGGAAACCCATGCTGCGGGAGTCCCTTCGTGCGCCAGACGCCCTCGCCGGGGTCCGGCGCAGTCGCCGCAGCGATCGGCGCACCCGGAAGGGTGGGGCGCGCGGTCAGGTAGAAGAAATCGCGCGCCTCGCGCTGGATGTACCGGGGGAAGAGCATGTGCCCCATCCCGCGGATCATCCGGCGCGACCGGAACGCCCAGCCGGGCATGCCGGACACTTTGCCCTCCGCCTCCCAGTCGGCTTGCAGCGGCCGCCGCAGCGGCAAGAGCTTGCCCTCGGGCGCGACGTCGTAGAACTCGAAGCCCACGTGGCCCGGGTTCATGTCCAAGTGAATCCCGAACGCGCACCGAGCCTGGAGCATCGCTTGCGCGAGGTCCTCTGCGGATATGCTCGCACTGTAAAAGTAGCCGGCGAATCGATCGCTCGTCAGGCAGAGCGCGCTGCGTGCGCTGTGGATCTGGTCCGGCCACCCCGGCGGTGTGCCGCCCCACCAGTTGCGGCCCCAAGGGTTGAACTTTCCGTCCTGCACGAGCGCGGTGAGGTTCTGCCGGAACGCGACGACGTCGTCGGGCACCGAGGGGGACTCCGGCCACGCGCCGAACGCGTTCGACCCGTCGCGCAGCTCCATGACCGTGGCGGCGTAGGGCTTGGGCGGCAGATATTCGATGCCGTTCGCCTGCATCCCGTACTCGCCGTGTTCGGCCTGAAACCCGCCGTTGAAGGCCGCCACCAGGCGGCCCATGACCTCGGGCTTGCGGGGAACGAGGCCCGGTCCGTGCTCGCCGTTGGCGCTGATGGGCTCGACCGTCCCCGCCTCCATGTGAAGGGCCACTTGCCGCGGATCCCAGAGGGTCACGTACACGCGGATCTCCGGACGGTGCGCGTCGGGGCGGAGGAACGAGGTCACGAAGGCCGGGGCGCCGCCGCCCGGCGTGGGCGTGATGAACGCGTCGGTGTCGAGGGAGATCCACTGGCCCTCGCCGGGGAGAGGGGGCGTGACCGTGGTCTTGATGGGCGCGGGAGGCCAGCCGATCTCGGGGTCGGTGAACGCCGGGGAGGCTGGCGCGGGTGCGAGCCCGAGCTCGTCCTGGACGTCCTGCGCGGTGGTCCCGTGCGAGAAGCGCGCGCGCCACTGGTCGGCGACGGTGAACGCGACGGCCTTGATCCACTGCATCCGGTCGCTGCCGAACCAGGCCATCGCGCGGACACGGTCGACCGCCCAGGTGACGACGTTGCCGGGACGGGCGCGCTCGTCGGGGACGACGCGGACGAAAGATTCACCCTCGAGGACTTTGGTCGCGCGCGGGTCGATCGCGATCGCGTGCTCGTCGGCGCGGACGCGCAGCGCGCCCCCGGCGTCCCACGCGAGGGACACGTCGCGGGCGATGGGGTCGAGCGCGAAGGCATCGTGCGCGACGCCGGCGGCCTGGCCGGTCTGCTGCTCGTTGGTGAGCGAGAGCTGGATGCGCTGCACGGCGGTGAAGTCCCCGTAGGCGCTCGCGGAGCGTCCCGCGAGATCGAGGATGTGCACGGCGGTGTACAGGCCGTCGGCGGACGTCGTGTACGCCGCGAGCGCGCCGTGCATCGTGGGCACGGACTCGTCGACGCCGCTGGTTCGCGTCACGTCGTACACGTCCCCGATTTCGAGGAGCACCCCTTCCGGGGACAGGCGCGTCTCCACGAGATAGAGATCGCTCGGTTCGCCGCCGGCGGCCGCGCGCACGAGGGCCCGCGCCTTCCCGGCGATCGCGCCCGTCACGCCGTTGGCCCGGTCGATCCAGGCGACGTCGGCGGGCGTGCAAGCGAGGCCGCGTGAGGCGAGCGCCTCGACGACAGCCGTCTCGGCGTTGGGGGCGGCGACGTCGATCTCCGCGCCGCGACGCAGCGCGAACGCGCAGGCAATCGCGACGGCGAACGGCACCGGCCGCGCGAAGAGCGGCCACCACGCGGGCACCCAGGGAGGCGGCGTCGACCCGGTCTTGAACACGCTCCGGAAAAGTCGGAGACGTGCCGTCCAAACCAACCGCGCCACACTCCAGGAACGCTCCGCCGACTGCATCGAATTCTCGTGCGATAGCCCCGACGCTCGCCGCGTGTCCGCCGCGGCCGAACCCCCTCGAGGGGAAGTACCAGCTCGGGCCCGCGGGGTCCAATGTGCGCATCGCTCCGGCGCCATCGCTGTCTACGGCGGTGTACGTGCAGCCAACCCGGTTGTCGGTTGCGCCCGGAACAATCCTGCGATCTCGCGGGGACCGGGCCGGCTCGGAACATGCTAGACCGCTTGCGCGATGGCGCGATGTCCGCTCGCAGTCGGCTTCGGGGTGGCTGTCGCCGCCCTCGTCGCGTGCGCCGCCCCGACGCTGCCGCTCCCCCCGCCGGCAATCCCCACCATGGCCGCGGGCGCCGACGCCGACCACATCAGGCTGTCGTCGCCTTGCGGGGGCGCCGAGGCCTACGCGGTCATCGTCGTCGTCAACGAGAATCCCGCCGTCGCGGGCGACCAGGCGGTCAGCGGTTCGATCGCCGGCTCGTGCGGCCAGTGGGACGTGAACGTGTTCGCCCACTCAGGCGATCGCCTGGAGATCACTCAGGAAGTCGGCACGACCGCCAGCCCGCCCACCGTCGTCCAGGCGCGGTGAGCCGCCCGCGTCGCGCTCACTGCCAGCGCGGCTCGCGGCCTTCGGTTCCGCCGAGCACACGCAGCGCGACGCGCTTCCCGGGCTTGGGCTGCGTGCCCTCGTCGAGCAGGTCGCCGACGAGGTCCCAGTCGCTCGCCTGCGTGACGCGGACGCGCCGCATCTGTCCGGCGTGCGCTTCTCCCTCGGAGAGATAGACGCTCCCGTCGATGTCCGGGGCCTGACCCGCGTGCCGCCCCTTCATCACGAGCTCGTGCTCCTCGCTCGCACCTTCGACGAGGACCTCGAGCTCCTGCCCGATCCGCGCGCGGTTCTTCTCGCGGGCGATGCGGCGCTGGATCGCCATGAGCTTGCGCGCGCGGTTGGCGGCGATCAGGGCGGGCACCTTGTCGGGCAAGGCGTGCGCCGCGCAGGTCTCCTCGTCCGAATACCGGAAGACGACGGCGTGCTCGAAGCGCGCCCACGTCACGAATTCGCAGAGCTCGTCGAACTCGGCGGACGTCTCGCCCGGGTGGCCCACGATGAACGCCGTGCGGAACGTGAGTTCGGGGACGGCGCTGCGCAGGCGATCGACGACGCGCCTCTGGCGGTCCTTGCCATGGCCGCGGCGCATTCGCTTGAGCATCGTATCGGCCGCGTGCTGCAGCGGCATGTCGACGTACGGAACGACCCGCGGATGGTGGGCGAGCAGCTCGACGAGCGCGTCGTCGAGGGCCTCGGGGTAAAGATAGAAGAGTCGGACCCAGCGCACACCGGTCACGTCGGCGACGCGCCGAACGACGTCGGCCAGAGAAGAGCGCTCGGCCTTTGCGAGGTCGCGGCCGTAGGCCACGGTGTCCTGGGAGACGAGATTGAGCTCGATCGCCCCCTGGGCCACGAGGCGCTCGGCCTCGGCGACGACGTCGTCGGCCGACCGCGATCGCTGCTCGCCGCGGATCTGCGGGATGACGCAGAAGGCGCACGTGCGGTTGCAGCCTTCGGCGAGCTTGAGCCACGCGCTCGCTCGCGACTGCGTGACGACGCGCGGGTCGCCGGCGCGGACCACCCAGTCGGCCGGGTTGCCCACGAGCATCCGGTCGGCGTCGCCGGAGAGGACGCGGCCGAGCTTGAGCATGTCGCTCGAGCCGAGGAAGTGGTCGACCTCGGGCATCTTCTCGGCGAGCTCGCCGGGGTAGCGCTGCGACAGGCACCCGGCGACGACGAGCTTCTCGCAGGCGCCGACCTTCTTGTACTCGGCGAGCTCGAAGATCGTGTCGATCGACTCCTTCTTCGCCTCGCCGATGAAGCCGCACGTGTTGACGACGATGACCTGGGCCTCGTCCGGCTCGTCGACCACGCGCCAGCCCTCGCCCGAGGCGACGCCGAGCATGACCTCGGTGTCGACCCGGTTCTTGACGCATCCCAGCGAGACGAAGTGGATCGTGCGGTCGCCCATTCGCGGAAAGTCGGGCTACCTAGCACCGGGCCCGCCGACGGGCCACCGCCTCGACCGTTCGCCCCTGCCGCTCGCGTCCAGAAAGGGCTAGCGCGTCGCGCGCATGCTCGCGAGGAAACGATCGAACATGTAGAGGGCGTCGTGCGGGCCGGCGGCGGCTTCGGGGTGGTACTGGACGCTGAAGGCGCGCAGGCTCGGAACGGAGAGGCCCTCGGAGGTGCCGTCGTTCAGGTGGACGTGGGTCGAGTGGGTGCCCGGCGGGAGCGTCGAGAGGTCGACGCAAAAGCCGTGGTTCTGCGTCGTGATCTCGACGCGTCCGGTGGCCAGGTCCTTCACGGGTTGGTTGGCGCCGCGGTGGCCGAACTTCAGCTTGTAGGTCTTGGCGCCGAGCGCCAAACCGAGGAGCTGGTGGCCCAGGCAGATGCCGAAGATCGGCGCCTTCCCGACCAGGCCGCGGATCGTGTCGATGGCGTACGTGACGGGGGCGGGGTCGCCGGGGCCGTTCGAGAGGAAGATCCCGTCGGGGCGCATCGCCAGGACGTCCGCCGCGGGGGTGGACGCCGGGACGACGCTGAGGCGGCAGCCGGCGTCGGCGAGGCAGCGCAGGATGTTCCGCTTGATGCCGAAGTCGAAGACGACGACGTGGCACTCGGCGGGTCGCGCGGGGGCGGTCTCGCCGGCGCCCGCGAGGAGGGTGGTCGCCCAGGCGCCGCGTCCTTCGGTCCACGTGTAGCGTTCGCGCGGCGTGACGTGACGCACGAGGTCCAGGCCGTTCATGTCGGGGGCGCCGCGCGCGCGCCGGAGGAGTGCCTCGGGCCCCTCGCCGCCGATCGCGGCGTTCTGCGAGCCGTGGTCGCGCAGGTGGCGGGCGAGCTTGCGCGTATCGACGCCCGAGATGCCGACGATGCCGTGGCGAGCAAGGTACGCGTCGAGCGACTCCTGCGCTCGCCAGCTCGAGGCGATCGGGCTCGCGTCGCGCACGACGAAGCCCGCGACGCGCGGCGCGTCGCCGACGGCCTCCGTGTCCTCGCGGTTCACGCCGACGTTGCCGATCTCCGGCGCCGTCATCGTGACGATCTGTCCGTAGTACGACGGGTCCGTCAGGACCTCCTGATAGCCGGTCATCGCCGTCGTGAAGACGGCCTCGCCGGTCGTCGTTCCGCGAGCTCCGAAGGGCTGGCCGTCGAAGCACGTTCCGTCGGCCAAAACGAGCCAGGCGCGGTCTTGTTTCGTGGGATCGGTCATCGGGGTGGTTCTTCGCGTTGCTCGCGCCCAGGCGAGGCCGGCGTCGAGGCGTCGTACACTACATTTCCCTCGCAGAGGGTCATCTCGATCCGCCCCTCGACGGCGCGGCCGTCGAACGGCGTATTCCGGCTCTTGCTGCGAAGCCGCGCGGCGTCGATCGTCCAGCGCGCGTTCGGATCGACGAGGACGACGTCTGCGCGCGCCCCCTCACGGATCCGCGGAGCCTCGACGCCGACGATGCGCGCCGGCGCCGCCGTGAGCGCGTCGACCAGCCGCCCGAGCGGGATGACCCCTCGCCGGACGAGCCCGAGGAGAAGCGGGAGGCACAGCTCGAGCCCGATCATCCCGGGCGCGGCTTCGGCGAACTCGACCTGCTTGTCGAGCACCCCGTGCGGCGCGTGATCGGTGGCGATGCAGTCGATCGTCCCGTCCACGAGCGCGCGGCGAATGGCCTCGACGTCCTCGGCTTCGCGCAGCGGCGGGTTGACCTTGCACGCCGTGTCGTAGCCGATGAGCGCGTCGTGCGTGAGTAGCAGGTGGTGGGGCGTCACCTCTGCGGACACCTGCACCCCGCGGCTCTTGGCTTCGCGCAGGATGCGGGCGGTGCCCAGGGTCGACGCGTGCGCGACGTGGTAGCGAGCCCCGACGTACTCGGCGAGGAGGACGTCGCGCGCGACGATGACGTCCTCGGCGACCCGCGGCCATCCGCGCAGGCCGAGTCGCGTGGACACCGAGCCCTCGTGCATCTGCGCCCCCTCGGTGAGGGCGTGGTCCTCGGCGTGCTGGATGACGGGAAGGTCGAACGTCGCCGCGTACTCCAGGGCGCGGCGCATGACGTGGCTGTTCGTGACGCACCGGCCGTCGTCGCTCACGGCCACCGCGCCGGCCTCGCGCAGGTCCGCCATTTCCGTGAGCTGCTCGCCGCGCTGCCCCATCGTGATGGCGCCGATCGGATGCAAGCGCACCCCTCCGAGCGCGCGCGCCTTTTCGACGAGCATCTGCGTGACGACGCGGGAATCGTTCACCGGGCGGGTGTTCGGCATGCAGCAGACATCGACGAAGCCGCCCGCCGCCGCGGCGCGCAGGCCGCTCGCGACGTCTTCCTTGCCCTCGAACCCAGGCTCCCGCAGGTGCGCATGAAGATCGACGAACCCAGGGAGCAGCCAGGCGCCCTGCCGCTCGACGAAGCGCACGCGGTCGCTCCGCGCGAGCCCCGCCGCGGCGTCACGCCCGACGCGCGCGATACGCCCGCGCTCGACGACGACGTCGACCTCTGCATCGAGGGCACCCGCGGGGTCGACGGCTCGCACGCGGCGGAGGACGAGAGCTTCGGTCATGGCGTGCAAAGCACCACGCGTATAGCGAGCCCCGCGCGGGCCGCCAAGGCGCCGGTCACGAAGCGGCCGCTAGAAGCGGCGCCGGTCACGAAGCGGCCGCTAGAAGCGGCGCCGGTCACGAAGCGGCCGCTAGAAGCGGCGCCGGTCACGAAGCGGCCGCTAGAAGCGGCCGACCGCTCCGACGGTGCCGAGGCCCACGACGGGGGTTACCTGGAGGCCCGCGGTCGACGCGGCTTGGGGCACGCTCTCGTGCTTCGGCTGGACGAGCAGAAGCACGACGCCCGCCGCGGCCCCGACTCCGCCGACGACGAACCCGACCGTCGAGAGCGTCCCGAGCAGGTGGTAGCTGTCGACGTCGCTCTGCTTGCTCGGCGGGCAGACCGCACCGGGGCAATCGGAAGCGAGCGTCGAGTGCGCTCCCATCGCGAGGCCGCCGGTGACGCCCCCCAGAACGAGGCCCGCCGCGCCCACGCCGAAGGCGACCCACGGCAGGTAACCCGGCATGGCGTGGTGCGCTTCGGCCGCGTCGGGGGCAGGCGGGGCGGCTCCTCCGGATGGGGCCGCGCCCTCGGACGGCGCGCCGCCCGCTGCGGCTGTGGGCGCCGCAGGCGCGCGCTCGAGCGTGAGCGGCGCCTCGGCGGTCGAGCCCTCGGTCACGTTGAAGCGGAGCTCCGCCGGCTTGAATCCGTCGGCGCTCGCCTGCAAGACGTGCGAGCCCGGGTCGATGAAGCGTTTTACGCCGAGGGACGCCGTGTTCACCGAGACGCCGTCCAGCGTTACGCCCTCGTTCGGGAGGTCGCCTCCGCCGGCGGCCTTCACCGTAATCGTCACGGTGCCGAGGCGCGGCGACACCGTGCCGACCTCTTTCTTGGCGTCCTGAAGGGCCTTGGTGAAGACCGCCGGAGCTCCCGGCGCCACGCCCTCACGGATGATGCGGTTGTACGCCTCCTGCGCCTCGACCAGCTTCCCGCCGCCCGCGAGCGCGCGCGCGAGCCCGAGTTCGAGGGTGGGTGCGTGGATCAGCTTATCGGCGCGGCGGAAGCGGTCCTCCGCCGTCGCGTAGTCCTTGTTTTCGAGGGCGGCTTCGCCCTCCTGACCCAGGGCGCGCGCGGTCGCGCGGTCCGAGTCGGACTGGGCCTGCGCGTCGGCCGAATGCAGCGCAGGCGAGAGCGCGGCAGAAAGGAGAAGGAGGCGTAGGGCCAAAACGCGGAAGCTGCGGAAAGTAGATGTGGGGCGATACGTGCGCATGGGCAGGAGATTCCGCCTTCAGTATCGCCCGCGGCCGGGCGCGGCACAACCGCGCGACAATCCGCGGGTCTCCCGCGCGCTGGCGCGATACGCAACCTTGACGAGCCGTAGGCAGAGAAGTAGGTGGAGGGGACGCGCGCGCCGGAAAGCCGGCGCGCTCGAGGCGACTCTCGCGAACGTGGCGGAATTGGCAGACGCACCAGATTCAGGTTCTGGCGGGGTAACTCCCGTGAGGGTTCAACTCCCTCCGTTCGCACGACAAGATCAAGTAGATGCGCTGGTCGCGTCGACGCGTGCCACTACTTTGACACGGTCGAGTAAGCGGATCGCGCCGTCACGCGCGCTCGGACTCAGGTGCATGTACCGCATCGTCGTCGTGAGGTGACGATGCCCCGCGAGTTCTTGGATCGCCTTGGCTGGTGCGCCGGCCATCGCGAGCCGCGAGCAGAACGTGTGCCTCAAGATGTGCGCGCCTTCGCTGTACGGCAGGCCCGCGCGACGCGTTGCGATCCCGATCCAACGGCCAATGGTCGGACCGTCGGAGCAAAGAACGCTGTCGCCGCGCAGGTGGCGAAACGACTTCAAGGCAGCGCGCAGCCGTTCGGTGAGCGTCACCGTGCGGCCGCGGCCACCCTTGGGCGTGTCCTCGACGTCGCGCCAGGTTGATCGGCGCACGTAGAGGATGCCCCGGACAAGATCGACGTCCGACCATCGGAGCGAGACCATCTCTCCGAGACGAAGGCCAGCGTCGGCGCCCAAAAGGATCGCGATGCGCGTGTCGCTCGATGCGGCAGCGAGCAACCGATCAAGCTCGGCATCCTCAAGGAAGCGCATCTCCGGCGGGGGCGCCCTGAGTAAGCCAATCTTGCACGGCATGGCGGGGATGATCCGCCAGTCGATGGCGACCCGCAGGAGCTTGGACAGCACGGTAAGAATGTTGTTCGTCGTCTTCGGGTGAACGCTTGGCCAAGGAAGCCTTGATCCGTGCGATCTGCTCGTTGTCGATGCAGTCGAGCGGCAAGTTGCCCAACGCGGGCAAGAGATAGAGTCGACCGATCGTCTCCTTCGTGTGGGTCGTGCTGGCCTTCTGACGGTTGGCCACACCGTCGGCGATGAACCGCGGCCAGAAGTCACGCAACGTCGTGACCGGCGCCGCTGCCTGAGGTGCCTCCTTTTTCTTGGGGCCATGTTGGAGCAAGTGACGTTCGCGCGCCTCGCCCCAGCGTTGTGCCCCCGACTTCGACGCGACCGGCGCCTTCACGCGTTCCCGATGCCACGTGCGATCGGGTAGTCGGACGCGAATCTCCACGCGCCAGCCGCCTTGCTTGCCTTCAGTTACCTTGACCATGTCGAGCCTTTCCGGCGCGACCTGGCCTTTTCGTCCGGCTGGGAAAGTAGCACGACGGTGCCTCTCGAGCGGTTCATCCCGCCTCCAGGGATGTCAGCCACGCATCGCGCCGGAGGCGCGCGCGCCGACTGCAGCGGCGGGCCCCAGCGACGCCAACAGAACATCGCGCCTCACGAGAACGCGCCGCCCGACCCGAAGCACGCCTGCGAGCTGGCCACGCTCGATCATGCAGTAGATCGCCTTGGACGACGTGCGCAGGAGCGCCGCCGTCTCGGGAACCGTCAAGAACACCGCGTCCGCCATGTGCCTCCACCGACCGCGGCTTTCCGCTGGTCTCACTGACTAGTGGTCGCCGATCAGCGGAACTAGGCGTGACGCAATGCGTCGCAGCCGACACCGCGCCCCTCCAGCCGATCGGCCCCAGCTTCCTGGTGGGACCCCCCGATCGCACGGTCGGACGTCCTGCACGGCAAATGAACGACGACTTCACCCCCGAGGAGACGCGCCACATCGCCGCCATGAGGCAACGCCTGGCCATTCTCGAGTCCCGTACGCACTCCAGCTCATCACACCGCGAAGCCCGGGCGCTGCGGTGGGTGATCCGGGACGTGCTCGGCGTCGAGGTTCCTCCGCCACCGGAGGCCCCCCAAATCTACGTGCGGCCTCGCGCCGCGTAATCCTTCACACCTAAAATTACCTTGTCGCGGTCCAGCCGCGTCGTCCTCTTGCTCCTAAACGTGACGCCTCGGCCTAACCGCCGGGGCGTTGGCGTTTTGGGGCCCGCTTGCCCGACTTCACAAGCTTTACACGGCGATAATACACGTTTTACAACGTTGACATTTGGCAATTGCGATTGTGCCGAGTCAACGCGACAAGACACCTAAAATTCCTGCGTGCGGCTCATAGGGAGTCGCCATCTTGAAGAGGACACATGCGCGTCACTGGCTGGAGCAAGTATTTTCTGGACTACATCGAGGCGCCGCCGCTCAAGCACGTCCTGACCGAAGAGGAGCTTTTACGGCTCCTTGTCGAGCAGGGTCGCGCAATAAATCCGAATTGGCGGACAACGATCGCCCACGCGAAGCGGGCCCTTGGGTTCAAACTGCGGACGCGCAGCCGGACGTACACGCGCCGTGCTCCGAAGGGAGGCGCGCGATGATCTTCCCGCGCTGCTTCCCCGTTGACCAGATCACGAAGCGTCCGAAGGTGACATGGTCCGACGCCGAGGCGTGCCGCCCCTCGGACACTTTCCCCGAGGGGGAGGTATACGGCATCGTGACCGGCGCAGACAACGCCATTTTGGGATTGGACCTTGACGTAAAGAACGGGAAAAATGGAATCGCCCGGCTTCAGGAGTACATGTCCGAGCATGGCATCGACCTTCCCGAAACTCGAGCGGTGAGGACGAAGAGCGGCGGACTTCATCTCTATTTCCAATGGGACCCCCAACGCCCCGTCTCGAACCGCGCCGGAGTGCTCCCCGGCGTAGACGTTCGCGGACACATGGGCGTCCTGTACTTCGGAGGCGCGTACAAAGTGATCCTGGACGCCCCGATCGCGGCGGCGCCCGAGTGGCTCATCGAGCTGGTCGGCACACGCGACGCAACGCCCGCACTGGCCGAGGTAGCACACGCAATAGGTCCGGACCATCCGGAGTGGGATTACCGCCTTTCGCTGGCGCGCGCATTCATCGCGGGCGAGCCGCCATGCATCGAAGGTGAGGGAAAGAGCGAAGCGCAAGTCTGGAAAATGTGTCTTCGCCTGTCGCGTACTTGCGAGCTCCCCCCGGAAACGTCGCTAGAACTCCTGCAACCGTACCTCTCGCGGTGCGCGCCTCCCGGGTACGTCGAGGGTAAGTTCCGCCACGGACTGGTGCGCGCAGCGCAGCACGGACAAGGGCCCACGGGGACGTTTTCCGCGGCGTTCATGTCCGGCCTGCGAACCGATGTCGAGGCGCCCCCGAGGTTCGGTCTGCTCGACCGACGTAGGTTCGGACGCATTCGGCGCATCCAAAGCATTCGACGCGGTAAGTAGCCATGTCTACAGTCGCGAGCGGCAGCGCCGATAGCACCGGGAGTGCGCCGGTTATCGGGCGACTGCGTCGATTACGCCACCGGCCTCGGCGCAAGCATCGCACGCTTTTCGCACAACACCGTCGAGCGGTCTTGCGCGCGGGTCACTCGACCCTCGAGCAAGTCCGGGATTTGATCGACACATCGGCACGCGTGGCGGGCATCGGCCAACGTGCCGTGGGCCTCGACACTCCGCCCGGCTCCGGAAAGAGCCACAAGGGTAGAGAACTAAGCGTACCTGATGTGATCCGACAGGGTCAGAAGGTCGCGCTGTTGGTCCCACGAGTGGCGTTGGGGCTGCAACATTACGCGCGGACCGGCGCCCAGCTCCACGCGAGTCCGATCCATGCGATCCCGGGTCGCACCGAATGCAAACAACCGAACGAAATCAAATGGGCGCACGATCTCGGCCTCAGCGGCGGGACCGTGTGCCGGAATTGTCCCTTTCGCGAAGGCTGCACCGCTCGCAGCCCCGTCGGCGACCCCGCTCGGGGAGTTATCGCCATGCACGAGCACGCGCCCAAATTCCCCGACCACGTGTTGTTCATTGACGAATGGCCGAATTCACCGCTGAACAACTTCGATCTACCGAAGACGGGGCTCGTTGCGGCCCTTGAGCGCGTTGTCTCCCGCAACGGGGGCCACGTCGACTGGCTCAAGGATGCTCTGCCTTGGGCGCGGAAGATTGCGACGACCACCGATCCAGCGGATCTCATCGATTCCCCGGAGCGCTGGATCGCCAGTCAACTCAACCCGCCCCCACTCCCCTACTATTCGTCAGCAGGCGTGGACGCGGCCGAGCGTGGCGTCTTCGCTGCAGTCCTCGCAAGGGAAGATCCCCCTTTTTCGGAACCGCGTAATTTCTTCAACTATATAAGTTCTGAGCAGCGACAGAAGCTCAAGGCGTTTGACAAGAACGCCAGGACCTACCGGTCGGACGTAGAAATCGCCCTCGGCGTCTGGAAGTCCGCCCGGAAAGACGCGCGGTTCCGCGACAAGGGCAACGTCTGGGAGGTTGTACGGCTCGCAGACGTCCTTTACGAGTTCCAGGACCGCGGGGGCCTCCTGCTCGCCTCGGGCGCGCCTGAAGGCCCCCTGAGGGCGCTGCGACCCGATCTTGAGTACCACCGCGTGGGCGGCGTGGCAGATGGCCGCCGGATCAAGCGCGTCATGGTCAAAACCGCGAATATGGCGACTAGCAAGCTGAACGATCCCCAACGCGGCAAAGCCCTTTTCGGTCGAGTGCTCGCGGACGTCGCGCGTCGCGCCCAGGAATTCGGCGCCCAACCGGACGAGGTCGCGATTTTCGTGGCCAAGCGGTTCGCGAAGCAGGTCGCGGACTCGATACCCGGCTGTAAGGTCGGCACCTTCGGCGCCATACGGGGGCAGGACGACTGGATGGGTTGCAAGGTGTTTGCGGTCATCGGCGACCATTTCGACAACCGTGACGCCAACGAGCGGGAGGCCTGGTACTTCGGCGTCGATGCCGGGGGGCATTGGCTCGACAAGGTCGCGTGCGAAAAAGAGCAGGCCTTTGGCCGCGCGCGGGAACCGCAGGCATCGGGGCCCGACGGGGCGCCACTGCCGCCCGCGTTGATGCTCTGCTATGGCAACGTGGTGCCGAACCGCTGGCCCGGACGATGCCAGGAAGAGCAGTGGGCGGAAGTGGCCCCGCCGCCGGTGCCGAGCAAGCTCGATCGCGCCGAATTGCAACGCCTCAAGGCCGCGGGCATGACGCAAAGCGCCGTCGCAAAGACCCTCGGCGTGAGCCTGAGCACGGTGGACAGGCATTGGCGCAAAGCGGGGTGATATGACCAGTGGGTGTGGAAATGGCGATTACGTCATCTCTGCTAACAAGAGATCTAGGAGAGAGTGTCTTGCCTTAGCAGAGATGACGTAATCATGAATTCGTTTCGGTAGGAGACGAGGATGGTGTGTCGCGGCACAACACGGCAAGCTTTTGCCGCGATCCGCTGCGATCACCCGTGGGCCCCGGCCCACCCGCGCATTCGCGCAAAGATTTCGCGCCCCCGAATGGCTAATTAGCCTATTTGGGATTATTTCCTTGTTGCCGACGCCCCGCGGGCAGGTAGAACGAGGAAATGCAATCCCTAACGCCCCCGCTTCACCCTGCGCCGACGCGGCGCCGTCGTCCGCGGCTGCGCCGCCATCTCGGCTGCCTTGACGACCAGCGCAAGCGCGTCCGTGAGGGTCATCGTCGTCACTGCGATATAGAGCAATTCCGTGTCTTGTTCCGTCTTCATTTGTCGACCTTCTATTCTGCGGCCTGAGCCGCGGCGAGGATAAGGCGCTCCACGACGAAACTCCGATTGCCGCTTGGCCCGGCAAGCGACGCCAACGCTGCGCGCGCCTTGTCCGAAAGCGTGAACTGCACCTTTTTGCGTACTCGGTCTTTTTGACGTTGGAAGCCCTTGCGCTGCTGTATTTCGAGATCCAGTTTCATCACCGTTCCCTCCGTGTGGACGCTGTTTCCTTCGTCTGGCCCCGAGCTGGCCTCGGGCGCGCTCACTGTCGACACGGGGGCAAAAGTGCCGGGCGCGTCCGCCCTCCCTGCCATGCGGTTACGCCCACGTGCGGGCTTCGCCGCTCCCGGGAGGGACGATGGCTTGTCAGGGATCAATCGGGCGATTTGCGCCCTACGCGGCGGTTTGCCGCAGCGTCCGTGCAACCGTTGTCGCGTGCCAGCGGGCGCCGCGCATGGTCGGCACCCCGCGAGAATTGAGCTCAGCCGCGAGTGTCGCATGCGTGAAGCCACCCCCGGCGTAAAGGCCACGCACGAGGGCCGCGGTTTCGGGACGCTCGACGACCAGCGGCTTTGCGCCAAGGGCGTGGCCACGGGCGCGGCGGGCCGCGAGCGCTTCCGACGTGCGCTCGCTCACCATGTCCGCCTCGAGTTGCGACCACACGCTCAGCATTCCGAGCATGGCCCGCCCCATAGGCGTAGAAGTGTCGAACGGCTCGCTCGCTGACTCGATCTGCAAGCGGTAGTCGCCTCGATCGTCCAGCAGGGCCCAAGTGAGCGACTGCCGGCGTGAGAGGCGCGAGAGCGAGTAAACGACCGCCACAACGTCCTCCCGCCGTGCCGCGGCTGCGAGTACGGCTTGCAGCCCGGGGCGCTTGTCGATGCTGTCTTTCCCTGAGATGGCCGCGTCGGTGTACTCGCCCACGATGACGTACCCTTTTCGTTCCGCGTGTCCGCGGCAGGCGGCTAGCTGCGCTTCCAGACCGAGGCCCGACGCGGCCTGCTTTCCGGTCGATACGCGCGTATACAGCACGGCTTTCATCGAAGCTGGCTCCTTGTGATTATGTGTCTGAATGCGAAAAAGACAATGGCCAGTAAGAGGCTTTCGCATGGAAATTCTCGCGCCAGCGGCCCTGTAAAGGCTTTACAACTTGCTCCCAAACGCGAAGACGAACGTCATTGTGTTCGGGTCACTCGTGCACGTGATCGGGCGCTTGGCACGAGCGCCCGCGGCACGCCGGACAACCGTCGCAATGCGGCTTGCACCCCGCCTCTTCGCAGTAGGCGCACATGGTCACGCCTTCGGCGCCCATCGCGTCCAGGCCGCAGCACGCGCAGTGCACGTAACCGGTCGACTGACGGCGCTCTACAAGCCCGGCGTAGATGGCGCGAGCGTTCTCGCTCAGGCCGCAGAGGAATTCCTCCGAGCGGGACGGCTTGTAGTCGATCCGCGCCAGCCGAACTTGGATCGCATTTTCGTACCGCTGACCATCCCCGCCCCAAAGGGCCGCGTACAGGTTGAAGGCAGCGCAGATATCGAAGCGGTCGAACGTGGCCATCACGGCGCCTCCGCGTCCGCAGTCTTCGCCGCGAGGTACTCTTCGACCGTCCCGCCGAGCTCCGCGGCAACCTGTTCCGTCACGTCATGGCGCACCACGAGGTACGCGAGCACGGCGGTTGCGTTGTCGCCCAACTCGTAGCCCTCGTCCGCCGCGAGCTCGTAAGGGTCCGCGTCGCTGCAGAGCATCGCGCGATAGTTCGCCGCGGTGTAGATGGCCCACTGGCAGCCGTCCGCATCCGCGTGGATCGCGTCGGACAGGGTCTCGTCCGAATCGAGCTCACCCGAGTCGACGCGCCGGACGAGATCCGTCGCCATGGCGCGGATGCTCGCCCAGTATTCGGCGCGGAGCACCCGCATCGCCGCGTTGACTTGTTCGTCGCTGGGGCCCGTTGCCGGGTCCCATGCCTGTACGCCACACATTGTCGTGACCTCCGTCCCGCGTCGCCCGGCATTCCCGACGGCGCGGACCGCAGCTAACGACAATCCGCGTTGCGCCCGCCCACCCAGTTGTCGTGCATGTCGCCGCACCCCAGCGGCGTCGCCATCAGGCGGGCCATGTGCGCGGCGTCTGTCTCCACCGCGGCGTGGTGCGTCGGCACAGACGCGACGATCGTGATTTCCGGCACCTCCACGATGCCGACTCGCGCGAAGTCCTCCGCGTCGCGCCCAGCGGACGGGACAACGGGCGACTCGAGGGCCGTCGCGTCCGGCTGCGCCACAACCGGCGCCTTGGCAGCGTGCGCGTGGGTCGGGGCGTGGACGAGCGCGACGAACGAGGCGACAGCGAGAGCAGCGGCAACGATGATCCTTTTCATGGCGAGTCCCTTTCGTGGGCGGCTTGGCTTGCGTGCCTGGCGCCGCGTCCGGGGTCTCCGCAGAGGCCCCGACCGCGACACCCCGGCTAGACCTGCCGTGCCGTCTCCCGTACCAGGCGTGCGCGCTGCCACTTCGCGCTGAGCGCCCCCAGCTCTGCGAGCGCTTCGAGCTCAGCGCGGTGGACGCTGGCCATCGTGATCACTGCGTTGGCATGGGCGCGGGCCGTATTGAGCAGGCTTGTCATGGTGATCGTCGTCATCGTCGTCTTGCCTCCGATGACTACCCATATTGCGATATCGGGGCCAAGGCATGACACCCGAATTAGCTAATTGATGGTGGCCAATTGCTGGATATTACTGGACTGACGCCTGCCCACTATGACCTGCTTACATAGGGCAAGATCGATCTGTCATATCGCAAAGCGATGATATTGCTATGTGTCCATGTCGACTACGACATATCGATCTTGGGTATAAATGGACCTCAATTGAGGTCAATGGGGCCTCAGAGCGTGTTGAAAAACTTGGCCCAGAGCTCGCGAGTGCGGTTCCTGGGGCGGCATGAACGCACGTTCGTCGTACCCGTCCGACATCACCGACGAGGAGTGGAGCTACTTGGATCCGCTG
>Ga0102924_1002873_pt1 | contig 18406 bp, 16 predicted proteins | sample PaiPotPPM11metaG_FD_80116 | JGI IMG/M metagenome (GOLD analysis project Ga0102924, IMG submission 80116) | Iron sulfur acid spring bacterial and archeal communities from Banff, Canada, to study Microbial Dark Matter (Phase II) - Paint Pots PPM... ...
CGTCCATCACGTGGACGACGTACGCCACCACCGTGAACCAGAAAGAGAAAAGCAGCGGTGCTTGCATGGCAATGCAAGCCTAGAATGATTGGGTGAAGTGGAATATCGGAACAAAACCCTAGACTCGCCTCAGTCCTAAGCGCTGGCCGCTTCCTGCCCACCCAGCGGCAGGAAATATTGCGTCCCCTTGATCGGTTCCGTCACCTTGCGCAGCAGTTCCTGCAGATCCTCGTTGCGGTCAACAAAGTCAATATCCGAAGTATTCACGATCAGCAAATCTGACGAGGTGTAGTGAAAGAAGAAGTGCTCATACGCCTTCACCACTTCTTCCAGATATTCGTCGCTCACCGCATTCTCGCCCACCGCATTCTTTTTCTTGAGCCGCTTTTTCAGAACTTCCGGCGTGGCCTGTAAATAAATCACAAGATCCGGAGTCGGCAACTGCTCGCGAAAGTGATTGTAGTAGCGGTTGTACGTGTCCAGTTCCTGATCGTTCAGATTCAGGCAGGCAAACAGTTTATCTTTTTCGAAGATGAAATCGGCAATAACCGTTTTATTCGATTTCGCACCAAGATCGAGCGCCTGCAACTGTTCAAACCGCCGCACCAGAAACGCAAACTGGGTCTGGAAAGCCGCGCCTCGCTCCCCCTCATAAAACGCGCCCAGAAACGGATTCGCCTCCGGCTCCATCACCCGCTGCGCATTCAGCCGTTCGGCAAGAATGCCCGCCAGCGTGCTCTTGCCGACTCGGATGGGGCCCTCCACAGCAATGTAACGGGGAAGTTCGAAAAGATTGGCCATGGTTTCGTGGACGGTGTTGCTTTGCTTCGGAATTGGCAGGATATCTCGTATGCGTCCGACTGACAATTGCGCGATGAGTTAACAGCACCGCCGACCCTCGTCGATGGCAAAAAAAATCACAGCCAGCAATTACAATCCTCCCATGCTCGGAGCCCTGTTCACTGGAGCGGCGGTCGCCGCAGCCGCCGTCACCGCCGGATATCAAACGATGACGCCCACCGGCCAGTGGTACGGCCGCACCTTCACCGGCCTTGCATGTGGAACAAAGCAACTCGCGCTTACCTACGACGACGGCCCCAACGATCCCGACACCCTCAAACTGCTCGATGTCCTCGCGAAGCACAATGTCCAAGCGACGTTTTTCCTCATCGGACGCTACGTCCAGCAGCGTCCCGCCATCGTTCGTGAAATCGCAAAAGCCGGACACGTCATCGGCAACCACACCTTCACGCATCCCCTGCTGACATTAAAAAGCGCCGCAGAAATCCGCAAAGAACTCTCCGACTGCAATGCCGCGCTCTCTGATGCGATCGGAGAACATTCCAATCTGTTCCGTCCTCCTTTCGGCGGTCGCCGCCCCGCCGTTCTCCGCATCGCGCGCGAACTGGGTTTGCAGCCAATTATGTGGAATGTCACCGGCTACGACTGGGACGCCTCGTCAGCCGCCGCCATTGAGCAGAAAGTATCAAAGCAGATTCGCGGCGGCAACGTGATCCTGCTTCACGATGGCGGTCACAAGCAAATGGGCGCCAATCGATCTCAAACAGTTCTCGCCACAGACCGACTGATCGCAAAGTACGCATCTGAGGGCTACGAATTTGTCACCATTCCACAGATGCTGGAAAAGAAATAATAACGAACGGGTCATTCTAAACTCGCCGCAGTTTGGCGAGTTTAGAGTGGGGAATTACTAACACGAGGCACAACCCCATGAAACGCGCCCTTCTTCTTGTACTTTCGACTTCTCTCTTCGCAACAGCGGGTGCCCCATTCTAGCCGCGCCTTTTGCGGCTAGAGTGGGGATTTGGAACTGTTAAGGAGGTCCAGTGAAACGCACGATCCTGTTTCTATTTTGTAGCGCCATCTTTGCCGGGTGCCCCATTCTAGCCGCGCCTTTTGCGGCTAGAGTGGGGATTTGGAACTGTTAAGGAGGTCCAGTGAACGCGCCATCCTGTTTCTGTTTTGTAGCGCTATCTTTGCCGGGTGCCCCATTCTAGCCGCGCCTTTTGCGGCTAGAGTGGGGATTTGGAACTCTCAAGGAGATCCAGTGAAACGCACGATCCTGTTTCTATTTTGTAGCGCCATCTTTGCCGCGGCCCAGCCCAAGTCCCTTTTCTACCTGATCGACAGCACCACTTCTGTGCAATCCTTCTCCGAGCATGCCGACAAAGTCGACCTTCTCGTGCCTGCCTGGTATTCCGCCGACGGAAACGGCTTAGTCTGGGGAGGTCCGAATTCCAGCGTCCTCAAAATCGCCGCCGATCATCACGTGCCCGTCATGCCTCTAGTGGGCTCGAGTGTTCAAGCCGACCTGCACAAGCTCCTGACGACTCCCGCGGCGCAAACCGCCTTCATTGGCTTCCTCGTTTCCGAATGCAAGAAATACTCCTACAGCGGCTTCCAGATTGACTTCGAAAACATAAATTGGACTGACCGTGATCTGCTTTCCAGCCTCGTTTCCGAAACCGCCGCAGCCCTTCACAAAGAGCACTTGCAACTCACGATCGCGACTGTGCCCAACGCTCCCGGCTTTCCCGGCAAGAGCGCTTTCTCTCACTGGCTCTACGCCAACTGGCGCGGCGCTTACGATCTCAAAGCTCTGGCTCAGTCCGTCGACCTGATTTGCCTCATGACCTATGACCAAAACACACGCTGGACCGAACCCGGCCCGGTCGCCGGCTATCCGTGGACGGTCGACAACCTCGAATATGCCCTGCAATTCGTTCCCAAGGAAAAACTATCCCTCGGCATTCCCCTCTATGGCTACCATTGGTTCGCCGGAGAGCCCGGCAAGGATGACAAACCAAATCCAACCGCGGAGTACATCGGGCAGAGCGACATCGACCAGTACTTGGCCGCTTATCACCCGCACGTCGAGTGGGACGCCACTGATCGTACGGCGTGGTTTTATTTCTATCGCGACGATACGCGCGAATGGGTCTTCTACACCGACAAGCGCGGATTCCAGGAGCGCCTCAATCTAGTCCACGACCGTGCCCTGCAAGGCTTCTGCTCGTGGGTGCTCGGCACCGAGGATCCGGGCATATGGTCCCTTCTTCCGTCGCACAAATGAGATGTGGTCGCAGAAACGCCTTTAGGCGCACAAAAAGTGCAGCTTAGTCGCCCCAGCGCCGGTTGATTGGTTAAGGATTGCTCACCCAAGTCCTCGGCCTACAACCGCCGCCCGGTCAATGAATGAAGTGGCCTGTGGCTGTTGAAAAACTCTATTTTTCTCAAATCAGCGGAAATTTAGGGGATAGGAAATGTCTAGAAGAACGAGAACGTCGTTTGTAGGGCATCCTAGCGCAAAGTTTTTTCGAGCATTTTCCAGGGCAAGAGTTTTTCAATAGCCACGCCTGATTTCGTCAGTTGACCTACTCTTACTTACCCTCGACAAGCATCTTGATTCCGACGCCGATGAGACCGAGACCAGCGACGGCGCACACAAGACGCCCTAGCCAAGTTGGAAGCTTCTGCTTCCGCTTAAACTCACGTAGGCCAAGTCCATCTACGGCCCAGAACTCCTTCGCAAAGATTGCTCCCGCAATTCCGAGTACTCCAAAAACCACGAGAATAGCGCCTATCATTGCATCCCCTGCTGAAAAGGTGCTCGTCCTTCTACTGCTGACGCTGGCTTTGTTGACTGATGAAGTCGACCACTCCTAATTCTGACACGAAAGCATCGTTCCCAAATTCAAATTGGCGTAACATCGCCATTTCACTCGTTGACGCGGCCTTGAATACTAGCGCATCGAGAATGCACAATGAACGCACATGATAATCCGAGGTTCGTGGGCTAAGGAGCGAAAGATCGGCGTCGCGGGCGTCGCTGGTGTGATCGCGGGCTGGATCATACTTCTGTATGTTCAAACGTTTACTTCCGTTTGTGCCCCTTCCGTCGGATTGTTTTCGTGGCCCATCCTTCTGATCAGTCTTGCATCGCCGGTCACGGTTCTCTGGGCCGCGGTTGAGGACAAATGGTGGTGGGCGTTTGGGCTACTTCCAGCTATTTTGCTCCTGCTGAACATGATGGGAACCTTCGAGGGCTGCTGACGCAGGTTTCTGACTGACGTAACAATCGCCATTACACTCATCGTCCCGCAGAGGCGTGCCGAACGGAAGAAACGGGCGGACGTGAATCCGATCCAACGCCTGCAAAAACGTTCAGAGACACCGACTAATGACTTTAGCCCGGCGCTTCAACCTCGCATCGCCGCAAATGCCTGCTTCGCAGCGCCAATCGTGCGCTGCACATCTTCCTCAGTGTGCGTCGCTCCGAGAAATGCTGCTTCATATTGCGAAGGCGGAAGATACACTCCACTGTCCAGCATCGATCGAAAGAATTTCCCAAAAGCTTCCGTATTCGATTTCGACGCCGAATCCCAATCCGTCACCGGCCCTTGCTGGAAAAACCATGTAAACATCGATCCCACGCGGTTGGCGCACAACGACACTCCCGCCTCTTTCGCCGCTGCCATCACACCCTCGACCAACTCTCCACTCAACTTATCGATCTGCGGATAAACCTCGCTCTTCCGATCTCTCAACTGCTTTAACATCGCGCATCCCGCCGCCATCGCCAGCGGATTCCCTGACAGCGTCCCCGCCTGGTACATCGGCCCGACCGGCGCGACCAGGTCCATAATTTCTTTCGGCCCGCCGTACGCGCCCACCGGCAATCCGCCGCCAATGATCTTCCCCATCGTCGTCAGGTCCGGTTTGATGTTGTACAGCTCCTGCGCTCCGCCAAATGCCACGCGAAACCCAGTCATCACTTCATCAAAAATCAGAACCGATCGTTCCCGCTCCGTGACCAGCCGCAACCCCACCAGGTAATCATCCGCGGCCGGAACGCATCCCATGTTTCCCACCACCGGCTCAACAATCACGCACGCAATCTGATGTTTGAACTTGTGGAATGCATGCTCAACTGCCGCCAGATTGTTAAACGGCAGTGCGAGCGTGAACATCGTGAACTCTTCTGGAACCCCTGCCGATCCCGGAATCCCTAGCGTCGCCACTCCCGAGCCCGCCTTCACCAGCAGCGCATCGGCATGTCCGTGATAGCAGCCTTCAAACTTCACGATATATTTTCGTTTCGTATACGCTCGCGCCAGCCGGATCGCCGACATCGTCGCTTCGGTTCCCGAACTGACGAACCGTACCTTCTGCATGTTCGGAAACGCTGCAAGCACCAACTCCGCCAGATCCGCCTCCGACGGCGTCGACGCCCCAAAGCTAGTCCCGTTGCAAGCCGCGCTCACGATCGCATCGAGCACATTCGGCTCCGCGTGTCCCAGGATTAGCGGCCCCCACGATCCGATGTAGTCGATGTATTCGTTCTCGTCCGCATCCCAAATGTGCGACCCCTTGCCGCGTACAATGAACGGCGGGTCGCCGCCTACAGACCCAAAGGCCCGCACCGGCGAATTCACTCCTCCGGGAATCATGCTTTCGGCGCGCTGCTGCAGGCGCCGCGACTGTTCTGTTTTGCGCAAGGTTGTGGACGGCATCAGATCCTCTCGACGCTGAGAAAAAAAGATGTCAACGCAATCCGGGACGTAACCGAATACTATAGCAGCGCCCCGCGGCCGGAATTAATCAGATATTCATCATTCTGAAATCACTTTGCAACATGCCCCCAGTACCGTAGGGTCATCAAGTTGCCCTTCTAACCGGGAGGGTTTGAGGGACAGTCTCGGGGGCTCCGGGCTGTCCTTTTTGATTTTGTTGGTTCTTTTTTAATTTGGGTTTCTCCTTATGTGGGGACGGCCGCCTTCGGCCGTCCGCGTCGCGCCTTTCGCTCGCTTCCCGATCGGCACTCTCCCCGGCATTAACCATAATTAACTCCGCGTCGTATAATCACCGGAATGATCACCGTCTCCAAGGAGGACTATCTCAAGTCCATCCTCGAAGCCGAAACCGAGGGCGAAACCGTTATCTCTGCCCGCCTCGCCCATCTGCTGAAAGTGTCTCCGCCCGCCGTCACCATGGCCCTCCGCCGTCTCAAGAAAGACGGCCTGGTGCGCGTCGAGAGCAGCGGCGAAGTTACTCTCACCGCTGCCGGTCGCAAGATCGCCCGCAAGCTGACTCTCCGCCATCACCTCATCGAGCGCATGTTGTCCGAGCTGTTCGGCATGGAGTGGTGGAAGGTCCACGACGAAGCCGAGCGCCTGGAGCATGCCGTCTCCCCCGATTTCGAAGCGAAACTTCTGGCGAAGTTGGGCTCCGGCGGCGCTTGCCCGCACGGAAATCTTAGCGAGATGGAAAGCTCAGCCAGTCGCCGTCGCCGCGGACTCGTCCTTCTCGCCGACGCCGAACTCGACACCCACTACACGGTCAGCGGGATCTACGAACGCGACCGCGGTCTCCTCGAATTCCTCGAGCATCGCGGCGTTCGCCCCGGCGCCAGGCTCCGCTTGATCGAGCGCAACTACGATCAAACTCTCACGCTCTCTACTCCCGCGGGAACAGTTTCCTTAGGCCCCGCCGCTTCGGAGCGCGTCTGGTTGTCCGCTGTGCCGCGCTCCAGAAACTGACAACCATTCGCAATTTTCGCTTCCTCTCGAACAATATTAACTATGGTTTACTTCCTGTTATATACTTACGCTAACTTTGAGATCCTGGGAGCTTTACCTGGTCCGCCCTCCGTTACCTGCATGAATCGATGATCGATCCGAAGACATTGCCGAAGCCGCGCGGAGGAGTGCCTTCCGATCTGCTCGCTCCCGATCGCGATGTCGTGATCACACATGAAGACATCGATCGTGCCCACGATCGTGAACTTGTCTGGGAAACGCGGGCAAAACGCGGTTTCAGTTCCCGCGCCCGCCTGCTCTGGCTCCTCATCGGCCCTGGAATTCTCGTCATGCTCGGCGAAAACGATGGCCCCAGCATGCTCTCCTACGCCGCCACCGGTGCCCGCTTCGGCATCGGCTTTTTTCTTCCTTTCGTCGTGCTCACCTTTCTCATGGCCTGCGTGGTACAGGAAATGACCGTGCGTCTCGGAGCCGCCACTCACCGCGGCCACGCCGAACTCATCTTCGATCGCTTTGGTCCCTTCTGGGGATGGTTTTCCATGGTCGACCTCATGGTCGGCAACTTCCTGACGCTTGTCACTGAATTCATCGCCATCCGCGCCGGCCTCGGATACTTCGGCGTCCCACCCTTCGTCTCCGTCCTCGCCGCCTGGCTCGTTCTTTTTGGCGCGCTCATGGCTCACCGCTATTGGACATGGGAGCGCGTCACCATGGTCGCCGCACTGTTTAATTTGGTGTTTATCCCAGTCGCCTTGCTCAGCCATCCTCACTTCGGCGCGATCGGCAGCGCATTGATCACCTGGAAACCCTTGCCCGGTGGCATTACCCGCGACACCGTCCTCATCCTGCTTGCCGATATCGGAGCCACCGTCACCCCCTGGATGCTCTTCTTCCAGCAAAGCGCCATCGCCGACAAAGGCCTGACCACCCATGACATTCGCTTCGGACGCATCGATACCGTTTTGGGCGCTGCATTGGCAGCGCTCGCCGCACTCGCTACCATCGTCGCCACCGCACCTCTTTTTGCCCATGGCATGGCCGCTGGCAACTTCGAGGCCGCTGAGTTCGCACAAGCCTTGCGCCCCTTCGTCGGATCCTGGGGAGCCGCACTCTTCGCCCTCGGGATGTTTGAAGCCGGCATGGTTGCCGCTGTCACCATCTCCACTTCCTCGGCATACGCATTTGGAGAGGTCGCCCATCGACCCCACAGCCTCAATCTCCCTTTTCAGCAGGGAAAATCTTTTTATCTCGTCCTCGTTCTCGAAGCCGCCGCCGCCGCCGGCCTTGTCCTCATCCCAGGCATTCCCCTCGTCTACATCGTCCTTTTGGTCAATGTCATCGCCGTGCTGGCCATGCCCCCGGCCTTGCTCTTCCTGTATTTGCTGGTCAATGACCACGAGATCATGGGAGATCTCGTAAGCCCTCTTTGGGCCAATGTGCTTGCGCTTGGCGTAGTTGTCGTCCTGATCGCTGCTGGACTCTTATTCGGTGTCAGCGTGATTGATCCTCACGCCTTGGCACTATTCGGAGGTAAATAAATGAACCCGCAATCGGGTATCACCGAAGCAACGCGTCAGGATCAGGACCTCGCCTCGATCGTTGCCGCCCTCGAGCCCGACCAGCTCGCTTCCGCCAAAGAACGGCGGCACTGTCCCCGGCGCAGCCTCACCGTGGTCGAGAAATGCCTCTTCTGGTTTCTCCGCATCTACCTCGTCTTCATGTTCGGAGTCGTGATCTATCAGATCTGGCATGGCGCCCGTTGATCGCCTTTTCCGGCCTCCTTTCGCACAACAACCGAGCCACCTGTCTCCCTGCGGCGTATATTTGAAAAGCCGTCCGCTCGGCTAGATCCGCTTTTGATTCTTTAGAGTAAGATGCCGCAATTACGGCATCTCATCCCTGCTTGAAGCGCTTATGACAGTCCCGATTCACGAGCCCGGCAGCCTTTGCCCATGACTAGGACCTCAGCCACCGCGGCCAGATACACCTTGGGGATCCTCGCCGGTTTCGGCGCCGTGCTGCTGCGCGATGCGCTCAGTCCCTTCTTCGGACAGAACAACCCCTATCACACCGCGTGGATCGCCATCGTCTTTTCCGCCTGGTATTGCGGTGTAGGTCCATCGATCCTCACCGTTGCCATCAGTGCGACCGGCATCTGGTACTGGCTCCTGCCTCCCTTTCATTCCTTCGCCGGGAAAGGCATTCCCGAAGTTTCCGGACTTCTGGGCTTCCTGGTATTTTCCGCTGTGATCATCGCCTTGGGCGAGTCTACACGGCGCAACATCGCGACCCGCGAACGCGCGGAAGACGACCTCCGTAAAGCGCACGAGGAACTGGAGAGCCGCGTCAAGGAACGCACCGCCGCGCTCGAACAAAGAACCGCCGAACTCGCCGAGAAGGCCACGCTCCTCGATATGGCCAACGACGGCATTTTCATTAAGACCGCCAGCGGCAAAATCTCCTATTGGAATCGGGGCGCAGAAAGGCTCTACGGCTGGAGCACGACCGAGGCCATCGGAACGATTGCCAGCGAACTCCTCCAAACTTGTTTCCCCATACCGCATGAAGAGATCGAGAAGCAGGAAGTCTGGGAAGGAGAGCTGACTCATCTCACGCGTGACGGCAGGCGAATCACCGTCGCCAGTCGTTGGACCATGTTGCGTGACAAAAGCGGCGACCCCGTTGGATGGATGGAAATCAATACCGACATCACTGCCCGAAAAAATGCCGAGAACGCCGCCCGCCGTCTCAGCGGCCGCATCCTCACCTTGCAGGACGACGAGCGCCGCCGCATCGCCCGCGAATTGCACGACAGTCTCGGACAATATCTGGCCGCGCTCAAAATGCATCTCGACATTCTGGCTCTCTCCGAAGGCAAACAAGTTGCCCTGATCTCCGAATGCGCCGGCATTGTCGACCAGTGCCTCAAAGAAACTCGTACCATCTCCCATCTTCTGCACCCTCCTATGCTCGACGAAGCCGGCTTCGGCTCCGCCGCCCGCTGGTACGTTGAGGGATTCGCCCAGCGCAGCCGCATCGAGGTCAATCTCTCCTTGCCACCAACTTTCCGCCGCCTGCACCGCGATATCGAAATTGCCCTGTTCCGAGTTCTGCAGGAGGCACTCACCAACGTTCACCGGCACTCCGCCAGCATGCGAGTCGAGATTCGCGTCACCCTTGACGACAAGCAAGTGCAAATGGAAATCCAGGACTTCGGCCAGGGAATTTCTCCCAGAATGCTCAGGCAATTATTTGACGGAGCATCCCAATCCAGCGTCGGCATCGCCGGCATGCGTGAGCGCGCGCGCGAATTAGGTGGATCGCTCCAGATCGAGTCCGGCACTCAAGGAACAATCCTGAAGCTGGCACTGCCGCTCCCCGATCCCTCCGAACAAACCGCCACTAGCTAAGAAGAAATTCACAGTAGCCGCGCAGCATCGACGCTCCTGTCATCCCTTCTTCTCTTCCAAAGCGCGACCCCGTTCATGAAAGTTTGTCATTCCGAAACGCGAAGCGCAGAGGAACCTGCTGCCCTTTCCCCTGCGAGAACCGCGCCAAGCTGAGGTACCAGCTTCAGCCCGAAAATCACGCCGAGCCCTTCTCCCTACTCATTCCCCGCCTCACCCGTTACACTATAAGGTTGCACTCCGACCGATCATCCCTCAAGGAAGGCAATCATGTCTGCGAACACTTTCAATAGCCGTTCCACTCTTAAAGTCGGCAGCAAAGAATACGAAATCTATCGTCTCGATGCCCTCGATAAAGCAGGAATTTCCACGAAGCATCTCCCTTTCTCCCTGCGAATTCTCCTCGAAAATCTGCTTCGCACCGAAGATGGCCGCAATGTGACCAAGGACGAAGTGCGCGCTCTCGCCAACTGGAACAGCAAATCGAAGCCCGACAAGGAAATCGCTTTCACCCCCAGCCGCGTCCTTCTGCAGGATTTCACCGGCGTCCCCTGCGTCGTCGATCTCGCCGCCATGCGCGACGCCATGAAGCAACTCGGCGGCGATCCCGCCCTCATCAATCCCCTGCAGCCGGTGGAACTCGTCATCGATCACTCGGTCCAGGTCGACGAATTCGGCTCCTCGAATGCCCTCGAGATGAACGCCCTCCTCGAATTCCAGCGCAATAAGGAGCGTTACTCCTTCCTCCGCTGGGGGCAGACCGGATTCCGCAATCTCGCCATCGTTCCTCCCGACACCGGCATCGTTCACCAGGTCAATCTTGAGTATCTGGCCCGCGTAGTTTTCGTCCACGAATCCCCGGGCAAGCGCGTCGCCTACCCGGACACTCTCGTCGGCACCGACAGCCATTCCACCATGGTGAATGGTTTGGGCGTTCTAGGGTGGGGCGTGGGCGGCATTGAAGCCGAGGCCGCCATGCTCGGTCAGCCTGTCTCGATGCTGATTCCGCTTGTCGTTGGCGTAAAGTTGACTGGCCGCTTGCGCGAAGGCGCTACCGCGACCGATCTCGTGCTTACTATCACCGAGATGCTGCGCAAGCATGGCGTAGTGGGCAAATTTGTCGAATATTTCGGGCCCGGCCTGCGCGACTTGTCGCTCGCCGATCGCGCCACCATCGCCAACATGTCCCCGGAATACGGCGCCACTTGCGGAATTTTTCCGATCGACAAAGAGACACTGAAATATCTGCGGCTCACCGGACGATCGGAAGAGCAGATTGCTTTGGTCGAAGCGTACGCCCGCGAGCAGGGATTGTTTCATGACGAGAAAACTCCGGAAGCGGAGTACTCCGAATTGCTCTCGCTCGATCTCGCGACGGTCGAGCCTTCTCTTGCAGGCCCAAAGCGTCCGCAGGATCGTGTTGTGCTTTCGCAAGCTGGAGAGTCCTTCACCAAGGCTCTGCCGTCCCTCCTCAAGCCGAAAACCGCGGCCAAGGCGACAACTGCTGCCCCTGTTGCCAAGGAACGCTGGGAGCAAGAAGGCGGAAGTCCCGCCGCCGTCGGCGTCGAGGATCCCAACGTTCATGAACACGTGCCAGCTTCCGTGAAAGACTCGCTGAAGCACGGCAGCGTTGTCATCGCCGCGATCACCTCGTGCACCAACACTTCGAATCCCTCGGTATTGATCGGCGCAGGATTGCTGGCGAAGAAAGCGGTCGAGAAGGGCTTGACCGTTCCCCCCTGGGTAAAGACCTCTCTGGCTCCCGGCTCCAAAGTTGTTCGCGATTATCTCGAGCACGCCGGGTTGATGCCGTATCTCGAAAAGCTTAAATTTCACATCGTCGGCTACGGATGCACCACCTGCATTGGAAACTCCGGTCCGCTGCCGGAAGAAGTCTCGAAGGCCATCGATGACAAAGAACTTGTGGTCGCGTCTGTGCTTTCGGGCAATCGCAACTTTGAAGGCCGCATCAATTCCGAAGTCCGGGCGAATTACCTGATGTCCCCGCCGCTGGTCGTCGCGTTTGCGCTCGCCGGACGCATCGACGTCGACATGCGCAAAGATCCGCTGGGCAAGGGCAAAGACGGTCAGCCCGTATATCTCGCCGATATCTGGCCCACCTCCCGTGAAGTCGAAGAGACCATGGAGCACTCGATTACATCCGAGATGTTTTCGAAGTCCTACGGCGAAGTCTTTGAAGGCGACGAGCGCTGGCGTGGCCTTTCCGTGCCCAAAGGGCAAACCTACGCATGGGAGAAGGACTCGACCTACATCCGCCAGGCGCCGTATTTCGACGAGATGGCCGTCAAGCCCTCGCCCATTCAGGAGATCAAGAACGCGCGCGTGCTCGCGGTGCTTGGCGACAGCGTCACCACCGATCACATTTCTCCGGCAGGCTCGATCAAGAAAGACAGTCCCGCGGGAAAATACCTGCAGGAGCACGGCGTAAAGCCGGCGGATTTCAACTCTTACGGATCGCGCCGCGGCAATCATGAAGTGATGGTGCGCGGTACCTTCGCCAACGTCCGTCTGCGCAACAAGCTGGTCGCCACCGAAGGCGGATTCACACGGCACCTTCCCACCAACACCGAGATGTCGATCTTCGACGCTTCCGCAAAATACCGCGCGGAGGGAACGCCGCTCGTGATTCTCGCGGGCAAAGAGTACGGCTCGGGGTCGTCCCGCGACTGGGCGGCAAAAGGCCCGGCGCTGCTGGGCGTACGCGCGGTCATCGCCGAAAGCTACGAACGCATTCATCGATCGAACCTCGTGGGCATGGGCATTCTTCCTCTTCAGTTCCTTGCCGGGCAGAACGCCGAGTCGCTCAAATTGACGGGTGAAGAAGTGTTCGAGATCGCGGGCATCCGCGAAGTGGTCGACCACTTCGCCCCCGGACGCACGGTGAAAGTCCATGCAGGAAAAACGGCGTTCGACGCGCTGGTCCGCATCGACACCCCGCAAGAAGCGCTGTATTACGCCAACGGCGGCATTCTGCAATATGTGTTAAGGCAATTGCTGGCTACGAAGAAGGAGACGGTGGTTGTGTAGAGGTGGAACTGACCCACTCAAGCCAAAGGCGGGCTTGAATGGGCCACCTGCCGTTCCTAGAATCGACGCCCCGCGCAGATCGTCGCAGTGGAGTTGCTGTTTACAAATCGCTGGGCTTCAATCCGGTTTTCTTGGCGATGCGGGCCAGCATTGCTGGGCCGAGTTCGTCGCTATCGGCGAATGCCCAAGTGTAATTCCCGTAATTCGGGTGAGTAAGTTTCTTGTGAGATCCGACTTGGCGGAGGAACGTCCACCCATTCTTGAGCAGTGCCTTGCAGACGATTCGAGCTTTGGTGCTCGACCACTGGCTCACGCGATATTGCGCTCAAGGCTGATCGAGTTCGGGGGTGCATCTTCGGAGTGCTCTACGTCGTCGGCGACGGAGCGAAGCGCGATGGCATAGGCCTTATTGATGGCTTCTTCTTTGGTCCTGCCGTACGCCAAGGCGCCCGGCACCTGGGGAATTTCGGCAATCCAGCGGCCGTCGGTCTCGAGCTCAGTTTCTACGATGAATCGCAAGTCCTGACTCCTCGCGCCTTGCGGCGGTTTGCGATCGTTACCCATATATCGTAAGGATGCCCCATGGAGGAGTCGGGGTTCATCTTACGAAGGTAATGGTTTTTACGCATCAGCATATCCGATTGGTTCGGAAATGCAAGCTGCTGGTTCCGGACCGCCGTTTCTTTCGCCCCTCTGGGGCTTGCTCTGCGTTCTACTTCCGACCCACGGCTTGCGCCGTGGGCTGTACTCTTTCGCCGCTTCGCGGCTGCTGTCGGTCACTTAGGCGATCTGCCCGGCTGACACAGTTCTTTTCTCGTCTTCGCGAGCGATGCCCAAGCTTCACGGTAGGGTTCGTAGTCGTGCTCCTCATCGTGGCGGCCCGGGCGAGGAGGTGCGACTGGATAGAATCTTAGGTTCATCTTGGGGGTCGGGTGGAGAACGGCTGCGATCGGAATCAGGTACCAAGCTTGCATCGGGATGACATACACGGCAAATAAATCAACCTCGTCGGGATCATAGCGTTGTTTTCCCGAGCCGCCGCGTCGCAAACGACAGAGATATCCGCCGCCTTTGCGCGCGGAACTGCCTTTGACCTGGACACGAACGATATCCCCGCCGTGTTCGATGGCGATGTCGTATTCAAAAGAGTCTCCCCAAGGTTTGAGGACGCGATATCCATGCAAGGCGGCGGCTGCCATGAATTGCAACTCGACCCACTCGCCACGTTCCTTAAAAGTTTTGAACTTCTGCCAATCCCGCATTCCCGCCACGCCCCGGTTGACCCAAAACTGCGAGCAATAGAAAAGGCGCGACATGGAGGCCGCGCCTTTCACTTTTTTCTCTCTATATATCCAGAATATCAAGTTGGAGGGGGTATTTGTAACATCAGTTGCGGGAATATATCTGTCGCGCTTACAGCAAGTTAGCGCAAATCGTGTAGTTTCTGCCTATTGACAAGATTTTGCGTTCGGCGCGCTTAAGAGGCTTTTTCCGGGCCGCCATCAGGAGGCGCAGGCGTGACTGCCTCGGCCGCAATGGCTATGTCGGACGGCTGAGCCGGTGGCGCGGCGGGAATCGTGGTCGCTTCGGACATCGACAGAACGGCTGGGAGCTGCGAGATCGCCTCGGCCGCGGGCGGCTTGGCGGCGAGCAATTCCTGAATGGCGGGGACAATCGCATGACTTTCCGCCTTCGAAAACATTTTTCGCACGCCAGCTTTTTGCGCTTCCACTTCAACCTGGCTCGAAGCATGCATGGTGCACATGAGGATCGGAGTTTGTGGAAGAGCTTTCGAAATTTCCCGGGCCGACATCAGGCCGTCTTTCACGGGCATGGCCAGATCGAGAACCACGATGTCGGGGCGCGTTGCCAGCGATTCGGAAATGGCTTCCTGCCCGTCATGGGCCTCAACGATTTCCCAATGGTCAACTCTTTCAAGCAATTGGCGGAGCGCTTTGAGGAAGAACGGATTGTCGTCAGCAATCAGAATCCGAGTCGGCATGCCCGAAGCCTACACACTTCTTGGTTCACGCGTCGCTCCCCAATGCCTCTTGCCAGCGATTGTGTGATGCCCTACTAATTACCGCATGCCACAAAGAAGGCGGGAAATACGGGAAACACTGTACGCCGTAGGTGCCTGATTCAGAGAGACATCGGGATTTTTTTCTGTAGCAGTAGCAGGCGGGAATCGCATCTCAATGCAGGTTCAGCAACCATGACATGCAGCAGTCGAAGGAGGCCCCTTGCAGAAAAAGAGCCGAGCGGTTCACTCCATTCAGGTACAAACGCTGCGTTCTGGAGAACGTACAAATGCCGAAGGCAAGCCAGTAGGAAACCTGATTCTGCTCACCATTCCGGACGAAGAATTTTCTGCCATCCGCCCGGCATTGGAGCACGTCGAACTCACGCAGTACACCGTTTTGCAGGAGCCCAAGGAAAAAGTGGAGTTCGTTTATTTTCTGAACTCGGGAATGACGTCGCTGGTATTCCAGACGCACGGCGGCGAGAGTGTGGAAGTGGGCGTGGTCGGCAATGAAGGATTTACGCCCATTACGGTCGCAGCGGGGCTGCGGAGGAGTCCGCACCAGGCCGTGATGCAGATTGGCGGAGACGGCTTCCGCTTGAACATCGATGGATTGGACGCGGCGTTTCACTCCGCTCCGCAGTTGCAGGTTCTGATGAACCGCTATGCGGCCGTTCACGGACTGCAAGTGGCGCAGACTGCCGGTTGTAACCGTCTGCACGATCTGGAACAGCGGCTGGCGCGCTGGTTACTGTTAACGCAAGATCGCGTTGGCTCAGGGCTTCTGAAAATCACGCACGATTTTCTGGCGATGATGCTGGGAACCGACCGCCCGAGCGTCAGCCTGGCGGCCGGAGCGCTGCGAAAAAAGAAGATCATTGAATACACTCACGGAGCGGTCAAAGTTCTGAATCGCAAGAAACTCGAAAGCTCAGCCTGTGAATGCTACGGCGTGATTCAACAGTTCAATGGGGAGATGCTGCCGAAGAAGGCAATGAGTTAGACATCAGGGCCGGCAGTGCTCCCGCCGCCCTTGTCATTCCGAGCGAAGCGAGGAATCTGCTGTGCGCCGGCAGTGCACCGACCGCCGACGATCGCCAAATACCTGCCCGGCCTTACTCTTTGTGGATCACCACGGAACGCGATCCTCAGAATTCTACGTGTGCGCGGAATGTGGGGACGACAACGGGTCCGCGGTCGCGATTGTATCCGGGATTATTGATGTGCTGGAGTCCGGGGGCCAGATAGATTCCGCGCCAGACGTGGACCGTGTAGTAGGACTCGAAGATATTTTCGCGGCCATAGTTCAGATGTCCGTCGCCAAGCAGAAATCCCAGGCCGCCATCGGCAAGATAGTTCTGATGATCTTTTTTGATGGCATTGCTGACGAAGGCGATGCCGGCGCGGTCTTGCTTGCGATGCCACCAGGCACCGTTGGCTCCTACGCCTTCAACAACCGTCTGATCGACTTCCGTATAAGCGAAGGATTCTGTCTTGCCATTGTCCCATCCGACGCGGGCAAAGGCGGTCAGGTACCGCGTGAGATTCTGCTCAAGATTCACGCCGAAACCGTACTTCCGCGTGATGTGCCAGAGATGGTCGGTGATGATGGGCGTTGTTCCGGTCTCCGCACCCTCAATGATCTGGGTGCGATAAATGCCCATGTTTGCCGAGTTCGTATAGGCCAGCAGGCGGACCACGCCGGCCTTTTTGGGGAGAAATCCCCGGCGCAACTCGTACTCGAAGTTCTCGGCGTGGGCTTGCCACGGCTTCCAGACCAGGTCGATGCCGTTCGCAACCTTCGGCATGAGACCCTCGGCAAAACGGAATCCCCAGTTGCGATCTTCGAAATCGGCGACCGCCCCGACAGTGTAGCCGCGAGTGTCGGCTGCATAGTCCCAGGCGCCGTTGTTGTCGGTCGTCCAGTTGATGAACTGGAAGTGAGTATCGGAGCCGGCGGAATTGACGTCGAAGAAATCCGGCATGCTGAATTTTCCGAAACGAAATTCGAGACGGCGGCGCGGCAATTCCTCGAAGAGAGACAGGAAGGTGCGCGTGTTTTCGATTTTATCTTTGCTGAGCGCGAAAACCTTATGGAACAAAGCCCGGCCTAAGTAGGGGGCCTTGCTGAGAGCGGGATTGCGCACGATATCAAGGTCCGTATTACCGGCGAGACCAAATCCCTGAGTCAGCGCCGTGCCGCCGGCTTCTTCTATATCGACGAGAAGCTCGGTGGAATTGTTGAGCCGAACCCCGGTGTAGAGAGTCATCACGCGCGACGTCGCCTTTTCGTAGTGAGGGTTCAGGCTATGCGGACCGCTGTAGAGTGCCGGAAACTCGGGATGCGTCTGGAAAATGAAGTTGGCCTGGCCGGAGAGCCAGAAGCGCGAGTGGTTGAAATGCGGAAGCATCACCTCGGTGTTATCGTCCGGCGGGGGGTCGGCAAGAGCGACGGCAGCTGGCGCATCGACGGGGTGATTCGGGTCGGGAGTCATGACTGGGTTCGGCTGCTGAGCGAACGCGGGAAAGATATTTGCGAGCAGAAGCAGCGCACCCAGGAATGTCCAATTAGAGCGAAGACGGAACGAGTAAGAACCTAGGCCGAGGCTCTTCACCGTGTTGAAAATGAATTTCATTTTCATTTCCTCTGTCTCACCCTAATGTCGTTCAGAATGGCCCTCCGTGCCGGATGTCACCCTAGTCTGTGATTCCGGTCACGTGCTTAATTCCCCACTGCGGATGCGGACCCCAAATCGTGGGATTAACGATAGCATTCCTCAAGGGGTTAATCATAGTTAATGTTAATATTTTGGGGCGATCGGGTGTTTGGTTTGACGCTTCCGGTTCAACTGACGAGCCTACGCAGAATTCGTTACAACAGTGTTACAGTCGGCTTTCGGCATTCGTTATCGGAGGGAGCCCAGCGCATCGTTTGACAGCATTCCTCTCGAACCCCTAACCTAATTTGCTCTGACTATGAAAGTTCTTGTCCTCGGCGGCGGTGGGCGCGAGCACGCGCTGGTATGGAAGCTGCGGCAGTCTCCGCGGATTTCAAAGCTCTACTGTGCGCCGGGGAATGGCGGCATTGCGGAAGATGCCGAATGTTTGCCGGCAGATCTGAAGAATCTGGATTCGATGGTCGCCCTTGCGATGCGCCTGCAGCCGGATTTGACTGTCGTCGGTCCGGAATTGCCGCTAACGCTGGGTGTGGTGGATGAATTTACGCGGCGAGGATGGAAGGTGTTTGGTCCGACGCAAGCGGCGGCGCAGCTGGAATCGAGCAAGAGTTTTGCCAAGGAATTTCTGCAGCGGCATCACATTCCGACCGCTCCCTTTGCGATTTGCGATTCGATTGACCAGGTGCGAGC
>Ga0102924_1002874_pt1 | contig 18403 bp, 12 predicted proteins | sample PaiPotPPM11metaG_FD_80116 | JGI IMG/M metagenome (GOLD analysis project Ga0102924, IMG submission 80116) | Iron sulfur acid spring bacterial and archeal communities from Banff, Canada, to study Microbial Dark Matter (Phase II) - Paint Pots PPM... ...
GCCCGGCAGAACCCTGCCCGGCAGAACCCTGCCCGGCAGAACCGTGCGGACCGGGCCGGTGATGATCCGGGGCGGACTGCGGCAGCCTGGCCAGCGGGACGCTGATCAGGGACAGGCCGCCGACCGCCAGCAGCACCTGGCGGCGGTTTACGGCGGCGTTCCGATTGATCATCGGCACCAGAATGCAGGAAGCGCGGGCCAGGATCCGGCAGGCCGCGGCCGTGTCGTGAAATTTCTTGCGGTCAGCGGCTAAGGCCGACCGGCGGTGAGTTGCGCGGCCAGGTCGGCTCGGACGGCAATGCCGAGTTTGCGGAAGACGTGCCGCAGGTCCCAGCCGTTCGACGCGGATCCCGGCCCGGCCGAAAGAGTTGGCCTGAGCTGGAATACCTGCAGGTCTGAGGCGTTGGTGACCCAGGTGACGGCCCCGCGGCCCCCGTCCGCGTGCTGGCGCCGTCCCCCTTGGCCTTGCCCTCCACCCCCCACGATGACCCTGGCCGTTTTGCCGCGCCCGCGCTCCGGGCCCATCGGTGCCGCCGTCCGTGCCTTCGGACGCCGCGCACCCGCCAACATCGCCATCGTCCGCCGGCGGTCTCAGCCGCCCGCGCAGTTCATCGCGCGGCTGACCGCGACGGCGGTCTTCGCCTACCTGCTGGCCGCGCTACTGCCGGGCAGCTCGCAGCCCGTGCTCGCGCCGCTGACCGCGGTGCTGGTCGTCCAGGCCACGGCCTACCAGACCGTGCGGCACGCGTTTCAACGCGTGGCGAGCGTCGTGGCCGGCGTGCTGCTCGCGCTGGTCCTGTCGGCCGCGCTGGGGTTCACCTGGTGGACCCTCGGCCTGACCATCGCCGTGGCGCTGGCCGTCGGCTCCGTGCTGCGGCTCGGTGACCACCTCCTGGAGGTGCCGATCAGCGCGATGCTGATCCTCTCCCTGGACACCCGGGCGGCCGCGACGGGGCGGGTGGTCGACACGCTCGCCGGGGCGGCCGCCGGGCTGGTGGCGGGCCTGGTGCTTTCGCCGGCCGCGACCCAGCCCGCGCAGGACGCGATCGGCGACCTCAGCCGGCAGATGGCCGACCTGCTCGAAGACATCGCGTCGGGGCTGGCCCGCGGCGCGGACCCGGGCGAGACCGACGGCTGGCTGGCGCGGGCCCGCGCCCTCACCGGTGAGATCCAGCGCGTCGACGACGCGCTCGGCCAGGCCGAGGACAGCCTGCGGCTGCGGCCGCCGCGGCTGCGGTCGGCGCGCACGGCGGCACCACTGCGCAACGGCCTCGAAACGCTCGAACACGCCGCGGTCACCATCCGGGGCCTGGCTCGCTCGATCGCCGACGATGCCGGGCTGCCGGACAGCGACGCCGCGTTTGCCGCGGACCGCCCCGACCTGCTCCCCGGCGTGCTGCGCCACCTGGCCGCCGCGGTGCGCGCCTACGGCGGCCTGATCCGCGCGGACCTCACCACGGGCCAGGTCCCGGACGGCCATGAACTCGAGCAGCACCTGGACGCGGCGCGGGCCGAGCAGGACCGGCTCACGCCGGTGCTGCGGCACGCGCCCGACATGGGCCCGGCGAGCTGGCGGCTGCGCGGCGAGATCCTCGTGCACCTCGACCGGCTGACCAACGAGCTGCATGAGGTGGAGCGTCTCGCCCACCGCCGGGAGGGCGGCGGCAACCCGGCCGGGATCCTCTCGGGCCGGCGGCCGGTCAGGCGCGGGCCGCGTCGAACGCGGCGGCGAAGGTCTCGGCGATTCGCTGCAGCTCGGCCGGGGTGATCACGAACGGCGGCGAGACCTGCAGGGCCACGCCGCGCAGCAGCCGGGTGAGGACGCCGCGCTCGCGGATGTCGGTTACCAGGCGGGCGCACAGGCCCGGCTCGGCGGCGCGGGCCTGCTCGGCGATCTCGACCCCGGCGAGCAGGCCGGTGCCCGACCGGACTTCGCCGACCAGATCGTGCTGGGCGAGCGGCGCGAACGCCTCGGCCAGGACCGGCTCGAGCTCGGCGACCCGGCCGACCAGGTCCTCCCGCTCGATCAAGTCGAGGTTGGCCAGGCCGACCGCGCACGCGGTCGGGTGCGCGGCGTAGGTGTAGCCCTGCCGGAACACCTCGGCGGACCCGGGCCGCCAGAACGGCTCGGCCACCCTGGCGCCCACGATGACCGCGCCGAGCGGCAGGTAGCCCGAGGTCAGCCCCTTGGCCGTGGTGATCATGTCGGGTTCGAGCGCGAACCGGCCGCTGCCGAACCAGCGGCCCAGCCGCCCGAACCCGGTGATCACCTCGTCGGCCACGAACAGCACGTCGTGGCGGCGGCAGACGTCGCGGACCCGCTCCAGGTAGCCCTCTGGCGGCGGGTACACACCGCCGGCCCCGATCACCGGCTCGCAGAAGAACGCGGCGACCCGGTCGGCGCCCTGCTGCTCGATGAGCTTCTCCAGCGCCTCCGCGTCGTCCCACCGCACGTGCTCGACCATCGAAACCAGCGGGCCGAACGGCTCGGTGTTGGCGGGAATGCCGCCCAGCGACGTCCCGAACGCGTTCACCCCGTGGTAGGCGTGCGACCGGGAGATAATGACCTGCTTGCCGGGCTGGCCCGCCGCGCGCCAGTAGGCCCGGGCCAGCTTGGCCGCGGTGTCGATGGCGTCCGACCCGCCGCCCGGCGTGAAGAAGACCTTGGCGCCCGGAACCGGGGCCAGGCCCGCGATCCGCCGGGCCAGCGCCTCGGCGGGCGGATTCGAGAACGGCTCGAACGTCTGGTAGGCGGCCAGCTCACGCATCTGCGCCGCAGCCGCGTCGGCCAGTTCGGCGCGGCCGTGGCCCACGTTGGCATACCAGAGGCTGGCGATACCGTCCAGGTAAGGCCGCCCGGCGGCGTCGAAGACCGTGGCCCCCTCCCCGCGCACGATCGTGACGGCCCGGCCCGCGAGGCTGGCCATGTTGGCGTATCCGTTCCAGAGCGTGCTGTCTCCTGCCGCCATTTGAACGCCCTCTCCCCGGCCGGTTCCCGCCGCTAAATCTACTTTCCCCCGCCGCCGGCCGGAGAGCGGGCTCGGCCGGCGGTTGCCCGCGGGGGCGGCGGGTAGGCTCCCGACGATGAAGAAGCTTCTCGAGTTGCTGGTCTGCTTCCTGCACCCGATCGCGGTCGTGCTGATGTGGATCGACCTGGCCACCCGCAGTGACCTGGGCACGGGTGCCAAGGTGGCCTGGGCCATCTTCGGGCTCATCCCGCTGGTGCCGTTCATCTACGTGCTCACCGGCGGCGACCTCTGGTGAGCTAGCGCCGGGCGGCCGCAGCCGCCGGGACGGCCCCGCGTTACGGTTGACCGCGATGCGTCTCATCGGCGTTGCGGCGGTGGCGACGCGGGTTGGCGGCGAGGTCGTCCCCGCGCGCGCCCAGATGGCGACCACGCTCGGCTTCCACATCATCCTGGCCTGCCTGGGCATCGCGCTGCCGACGATCGTGCTCATCGCCGAGTTCATCGGGCTGCGGCGGTCGGACGAGACGGCGATGCTGCTCGCCCGGCGCTGGTCGCAGGCGATGGGGGTGCTGGTCGCGGTGGGCGCGGTCACCGGGACCGTGCTCTCGTTCGAGATGGGCCTGCTCTGGCCGGGCCTGATGAGCCGGTACGGGGCGGTGCTCGGCCTGCCGTTCGGGATCGAAGGGCTGTTCTTCTTCCTCGAGGCCATCTTCACCGCGATCTACCTGTACGGCTGGCGGCGCCTGCCGGGCTGGGCGCACTGGTGGAGCGGGATGCCGATCGCGCTGAGCGGCATCTTCGGGGCGATGTCGGTGATCGCGGTCAACGCGTGGATGAACCAGCCGGGCGGCTTCACCGCCCGGGGCGGGAAGATCGTTTCGGTCGACCCCTGGCAGGTGTATTTCAACCACGCGGCGTACTACGAGATGCCGCACATGATCCTGGCCGCCTACATGGTCAGCGCGTTCATCGTGGCCGGGGTGTACGCGGCGGGCATCCTGCGCGGGCGGCGCGACCGGTACCACTACACCGGGTTCGCGATCCCGTTCGTGACCGGCGCGGTGATCACCCCGTTCCAGATCTTCGTCGGCGACACCGCGGCCCGCGCCATCGCCGCCGACCAGCCGGTGAAGTTCGCGTCGATGGAGTACGTGACGCGCACTTCGCGGGACGTCCCCGAGTACCTGGGCGGGGTCTACGCGAACGGGCACGTCTACGCGGGCCTCCGGATCCCCGGGATGGACTCGCTGCTCGTCGGGTTCGGCACGGGGACCAGGGTCATCGGGTGGGACAGCGTCCCGCCCGCCGACCGGCCGCCGGTGCCGTGGCTGATCCACCTGTGCTTCGACGTCATGGTCGGCCTGGGCTTCCTGCTGCTGCTCGCCGGGCTGTGGGCGCTCTACGTCTGGTGGCGGCGCCGGCGGCTACCCCGCGCGCGGCTGTTCTGGCTGCTCGGCGCCGTGAGCGGGGTCGCCGCGACCGCGGCCATGGAGTGCGGCTGGGTGGTCACCGAGGTCGGCCGGCAGCCGTGGGTGGTCTACCGGCTGCAGACGACCGCGGCCGCGGCTACCCACAACGGCGGCGTCCTGACCAGCCTGAGCCTGGTGATCGCGCTCTACGCGGTGCTGGGCGCCGCGACGATCGTCATTCTGCGGACCCTGGCCCGGCGCTGGCGGCAGGGCGCCGCCCCGGAGATCGCCGTGCCCTACGGGCCGCCGGCCGGCGACCGGCCCGCGCGCGAGGCCGCACCGTGATCGCGGCCGCCGTCGGGGCCATCCTGCTGGCCTCGATCACCCTCTACGCCATCCTGGGCGGCGCCGACTTCGGCGGCGGCCTGTGGGATCTGCTGGCCGGCGGGGACCGGCGCGGCGCGGCGCCGCGCCGGCTCATCGACGAGTCGATCACCCCGGTCTGGGAGGCCAACCACGTCTGGCTGGTGTTCGCGCTGGTCATCTTCTGGACCGCGTTCCCCCGCGCGTTCGCCGCGGTGATGAACGCCGCCGCGCTGCCGCTCTGGCTCGCGGTGGGCGGGATCGTGCTGCGCGGGGCCGGGTTCGCGTTCCGCAAGGAGGCGCACGGGATCGGCGCCCAGCGCGCGTTCGGCGCGGTGTTCGCCTGCTCGTCGCTGCTGACCCCGTTCTTCATGGGCACCGTGATCGGGGCCGTGGCCAGCGGCCAGGTCCCGGCCGACGCCACCCAGGCCCGCCTGGCCGCGTGGACCGGGCCGACCTCGCTGCTGATCGGCTTCCTGTTCGTCGGCGCGTGCGGCTACCTGGCCGCCATCTACCTGATCGGCGAGGCCGCGAGCCGGGGCGAGCGCCGGCTGGAGGCCTACTTCACCCGCCGGGCCCAGGCCGCCGGGCTGGTGACCGGGGCGCTGTCCCTGGGCACCCTGGCCGAGCTGCACGGCTCGTACCCGGCGTTGTTCCGCAACCTCACCGGGCGCGCCCTGCCGCTGGTGATCATCGCGGCGGTTACCGGCCTGGCCGTCGTGGTCCTGCTCGTGACCGGCCGCCCGCGCGGTGTCCGGGTACTCGCCGTGCTCGGCGTGGCCGCGGTGATCTGGGGCTGGGGCGTAGCCCAGTACCCGACGGTGCTGCCCGGCACGCAGGTGACCCTGAGCAACGCCGGCGCGCCGCACGCCACGCTGGCCGCCCTGGTCGTCCTGTTCGTCGCGGTGGTACTGATCGTGGGCCCCTCGTTCGCGCTGCTGTTCGCGCTGCACGGCCGGCAGGTCCTGCGGCACGAGGGCGCGCAGGTCGCGCTGGCCCCGGCCGGCGGGGGCCGGGCCGCACCCGGGCGGCCGGGCGCGGGCACCCGCGCGGCGGCTCTGGGCCTGGTCGCCCTGGGCGCCCTGGTCCGCGCGCTGCTGCGCCGCCGCCCGAACCGCTGAGGAACTTTTCTGCCGCCGCTGTCCATCGCGGGCGATCCCGTTCGTCGTTCGATAACGAGCCCGGGGCCGCCGGGCGATGAACGCGGAGGTAGCGATGAGCCTTCCCGAGACCGTGTCCCGCGACGAGTGGCTGGCCGCGCGCAAGCGGCTGCTGGTGCGGGAGAAGGAGTTCACCCGGCAGCGCGACGCGCTGAACGCCGACCGGCGCCGGATGCCGATGGTGCGCATCGACCAGGACTACGAGTTCGAGGGACCGGACGGCCGGGCCAGCCTGCTGGACCTGTTCCAGGGCCGCAGCCAGCTGATCATCTACCACCTGATGTTCGACCCCGAGTGGGAGAAGGCCTGCCCCGGCTGCACGGCCTCGATGGACGAGACCTCCGCCCCGATGCTGGCGCACCTGAACCTGCGCGACACCACGTTCGCCGCGGTGTCGCGCGCCCCGTACGCCAAGCTCGCGGCGTACCGGGCGGCGCGCAAGTGGGTCTTCCCCTGGTACTCCTCGCATGGCAGCGACTTCAACTACGACTTCCACGTCACCCTGGACGCCTCGGTGACGCCGGTCGAGTACAACTACCGGACCCTGGCCGAGCTGGTGCAGCTCGACCCGGGGTGGGCGGACGAGGGCTCGACCGAGATGCCCGGGTTCAGCTGCTTCCTGCGCGACGGGGACGCGGTGTTCCACACCTACTCCACCTACGCCCGCGGCACCGAGCAAGCCGACGGCACCTACGGGCTGCTCGACCTCACCGCCCTGGGCCGCCAGGAGGACTGGGAGGAACCGAAGGGCCGGGCCGCCCAGGTCAACCCGCCCGACCCGCGGCTCCTGCTGACGGACGTGTAACGGGAGCCTGACCGGGTGGCTCGTCCGCGGCGGGCCACCCGGTCAGCGCCGACCCGCTTGACAGCATTCTAAACGTTCGTTTAAATTTGCGGCATGGACGCCCTGTCCCCCCTCGCCCCCGAGCGCCGCTCCGGGACGCACGACCCCGCGGGCCGCCGGCGCGACGTGCTGTCGGCCGCGCGGCGGCTGTTCGCGGCCAAGGGCTACGCGCAGACCTCGATCCGGGCCATCGCCGCCGCGTCCGGCGTGAATCAGGCGCTGGTCATCACCTACTTCGGCGGCAAGGAAGCCCTGTTCCTCGAGGCGGTCGGCCGCTTCGAGATCTCGCAGGAAGCCCTGGCCGGGAACCCGGCCGGCCTCGGCGCCCGGCTGGCCCGCGCCTACGTCGACCGCTGGGAAGACATGGCCGACGACGATCCCTGGCCCGCCCTGGTCCGGTCCGCGGTCTCGCACGAGGCCAGCCAGGAACTACTGCGCACGGCGCTGGAGGCCCAGATGGCCGTGCCGCTGGGCCAGGTCCTCGGCCACACCGGCGACGGTCCCGTGCGGAGCGCGATGGTCCAGTGCCTGATCGCCGGAATGATTATGGAACGCTTCATATACGCCCTGGAGCCGGCCCGTTCCCTACCCGTGAGCACGTTCGAGGCCGCACTCGGCGCCCTGCTGCAGTACGCGATCAGCGGCCCGCTCGGCCGGCCCGCGCCGGCGGGCGCGGCCGGGGGGCAGCCATGATCGCCACCGTGGCGACGGCGGAGCAGCAGGCCGCCCGGCACCGCTTCGGCTTCTGGGCCGTGGCCTACGCGTTTCTGGCCGTCCTGTCGTTCTCCACCGCGCCCAGCCCGCTGTACGTGCTCTACGCGCGCCGTGACCATTTCTCCACGCTGATGATCACGCTGATCTACGCCGCCTACGCGGCTGGCGTGGCGGGCAGCCTAGTGTTCGCTAGCCATCGCTCGGACGTGCACGGGCGCCGCCCGCACCTGCTCGCCGCCGTGATCCTGGCCGTGCTCGGAGCGCTGCTGTTCATCGCCTGGCCCACCCTGGCCGGCCTGTTCGCGGCCAGGATCGTGAGCGGCACCTCGGTCGGGCTCACCGTCTCCAGCGCCACCGCCTACCTCAGCGAATCACGCCAGGCGGGCCGGCCGGGGTCAGCGGGCTCGCGGGCGCAGCTCACCGCGGCCGCGGCCAACCTGGGCGGCCTGAGCCTCGGCGCGCTGCTGACCGGCCTGCTGGCCCAGTACGCGGGCCACGCCTTCGTGCTGCCCTACCTGGTGCTGCTCGGGATGCTCGCGCTGGCCGCGGCGGCCGTGGCCGCCGCGCCCGAGACCCGCCCTCGCGCGCGCCCGGTGCCCTCCTACCGGCCGCAGCGGGCGGCCGCGCCCGGGGGCGCCCGCCTCCCGTTCTACGCCGCGCTGACCGGCGTCTTCCTGGCCTACGCCGGACCCGCCGTGTTCATCGGCCTGGCCGGAACGTTCCTGGCCACCGTGGTACACGACACCTCCCTGGCCATGGCGGGCCTGTCGGTGTTCGTCGTGTTCACCACGGGCGTCGCGCTGCTCACGGTCACCCGCGGCTGGCCGGCCCGGCTCGTGCTGGCCGCGGGCGGGATCGCCGAGCTCGCCGGGCTGGCCCTGGTCGTCACGGCCGCCTGGCTGCCGGTCCCCAGCCTGGCCCTCTTCCTGGCCGGCGGGGCCTTGATCGGAGCGGCCGCCGCCCTGCTGTTCCGGGGCACGCTCGCAACGGTCGTGGCCATCTCGCCCCCGGGCCAGCTCGGCGAGACGCTGGCCGGGTATTTCGTAGCCGGGTACGCCGGTCTGTCCGTGCCGGCGATCGCTGTGGGCCTGGCGCTCCGGTCGGTGACCCCCCGCGCGACCCTGCTCGCGTTCGCCATCGCGGTCGGCGCCGGAACCCTCGCCGCCGCCCCGCTCCTGGCGGTCAGCCCGGATCACGGCCGTCGTGAGCGGTTGCGGCTCACCCCGGGGGGCCGGGCGGGGCCACGCCGAGACGCTGGGCGATGGTCGCGGCCTGGACCCGGCTGGTGACGCCGAGCTTGCGCAGGATGTTCGAGACGTGCACGCCCGCGGTGCCGACGCTGATGTGCAGCCGCGCGCCGATCTCGCGGTTGGTCAGGCCGTCGCGCAGCAAGCCCAGCACGGCCAGCTCACGCTCGGTCAGGCCGAGCCCGGCGGGCTGCCCGGCGTCGCACGCCGCCTGGGCGGCCTGGGCCGCCAGCGTGGTGGTCGCCCGGATCGCGGCGTCGGCCATCTCGTCTACGGTCATCGCGGCCCCGCGCCGCCAGGCACTGTCGAACGCGCGAGGGCCCAGAGCCGGGCGCAGGCGGGCCAGGCAGCCGTCGAGGGCCCGGCGTTCGGCCGGCGGCACCGGGGTGCCCAGGGCCTGGCGCAGCGCGTCGGCCGCGCCGGCCAGCGTCACGGCCAGCGGAGGTTCGGCGGGCGCGGCGACCACCACGGCGATCGTCTCCGTCACGCTCGCCATGCGCCAGCGATCGCCGAGCCGACGGTGGGTGGCCAGGCTCTCGCCGAGCATGTCGGCCGCGGTGGCCAGGTCGTCCCCGGCGGTGATCACGGCCAGCTCGTGCAGCGCCCAGGCGGCGACCTCGGCGAAGCCGAGCCGCATCGTGATGTCGAGGCACTCCAGCAGCAGCGCGGCGCCCTCGTCCGGGTCCCCGTTCAGGTAGGTGGCGACGCCCAGGCTGAGCAGCGCGGAGGCGATGTCCTGCTGCCGCCCCTCGGCGCGGAACACGGCGAGCGCGCGGCCGCACAGCCGGACCGCCTGCGCCGCGTCGCCGGACAGCCAGGCGGAGAAGCCGATGAAGTTGCGGGCCGTGGCCACCCCAGCCTGGTCGCCGAGCTCGGCCCAGAGGGCCAGGCTCTCCCCGTGCAGCCGCCGGGCGTCGGCGTAGCGCGCCTCTTCACGGGCGATGGAGCCGAGGCGCTGCAGGGTGAGGGCCAGGCCGGCCCGGTCTCCGGCCTCCTCGTAGAGCGCGCGGGCCTTGCTCAGCCGCTCGACCGCGGCCGGGTAGTCGCACTGCAGGAACGCGAGCGCGCCCGCCCCGCTCAGCGCCGCGGCGTGCACGTCGCGCGGCACCGGCTGCGTGCTGGCCGCCACCGCGGCGCGCTCCAGCCACAGCCGGGCCTCCTGGTAGTAACCGCGCAGGTGCCAGAACGGCCACAGCAGGGCGGCCAGCCGGGCACCCTGCTCGGGCTCGCCGGGCAGCACGCGGCGCAGCACGGCCCGGAGGTTGGCGTGCTCGAGCTCGAGCCGTTCGAGTGACGGCCCGGGGTCGGCGCCGTCCAGGCCGGCGTGCGCCTGCTCGGCCAGCCCGAGGTAGAACGCGCTGTGGGCCGCGTGGACCGCGGTGAGCTCGCCGCTGCCCGCGAGCCGGCGCTCGGCGTTATGCCGGATGGTCTCCAGCATCTGGTAGCGGTACTGCCGCTCACCGTCGATCACCGACACCAGGGACTTGCTCACCAGCGCGGCCATGAGGTCCGCGACGCCCGCGGCGTCGATCGGGCCGCCCGCGGTCACCGCCTCGGCGGCGGCCAGCGAGAAGCTGCCGCGGAACACCGACAGGCGGCGGAACTGGATCTGCTCGGGCTGGGTGAGCAGCCGGTGGCTCCACTCGAGCGTGGCGTCCAGGGTGCGGTGCCGCTCGGGCGCCGTCCGGCTGGGATGGCGCAGCATGGCGCCGTCCCGCTCCAGCCGGGCGGCGATGTCGGCCACGCCGAGCGCGCTGACCCGCGCCGCCGCGAGCTCGATGGCCAGCGGCAGGCCGTCGAGCTGGCGGCACAGGCGGGCGACCGTGACCCCGCTCGCGGGGCCGAGGCGGAAGTCCGGCGCCACGGCGCGGGCGCGCTCGACGAACAGGTCGACCGCGTCGCCGTCCCGCCCCTCGCCGCCCGGACCGGGCAGCCCCAGCCCGGCGACGCGGAACACCACCTCGCCGGCGACCCCGATCACCTCGCGCGAGGTGGCCACCACCACGAGCCCCGGAGCGGACCGGAGCAGCCCGTCGATCAGCTCGGCGCAGCCGGCCACCACCTGCTCGCAGTTGTCGAACACGACCAGCGTGGCGTGCGGCCGCAGGTGGCGCGCGATCGCGGCCCCGGGTGCCTCACCCGGTGACTGCGGGACGCCCAGCGCCGCGGCCACCGCCCCGGCGACCTGCTCGTCGGCTGACACGCTGGCCAGGTCCGCCCACCAGGCGCCGCCGGGGTACTGCGGCCGGCTGGCCTCGGCGAGCGCGAGCGCGAGGCGGGTCTTGCCGCTTCCGCCCGTGCCGGCCAGGGTGAGCAGGCGGGCGCCGGGCAGCGCGCGGGCGAGCTGCCGCAGCTCGAAGGCGCGTCCGACCAGGCTCGTCAGGGCGGTGGGCAAGTTCCCGGCCGTCGGCTCGCCGACAGCGTTCAATGGTTCCTGCTTTCTCCCGCCCTGATCCGGCGTTCAACGCCCCACACCGTGAGTACCCGATCGTGGACTGCGTTGTAAAGACCCGTCGGCCCCAGCCCACGGATTGCCGTGAGCTGGGGCCGACCGGGCCTATCGGTGGGTTAGGAGTTGGTGAGATAGAACTGCTGGTTCCAGCCGCCGTTCCATGGCCACTGGTCCAGGGTGCCGCCCTGCCACGGGTAGGCGTTCTGGATGTCGATCACCTGGCCGTCGTAGGCGCTGGTGATGCCGTAGTCCGTGTCCAGCGAGATGCTGCCCATGTACCAGAGCTGGTTGTTGCCGCCGAAGCAGGGGTACTGCACCAGGTCCGCGCCGGGCGAGGTGGAGGGCCCGGAGACCGACAGGCACTGGCCGCTGTTGCGGTTGACGATCTGATACCAGCCGTCATAGACGGGCACGAACGACCATTCCTGGTTGTAGCCGCCGTTCCACGGCCAGGTGATGACCTGCCCGTTGGGTGACTGCGACGCGCCGCTGACGTCCAGGACCAGCAGCGAGCCCGAGGAGGTCGCGTTCCAGATGTCGTAGTAGCTGAAGTTGAACCACCCTTCCACGTCACTCAGCAGGTTCTGGCCGTACTGACCGAGGGCGCCGAGGGCGTCCAGCACCTCGTAGCCCTGGTATTGCCCCAGGTTGTCCAGGATCTGCTGGACCTGGGCCGCCGTCTGGCCCGCGTTGTCGAGGAAGAACTGGGCGACCTGCTCCGCCGATTGCTCGATCGCGCTCCAGTCGAAGCTGCCCGGGACCGAGAAGCCGAAGCTCACCGGGCCGAGCGAGCCGCCGCCCGCGTACAGGTACCCGGACCCGTACACGCTGAAGCTGACCGCGCTGCTGCTGCCGGACGCGCTCGCGTTGCCGCTGATCGAGCCGGACAGGCTGCCGCTGATCGAGGCCACGCCCAGGCTGCTGAGCTCACTCGGGACCCCGGCCGTGACCGACAGCGAGATCGACGCGCCGTTCTCGGTCGATCCGGCCTGGAGCGAGACGGCCGCGCTGGCCGAGAACCCGTCGGTGCTCACCCCGCCGGAGACCTGCAGCCCGAGGTTGGTCGGGCTGAGGTTCAGGCTGAACATCGGGTTGCTCACCTGGACCGGGCCGACATAGAACGAGCTGACGCTCGCGCTCGCGCTGAGCGAGGGCACCGTCGGGTCGATCGACGCGTTGACGTCCACCTGGACGCCGACGACGGCGGCATCGAAGCTCACCGAGAACCCGGGCTGGAACTGCACGGTCCCGATGTTGCCGCCGGTCGGCGCGATGTACACCGACGCGCTGTCGATAACGAACGAGTTGATCACGCTCGGGTTGCTGGACGCGAGCGACAGCGGGGTGAGCGCCGGGCTGCCGGTGATCGACATCTGCAGGATCGGGCTCGACACACTGAGGTTGGCGGCGAAGCTGATCAGCGAGCTCTGGTTCATCCCGATCGCGGTCTCCACGTTCGCCGGCAGGCTGATGTTCTGCGCGGTGAAGCCGAACGTGGGCAGGTCGTCGGAGATGCCGAACTGCGCCGCCAACCCCTGGATGTCCAGCCCGCTCACGCCGAACGCGCCATCCCAGTTCCCGAAGCTCAGGCCCAGGCTGGCCGAGAACCCGCCGTCCGAGGCCGTGAACGACCCGTCCGCGGTGACCTCGACGGCGGACGAGGTGCCACCGGGCAGCACCGCGGGCAGCACGACGTAGCCACCGCCGTCGACCGACACCGACACCCCGGACGTGCCCGCGGCGAACGTGACGCCGAAGCTGTCGAGGTAGAACTGGAACCCGCCCGAGTTGATCACCTGGGCGCCGCCGGCGTCAGTGCCGAGGTTCAGGCTCAGCCCGATCGAGAAGCCGCTCGTGCCCAGCGTCGCGACGGCCTGCGCCGACGCGTTCGACAGGGCCGCGGACGGGATGCCGATCTGGCCGAGCAGGGTCAGCAGCTGCTGCGGGATCTGATAGCTCAGGGTGATCGCGAGGCCCTTGGGCAGATCGAACTTTGCACCCGACTGCCCGACGGTGGTCGGATCGAAGTTGCTCACTGCCTTCGACGACACGTACAGGGTGCCGCTGCCCGCCAGGTACGAGCTGAGCTTGCTCAGGTCGGGTACCGAAACCGCGGCGATGACGCCGTCGGTACCGAATGACACGCTGGCCTGGAGCGTCGGCTGGCTGCTGACGCCGGTGACCGTGATCGTGGCCGACCCGGTGACGTTGAACGTGGATTGCTTGATGTTGCCGGTCGCGGTCAGCGAGGCGTTGCTGATCGAGAACAGCGAGTTGCCGGTCAGCGCGTCGAGGCTGGCCGGGGCGGTCGTGTCCAGGCTGAAGCTCTGGGCGGTCAGGTCGATGCACGCCTCGGCCGAGATGCTGGTACTGCTGGCCGTGGTGAACGTGAACCCGCCCTTGGCGTCGATCCACAGGTCGCCCGCGGTGATCGCCGACGCGCAAGACACGCTGCCCGACGGCGCCTGGTTGGAGATCTCCAGCGAGGTGACGTTCACCGAGGCGTTGGCCCCAGGGGTCCAGGTGATCGCGGAGCCGGTCGCGCTAGACACGCTGATGTCGAAGCCGACGGTGCCGTTGGTGTCGCTCACGGTGCCGTTGAAGGTGGGGTTGAGCTGGAGCGATCTGGTCGGCTGCCAGGTCTGGGTTCCCGCCGCGGTGGCCGACAGCGACCAGTTGCTCAGGCTGGTCAGCGATCCGGTCACCGAGGCGTCGAGGGCGTAGGTGCCGGTGCCGAACGTTGCCGAGCCCTGGACCTGGAGCCCGGTGCCGGTGGCCAGGGTGATCGAGGTGCCCTGCTGGAGGGTGACCGCCCCGTTCGCGAACGTCAGGTTGGACGTGAGCGTGCCGGTCACGGACGCGGACAGGGTCGTCCCGTTGTAACCCAGGCTGCCGGCGAGCGAGACGGATCCGCCCAGGAACGGCACGTTGCTGAACGTCAGCGTCGAGCTCAGGTCCGTGCCGTCGGTCATCGCGGAGGTGTTGGCGGCGGAGATCGTCACCTGGAGCGCGGCCGTCACTCCCGCGGTGGCGCTGGCCTGCAGGGTAATGGTGTTGGTCGACTCGTCGATGGTCACCGTGGTGCTGCCGAACACCGGGGCGGTGATCCCGGCGGGCAGCGACAGCGGAAGCTGGCCCGGTGAGCCTACGGTGAGCGTCAGCGTGTCCCCGGACAGCGAGCCGGTGACGTCCGGCGAGGAGCCGAGCGGGATGCCCAGCGTCTTGGTGATGAAGTTGTAGACGCCGGACGACAGCGTGTAGCTGCTGGTGCCGGTGCCGTTGGCCGTGGTGACCTTGGCGGCCGGGGTCGGCGCGGCGGGCGCGACCGGGCCGGGGACGGCGGTCTGCGCCGGGCTCGCGGTCACGCGATCCGGCGCCGCGGCGGACAGGCCCGCGGGCACGCTGACCCGCCCGCCCGGGAAGCCGCCGGCCGTGGTCGCGGCCGAAGCCCAGAACCCGGTGTCCCGCCAGCCGGCCGAGCCCAGGCCGAGCGCGGCGCGGTCGACCGGGAAACCAGCGGTCAGGGTGCCCGCGGGGGTGAGGCCGAGCGTGGCGTCGGTGCTGACCGGGGCGTGGTGCGCGGGGCTGACGGTCATCCGGCCGGTACCCCGGACCGAGCCGTGGATCGCGGCGGATCCGATCGTGAGCGGCCCGCCGAAGCTGGCCCCGGTGAGCACGGTCCGGGCCGGGGTGGTAGCCAGGACGACCGGAGCGGTGTCGGTCGCGGCCAGGACGCCGCGGCCGGTGGACAGGTTGGCGGCCAGCGTGCCGTGCGCGCCCGCGGTGCGGCCCACGGTGACGAGGCCGGTCACGTCCGCCCACGGCGTGGCGCCGGCCGCCCCCGGGGCGGCCAGCATGTCGGGGCCGGGCTGCGTGTCGGCGAACTCGACGGTGCCGCCGGCCAGGCTCACGCCGGGCAGCGGCGCCCAGGTCCCGGCGGCGCGGGCCCGGATGTCGTAGGCGACGTGGCCGCGATCGTCGGTGACCGTGCCGGTGACGCCGGGCGCCAGCGCCAGGCCGGGCAGCAGGGCCGCGCCGCCGGGACCGCCGGCCGCGGTCAGCGTCCAGTCGCCGGCTCGCCGCAGCGCGCCGTCCACGGTGACGTGCAGCGCGTGGCCGGGCGGGCCCAGCTCGGCGGGACCGGAGATCCGCAGCCCGCCCGCGGTGGTCAGGGTGATCTTCGTCCCGGCCCCCAGCTCGGCCCGGCCCGGGTCGAGGACGCCTCCGCCGGGCAGCGACCCGGTCAGCGCCACCGAGGCCGGGTGGCCCGGGGCGTAGCCGAGCGAGCCGGCCAGGCTGGCCGCGGCGTGGCCGGGCACGGGCACAGGCACAGGCAGCGTCAGTCGGCTGGCCAGGTCGGACCCTTCGGTCCCGCCGGCCAGCGTGGCCGTCGAAGCGTGCGTGATCGTGACCGACAGGCGGGCGTTCCGCGCGGTCGCGGTCAGCGTGATCGTGTTCGTGGCCTCGTCGACCTCGGCCCGGGCGCGGGAGAACGACGGCGCCGCGACGCCGGACGGCAGGCCGAGCCGGAGCTTCGGCGCGACGGCGAAGTCGGCCGTCAGCGTCCGGCCCGAGCGCGTGCCGGTCAGCATCGGGTGGCGACCGGGCACGGGCAGGCCCAGGCCCTGGCTCAGGAACGCCGACACGGCGGGCGACACGCGGTAGCTGCCGGTCTTCTCCGGGGGCAGCGGCACGTGCTTGGCGTGCCGCGCGGCCCGGTGGACGGGCTTGGGCAGCCCGGGCGCGAGGACCCGGATGCCCCCCTGGCCGCGGATGGTGCGCGGCAGCGCGGGCAGGTGCGGCCGGACGGCCGGGCTGAGACCAGCGCGCAGCCCGGGAAGCGGCCGCTTCACGGTGGCGGCACTGGCCTGGCTGAGCGGGATGACCAGCTGGGTGGTCACCAGGCCGGCCGCGGCGACCAGCGCCGTGACCAGCATGGCCCGTGACCCCAGCGGCCGGCGACGGCGGTGCGCCGGTGACCGGCGCCGACCCGGCGGGCCCAGCGGCGGGCGCCCGTCCGGGGCGGCCGCGGCGGGCGTGCGTACTTCTGACATGACAGACGCCTCCTTGGCGAACTCGGCGGATGGCCGTCGCGAAGGGGCCCGCTCGAACGGAGTCCGTCATCACGCGCCGCGATCTGATCGCCCGGCCTTGGCCACGATGCGCCAGCGGGGACAGGGGTGACATCTGGCAGATGGCCATACTTTGCCGGCCGTTCTTTAGGCGTCTTTAGGCCCGCAGAGCCCGGCGGCTAAACAACCATTTAGCCGCGCGACATCGCCGCAGCGGGTGGGGTCGCCCAGGCGTTGCGCCGCCGCGCGGGACAGCGGACACTTGGTACGCGGGTCACCGGTCAGGAGGTCACCATGGCGACGGCGGGTCCGACCAGCGTCACTCGCGAGATCCCCGGCGAGGTCGTCGAGTACCTGCACCGGCACCACGTGATCACGTTGTCGACCTCGTCGTTCACCGGCATGCCGCACGCCGACACGGTCGTCTACACCAGCGACGCGCGCTGCATCTACTTCTTCGTGGTCGAAGGCAGCCAGATGCTGCGCAACATCAGGGACAGCCGGCACGTCTCGTTCACCATCGACGACTACACCGTCGACTGGCGCAAGGTTCGGGAGCTGCAGGGCGTCGGCCGCTGCCGGCCCGCCGGGCCCGAGCAGGACGCGGCCGGCTGGTCGCTGTGCCTGCTGAAGTTCGGGCCGGGATCGGTGCGCCCGCCCGGGCTCATGCACACGATCACCCCGAGCGAAATGCACTTCGTGGACTACGACTACGCGGTGGTGACCGGGCAGGCCGCGCAGATCCGCAGCCGGATGTACCAGATCGAGGACGCTCCGGCGCCCCCGGCCCAGGGGCCGGTCGCGACCAACCTCGACCGGCTGACCTATGAAGCAGGCCAGATCGTGTTCCGCCCCGGCGACTCCACCGGCGAGTACTACGTCGTGATCGACGGCGAGGTCGAGATCCGCGGCGAAGGCTACGGGGCCGACCAGACGGTGCTGCGGCTCGGGCCGGGCCAGTTCTTCGGCGACCAGGCCACCTTGCGCGGCCAGCAAGGGGCGCTGACCTGCCACGCTGTCAGCCGGGCGATACTGCTCGCCGTGGACAGGAAGTCGCTGCGCGACCTCCTCGAGGTCGGCCCCGCCTGAAGCCTTCCGGGCCCGGGTGACCACGCCACCACGGCAGGGTCACCCGGGCGCGGCCGGGGTCAGTTGCGGCAGCCCGCGATCGAGTTGAGCGGGGTGCAGTTGCTGGGGGTGTTGCCGAACACGAGCGTGTCGTGCAGTGTCACGTTGGTGTTGCCCGTGGCGATCCCCCCGCCGCCGCCGGAACCCTTGTTCATCCGGACGATGCTGGTGGTCAGCGACGTGGTGCCGAGGTTGGACAGACCCCCGCCGCCGCTGCCGGATACGTTGCCCACGAACTCGGTCTTGAACATGCGGGACGTGCCGCCCGGCTGGGTGTTCAGGCCGCCTCCGTTGACGGTCGCGTTGTTCTTGGATAGAACGCTTCCATCCACCGTGAGCCGGCCGAAGTTGATGATGCCGCCGCCTCCGACGCTGGCGGCCGTGTTCCCGGTGAGGTCGCTGTCGGTGATGACCGCGCCCGCGTTCGTGAGGTTCCCGAGCCCGCCCCCGTTGGCCGCGCTGTTACCGGACAGCGTCACGCCGTTGAGCGTGAGCGCGCCGGCGTTCTGAATCCCGCCGCCGTAAGTGCTGGCCTTTCCGTTCATGACGGAGACCTTGATGAGGCGGAATGTCGCGGAGGCGGCCACGTCCAGAATGCGGAAGCTCGCGAGGGAATTGCGGCTGATTACCGTTCCGTGCCCGCCCACCATCGTGATATGTCCGGTGATGAGCGGCAGCCCGTCGCTCGCGGTCGCGGGAATCGTGATGCTGTAAGCGCAATGCCCGCGGAGGTGAATGGTCGCGGAGCTGTCGGTATTGGCCGAGTTGATGGCCGTGACGAGGGCGCTCGTGCTGCACGGCACCCGGTACGTCGGGTCGCCGCCCATGGACTGCGCCTGCGCCGCGGACGGCGCCATGAGGGCCGCGCCCGTGAGCGCGACGGCTGCCATACCGCCTGACAGCCGAACAAATGGACCCACCGTGTCCCCCTTCGAAGTAGCCCTAAACAATGAACGCTCGATATCGCAGTCACTGCATCGCAGATCCTAGGCTTCGCAGCGTGCGCCCGGACATCAGAAAGAGAAGCGCTGCCATTAATGGCAGC
>Ga0102924_1002875_pt1 | contig 18402 bp, 17 predicted proteins | sample PaiPotPPM11metaG_FD_80116 | JGI IMG/M metagenome (GOLD analysis project Ga0102924, IMG submission 80116) | Iron sulfur acid spring bacterial and archeal communities from Banff, Canada, to study Microbial Dark Matter (Phase II) - Paint Pots PPM... ...
GACTGAGGAGGGAAAGGGTGGGAGGGCGGGAGGGAAAACGAAGGAGCGGACAACCGACGAGGGAGGACACGGCGGGTCCAGCGCGCCGGAGGCGAGCGCGGGAAATACCGTCAGTTGGCGGATGTCTCGCGGACCCGTCCGGGCCAGCATGTGGCACCTGTCAACTAAGACCTCGCCGTAGGCGGCGGATGCGGCACGCCCCTTGGTCACGTGGGTCACCCCCGTAACCCAGCAAGGAGCGACTGTGCCGGTTCACGCACGGTCAGGCGACGCCTTCTCGGCGTGCCTGCGGCTTTTCCGTAATTACCCGATGGCCGTCAGGCGGCACTACGCGGAGCACCGCTATGGGTCGATGGTGCTCGCGAACCGTGACGGGGGGACGGAGAGGTTCTTCGTCCTGATCATGGAGTGGGACGACCTGTTCGTGCTGCGGCACTGGGACCGCCGGGACGGGCCGCGGGTGGCGATCGGGCCTAACGAGGCCGCCTCCGCCGAGGTCAGCCGGGTCGTCGAGGCGAGCGTTCCCGTGCCGCGGGACGGCGCGCTGCTCGGCTGGGTGTCCGGGCACCGGGTGCAGGCGGTGCTCGCCGGCTACGGCCGGCTGCCCGAGCCATGGGACGACGCCTCCGCCGCCCCCGGGGTCCTGGTCATGCCGCTGGTCGGCAGCCCGACGGCGGGGTGGCCGCCGTTCGCCGCGCGCCCGCTCGACGACGGGACGCTGTGGACGCACGTCGCGCGCGGCGGGCTCGTCGACATCGGGCCGCTGGTCACGCGCTGCCCCGGCTACGTGTTCCTGGTGCCTGGGGGCGACGGTGCCACCGGTCCGAGCCTGGCGGGCACCCGCGTCGTCGTCACCGAGCGGCTGAGCGCCGACGAATGCTGGCTGCCCGCCGGCGTGTACGCCGATCACTGGACGCTCCGCGAGGGCACGCCGACGATGACGGCCACCCAGCTGCTCGCGCTGCCCGGCGTGGTCGACCTGGCGGGCGGCCGCGGCGAGCGGCACCTGCTCGGTGTCTAGGCGCGCTAGCAATTCAACAGAATCATGCAGAATGCGTCACTATAGTGGCAATTTGCCGATTTTTGCCGACCGGCGGCCGGCCGAGTTGCTACGGTTCCCGTGCACACGTCAGCAAGGGGAATCGCCATGGCCGGGATGGTCTTCTTCACCGACAATTACGCGGACCGCAGCAGCGACGACGGATATCAATTCGAGTTCTATTGCCGCCGGTGCGGTAACGGCTACACGTCGCCGTTCCAGCATTCGGTGACCGGCTTCGGCGGGCGACTGCTCCGCCTGGGTGGCGATGTGATCGGTGGCCAGCTTGGCGAGCAGGCATCGCGGCTCGGCTGGGATGCCGAGTTCATGCGTGACACCGTGCGCGGCTCGACCCGCGACAAGGCGCTTGCCAAGGCCGTCGAGCAGATGAAGCCGTACTTCAATCAGTGCCACAACTGCGGGCAATGGGTTTGCGACCAGGTCTGCTGGAACACCGAGCGCGGCCTGTGCGTGACCTGCGCACCGAAGCTAGACCAGGCGATGGCCCAAATGCAGGCGCAGGCCCAGATTCAGCAGCTGAATACCAAGATCCAGGCCAAGGACTGGACGGCCGACATTAACTACCGCGACCAGGCGACCGGCCTGTGCCCATCCTGCGGGCAGGAGAGCGGCGCCGGGAAATTCTGCCAGGAATGCGGTCATCCGCTAGCCGCGGCGCAAGCCACGAAGAAATTCTGCGGCAATTGTGGAACCTCGTTGGATGGTGCGAAGTTTTGCGGCGAGTGCGGCACTCCGGCCGGTTGACGTGAGCAGCGCCGAGTACCGACTCATCGGCGCCGACGGTGCCGTGCTCGAGGCCGGAAGCGGCGACGTGACCACGGGGGGCGACGCTCTTGAGCTCCGGCCCGCGACAGGCGCCGCGCTGCGCGTCCCGTTCGGCCGGATCTCGTCGGTCGCCGAGCCCGAACCGTTCATCGTCCTCGTCGGGGTCACGGACGGGACCGCGCTTGAGCTCAGCCGGCTCGGCCGAATGCGCACCCAGCTGCTCGAAGAGCTGCGCGACGCTCGGGCTCAGGTCACCGCGGAGGAGTCCGGTGCGGTGGGGAGCGCTGTCCGGTTTATCGGAACGGTTGCTGGTTCCTCGGCCAACCTCCACGTCTTCGAAGACGCGCTGCTGATCATGGCGGGCGGCCCCGCCAAGCGGATCGCACTCTCCTTCGTCGCGGACGTGCGCGTACGCGACCACACCGTCACCATCGACCTGACCGGCCAGGACGCCGTCGACATCACCCGGCTGGGCCGGCGTACCGACGAATTCGCGGCGCTGCTCGGCGAGCGGCTGCGAGAGACGCGGAACCGGACGGCCGCCTTCCTCGGCTCGCTGTTGCCCGGCCTCGACCCGCTTGCGGTGCGCGCGGCCGCGGGGCTACTGCGCGACGGCGTGGCGGCGCAGGCCCGTGCGCTTGACGCGATCCATCCCGATCTCAGTGCCACCCTGCTGCGGGTCGCCACGCTGCCCGACCGGTACGCGGCAATAGCGAGCCTGGCCGACCGGGGGGATCTGGCGATCGGCTTCAAGCAGATTGCCTCGGTCCGCCGCGCGGCGGTTGGCGTGACCCCATGGCGCGATCCCTCGGTTGCACCGCACATCGGCCAGCACGACAGCCCCGGCGGCTTGTTCGGCCCGGGTCTCGGCGGTGTCATGGCGGTTGGCATCATGTCGGGGATGGAGCCGGGCGGCGGACAGTTCGGTGGTCCCTGGGGCTACGGCGACCTTGGCGGCTACTGGGCGTTCCGTGCGCTTGGCGCGGTGATGAACCGGAACTCCGACGGATACCGGCCCGCCACGTCAAGGGCACCCGCACACTATGGTCTGCTCACCCCGGAAACCGAGGACCTGGCCGCGTTGACCGCCTCCGGCGCGGATCCGACCGTCCTGGCGTTCGCCTTGCTGACCTCGTCCCGCGGCGGGGATCCGGTCGCGTACGAGGTCCTTAACCGGCCAGAACCGGTCACGTACGTTTACCGCACGGGTCGCCCGGAGCCGCGCGCCCTCATCAACCAGTCACTCGACGAGGCGGGCTTCGCCGCCGCAGAAATCCACGCATCCGCGACGGCCGGGCTGACCGCTGTGCACCGCCGGGACGCCGCGACCTCTCCGCTCATCCGCACCCTGGTGGCAACCGTCCCGCACGACTCCGTCTGGCCGGCTCGCCTAGCAGACCTGCTGGCCTGCTGACCAAGCCGGAGATTCCGCGCACCCCGTGAACGCGTGGCCGGGCGCCGTCTGCGGCGTCCGCCGGATTCGCTGGTCGAGGATGTCGAACAGCCTGGTGCCTTCGCTCAGGTCCAGCTTGCGCGCCCAGTGCGCGTCGCTGGCCAGCAGCTTGCCGAGGTCCTCCAGGCCGAGGGTTCTCGGGTGGGTGTGCTTGCAGCCCGTCCAGTCGATGTACCGCTTGTAGTCCGTGGTCAGGTTGAACTTGCCTGAGTTGACGAGGACCGAATGGAGGAACGCCTCCTCCGGGGCGAGGGCGGTGCGGAAGAAGGCGACCGCGTCCGGGTTAGCCCTGGCGTAGTCCCTGAGGTACCTGGCGCATTCCGCCCGCAGCGTGCAGAAGAACGAGCCGCCGTAGCAGTAGAAGCCCGGGCCGAACACCGTGCGCCGGCGGCGGACGCCAATCGAGGCGTAGGAGTTACTCACCCGTATCCAGGGCTGCACGAAGTTGAGTGCCATGAGCGGCCGCATCAAGTGCTTCTTGGCCAGGCTCGGCTGGCCGAGCCGCCACTGCCGGTAGTCGTACCGCATGGTCGCGTCGAAGGCCCTGACCGGCGTGTACCAGGCGGCGGCGCCCTGGTCCGCGTCGGCGGCTACGCGCTCGGGGAAGACGGGGCTGTACAGCAGGAAGCCGTCGTGGTCCGTCGCGGCGAGCGCGTCCTCGATCTCGGCGATGGGGCGCAGCGGGTAGTCCTGCCCGGTCAGGTTCTCCAGCCAGCAGTAGTCGACGCCGTTCGCGTCCAGCCAGTCGACGGCCGCGAGGTACCGGTCCACGTGGGTGAAATCGCCGTAGCCGCCCCGGTGGAAAAGCACGTGAACGTCGCCGAGCGACTCAAGTCGCGCCACGTCAAGCGCCACGCCTGCCACGTCGTGGCTGACCAGGACGATCGCGTCCGGGCTGCCTTCGGTGATGATCCGCACTAGCCTCTCAACCTGTGCGGGCTTGTGGTGGGTCTGCACGAAGTAAACGACGTTGGTCCGAGCGCGCGGGGTCGCCATGACCTTGTGCGCACCTCCTTGCTGCTGCAGCGCGTTGGCATCTTGGTGGCCGCGTCGGGTAACAAACGCATCACGCGTTGACGGGCGCACTTCCGGAGGTTATGGGACATTTTTTCCATCGAGCTATTTAACGCCTCTCAATTCCCTGTGACCACGCTGGCTGTCTGCGGTCAACCGCCTGAGTTTTGGCGCGCGGTGCAGGAGGGAAAGCAGGGACTATGGGGGGCGGGGGCATTCCTCGGGCCAGGTCTCACCCGGACCGGCTGCGCGGAGAATCAGAACGGGTGCGGGACGACTCATCCAGCACGGACAAGGACCGTGCGCAGTTCCTCGCGCTCGTCTCACACGAGATGCGGACGCCGCTGACCTCGATCATCTCGTTCAGCGAGCTGCTGCGCGGCGAGGCGGAGGGACTGTCGCCCGAGGGTCTGCGCTTCCTCGACATCATCGAGCGCAACGCCGACCGGCTGCTCAGGCTCATCGACGACCTGCTGATGCTGAACCGGCTCGAAGCAGGCGGGCTGCCGCTCGAACTGACCGAGGTCTCGCTGCCCGACCTCGCGGCGGAAGCGGTCAAGAACGCCGCGCCGGTGGCCGCCAAGTCCGGCGTCACGGTGCACCTCGACGCGGGCGAGGGGCCGCGGGTGCTCGCCGACCCGAGGCGGCTCACCCAGGTGCTCGACAACCTGATCGGCAACGCGGTCAAGTTCTCTCACCTGGACGGGCTGGTCCGGGTCAGGCTGCGCCACCTGCGCGGCACCTGGCGGATCGACGTCTCGGACACGGGAATCGGCATTCCCGCCGATGAGGCGGCGCGGCTGTTCGGGCCGTTCGTCCGCGGGTCCAACGCGAGGACCGCGGGCCTGCCGGGGACCGGGCTCGGGCTCGCTATCGTCAAGTCGCTCGTCGAGATGCACGGCGGGCACGTCAAGGTGGAGAGCGTGCTCAACGAGGGCACCACGTTCAGCGTGTTCATTCCTGTCCGCGCGAGGGTGCGGGCCCCGTGATTGACGGAACGGTGATTTCTGGAGCTGTGACTTCCGGAGCTGTGACTTCCGGAGCTGTGATTTCTGGAGCGCGATGAGCGACCGGGTGCTGGTGATCGAGGACGACCCGGACATCGCGCTGGGCGTCAGGACCGTGCTCGGCCGGAGTGGCTTCGAGGTAACCACGGCGGCCGCGGGCCGGGAGGGGCTGCGCGTCTTCCACCGCGAGCGCCCGGACATCGTGATACTCGACGTCGGGCTGCCGGAGATGGACGGGTGGATGGTGCTTGAGCGCATCCGCGAGCTCAGCGAGGTTCCCGTGCTCATGCTCACCTCGCACGGCCAGGAGTCGGACAAGGTGCGAGGCCTGCGCGGCGGCGCGGACGACTACCTCACGAAGCCGTTCGGCACCGCCGAGTTCGTCGCGCGGGTGCAGGCCCTGCTGCGCAGGCCGCACGCCGCCGCCGCGGCGCCGGACGTCTTTTCCGACGGTCGCGTGCGGGTGGACTTTGTCACGCACACGGTGCTTGTGGCCGGGGCGCCAGTCGAGCTGACGCCCACGGAGTTTCGGCTGCTGGCCGCCCTCCTCCGGCACCGTGGCCAGGTGCTCTCCCCGGTAAAGCTGCTCGAACTCGCCTGGAGTGACCCGTTCGGCATCGGACCAGAACGGGTGAAGTACAGCGTCATGCGGCTGCGCCGCAAGCTCGGCGCCGAGCCGGGCGGCGACTCGCCCATCGAGGCGGTGCGCGGGTTCGGCTACCGTTACCGCGGCGCCGAGTGACTGTGTTTCCCGCGCTCGGTGCTCCCGCGGCCAGGTTCCGCGGGGAGTCCGCTACCGGCGAACGCGGATTCCCCTACGGGCCGCGGGTTCCTAGAGTGAAGACATGAGCGAGATCAGCAGGCTCTTCCCGGTCGGCGGCGGTCATGCGCTGGAACCGCGCGGCGGCCAGACCCTGGAACCACTGTGGCGCGAGGTGCTCGGCGGCCGCCTGCGGGCGCTGCGGACCGAACGGGACGAGACGCTCGCGCAGACCGCCGAGCGGGCCGGGATCTCGCCGCAGTACCTCTCGGAGGTCGAGCGCGGCCGCAAGGAGCCGTCGAGCGAGATGATCGCGGCCCTGGCGGGCGCGCTGGACGTATCTGTCGCCGACCTGATGGCGGGCGCGGCGGAGGAACTCCGCCGCGCCGCCGCCATGATCGTCTCCGGTGCTGTCGTCTCCGGTGCCATGGGGGCCGCCGTCACGCCGATCCGGCCCGCCGGCCAGCGCCCGTCCGGCCCGGTGGCGATGGCGGCGTAGTCCTGGCCGCGCGGCGTTTAGCGCTCGGAAAGGATCTGGTCGACCAGGCCGTAGTCGACCGCGCCCTGGGCGGTGAAGATCCGGTCCCGATCGGTGTCGGCGCGCAGCGTCTCCACGGACTGCCCGGTGTGCTGCGAGAGCACGGACTCCAGCTGGGCCCGCAGCCGCACCAGCTCGTCGGCCTGCAGGATCAGGTCGGGGATCGTGCCCTGCCCGCTCACCGCCGGCTGGTGCAGGATGACCCGGGCGTGCGGCAGCATGGCCCGCCGTCCTGGCGCGCCCGCGGCGAGCAGGACCGCGCCCGCGGCGACGGCCTGCCCGACGCAGGTCGTCACCACCGGGGCCTTGATGTACCGCATGGTGTCGTAGATCGCGAGCATCGAGGGGATGTCGCCGCCCTCACAGTTGATGTAGAGGTTGATCTCCTGGTCGGTGCTCTGCCCCTCGAGGAAGATGAGCTGCGCGGTCAGCGTGTTGGCGACGCCGGGGTCGATCACCGTGCCGAGCACGATGATCCGCTCGGTCAGCAGGTGCGAGTAGACGTCCATGATTCGGTCGCCGCGCGGGTGCTCGGCGATGACGTTGGGGATCGTGTAGCTGCTCACGCGGCGCCTCCGGCGGAGTTGGACGTGGTCTTGACTGTGCTGGTGGTGGTGGTGGCGGTCGGGCGGAGTCCGAACGGCCGTTTCCGGCCCGGCATGACCTGGACGAACGTCTCCGCGAGGCCGTCGATGAACCCGTAGTCCCTGGCCTCCGGCGCCGTGTACCAGTGGTCGTGCCTGGAGTCCTCGAAGATGCGCTCCATGGGCTGTCCGGTGTCCTCGGCGATGAGGCCGAGCACGGTGTCCCTGGTCAGCCGCAGGTCGGCGGCCTGCAGCTCGACTTCGACCGCGGAGCCCCCGATACCCGCGGACCCCTGGTGCATGAGGATCCTCGAGTGCGGCAGCGCGTACCGTTTGCCCTTGGTTCCCGCGGAAAGCAGGAACTGCCCCGCGCTGCACGCGATGCCGAACGCGAGCGTCGCCACGTCGCACGGGATGAGCCGCATGACGTCGCGGATCGCGAGCATTGACGGCACCGAGCCGCCCGGCGAGTTGATCCAGAGTGCCACGTCCGTCTCCGGGTCCTCGTCGGCGAGCGTGAGCAGTTGCGCCGCGAGCACGGTGCCGTTGTCGTCGTCGAGGACGCCGTCAAGGACGAGCACCCGGCGCTGCACGAGTGAGAGCCTGAACTGTTCGGTGAAGACCGGGATCTTCGATTCCTGAGCCATGCCACCAGCCTGCGCGATAACCGCCCCCGCCGGCCGCTCACGCTGCCGTCAGCAGATCCGCCCCAGGCAGCGGGTAACACTGCTTGCTCGATGCGGGCGCCGGCGGCGAGCAGGCGCTCCTCGCTGTTGTGCGGGCCGATCAGCTGGACGCTCGCCGGGATCGGTCCCGCGTCGCGCCCGCGCACCGGGACGGGCAGCGCGAGCGCGGGGACCCCGGCCGCGTTTACCGGCGCGGTGAGCGCGCGCAGTTTCCACAGGAGGTGCACCTCGTCGAGTAGCGGCACGAAGCCGAGGAGGCTGGGCGCCGCAAGCACGTCCACCCGGCGCCACAGGCCGTCGAGCGTCTCCCGCCAGCGTGCGATTACCGCCTCCGCGTCGGTGATCTGGGCCGCGGTGATGGTGCTCGCGTGCTTGAGCCGGTCCCTGACGTCGCCGCCGATTTGGTCGGCCGCGGCGGCGAACAGGTCCTTGTTGGCCTGCCAGGCCTGGGCGTTGAGCGCGATGAGGGATGCCACGATGACCTGGTCAAGGTCGGGGACGGTGACGGGAACCACGTCGAATTCCGCGGTGCGCAGCGCGTCGTCGATGGCCGCGGTGATCAGCGGGTCGGCGTCGTCGAGCGAGATCATGCCGACGGTCTGGGGCGAGGCACTCGCCACGCTGAACCCCGGCTCGAGCAGCGCCATGCCCGCCGCGACGCCCGCGACGTCGCGCGCCATCGGGCCGACCGTGTCGAGGCCGTACGCAAGCGGCCTTACCCCGTCGAGCGGAATCCGGCCCCAGGTGGTCTTCATGCCGGTGATCCCGCAGCAGGCGGCGGGAATGCGGATCGAGCCGCCGGTGTCCGTGCCGTAGGCGATGTCCGCCTCGCCCGCGGCGACGGCGGCACCAGAACCGCTCGACGAGCCGCCCGGCATCCGCCGCGGATCGAGCGGGTTGACCGGGGTGCCGAAGGCCGCGTTGATCCCGGTGATCCCGTAGGCGAGCTCATGCAGGTTGGTCTTGCCGACGAACCGCGCTCTTCCCGCGTCCATCGCCGCGCGCAGCCCGGCGATGCAGGGGGCGTCGCGCTCGGCAGGCCCGGCCCGGTCGGCGACCGGCCGGGAACCTGCCGTGGTCGGCAACCCGGCCATGTCGATCAGGTCCTTGACCGCGACCCGCGGTCCGCGGCCGGGCGAGCTGTCGGTCATGATCCAGGTAGCCATGACCGACAGCCTATGCCCGGCAGCCGTTACGCCACGGGGTTGTGCCAGGCGTCGCCGCCGGACAGCAGCGAGGACGAGTCGGGGCCCCAGGAGCCGCGGGCGTAGGGCACGACGGGGCCGACGTGGCCGACGATCGGGTCGACGACCCGCCAGGACGCCTCCACCGTGTCCTGCTGCGCGAACAGCCAGCGCTCCCCGTTAAGCGCGGCACCGATGAGTCGGTCGTACGCGCGCATGTCGGCGCCCGGGTGCTGGATGAACGTGAGGTCCTCCACCTCTGGCTCCCAGCCCGCGCCTGGCTTCTTGCCGACAAGGGTCAGCACGGCCTGGCTCTCCGGGTAGATGCGGAACCGGAGCGCGTTGGACGTCGTCGTCGCCTCGCCGAGGCCGAACACGTCGTGCGGCACCGGCTTGAAGTCGATCATCACCTCGGTCGCGGTGACCGGCAGGCACTTGCCCACCCGGATCGCGATCGGCACCCCGGCCCAGCGCCAGGTTTCCGCGGAGAGCCGCACCGCCGCGTAGGTCTCGGTGGTTGACCCGGGCGCGACGCCGGCGACCGACTGGTACCCCTCGTACTGCCCCTTGATCACGTCGGTCGGCGTCAGCGGCCGCAGCGCGCCGATGAGCTGCGACTTCGAGGCGATCCACGAGTCGAGCCCCGTGCCGTCCGGCGGGTCGGCGAGGACGGTGGCGAGCACCTGGAGCATGTGGTTCTGTATGACGTCCTTGATCGCCCCGGTTTTGTCGTAGAAGCTGCCGCGGTCGGCGACGTCGAACGCCTCGGCCATCGTGATCTGGATGGAATGTACGTAGTTCCGGTTGAGCAGCGGCTCGATGATCGAGTTCGCGAACCGCGCGAACATCAGCGACTCGACCGGGTCAAGCCCGAGCCAGTGGTCGACCCGGTACACCGACTCCTCGGGGAAGAACTGGTGGATCGTGTTGTTCAGCGCGTGCGCGGAAGCCGCGTCGTTGCCGAACGGCTTTTCCACCATGACCCGCGATCCCGCGGTGAGCCCGACGCCGGATATCCCCTCGGCGATCCGGCCGAAGAGGAAGGGCGGCACCTCCAGGTAGTACAGCATTCGCTTGGCGTCACCGAGCGCGGACGCCATCGCCTCGTAGGTGGCGTGGTCCCCGAGGTCCCCGTCGACATACCGCAGCAGGTCGAGCAGCTTGACCGCGGCGGGCGCGGCGGGGTCCATGTTGTTCAGCGTCAGCGACGCGGCCGCGTAATCGCGGAACTGCGGCAGTCCCCAGCCGCTCTTGGCGACCCCGAGGACTGGTACATCGAGGACCCCGCGCTCCACGAGGCCCACGAGCGCGGGGAACGTCTCCAGCTTCGCCAGGTCGCCGGTTGCACCGAAGATCACTAGCGCGTCGACTTGATCGGCACTCATGGTGATCCATCCTGCCAGGCCGGTAGCCAGGAGTTACAGGAAGCCGACCCTTCGCGCAGGTTAACTTTTGGCGCGGCGGCCCGCCAGGCGCATGGCCTGCCAAACCGGTCATACCATTACAAAACGTGAAGGAGGCCCAAACATCAACTAAACGGTCGGCCGTGTTACCCCGCTGACCGGTGGGTAGTTAGACGCAGGCTTGACCGCTCCAGGGGGAGACTGAACAATTTCTAGTTTTGTTCAACGTATTCGGACGTTCTGGCGGGTCCACGGCCCTTGGGCCGCGAAGCTTCTGCGCTGGGGCCGGGCGGCCGGCTTCTACGTGGTCACCCTGGGGGTGGTGGCCGCGGGCGCGATCTGGCTGGCGCTGCGGGTGAGTCCGCTGCAGACCGTGTCGGCCGCCGGGCAGACGGCCCAGGTCGGCGCGACGCTGCCGAGCACAAGCCTGCGCGGTCCCGGCGAACTTGACCTGTTCGGCCAGGTGATGGCCACGAAGCCGGACTTCGCCGGGCCGATCAGGCCGAAGCTGGCGCTCGAGCACATCACGATCGACTCGCAGGTCATCCAAATGCTGCGCGCCGACGGTCCTTCCAAGGTCGCGCTCACGCTCAGCCAGCAGCTCGCGACGGGCTGGGAGCACTATTTCCTCTGGGAGACGCTGATCGCGGTCGGGTTCGCCGTCGTCCCGCTCGTGGCGATCGCCGCGGTCCGCAAGCGGCCGGCGATATGGAAGCTGCTGGCCGTCGGGGTCGTCGTTGTCATCGCCGTGAACGTGGGCGGCATCGCGCTGACCGCGTCGGGTACGCCGCAGGTGCTGCGCAGCGTCAAGACGCTGGACGACCTGGTGGGGGTCGACCCGACCACCGGGACGACGCCGGCCGGCGCGCCGCAGCCCGGCGTGCAGGTGGTGGTGATCGGCGACTCGACCGCGTCCGGCTGGGGCCTGCCGTGGGGACAGCACCCGACCGCGGAAGACGAGGCCTGCGGCCGCTCGCCCGAGTCGTACGCGGCGGACCTGGCGGCGGCCAACCAGTGGAACGTGCTCAACGTGGCCTGCGGCAGTGCGACGATCGAGAACGGCCTGCTCGGCCCCGAGGTGCTCTACAACGGCGAGATCGCGCCGCCGCAACTGCCGGAGGCCGCGGCGGCCACGCACGCGAAGCTGGTCGTCGTCAGCGTCGGCGCGGACGATCTGTCCTGGTCGGTGATGACCCAGCTGTGCGCGGCGCAGGCCGTGTGCGACGACAAGGTGTCGTCCGCGTACTTCTCGCAGCTGCTCAACACGTTCACCCGGAACTACTATCAGCTGCTCAGCGACTTGGACGGACTGTCCGCGCACCCGGCGGTGCTGGTGAATCAGTACTACTCGCCGTTCGGCACGGACCTGGGCTGCCTGCAGAAGTACGGGACGACCGCGTCGAAGGTCAAGGTGCTGGTCTCCAGGCTGGCCCAGCTGAACAAGGTGCTGCAGCAGGGCGCCAACCTGTTCGGGTTCGGCGTCGCCACGCCCAGGTTCACCGGGCACGAGCTATGCACGTCTGACCCGTGGGTGCAGGGGCCGACCGACCCGGCGCCGCTGCACCCGAACGCGGCGGGCGAGCTGGCCATCGCGCTCGCCGATCAGCAGGCGTTCCCGCTGCTGTCGCCCTCTCCCGTGCAGTTGCCTTCCCCCACGCCCTCGCCGACGTCCAGCCCGGCGCTCGGCTAACTGAGCTGTGCGACAGCCGCCCGGCCGATGAAAGAAGTGGACGTTTGGGCCCACCCCGTTGGGCCCAAACGTCCACCGTCTCTCCTCAGTCCGGCGCTGACTCAGCCGGCCTTGCCCTCGAGCGCCCGCTTCGTGAGGACGCGGGCGAGGTGCTGGCGGTAGTCCACGTCGGCGTGGAAGTCGTAGCCGGGTGAGGTCCCCTCCGCCGCGAGCCGCGCCGCCTCCTCGACCGACGCGCCTGACTTCAGCGCCTCCTCGGTCGCCGCGGCGCGCAACGGCGTGCCGCCCATGGAAGCAAGCGCGACCCGGCCGCCGTAGGCGGCGGCGCCGACGATTGCCCAGTCGTTGGCCCGCCGGACGAACTTCTGGTATCCCCAGGGAACCGGGCCGCCGCGCGGCACGCGCACCGCGGTAAGCAGTTCGTCCGGGCCGAGCACCGACTCGAACGGTCCCACGAAGAAGTCGTCCGCGGCGACCACGCGCACACCGGAAGGACCGGTGATCTCCACCGAGCCGCCGAGGGCGAGCAGGGTCATCGGCAGGTCGGCGGACGGGTCCGCGTGCGCGAGCGAGCCGCCGATCGTGCCGCGGTGCCTGATCTGCGGATCGCCGACCTGCGCGGCCGCGTACGCGAGGATCGGCACCTCGGCCCGCAGCAGTTCGGAGCCCGCCACCTCGGCGTGCCTGGTGGTCGCGCCGATGACCACCTCATCGCCCTCGATCCGGATGCCGGACAGCTCGGAAACGCGGGCGATGTCGATGAGCACCGCGGGCTGCGCTAGCCGCACCTTCATCATCGGCAGCAGGGAGTGCCCGCCCGCCAGCAGCTTCGCGTCCTCGCCGTGCTCGGCGAGCAGCGCAAGCGCGTGCACGGCGGAGTCCGCGACCTCGTAGTCGAACGACGCCGGGATCACGCCCTCACCCCATCCGTTGGCACCTCGGAAGCGGGGGAGGAGCCAGAGAGCTTGTCCGCTGCGGCGAGCACCGACCGCACGATGTTGTGGTATCCGGTGCAGCGGCAGAAGTTACCCTCAAGGCCCTCCCGCACCTCCTGCTCCGTCGGATGCGGGTTGTCGGCGAGCAGGCTGGTCGCGGCCATGACCATGCCGGGCGTGCAAAAGCCGCACTGCAGGCCGTGGTTCTCGCGGAACGCCTGCTGCACGGCGCTCATCGTGCCGTCCTCGGCGACCAGCCCCTCCGCGGTCGTCACCGAGTGGTCGTTGGCCTGCACGGCGAGCACGGTGCAGGACTTGACGGACTCGCCGTCGAGCAGCACCGTGCAGGCGCCGCACGAGGTGGTGTCACAGCCGACGTTCGCGGCGCGGAGCCCGAGCGTCTCCCGCAGGTAGTGGATGAGCAGCAGCCGCGGCTCGACCTCGTCGCTGCGCGCGACGCCGTTGACCGTTAGCTTGATCTCCGTCACTGGCGATCAGGCCTCCTTGCTTACTTCTTGGCGTGAGCCGTTAGCGGTATTGATCGCCCGCCAGACCCGCTGCGGGGACGTGGGCATGTCGATGTGCGTGACGCCGAGGTGGGACACGGCGTCGATCACCGCGTTCTGCACGGCCGGCGTCGAACCGATCGAGCCGGCCTCGCCGATGCCCTTGGCGCCGAGCGGGTTGTAGGACGTGGGGGTCTCCATGCCGACGAGTTCGAAGCTCGGTACCTCGGTCGCGGACAGGAACGGGTAGTCGGCGAACGTGGCGGTCAGCGGGTTGCCGTCGTCGTCGTAGACGACCTCCTCGAGGAACGCCTGGGCCGCGCCCTGGGCGATGCCGCCGTGCCGCTGGCCCTCGGCGAGCAGCGGGTTCATCACGGTGCCGGCGTCGTCTACGGTCACGACCCGGCGCAGGAACACCTTGCCGGTCTCGGTGTCCACCTCGACGACCGCCACGTGGGTGCCGAACGGGAACGTTGGCCCCGGCGCGGTGAACACGGAGCGCACGAACAGCCGCTCCGATTCGGCGAGGGACGACAGCGGTACCGAGACATCCGGGTCGCCCTTGACCGCGAACGCGCTCGTCTCGGTGTCGAAGACCAGGTCGGAAGGCGCGGCTTCCAGCGTCGCCGCCGCCCGCTCGCGGGCCACGTCGAGCAGTTCACGGGAGGCCTGCTGCACCGCCGCGCCGCCGAGCTGGAGCGACCGGGAGCCGCCAGTTCCGCCGCCCTTCGGTATCAGGTCGGTGTCGCCCCACTTGACGGTGATCTTCTCGATCGGGATGCCGAGTTCCTCGCTGACGAGCATCGCCCATACGGTCTGGTGGCCCTGGCCGTGCGGCGAGGTACCCGTGAGGACGGTGGCGGTGCCGTCCGGGTGAACCTCGACGGTGCCGTTCTCGTTCGGGCCGCCGGCCTCGCCGCCCGGGCCGGTGATCTCCACGTAGGACGACAGGCCGATGCCGAGCTGCAGCGTGGCGCCGCTGGCCCGGCGCTCCGCCTGCTCGGCGAGCAGGCCCTCATAGTCGGCCGCCGCCAGGGCCTTTTCGAGCGCGGTCACGTAGTCGCCCGAGTCGTACTTCGCCCCGAATGCGGTCGTAAGCGGCTCGGTAAACTTGGGCAGCAGGTTCTTCCGCCGCACTTCGGCCGGGTCGACCCCGGTGGCGTCGGCGAACAGGTCGATGGCCCGGTCGACCGCGGCGGCGGCCTCGGGACGTCCCGCACCACGGTAGGCGCCCACTGGAGTGGTGTTGGTCACCACGGACGTGGACCACGACTCGGCGCGGGGAATGTGGTACGGCCCGGGGGTCATCAGCCTCGTCAGGGACGGCAGGAACGCGCCCGCCTTCGGGTACGCGCCGCAGTCTTGGGTGATCTCGAGCCGGTAAGCGAGAACGGTGCCGTCCCGCATGCCGCCGATCGTGATCTTCTGCTCCTGCGCGCGGCCGTGCGGCATGACGAGTAGGTTCTCCATGCGCGTCTCCGACCAGCGCACCGGGCGGCCGAGCTGCATAGCGGCCCAGCAGGTGACCGCGTGCTCGGAGTCGGCGCCGAACTTGGCGCCGAACGCGCCACCGACGTCGGGGGTGATGACCCGCACCTGGTCGGGCTTGAGGCCGAGCATCCCCATGAGGGCGCCCTTGGTGCCCTGCGCCCCTTGGTTGGGGATCCAGGCGGTCAGCCGCCCGTCCTCGCCCCAGGCAGCCGCGCCTGACCGGCTCTCCATCGGGGCCGGCGCGACCCGCTGGTTCTGGATGACCTCGGAGACGACGACCTCGCAGCCCTCGAAGAGATCGGGGTTGCTCGCGCTTTCGTCGCCGAACGTGCAGACGACGTTCGTCTCTGCGTCCGCGAAGAGCAGGCCACGCTCGCCGCTTAGCGCTTGGTGCATGGTGGCGACCGCAGGCAGGATGTCGTAGTCGATGTCCACCAGCTCGATGGCGTCCTCGCCCTGGTACATCTCCTCGGTGATGACTGCCACGACCGGCTCGCCGACGAACCGCACCGTGTCGGTGGCAAGCAGCGGTGCGAGCATCGCCTGGTTCATGTTCGGCATCATCGGCTTGGACGGGGCGAGTCCGGCCGCCGCGAGGTCCGCGCCGGTGTAGACGGCGATGACCCCGTCGGCGTCCTTCGCCGCGCTGGTGTCGATGCTGATGATCTTCGCGTGGGCGACGGTCGAGCGGACGAAGTGCACGTAGCAGGCGCCAGCCAGCCGCTCATCCTGGACGTCTTCTGTATAGACGGCTCCCGTAGACAGGAAGCCTGGATCTTCGGTCCGCAGGACCCGGGTGCCGAGTATGCTCACGCCGTTTTAACTCCTCTTGCAGGCATCACGACCTGGTTACGTTAGAAGCGTCAAGGACGATCCAACTCGCATTCGACTAGCCAGGTCAAACCGAAGCGTCGAACCCAGGTTATCGCGACCGGAGGCATGCTCCGCTTTTGTGTCCCGCCACAGCGCTGACTGGTCACAATGTGACTAGAAAATCATTTTCGATCTCCAAATACGAAAGGCCCCTGCGCTAGGTAACTCCCAGCGCAGGGGGCACAGTGCTACCAGTACCCGGGATCAGTTCGCGTCCTTGCGGGCCTGGAAGTCCGCCATTTCCGCGGTGACCAGTTCCTCGGCCCGCTCCGGCGGCAGGCCGAGGCCGGTGAAGGCGTCGGTCACCGGACCGTCGGCGGCCACCACGCCGAGCAGCACGTGCTCGGTGCCGATGTAGTTGTGGCCCATGCGCAGCGCCGACTTCAGCGCGGCCTTGAGCGCTTCCTTGGCGCTCTAAGGGCGCGCGCCACCGACCGACGCGCGGGTGCGAGGATCAGGCGAACAGCGCGCGGATGTCGTCCGCGGACAGGGCGGAAGAGAACGCGCCGTCGCTGTCGATCACCGAGGAGAACAGCTCGGCCTTGCGCGCCTTCAGCGCCATGACCTTCTCCTCGATCGTGCCGGAAGCGATCAGCCGGTACACCATCACGTTCCGCGTCTGCCCGATGCGGTGGGTCCGGTCGACGGCCTGCGCCTCGGTCGCGGGGTTCCACCAGGGATCGAGCAGGAAGCAGTAGTCCGCTTCGGTCAGGTTGAGCCCGAAGCCGCCCGCCTTCAGCGAGATCAGGAAGACCGGCGCGGTCCCCTCCTTGAACGACGAGATCACGGCCGCCCGGTTGGTCGTCGTACCGTCCAGGTAGCAGCACTCCACCCCGGACGCCTCGAGCCGCGCCCGCGCTATCCGCAGGAACCGGGTGAACTGGCTGAACACCAGCGCACGGTGCCCGCCGCCCACCACGTCCTCGATCTGCTCGAGCAGCGAGTCGATCTTCGCGGACGGCACGTCTTTGAGTTCTTCGTCGATCAGCGCGGCGTGCAGCGACAGCTGACGCAGGAGGGTCAGCGAGCGCAGGATCGTGAACCGGTTGTGGTTGACGTCCTCGAGCAGGCCGAGCACCTTCTGCCGCTCGCGCTGCAGGTGGGTTTGGTAGACCTTCCGGTGCCGCGGGTCCAGCTCGACCTCGAGGATCTGCTCCTGCTTTTCCGGCAGGTCGGCGGCCACCTGCTCCTTGGTCCGCCGCATGATCAGCGGCCTGATCCGGCGGCGCAGCTGCGCGAGCAGGTCGGAGTTGCCCGTCCGCTCGATCGGCTTGGCGTAGTAGTCACGGAACCGATCCGGGTTCGGGAACAGCCCGGGCGCGGCGATCGACAGCAGCGACCACAGCTCCATGAGGTTGTTCTCCATCGGCGTGCCGGTGATCGCGACCTTGAACGGCGCCGTCACCTTGCGCGCGCACTGGTACGCCTTGGACTGGTGGTTCTTGACGTACTGGGCCTCGTCGAGGATCAGCCCCGCCCACTCGTGCCCGCCGAAGGCTTCGAAGTCGAGCCGCAGCAGCGTGTACGAGGTCACCACCGCGTCCGCGCCGTCGGTCACGTCCGCCAGCGTGCCGCCGCGGCGGCCCAGCGTGTCGGAGACGGTCACGACCCGCAGGTCGGGTGCGAAACGGTGCGCCTCGGCCGCCCAGTTCGCCAGCACTGAGGTCGGCGCCACAATAAGAAAAGGAGTCTTCCGAACGCCCGTGTTTGGAAATACAGCGGGTTTCTCTTCTCGCGCCACGTCTTTCGCGTGCTGGATGAGCGCGAGCGTCTGCAGCGTCTTGCCGAGCCCCATGTCGTCGGCCAGGATGCCGCCGAGCCCGTGCGTCCACAGGAACCTGAGCCACTGGAACCCCGCCACCTGGTAGGGCCGCAGCTTGGCGTTGAGCGCGGCGGGCACCGGCACCGCGTCGATCTCGTCGACGGCGAGCAGACCGCGGACCTGCTGCTGCCACGCCGCCGCCTGGCGGCCGACCACGCCGATGCCGGACAGCTCTTCCCACAGGCCCGCCTGGAAGCGGCTGATCCGCAGCGACCCGTCCGGCTGGTCCTGCAGCGCGCGCGCCTCGTCGATCAGGCGGGAAAGCGCGGCGAGTTCGGGCTTGTCGAGCGAGAAGTACGCGCCGTCGGGCAGCAGCATGTACGACTGGCCGTGCGCGAGCGCCACGAACAGGTCGGAGAACGGCACCTCGCGGCCCTCGACCGTGACCGAGATGCCCAGGTCGAACCAGTCGCGTTCGCCGTCCAGCTCCCGGGTCGCCAGGCCGATCTCCAGCGAGTCGCCGGCCTCGTGGTAGTCGGGTACCCGGCCGCTCAGCTCGACCCGCACGTCGTCGCGCCCCTCGAGGAGCGGCAGCACCTCGGTGCTGAACGTCATGGAGTCGAGGCCGCGCAGTGTAATGCTGTCACCCCGGGGGGGCGACCCCCCCGGAACCCCCCGCATGGGGGGCTCC